>NHCFI02800__coassemble_1071_pt1 | contig 20685 bp, 19 predicted proteins | sample NHCFI02800__metabat2_high_PE_010 | metagenome-assembled genome bin NHCFI02800
AGAAGAGGCTTCTTCTCACGAGGTTCGGCCACACGCAGGCGCTGTGTTCTCTCGCGCTCTTCACGCGGCATGAATGTCTCAAAGTCGTACGCTTGTTGCTGCTGCATGGGCTGCTCCCTCCCTTCCCTTCGCGTTTCGGCCGTTCACGCCGGAACGCTTCACAATTTTTCGATCACACGCAGTTTGGCACTGCGCGAACGGCGGTTTTCCTCCGCCTCCTGTGCGCTCGCCTCAATGGGCTTGCGCGTGATGAGCCTGGCCTTGGCCTTGCCGCCGCACACGCACACCGGGAGTTCCGGCGGGCAGGTGCACGCGGTCGCCCACTGGCGGAAACGCTGCTTCACGAGCCGGTCCTCCAGAGAATGGAACGTGATGATGCAGAATCTTCCGCCCGGACGCAGAAGATTGAAAATCACGTCGAGCCCCTCCGACAGAGCGTCGAGTTCTCCGTTGACGGCGATGCGCAGCGCCTGAAATGTGCGGCGTGCGGGATTCTTGTCCTTGCGGCGCACCGCAGGCGGAACCGCCGAAGCCACCAGTTCCGCCAGCTGAGCCGTCGTCTCCACCGGAGCCGATTCCCTCGCGTGGCAGATCTTCCCCGCGATCTGCCATGCATACGGCTCCTCGCCGTACTCGCGCAGCACGCGCGCGAGTTCCTCCCGCGTCATGCCCGCCACCAGATCGGCGGCCGTCGGGCCGGACTGGCTCATGCGCATATCGAGCGGCGCGTCCCCGAGATAGGAGAACCCGCGCTCGCGCGCGTCCAGCTGATGCGACGAAACGCCGAGATCGAGCAGCGCGCCGTCGATGCACGTCACGCCCTCGGCCGCAAGCGCTTTGTCGGCATAGCGGAAATTGGTCTGAATGACCGTCGCCGGGAGTCCGGCAAGGCGCTCACGCGCCGCCGCCACCGCGTCCGGGTCCTGATCCAGACTGTAAAGCCAACCGCCGTCGAGGCGTTTGGCAATCTCGCTTGAATGCCCCGCCCCGCCTGCGGTGCCGTCGAGATATAGGCCTTCCTTCTGGATGGCGAGGTTCTCGATGCATTCCGCAAGGAGGACGGGGATATGTTCAAAACTCACGGTGAACTCTCCTTAAAAATCAAGCTCTTCCATCGCGTCGGCGATCGGGCCTTCGCGGAGCTGCTGCTCGTGTGCCTCCCACGCCTGCGTGTTCCAGATCTCCACCCGGCTGCACAGGCCGATGATGGTGACGTCCTTCTCCAGACAGGCGGCCTTGCGCAGATGCTGCGGGATGAGGATGCGCCCCTGCTTGTCGGGCGAGGCCTCCGTGGCCGACGCATACAGATACCGCTGCACTTCGCGCGCCTTTACCATGCTCTTCTCGCGGAGCAGGCCCGTGACCCGCTCCCACTCCTCGGCGGGAAACGCCGCCAGACAGCCGTCCAGCCAGCAGGTGACGACGAACGATTTTCCCATATCCTCGCGGAACTTGGCGGGAAAATTCAGGCGGCCCTTCTCGTCGATGGCATAGTCATACCGACCGATCAGCACAGGCCCACCTCCGTTCAGTTCACCCACTTCTCCCCATTCTTACCCACTGGGATGCTTCTATTATATCATCCGGAGGGTAAATTGCAAGGCGAAAATCCCAAAAATCACATTTTCGGCTCAAAGTGTTGAAAACTCTCACGATCCGCTTTGTCCACAAAAAACGGCCCGGCGCAGAGCGCCGGGCCGCAAAAAACGTGATTCAGTCGTCCTCTTCCATCGCATCCGGGCCCTCTTCGGGAACGTCCGCATACAGGATGCCGATGGCCTGACGAATGGATTGCCAGAAATTTTCTGCTTTCTGATACATGGTAAGCCTCCCTTTCCGCGGAAACCGCATCTCAGACAGTATGTCCCGTCCTGGTGTTCTAATACTAAAACGCCGCAGAACGCCGTTTTCTTTCAGTCTGTGCGGCGATTTCAAATATTTTTTTGAAATTTGAAAAAACGGTTGCTTTTTGATTTCCATCCGTGCTATAATATTTCACGCAGTCCTGTGCGGATGTAGTTTAGTGGTAGAACTCCAGCCTTCCAAGCTGGTCGTGTGGGTTCGATTCCCATCATCCGCTCCATATTGCAAAAGCGGCGAAGCATCTGCTTCGCCGCTTTTTTATGCTGGATTTCAGGAAGAAAATATGATACAGTAAGGCCAAGAGGAGGGATTCGACGTGAAAAGCATCAAACCGGGGCGCGGCCCGTCCGCCATGGGCGGTATCGGTTCCGCAGTCGGGGTCCTGTTCGGCATCGTGTGGACACTGGCGGCCGCACAGATGGGCGCGCCGTTCTTCTTCGTCCTGTTCGGCATCCTGTTCGTTCTGATGGGCGCGGCACAGGCCGTTTACCATTTCCGGAACGCATCGGGCGAAAACCGGTATTCCGAATTCGACATCGTTGATTCCGAGGACGAACCCGACCCGTTCGACCCCCGCTCCCGCAGCTCTTCCGAACAGTCGGAGGAGCCCCGCACCGCGGCGCGCTCGCGCTTCTGCCCGTACTGCGGCGCAAAAGCCGACGGCGATTTTGAATTCTGCAATCAGTGCGGAAAAAAGCTGCCGTGATCTTCGCAGCAAAAAGGCGCTTCCCGTTTTCCGGGAAGCGCCTTTGTTGTTGCATCAGCCCTCGCGCAGGACGATCTCTCCGTCCGCGGCGTCGAGGAGGAATTTCGGCGGCACATCGCCCTGAATGATGCGCTCGGCCATCTTGTCCTCGGCCTCCTTGCGGATGACGCGCCGCAGGTCGCGCGCGCCGAACTTGCCGCTCTTCGCCTTTTCACACAGGCAGTCGAGCGCGGCATCCGTCCACTCGAGCGTGACGCCCTTGGCCGCGAGCGGGTCCTTGTACTCCGACAGCATCAGTGCCGCAATTCTGCGCATGCTCTCCGCGTTCAGCGGCTCGAAGACGACGATCTCGTCCACGCGGCTGAGGAACTCCGGACGCAGGAAGTCGGACAGCGCCTTCATGGCCTTGTTCCGGCTCATCTCCGAAACCGTCTTGTTGAAGCCCGTCTCCCCCACGCGGTCGGACGAACCGGCGTTGGAGGTCATGGCGATGACGGTGTTCTCGAAGTTCACCGTGCGGCCCTGCGCGTCGGTGATCTTGCCCTCATCGAGGATCTGCAGCAGAATGTTCATCACGTCCGGGTGCGCTTTTTCGATCTCGTCGAACAGCACGACGCTGTACGGCTTGCGGCGCACCTTCTCCGTGAGCTGGCCGGCCTCGTCGTAGCCGACGTAGCCCGGCGGCGATCCGATCAGGCGGGACACGGCGTGCTTCTCCATGAACTCCGACATATCGAGGCGGATGAGCGGATCGACCGTGTCAAAGAGCTGGAGCGCCAGCTGCTTGACGAGTTCCGTCTTGCCGACGCCCGTGGGGCCGACAAAGATGAAGCTCGCCGGGCGGCGGCGCGCGGAGATGTCGGCGCGGCTGCGCTTGATGGCGTTGGCCACCAGATGCACAGCCTCATCCTGGCCGATGATCTTCTCCGACAGACGGTGCTCAAGGCCCGCGAGTTTTTCATACTCCGTCTCGCGCACTTTGGCCGCGGGAATTCCCGTCCAGAGCTCGATGACGCGGGAGACGTCGTCCATCGTGACATTGATTCCCGCCACGGCGGCCTTCTTCTCGGGCAGTTCCTTCTCGACGCACTGGATGTCGTAGCCGATGCGGGCGAGCGCCTCGTAGTCCGGGCCTTCCTTGCCCTCCTCGGCCTGCTTCTTCTCCTCTTCCAGCGCGGCACGGCGCTTCTCAAGGTCGAGGTACTCCGTGATCTCCGGATGGCGCAGGTTGCAGCACGCGCATGCCTCGTCGAGCAGGTCGATGGCCTTGTCGGGGAGGAAGCGGTCCGTGATATAGCGCTCGGACAGCGTGACGCAGGCGCGCACGATGGCGTCGGGCACTTTCACGTGGTGATGGTTTTCGTAGTACTCCTTCACGCCCGCGATCACGGCAACGGCGTCGTCGAGCGACGGCTCCTCCACCTTGACGGGCTGGAAACGGCGCTCGAGCGCCTGGTCCTTTTCGATGAATTTGCGGTACTCCGCAAACGTCGTCGCGCCGATCACCTGGATCTCGCCGCGCGACAGGGCGGGCTTGAGGATGTTCGCGGCGTTCATCGCGCCCTCGGAGTCTCCCGCGCCGGTGATGTTGTGGATCTCGTCGATGAAGAGGATGACGTTGCCCGCGGCCTTGACCTCGGCGATCAGCCCCTTCACGCGGCTCTCGAACTGGCCGCGGAACTGCGTGCCCGCGACGAGCGCCGTGAGGTCGAGCAGATAGATCTCCTTATCTTTCAGCCCTGCCGGGACGTCGCCGTTCGCAATGCGCAGAGCGATACCCTCCGCAATGGCCGTCTTGCCGACGCCCGCCTCACCGATGAGACAGGGGTTGTTCTTCTGGCGGCGGGACAGGATCTGAATGGTGCGGTAGATCTCCTTGTCGCGGCCGATGATGCGGTCCACCTTGCCCGCCTTCGCCTTTGCGGTGAGGTTTTCGCAGTAGCCGTCGAGCATCTTGCGCTTTTTGCCCTTCTCGCGCTCGCGGGGATTTTTCTTTTCGCCTTCCCCGCCGTTTTCGCCCCGCTCGCGGCGGATGCCGAAGATGCTGAACGGGAACGTGCCCGCGCCGCCGGGCGTGAAGTCTTCCTTGCCGTCGTTGTCGTCCGGCTCTTCTTCGTCTGCACCGTCGGGCGCAGCGTTCGATTCCGCCAGCGACTGCATCATCTCGCCGAGGTTCATGTCGCCGTTTTCCATCATTCCGGCAAACTGGTCTTCCATGGCGTCCAGCTGTTCGTCGGTGATGCCGAACTGCTTCATGATATCGTCCACCGGCTTGATCCCGAGCTCACGCGCGCAGGACAGGCAGTAGCCTTCGCTTTTCGTCTGACCCGCGTCCATGCGCTGCACGAACACGATGGCCGGACGTTTTTTGCATCTGACACAAGTCATACGATCGTCCTTTCAGTTAGAGGAATGGGTTCCAGGCAAAAAACAGCCCGAAGAAGTAGCTTCCGGAGAGCGCCGCCTCGTTCAGGACCGGCAGGTTGTTGCCGGTGATGGCGATGACCGCCCACAGCAGGCACAACACGAGGATCGCGTTGATCACGCCCGCGATGAGACCCGTGACAAGGCCGAGCAGCTGATTGACGCCGCCGACGAGCGGGATGCGGTTGACGTTCTCGAGCATCGCAACGAGGAACGTCACCAGCAGTTTGCACACCGCATACGTCACAAAGAACACCGCAACGGTGATGACGGGCACGATGAGCGGCGCGATCACGTTTTCGACGATGGACTGCGCCACGTCGGGGGCGTTTGAATCAAACAGACCCTGCGCCGACGACACGATCTCGTCGATGAAGCTCTGCGGCAGAAAACCGCTGAGATCCTGCAGGATGGATTCGAGGTTCACGCCGCCCTGGCGCTGGATGGTGTTCGCCGTTTTGGTGATGAGGCCGGATTTGAAGAAATTGTCGAACACCGCGGGCGAGACTTTCCCGGAAAACACCCAGGCAAAGCACAGAGACACGAGGTTTCCGACGAGGTCGATGATACCGGCGATGAATCCGCGCTTTTTATAGCGGAACATCGTCAGGACGACCAGCACGATCAGCGCCACGTCCAAGATAACTGCATACGAAAATTCCATAGCGATTCCTTTCTTTCCCGGGCGGCTACTGAGCCGCGGCCGAAGCGGATGCATCCGCCGTTGATGATGAAGCGTCCCCGCTCTGTGCCTGCTCCTCCGAAGAGTCTTCGCGCAGGTCGGTCACGGCGGGCGATGCCCCTTCCGCCGGTTTGCCCGGCGGAGTAAATTCGAACGCCGTATCCCCGGCGAACAGGTACAGTTTCCCGGCACAGACGATCCGCTGCGGCGTCTCGTCCAGAAGAGTCTCGCCGCAGAGCGTTCCGTCCAGCGCAAACGTCACGACGCTGTCGTCCGTCATGACATAGGCTCCGGTGCGGTCGGACGCCACGCGCAGACTGCGCGTGTTCAGCTCCGCGCGCCCCGCTTCGGACAGCGCCTCGTCCAGAACAATGACTTCCGCATGGCGCGAAGTGTCCACGTCGGAGAAGAGCAAAACCGTATTGAGCCCCGATCCGGTGGAAACGCTCTGCAGAACGCGCGTTCCGTATTCATACGAAGCCGTCTGCTGCCCGGTGGCCGTATCATAGATCACGGCGCGCGTGTCAAACACGCACAGCAGGCTGCCGGAGGACAGATATTTCATGGCGACAGGCATGGCGTCGTCCGCCTGGATCTCGGCGATCGCCTCGCTCTTTCCCGTCTCAAACAGATACACGGTAGACGACAGAGCGCCGCCGCGCGACTCCACAAGCGCCGCCGCAAACTTGCGGTTTCCGCTGTCGAAAGCCATTGCGAGCGGCAGTGCGTCCGTCCGGTTCCAGTACCAGATGAGGTTGAACATCGGGTCGTATACTTCCAGCCCTTTGTCGGTGAATACGGCAAGTGTCCCGTTCGGGCTCATCTCCGCGAGGATAGCGTTTCCCTTCAGTGTATTCGTCTTGTCGGAAAGCGTGCTGCGCCGTCCCTCCACGCGCAGGGCGTTGGAGCCGCGGTCGTAAATACATACGCGGGTGTTGCCCGTTGTGATGCACGGTTCGGAATACCCGTGCTGCACGCGCCGCAGTTCCTTGCCGGAGGCCGACCACATGGTCAGCTCCCTGCCGTCCAGTGCGGCGAATCCGCCCGCGAGCGGCTGCACGTCGGTCAGTTCCTCCATGTTCATCTCCAGCGGGAAGCCGCTTCCCGGCGTGAGCGCGATCACCACGCTGTCCGTCAGATCGCCGAGCAGCGCGATGGACGTGCCGTACAGCCCGGTGAAGTAGACCAGCACACAGGCCAGCGCGACCGACACAACCACCGCCATACGGATGCGGCGGCGGCGTTTTTTCAGCCGCAGGCGCTCCAGACGCGCGTGGTTGACCGTCAGCGGAGCATAGGGCTTCTGCTCATCCGCGCCGTTCGACGGGCCGCGCTGATTCTGCGGCCGGGAACGGGTCGGAGGCATTTTGGTTGTTTCATCGGTCTCCCGCTTTGGTTTCTGCGGGAAATCGGGCGGAAAAAGGTCCATAGCATTATCCTTACTGTGAGAATCCGTAGTTTACGCGGTACAGGCACAGGCCCTGTGCCGGAGCGGTGTCGCCCGCCCGGGCGCGGTCGCGGGACGCAATGACGTCCGCCATCTCCTCCGCCCGCATCCGGTGCGCGCCCGCTTCAATGAGCGTTCCGACGAGAATGCGCACCATATTGTACAGATATCCGTCGGCGCAGATATGAAACACAATTTCATCTCCCGTTTTCTCCACACGGAAGAAATGCACCGTGCGGACGGTGTCCTCAATGTCGCTGCCCGAGGACATGAATGCTTTGAAATCGTGCGTGCCGCACGCGAGGAGCGCGGCGCGCTGCATCGCAGCAACGTCCAGCGGAGCGGAAACGCGCCACTCGTACCGGCCGCGGAACACATCCGCCACGCGGCTGTTGCGCACCCGGTAGATATACTCCTTTGATACGGACGAATAGCGCGCGTGGAAATCTTCATCCACTTCACGCGCGGAAAGCACGCGGATATCGTCCGGCAGGAACCGGTTGACGGCAAGCGGCAGCTTTTCCGGCGCGATGGGCTTGGGCTGGCAGTAACTGACGCAGTACCCTTGCGCGTGCACACCCGCGTCGGTGCGCGAACAGCCCTTGACCGGCGGCCGCTCTCCGTACAGGCGTTCGAGGGCGTTCTGGAGCACCTCGCACACGCTCAGTGCGTTTTTCTGCACCTGAAAGCCGTGGTAATTCGTGCCGTCGAACTGCATTGTAATGAGAACCTGCATGGCGCCCCTCCGTCAGATCGAGGGGAACCAGAGGTTCGACAGGCCGATGAGCACAAACACTACGGCGCAGACGAGGCCGTAGACGACGTCTCTTCCCCGCAGGCGCAGCTGCTTGAGGCGCGTGCGGCCCTCTCCGCCGTGATAGCAGCGGCACTCCATGGCCATCGCCAGCTCGTCCGCCCGGCGGAACGCCGAGATGAACAGCGGGATGAGCACCGGGATGAGCGCCTGCACACGCTGTTTCAGCGTGCCGGAGTCGAGCTGCGCGCCGCGCGCCTTCTGCGCGTTCATGATCTTCTCCGTCTCCTCGATGAGCGTCGGGATGAAGCGCAGCGCGATCGTCATCATCATCGCCAGCTCATGCACCGGCAGGTGCAGACGCGACAGCGGATACAGAAGCCGCTCGATGGCGTCGGTGAGAACGATGGGGCTGGTGGTGTACGTCAACAGGCTCGTGCCGGCGATCAGGCAGATGATGCGCACGGCCATGATGATGGTGTACTCGATGCTCTCGGGATAGATGCGGAAGATCCACCACTGGAACAGCGGCTCGCCGCTGCCCGAGAGAAGGAACAGGTTGAGCACCGCCGTGAATACGATGATGGGCAGGATCGGCTTGATGCTCCGCGCGATGAGCTTGAGCGGAATCTTCGACATTCCGTACAGCAGCGCGAGAAACACCGTGGAGATCGCGAGCCCGAGCGGGTTCGAACCGATGAACAGCATCACGATGTACGCGATGGTGAGAAGGATCTTCACGCGCGGGTCCATCGTGTGCACGGGGGAATTGCCCGGGAAGTGCTGGCCGATGGTGATATCTCTCAGCATGCGGAGCCTCCTTCCCGCGTGGCTTTCGCCGCGAGCACGGTCTTGACGGCGTACGGGATGGTGTATACGTCGGCCGGGATGTCGAGCCCCATCTCACGCAGGCGCAGGAACACCTTCGTCACTTCCGGTACGCTCAGTCCCAGCGCCAGCAGTTCCGGCGCGCGGGCGAACACCTTCGCCGTCTCGTCGTACATGGCGATGTGCCCGGCGTTCAGCACGAGCACCTTGTCGGCGTATTTTGCAATGTCCTCCATCGAGTGGCTGACGAGTATGGTCGTCGTGCCCGTCTCCTTGTGCCATGTCTTGATCTGGCCGAGGATGGTGTCGCGCCCCTCGGGGTCGAGACCGGCGGCCGGCTCGTCGAGGACGAGGATCTTCGGCTCCATCGCCAGCACGCCCGCAATGGCCACGCGGCGCTTCTGGCCGCCGGACAACTCGAACGGGCTCGCGTCGAGAACGCGCTGCGTGATGCCGCAGAACTCGGCGGCGCGGCGCACGCGGCGGTCGATCTCCTGCTCGTCGAGCCCCATGTTCGCCGGGCCGAACGCGATATCCTTATACACCGTCTCCTCGAACAGCTGATATTCGGGGTACTGAAACACGAGCCCGACCTTGAAGCGGAAACGGCGGATGTCCTTGGGATTGGCCCAGATGTCCTCGCCGTCAATGTAGACATGTCCCTTCGTGGGGCGGTTGATGCCGTTGAAGTGGCTGATGAGCGTCGATTTGCCGCAGCCCGTCGAGCCGATGACGCCGACGAACTGCCCCTCCTCGATCTCAAAGCTCACGTCGTCGAGGGCGACGGAAGCATCCGGCATGCCCTCGCTGTAAATATAGGAGAGATGTTCGATCTTTACGGCTGCGGACATACAGGCGCCTCCTTTCCCGTGATGGCTTTGTACAGCGCGGCGGCGCACTCGTCCACGCCGATGATGTCGTCCGGCATCGGCAGGCCCGCCGCCGTGAGCGCATGGCACAGCTCAGCGGACTGCGGTACGTCCAGATGGAGCGCCTTGACCTCGTCCACGCGGCTGAACACCTCTTTCGGCGTTCCCTCCATGGCGATGTGCCCCTCGCTCATCACGATGACGCGGTCGGCCATTGCGGCCTCCTCCATGTAATGCGTGATGTGCACGACCGTGATGCCGTAGTCGCGGTTCAGCGTTTTGACCGTGCGCATGACCTTCTCGCGCCCGATGGGGTCGAGCATGGCCGTCGCCTCATCAAGGATGAGGCAGTCGGGGCGCATGGCGATCACGCCCGCGATGGCGACGCGCTGCTTCTGTCCGCCGGACAGCTTGTGCGGCGCTTTTTCGCGGTGCTTGTAGATGCCCGCCATCTTCATGGCCTCGTCGATGCGCGTGCGGATCTCCGCGGGCGGCACGCCCAGGTTCTCCAGCGCGAACGCGACGTCCTCCTCCACGACGGTGGCGACAATCTGGTTGTCCGGATTCTGAAACACCATGCCGACCTTCTGGCGCATTTCCAGAAGGCGGTCTTCGTCCGTCGTGGGAATGTCTTCAATGTAGACTGTCCCGCTCGACGGGAGCAGAATGGCATTGAAATGTTTGGCAAGCGTGGATTTTCCGCACCCGTTCGCGCCGAGCACCGCCACGAACTCGCCGCGCGTCACCTGTGCGGTGAGCCCGTCGAGCGCCTTGTGCTGCTCGTGCGAATACGAGAACGTCACATCCTGCGCGCGAAGCATCTCGTTCATGTTCTTTCCCTTCCCTGTCTGTTCCGGGCAAAAGGCCCGGCTGTCCGTCTTTTCCGCTCTCAGATTCCCGTCCACAGCGCCGTCGCGCCGCACGGGACGTCGCCGCCCGTCGCGGTGACGGGCAGGCCGATCTCGTCGCACGACGTCGAGCCGCCGAAGCGGGACGCGATGCGCATGCGGAGCATGTACTCCATCACGCTGGGCGAAAGGCCCGTCGTATAGCTGTTGACCGCGACGAACAGGGGCTCGTCCGTGAGCACCTGCGCGCACTGGTCGATGAAATCGTAAATGCTGTCCTCGATCTTCCACACTTCGCCGCCCGGCCCGCGCCCGTAGCTGGGCGGGTCCATGATGATGGCGTCGTATTTCGAACCGCGCCGGATCTCGCGCGCGACGAACTTGCCGCAGTCGTCCACGATCCAGCGGATGGGGCGCTCGGACAGATGCGACGCGGCCGCGTTCTCGCGCGCCCACGCCACCATGCCCTTGCTCGCGTCCACGTGGCAGACGCTCGCGCCCGCCGCGGCGCACGCCAGCGTCGCGCCGCCCGTGTAGCCGAACAGGTTCAGCACGCGGATCGGACGGCCGGCCTTCTCGATGAGCTGCCGGTACAGGTCCCAGTTGACGGCCTGCTCCGGGAACACGCCCGTGTGCTTGAAGCCCGTGGGCGACACGATCAGCGTCAGGTCTCCGTAGCGGATCTGCCACTTCTGCGGCATCTTCCGCCGGTACTCCCACTTTCCGCCGCCCGACGCCGAGCGGTGGTACACCGCGTGCGCCGAGCGCCAGAGGTGGCTCGTCTCGCCTGTCTTCCAGATCACCTGCGGGTCGGGACGGACGAGGATCGTCTCGCCCCAGCGCTCCAGACGGTTGCCGTCCGTCGCGTCGATCAGCTCGTAGTCTTTCCAGTTTTCTGCCGCTCGCACTGTCGTTCCTCCGATGCGTTTGTTGTGGCCCGGCCGCGCGGCGGACAAGGCCATTGTATTCCGAAAATGTGAAAATTTCTACCCTTTACAGATCGTCAAAGCTCTGCTGGCCGTCGTCGCGGTTCTCCCGTGCGCCGGGCTGGCGGATGCCGAGGTGCTCGTAGGCGTACTTCGTCACGCAGCGGCCCCGCGGCGTGCGCGTGAGATAGCCCATCTGCATCAGGTACGGCTCGCACACGTCCTCAAGCGTCACGGCCTCCTCGCCGAGCGCCGCCGCCAGCGTCTCCAGACCCACCGGGCCGCCGTTGTACATCTCAATGATGGCCCGCAGCACGTTGCGGTCGAGTTCGTCGAGGCCCTTCTCGTCGATGTCCATGCGGCGCAGCGCATGGCGCGCCGTCTCGCGGTTCACCTCGCCGTTGCCCATGACCATCGCGAAGTCGCGCACGCGCTTCAGAAGACGGTTTGCCACACGCGGCGTGCCGCGGCTGCACTGCGCCATCTCGAGCGCGCCCTCCGGCGTGCAGTCGACCCCGAGGATCGACGCCGAGCGGCGGATGATGCGCGCGAGTTCGTCGGGCGAGTACAGCTCGAGTTTGAGCAGCACACCGAAGCGGTCGCGCAGAGGGCCGGTGAGCTGGCCCGCGCGCGTCGTCGCACCCACGAGCGTGAAGTGCGGCAGATTGATGCGGATGGACTGCGCGCCCGGCCCCTTGCCGATCATAATATCCAGTGCGTAGTCCTCAAGCGCGGGATAGAGCACTTCCTCCACCTGCCGGGACAGGCGGTGGATTTCGTCGATGAAGAGCACGTCGCCCGGCTGCAGGTTCGTCAGAAGCGCCGCGAGGTCGCCCGGTTTCTCGATGGCCGGACCGGACGTGATGCGGATCTGCACGCCCATCTCCTGTGCGACGATGCACGCGAGCGTCGTCTTACCGAGGCCGGGAGGGCCGTACAGCAGCAGATGGTCGAGCGATTCGCCTCGCATTTTCGCGGCCTGCAGATAGATTTTCAGGTTTTCCTTTGCCTTCTCCTGCCCGATGTACTCGTCGAGGGTCTTCGGGCGGAGCGAGGCTTCGTTGTCAAAATCCTCGGGCTCGGGATCGGGGCTGACGAGCCGCGCCGCGGGGTTGACGTCTACCGATTCGATTGCCATGGCTTATCTCCTTTTTCCGATGCCCTGCAGAGCAAGGCGGATGAGTTCGGACACCGGCAGCGTTTCGTCCAGCCCGCTGAGCGCGGCGGCGGCCTCGCTGCCCGTGTATCCGAGGCTCGTGAGCGCGGCGGCGGCCTGCTGCATCGCGCCCGCCGGGGCGGCCTGCGCGCCCGGAATGTCGGACAGCTGCACCGACGAGCCGAAGCCCTTGCCGAGCTTGTCCTTCAGTTCGAGCACGATGCGCTGCGCAAGTTTCGGCCCCACGCCGTTCGCCGCCGTGAGTGCCTTGTGGTCGCCGCCCGAGACGGCGAAGATGATCTTCTGAACGCTCAGCACGCTGAGGATGGCGAGCCCCGCTTTGGGGCCGACGCCCGAGACGCCGGTGAGCAGATCGAACATCTCGCGCTCTTCGCGCGTGGCGAACCCGAACAGCGAGACGTCGTTTTCCGTGATGTTCATGCGCGTGTATACGGTGCACGTGCCGCCCACGCCGGGCAGCGCCCCCGCCGTCGTCGACGGGACGGCGACGAAATATCCGACGCCCGCGCAGTCAACGACAACGGAATCCACCGATTTTTCCAGAATTTTTCCGGTGAGACAGTAAATCATAGTTCCTCCGAACGATCAGAAATAGCCCATCTGCTGGCGGCGCGTCAGCGCGACGCCGTACTGCAGCGAGCGGTAGGAATAGGCGTGACAGATGGCCATGGCGAGCGCGTCGGCCGTGTCGTCCGGCTTCGGCACCTCCTGCAGGCCGAGCAGGGTCTTCGTCATCTCCTGCACCTGCTTTTTCGGCGCCTTGCCGTAGCCGGACACGCTCTGCTTGACCTGCATCGGCGTGTATTCGAACACCGGCACGTGCGCCTGCTTTGCCGAGAGCAGGATCACGCCGCGCGCCTCGGCCACCGCGATGGCCGTGGTCTTGTTCGTGGTGAAGAACAGCGTCTCAACCGCCATCGCGTCCGGGCGCAGCGCGTCGAGGAGATGGCACATATCGTTGTAGATCTCCTCGAGCCTGTCCTCGAACTGTGTGTGGGACTGCGTGGTGATGGCGCCGTACCGCACCACGGAGAACTTGTTCTTTTCGTAGTCCAGCGCGCCGAATCCGACGATGGCATAGCCGGGGTCGATCCCAAGCACACGCACGGTGCCACACCTCCCTGTAACTAAAATCAATCTATTATACCACTTTCGTTTTGCAAACTCAACGGATTCTCTTCCCGTTTTGGCGCGTAAACTGGACGGGCACAGCATAGGTATGATATAGTAATAAGGAATTGAGCTTCGGCGAGGGGGAAATCGAATGGAAGTATTGGCAACTGCGATCAAAGCCGTAGACGACTTTCTGTGGGGCGTTCCCATGATCGTTCTGCTCTACGGCGCGCATATTTTCATGACGGTGCGCACGGGCGTCATTCAGCGCAAGACGTTTCTCGGCATCCGGCTCTCCGTCACCCGGGACGACGACTCGGAGGGCGACATCAGCCAGTTCGGCGCGCTGACGACGGCGCTCGCCTCCACCATCGGAACGGGCAACATCATCGGCGTGGGCACGGCCATCGCGCTGGGCGGCCCGGGCGCGGTATTCTGGTGCTGGCTGACGGGTGTGCTCGGCATCGCCACGAAGTACGCCGAGTCTCTGGTGGCGCAGAAGTACCGCGTCAAGACGCGCGACGGCCGCGTGCTCGGCGGCGCAATGTACGCGCTCGAGCGCGGGCTCGGACTCAAATGGCTGGCATGCCTGTTTGCATTGTTCACGGCGCTTGCCACATTCGGCATCGGGTGCAGCGTTCAGGTGAACGCCATCTCGACCGTCATGAACGCGAATTTCCACATCGCTCCGCTCGCTGTCGGCGTCGTGGTCGCGGCCCTGACGGGCCTTGTGATCTTCGGCGGCGTGCGCACCATTGCGAGCGTGTGTGAAAAACTCGTGCCGTTCATGGCGGCGTTCTATGTGCTCGGATGCGTCGTCATCCTCGGCATCAACTACGATTACATCATTCCCACGATCGGCGTCATCCTGCGTCTCGCATTCACGCCGGGCGCGGCGGCGGGCGGCATCGTCGGCGGCGGCATTCTGATTGCGGCGCGGTACGGCGTGGCGCGCGGCCTGTTCTCGAACGAATCCGGTCTCGGCTCCGCTCCCATCGTGGCGGCAGCCGCCAAGGCGCGCAACCCGGTGCGCCAGGCGCTCGTGTCCTCCACCGGAACGTTCTGGGACACAGTCGTCGTCTGCCTGATGACGGGGCTCGTTCTCGTATCGAGTATTCTGAAAAACCCGGAGATCGACCTCGGCTCGGTGTCGGACGGCGGCATCCTGACGAACCTCGCGTTTGAGCAGATCCCGGTCATCGGCCCGCTGATCCTCGTCGTGGGCATCATCACGTTCGCGTATTCGACGATCCTCGGCTGGTCGTACTACGGCGAGCGCGGCGCGGAATACCTGTTCGGCAAGAAGGTTCTCATCCCCTACCGCTTGCTGTTCTGCGCGGTGCTCGTCATCGCGCCGGTCATCGACCTTCAAATGGTTTGGGATGTCGCGGACATTCTCAACGCCCTGATGGCCATTCCGAACCTCGTGGCAGTCGCTCTGCTGTCCGGCATGGTGGCAAAGGATACAAAGTACTATCTGGCCCACATTGACGAGAAAGAAGACGTCGAACTGCCTGTCATTGACTGACGTTCCACCGGAGGAGAAATCTCCTCCGGTAATTTTTTGAATTTTTTTGAAAAAAGGTATTGCATTTTCTGAAAATGCTTGCTATAATGACAGAGCTGTCAGCGATAACGGCGGCAAACAAAAGCGAATATGGACGGTTAGCTCAGCTGGTAGAGCACCTGCTTGACGTGCAGGGGGTCAGGGATTCGAGTTCCTTGCCGTCCACCACAAAGAACCGGAGATTCGTCTCCGGTTCTTTCTTTTTTCTCTGTATCATTCAAATTTTTTGATTTTTCCTTTAACTTCTGCCGGACGGCGTACCTACTGTGAATTTGGAACGAGAAAAAGCGTCTTCCCTCCCCTGCGTACCGGGAGGGGCACAGACTTTCTCTGACGGCATTCACTCACCCTGCATCCGCAGGATCACTTGAAAGGAAGGATCGATCTGATGAAACGCAAAGTTGTTTGCCTTCTTGCCGCAGCCGCCCTTGCGGCACTGCTCACCGCGTGCGGCGCTCCGAAGCTGACCGCTCTCTCGCTGCCGGAGGAAACGCTGGAACTTCCCGTCGGGGAAACGGCCGTTCTGCAGCCGGAATGCACATACGACCGCGAGGTATCGGAGCACACCGAGACGGAGATCACGTTCACCAGCAGCGACGAAACCGTCGTCACGGTCGACGGAACGGGTACGGTCACCGGCGTCGCCGAGGGCGAAGCCGTCGTCACAGCCGCGTCAGGCGATGTGACGGCCGGGCAGACCGTCCGCGTCGTCATCCCGGTTGAGAGCATCGCGGCCGACGCCGTATCACTCCATACGGGCGACGAAGCTCTGGATCTCGCTTACACCGTCACGCCGGAAGATTTCAGCGGCGAGCTGACGTTCTCCATGACGGACAGCACCGTGGCCGAATACCGTGACGGTCAGATCGTTCCGGTCGGCGAGGGGCAGACCGAACTGACGATCACCGCCCCGAACGGGGTGAACGCCGTCGTGCCTGTCGAAGTCTGGAGCGGCCCGCGCGAGCTGACGCTGAACGCATCCCGCACCGAGGTCACCGCCGGAAAGGGCGTCCAGCTCTCCGCCGCGGACGAAGAGGGAAACTCCGTTGACCTCAGCACGCTGACGTGGACGAGCAGCGACGAATCCGTGGCCGCCGTGACCGGCGGCTGGGTCGATGTTGTCGGGACCGGCAGTGCAACCATCACGGCAACCACGCCGCACGGCGTCACCGACTCCATCGAACTGACGGGCGTGCGCCCGGTGCAGACCACCACCAGCAACAGCTCCGCTGCGTCCGGCGGGTCTTCCGCGTCCGGCAGCAGCGCCTCGGGCGGAACGTCCTCCGGCAGCACGCCCCCGTCGGGCACGCACTCGGACGTGCCTCTCGGCACCGGGCACGGCTATTTCGCCGTGGAGACGAGCGGCACGGCATTTGATCTCCAGAATCAGCTGCGGGCTCAGGTGGGCGCCGGTGCGCTCACGTGGGACGACAGTCTCGCCGCCATCGCCTGCACACGTTGTGAGCAGATCGCCCTCGATTTCAGCCACAACGGTGCGCAGACGGCGGAGAACATCGCGGTCGGATACGCCGACGCCTCCTCCGTCATCGCTGCGTGGCAGGCAAGCCCGGGCCACTACGCCAACATGACGCACGCCGGCTACACGCGCGGAGCAATCGCCCACATGTACGACAGCGACGGCTGTTCGTACTGGGTCGCGGTGTTCGCGTGACGCGTCCCCTCATGCAGAAAGCCCGCGACAGCATGCCGTCGCGGGCTTTCTTCTATGTTTCTGAATTCTGCACCGCGCGCCACTCTCTCCACACGTCGCGCAACAGCCACAGCGCTGCGGCCAGCACAAAGAACACAAAGATCTGTGTCGGCAGCCTTCCTTCACTCCAGAAATAGTTTGCATATGTGTATACGGCGCTGATGCACAAAAGCACCGCCGCAGGCGCGCTGCGCGGGCGCACAACGGCCCAGACCGCCGCCAGTACCTCGGCGACATAGAAATACCGCTCGTGCATCCCCGGCAACAGCCACGCCGTACATGCGGCGCTCGCCGCCGCGAGCACCAGAACCAGACGTGGCGACGGCCGCACGGGATTTTTCAGTGCGAGGTACGCCGCGCACAGTACAACACCGGCGCACAGCAGCACGCCGGCACGGATGACGGGCTTCGTGTCATAGGGCGAAAATAAAAGATACAGCGAGGGCGCGTTCATGGACACCGAGCCATACGTCTGCGTCTGCTGGAAATACGTCGAAAGAAGACTCTTCCAGCTCCGCCCGCACAGCCACGCGGGCGCACACGTGAGCACGTAGACGACCGGCACGAGGAAGAACGTCCTCACGCGGATGCGCCGCAGCACAAACAGGATAAGCAGAAACGGCGCGAGCAGAATTGCCTGCAGCTTGAACGCGAACGCAACGGAGTACGCCAGCATTCCAGCGGCGTCCTTACCCTGTGTGAAATAGTACACGCACGCCGCGAGCGCAGCCGCGTACATCGCGTCGCACTGACCCCACGCTGCGCTGTTGAACACGATCTGCGGAAGCAGAAAGACAAGCGCATACGCAAGGCACGCGCGCGTGCGGGACTGCGACACCGCCCAGGCGATGCGCATTGCATACAGCGCCAGAACGACGTCCGCCGCGCACGACAGCAGTTTGATGCAGAGAAGGCTGTCCGGCGACAGCTTTGCAAGAATGGCAAGCAGATAGTAATACAGCGGTGAATAATCGCCGAACTGCCGCCCCAGAGCGGAAAACCCCTCATCCCGCAGCGTGTCATACCAAGGGCCGAGGAAGTACATATAATCCTGTGACACCATGCCAAACAGCGCTGACCGCGCCCAGAATCCCAGCGCCGTCAGAAGCACCAGAAAGAGCACGTCTTCCCGGCGAAGTGCACGCGTCAGTTTCACGGACGACCCTCTCCTTTCCCGTTTCGTACAGTATAGCACAAAACCGTTTCTTGACAAACGGTATTTTCTTATTATAGAATAGATTGGTTCAAGAAATGTACAAGTTTTTCAACATATGACAGAAGAGGGAAAAAGAGATCATGGAACAGACCAATCTGCGCAACATTGCCATCATCGCCCACGTCGACCACGGCAAAACGACGCTTGTGGACCAGATGCTCAAGCAGTCCGGCGCTTTCCGCGACAATCAGCAGGTCGCCGACCGCGTCATGGACTCCGGCGACATCGAGCGCGAGCGCGGCATCACCATTCTTGCCAAGAACGCCGCAACGTATTACGACGGCGTGAAGATCAACATTGTAGATACCCCGGGCCACGCCGACTTCGGCGGCGAGGTGGAACGCGTCCTGAAAATGGTCAACGGCGTTCTGCTGCTCGTGGATGCGGCCGAGGGCTGCATGCCGCAGACGCGCTTCGTGCTGCAGAAAGCCCTGCAGCAGAACCTGTCGCTCGTCATCGCGGTCAACAAGATCGACCGTCCGGACGCGCGCGTCAAGGAAGTCATCGACGAGATCCTTCTCCTGCTGATGGATCTGGGCGCGACGGACGAGCAGCTCGACAGCCCGATGGTGTTCTGCTCGGGCCGCGCCGGCACGGCGAGCTACAGCCCCGACGTTCCGGGTGAAAATCTGGAGCCGCTGTTCCGCACCATTCTCGATTACGTCAAACCGCCGGTCGGCGATCCCGAGGCTCCGTTCTCGATGCTGTGCTCGTCGATCGACTACAACGATTTCGTGGGCCGCATCGGCATCGGCCGCGTGGAGAACGGCCGTGTGCGCGTGGGCCAGGACGTTGTCGTGTGCGACTGGCACGATCCCGATCTGAACAAGCGCGGCCGCATCACGGCTCTGTACAGCTTCGCCGCCAACGGCCGCACGCCGGTGGACGAGGCTTCCGCGGGCGACATCGTTGCGTTCTCCGGTCTGACCGACATCAACATCGGCAACACGCTGTGCACGCCGGCTCTGGTCGAACCTCTGCCCTTCGTGAAGATCAACGATCCGACGGTCGAGATGACGTTTGCCGTCAACGACAGCCCGTTTGCCGGTAAAGAAGGCAAATTCGTCACGAGCCGTCAGATCCGTGAGCGCCTGCACCGCGAGCTTCTGAAAGACGTCGCTCTGCGCGTGGAGGATTCCGAGACGACGGAGAGCTTCCGCGTGATGGGCCGCGGCGAAATGCATCTGTCCATCCTCATCGAGACGATGCGCCGCGAAGGCTATGAGCTTCAGGTCTCCCCGCCCAAGGTGCTGACGCACGAGGAAAACGGCGTGACGATGGAGCCGATGGAGCACGTCGTCATCGACGTGCCGACGGATTATCAGGGCAGCGTCATGCAGAAGCTCGGCGCGCGCAAGGGTGAGCTGGTCCAGATGGCGCCTCTCGGCACGAACCGGATGCGCATCGAATTCCGCATCCCCTCCCGCGGTCTGTTCGGCTACCGCAGCGAATTTCTGACGGATACGCACGGCGAAGGCGTCCTGAACACGATCTTCGACGGGTATGACGAGTGGAAGGGCGAGCTGCCGGGCCGTTCGACGGGCAGCCTCGTGAGCTTCGAAACGGGCGTCGCCGTCACGTACGGCCTGTTCAACGCGCAGCAGCGCGGCACGCTGATCGTCAATCCGGGCGAGAAGGTGTACGAGGGCATGGTCATCGGCTACACCGCCGCCGGCGAGGACATGAGCGTCAACGTCTGCAAGACCAAGCACCTGACGAACACCCGCGCCTCCGGCAGTGACGACGCGCTGCGTCTCGTTCCGGTGTCGAAGTTCAGCCTTGAGGAGAGCCTGGAATTCCTCAAGCCGGATGAGCTTCTGGAGGTCACTCCGCAGAGCATCCGCATCCGCAAGCGCATCCTGCAGCACGACCTGCGCATGAAGGCGCTGAAAGGCGGAAAATAAACGTTTTTTCGCGGCGTCCGTATCGACACGGGCGCCGCTTTTATTGTATAATTAAGGCAAAGAGCACAAGGCCCGCGGCGCGGGCAAAAGAACGGAGCGAAACGGAAAGGACAAGCATACATGAAAAACGTGATTGTGGGACAGAGCGGCGGGCCGACCGCCGTGATCAACTCAAGTCTGGTCGGCGTATACGAAACGGCCAAGAGCCTCGGCGTACCCAAGGTATACGGAATGCAGTACGGTATCGAGGGGCTTCTGGACTGGCTGGTCGTCGACCTGTCCACGCAGATCCGCTCGGAAGTGGAGGCTGAACTTCTCAAGCGCACCCCCTCCTCCTTCCTCGGCAGCTGCCGCTACAAGCTGCCCGAGATCGGCGAGAATGACGAGATCTATGAAACGATCTTCGCTCGTCTTGCTGAACTGGACATCGGCTATTTCATCTACATCGGCGGCAACGACAGCATGGACACCATCGAGAAGATGAGCGCCTATGCGCGCATGACGGGCAGCGACCTGTGCTGCATCGGCGTGCCCAAGACGATCGACAACGATCTCGCCGTGACCGACCACACGCCCGGCTTCGGCTCGGCGGCCAAATACATCGGCATCGTGATGAAAGAGATCGTGCGCGACAGCCTCGTGTACAATCT
>NHCFI02800__coassemble_1078_pt1 | contig 20384 bp, 18 predicted proteins | sample NHCFI02800__metabat2_high_PE_010 | metagenome-assembled genome bin NHCFI02800
ATACTGGAATTATATACATTAAATTATACCCGCGGCGCTTCGGTTTGTCAAGGCTGCGTGTGCATACCTTCCTTCCGTTTCGTATACCTATATATAATAAGGAAAAAGAAGGGACGGTCGCAGTATGGAATCTCTGACGGATGCCCAGCTTTCCGATGCTCTGCTCCACACGCTCCGGAAGGCGTCCACGCTCCGGGAATGCCGGATGGATTGTCTGCCTCTTGACGCCGCAGCCGCGCAGGCTCTCTCGATCATCCTCGGGGAAACGCTGCGGCACGCCTCGCTTCTGGAGCAGGCTCTCCGCCGCAGACGATGTCTCCCCGCTCTTCAGCCCGGTATCCGCAGCCGGATCAACGGCCGAACGCCGGGTGCCTATTTCGACACACTGATCCGCGAGGAGGGGCTCGCCCTCACACGCCAGTCGCTGCTGCTGGAAACAGCACAAGGCGCAGATGCCGACCTTCTGCGGTGCATCACCGAAGAAGAAGCCGTGCATCTGCGCCTGCTTCACACGCTCGCCGGCCGGTTCTGACCCGGTTCAGCGCATATTTTCACTCGCCAGAATGATGGGTGCGTCTTCGAGTTTTTCGACGGATGTTCTCTTCTGATGGAACCGCGGCATGTTGTCCCGAATTCCCTGCGCGCGGTAAAACGGGCTCTCCGGCGACAGCGGCAGTTTCACCGTCCGCCCGGTCGCCCCGGATTCATAAATCGCCGCAATGAGTTCCAGCGTTGCGCGGCCGGACTCTCCGCTGGAAACCGGCTGCGTATCCGTTTCGATCGCACGGATCAGATCGTCGGCAAGCCCTGCAAAACCTTCGCAGGCCGGAGCGGGGATCTCCTCAAAGCGCTGTTCCAGCACCCGCAGAAGTTCCGGGTCCTCGATCGGGAACGCGTTCGGCTGAGAAACGTCCGCCACGATCTTGTGCGGGACGGAAATGCTCGCGCGGTCGCAAACGAAATACAGCGACTGCGGCTGGCCGTGACAGATGATCGCCGAATTCATTTCTCCGAGCGCTCCCGACGGGAAGCGCAGCAGCGCGAGCGAAATGTCTTCCTCCTCGCTGTTGTCATGCGCTCTGTTGCCGAGGATCGCGGTCACCTCCGAAGGCGACCCCGCCATCCAGCACAGCAGGTCGATGTGGTGCACCGCCTGAACGAATGTGCAGCCGCCGCCCTCCGTCTCCCATCTGCCGCGCCACTCCAGATCGTAATACATCGGGCCGCGGAACCAGAATGAATTGACCTGAACGAAATGGAGCGGGCCCGCGGCGCCCTCCGCGAGCAGCTGTTTTGTTTTCCAGATGGGGGTAAAGAAACGGCTCTGCGCCACGACGGACAATTTCCTGCCGCTGCGCTTCGCCGCGGCGATCATCCTGTCGCACTCCTCGACCGACATGCCCATCGGCTTCTCGACCAGTACATGTTTGCCGTGCTCCAGACAGAACACCGCCATTTCACAGTGGAGCGCCGGCGGCGTGCACACGACCACAATGTCGCAGTCCTCCTCCAGAACGGCACGCCGGTAATCATCGTAGGCGCGCGCGTCAATGCCGCATTCGTCGATGATCTTCTGCGCGGAGGATGTGTGGCGCGCCGCGACGGCTGCGACTTTTGCGCGCCCGTCAAGGCTCTCGAACGCACGGACGTGCGTCGCGCTGATGGAACCGGCTCCCAGAACAACAACCCGGTGCATGGCTTTTCCCCTTTCCTGTTGATAAAAACGCGCCGTCCGCTTCGGCGGAACGGCGCATAAGTGCGCGACGGCTCAATCGAGGAAGTCGCGCAGTTTTTTCGAGCGGCTGGGATGACGCAGCTTGCGCATCGCCTTGGCTTCGATCTGGCGGATGCGCTCGCGGGTGACGTTGAACTCCTTGCCCACTTCTTCGAGCGTACGGGGACGGCCGTCCTCGAGACCGAAGCGCAGGCGGAGCACCTTCTCCTCGCGCGGCGTGAGGCTCTTCAGCACGCCGGAGAGCTGCTCCTTGAGCAGCGTGTGGCTGGCCGCTTCCGCGGGAACCGGCGCGTCCTCGTCGGGGATAAAGTCGCCGAGGTGGCTGTCCTCTTCCTCGCCGATCGGGGTCTCAAGGCTCACGGGCTCCTGCGCAACGCGCATGATCTCGCGCACCTTGTCGACGGGCATATCGAGTTCTTCCGCGATCTCATCGGCTGTGGGATCGTGTCCGTTGCGGTGCAGCAGCTGGCTGGAGACTTTCTTGACTTTGTTGATCGTCTCCACCATATGTACCGGGATGCGGATGGTGCGGGCCTGGTCCGCGATGGCGCGGGTGATGGCCTGGCGAATCCACCACGTCGCATACGTGGAGAACTTAAAGCCCTTGGTGTGGTCAAACTTTTCGACCGCCTTGATCAGGCCCAGGTTGCCCTCCTGGATCAGATCCAGGAACTGCATGCCGCGGCCGACGTAGCGCTTGGCGATGGAAACGACAAGGCGCAGATTCGCCTCCGAAAGGCGCTGCTTGGCCTTCTCGCCGTCCGGGCCGCCCGCCTGGATCTTCACGGCGAGTTCGATCTCCTCTTCCGGCGTGAGAAGCGGCACGCGGCCGATCTCCTTGAGGTAGACCTTGACGGGGTCGTCAATGCTGACGCCCTCCGCGGACAGTGCCGACTCCAGCGCGTCCACGTTGTCTTCCGTCAGGGTGAACTCCTCCGGCTCGTTGTCGGACTCGTCGATGATCTCGATGTTGTTCTGCTCGAGCGTCTCATACAGACGGTCGACCACATCAACTTCAAAGCCGATCTCTTCGAGCGTGTCGTTGATTTCCTTGGTCGTCACCTTGCCGTTGCGTTTTCCGCTTTCGACAAGAGACACGATCGCATTTTTCTTTTCTGCCATGTTCAGTCTCCTTTATTCCTCGAAACCTGCCCGGAATGGGTCAGGATTTCTTCTCCTTGAGGGTTTGCAGATACGCGGCCAGTTCGTCCGGGGATTTCTCCGCCGCGCGGGTGCTCTCCGGGACGCTCCCGATGATCCGCTCGATGTACATCCGCACATCCTGCTCACCGATGGCCAGCTCATAGTTCTGGGCGAGGATTCGCCCCAGCAAACTGATGGTCTCCGGCGGGAGTTCTCCCGAGAGCGCGGCGAGATCAAACGGCTCGCCGTGTTCGTACCGCCTGCGTATCAGCGAAAAAACGGAGCGCATATCATCCGTGAAGAAGTTTTCTTCCTTCAGGCTCTGCGCCGCAAGAGCAAAGAACTCCGGCCGCTTGATGACGGCTCCGATGAGCTGCTGTTCGGCAAATGCAACGCCCAGCGCCTTCTGCCCGCCCTTGGTCGGAGAGATCTGGATGCGCCCGCCCATCCCCTCTTCGAGGAGGCGGCGCTCCCGCTCTTTCTCGTTGCGGCGGTTGCGCGCCCGCACGGCTCCGCTGACCTGTGCGAGAATCGCCTGCTTCGTGACGTCCGTTTCCTCAGCGAGACGCCCCGCGTAGACTTCCCTCTCCGTCACGGAAAGCGGCCCGGCCAGAATGCCCACCGCATCGCGGATGTATCCGAGGCGCCCGTCCGGCGTTGAAATGTCGTACTTTTTGCGCGCCTTGGCCAGTTCGTATTCGATGGCGTTCGACGAACCGTTCAGCAGCATCTCAAACCGGTCGCGCCCGTACTTTTTGATAAACTCGTCGGGGTCCTTCGCGTCGGGGATATTCAGGATCGACACCTTCACGGGCGACGATGCGAACAGCGAGATCGCGCGCGCGGTCGCCTTCTGCCCGGCCTCGTCCGAGTCGTAGCACAGGACGACCTCGTCGGCATAGTCGGAGAGGATCTTCACCTGCTCCGCCGTCAGCGCCGTGCCGCAGCCTGCCACCGCCGTCGTGAACCCTGCCTGATGCATCGAGATCACGTCCATGTACCCTTCGCAGAGGATGTACCGGCGCGACGTTGAACGCTTGGCCACGTTCAGCGCGAACAGCGTGCGGCTCTTCTTGTACGCCATCGTCTCGGGGCTGTTGAGGTACTTGGGCTTTTCATCGCCCATGTTCCGCCCGCCGAACGCAATCACGTTGCCGCGCAGATCAAAGATCGGCACCATCACGCGGTTGCGGAACACGTCGTACGTGTGGCCTTTCTCGTGGCGTTTGAGCAGCCCCGCTTCGATCAGTTCATCGTCGGAATATCCGAGCTTGCGCATGTGGTCGCGCGTCTCGCGGAAGCTGTCCGGCGCGTAGCCGAGCCCGAAGCGTTTGATCGTCGAATCCGACAGACCGCGCCGCCTCCAGTATCCGCGCGCCTCGCGCCCCTCGTCGCTGTTCAGACGCTCAAAATAGAACCGCGCCGCGTCCTTGTTGATGGAGATGATGCGGCTGCGCTTTTTGCCCGCCGTGTCATCCTCTTCCGGGAGCGGCATGCCCGCGCGGGACGCGAGAGCCTTGACCGCCTCGACGTATTCGAGATTGGCAATGCGCTTCATGAAGGTGATGACGTCGCCGCCCGCGCCGCAGCCGAAGCAGTAGAACGACTGTGTCTCGGGATACACGACAAACGACGGCGTCTTTTCATTGTGGAACGGGCACAGGCCCGTGTAAGTCCTTCCGCGGTGGCGCAGCTGCACGTAGCTCTGCACCACATCCGTAATATCGTTGCGCGCCACAAGTTCTTCAATATAAGAATGCGGGATCACGCGCGTCTCACCTCCTCCCCGGCCGGCGGCCTTTTATTACATCACGTTCCACTTCTGGGGAACGAACAACTGCTCAAATGTTTTGGTGGCATATTCGTCCGACATGCCGGATATATAATCTGTCACAGCCCGCTCGACGCCTTCCTGCCAGACGATGTACAGGTAGGCCTGCGGCATGTGCGTGGGGTTTTCCCGGAAATAGTTGTAGAGTTCCTCGATCAGCTTGTCCACTTTCTGCTCTTCGCGCTTGGCGACCTTGTCCACGTATACGGTGCTGTACATGAAGTCGTGCAGCGCGTCGTACGCCGCGAGCGGTTCCGCATCCATGCCGATCTGCTCGGGGCCGTGGTCGACGATCGCCCGAATCATCGTGGTGATGCGCTCGGATTTCGTGTTGCCGAGCACCTCCGTCAATTCCTTCGGGATGTCGTCGCTGCGCAGCACACCCGCTGTCATGGCGTCTTCGATGTCGTGGTTCATATACGCGATGTGGTCGGCATACCGCACGACGCAGCCCTCGCGCGTCGCGGGCCATGTGCCTTTCGTGTGGCAGATGAACCCGTTGATGACTTCCCATGTCAGATTTAAGCCCCGGCCGTCTTTCTCCAGACGCTCGGCCACCCGTACACTCTGTTCATAGTGCCGGAACCCGCCCGGAGTTAAACGGTTCAGCGCACGTTCACCCGCGTGGCCGAACGGCGTGTGCCCGAGATCATGTCCGAGCGCGATGGCCTCCGTGAGATCCTCGTTCAGCCGGAGCGCACGGGAGATCGTCCGGGCGATCTGGCTGACTTCCAGCGTGTGCGTCAGACGCGTGCGGTAATGGTCGCCCTCCGGGGAGAGGAACACCTGCGTTTTCTGCTTGAGACGGCGGAACGCCTTGCTGTGGATGATGCGGTCGCGGTCGCGCTGCCAGCACGTTCTCAGCGGGCACGGTTCTTCCTCCCGCTGTCTGCCGCGGCTCTGATCGCTGAACGACGCAAACGGAGACAAGGTGCTCCGTTCGATCTGTTCGGTCTGTTCCCGTACGGTCATGCAGTCCGCCTCCCCTGTCGAAACTCCGTCATATATACTATACGACAAAGAACGCGAAAACCCTTGTGCTGCAATCAGATTTTTTGAAAAAATTTTCAGAACGGTGCATGAAAAGGCTTTGAAACCGTGATTTCCGCCTTTCCGCGGCAGAGTTCGCGCGCTTTCACGAGCAGCGCGTCCTCGCCGCCGCTGAGCATCGTGAACGACAGGCGCACACGGTCGGAAAACTCCGGCTGTTCGCAGCGCGCGCCGCACTCATTGAGAAGACGGGCCGCCTGTTCGTACAGAGCGTAGTCCACGTTCCACTCGCCTTTGACGCACACGCTCATCGTGACGATGTGTGCCGCTTCGATGGCCGCGCTGGCTGCCGCCGTGTAGGCGCGCACAAGACCGCCCGTTCCGAGCAGCGTGCCGCCGAAATAGCGCGTCGTCACGACGATGCAGTCGACGAGCCCAGCATGGCGGATGGCCTCGAGCGTCGGGAGACCGGAAGTCTTCGCCGGCTCGCCGTCGTCCGAATAACGTGTGCGCGCACCCTCCCGCAGCAGATAGGCATATACATTGTGGTTGGCCGTCCGGTGCTTCGCGCGGATGGCGTTCAGCACCTCCACGGCTTTCTCCTCCGTGTCGGCAAACGCGATGCACGACAGAAAGCGCGAGCGCTTTTCCTCGATCTCGGCATAGGCCGTGCCGTCGACTGTTTTATACGAATCCATACCCTGCCCCTTTCGATGCGCCGGACAATATACAAGAAAAAAGACCTGAGAAGATTCTCAGGTCTTCGGTTTCCGTTACTTGGAACTCCCGGACGATTAGCCGAGATTGAAACGCTTCTTGAAGCGATCCACGCGTCCGCCGGTGTCAACCAGCTTCTGCTTGCCCGTGTAGAACGGATGGCACTTGGAGCAAACCTCAACGTGAATGTCCTTCTTGGTCGAACGCGTTTTGATCACGTTGCCGCAGGCGCAAGTAATCGTGGTTTCCTCGTAATTCGGATGGATACCCTGTTTCATGTCCGATTCACCTCTTTCCGGTTTTGACTCAAGGGGCCATATTCTTTGACATGAGCCCATCACAACCCAGTGTTCAGCGTGTCATCGCTCTTTCCCATGTTGCCAGAAAATTATATCATGCCGCCCGCCAAAAAGCAAGCTTTTTTTGCAGAAAGATTTTCCGGCGCAAAATGCGCTCCCGGGCGGCGTCGCCCGGGAGCGCGGCAGATACGGATTATTTCATCAGCGGCTGCATGGCTTCGGCCAGCTTCTTCTGCTGTACCTCGGCATCCGCCAGATCGACACCCTTCGTCGTGTAGTACACCTTGACTTTCGGCTCCGTGCCGGACGGGCGCACGATCACGCACGCTCCGTTCTCGAGCCAGTACGTCAGCACGTTCGCCTTCGGCAGGCGGATCTCCGTCTTCTCGCCGGTGACCACGTCGCACATCTCGTGCGTGGAGTAGTCGGCCGTCTTGACGACCTTCCAGCCCGCGATCTCAGTGGGCGCGTTCTCGCGCAGGCCCGCCATGATGGCCTTCATCGTGTCCATACCGGACAGGCCCTCGAAGGCAAACGAGTCGACCTTGTGCAGGTAGCGGCCGAACTTCTTGTAGATGGCCTCGAGCTGCTCCAGAATGGACGAACCGATGGACTTGTAATACGCCGCCATCTCGCAGATCAGCATGGAGGCGACGATGGCGTCCTTGTCGCGCACGTACGTGCCGGACAGATAGCCGTAACTCTCCTCAAAGCCGAACAGGAAGCGCTTCTCCTCGCCTTTTTCCTCGAGGAGATGGATCTGCTCGCCGATGTATTTGAAGCCGGTGAGCACGTTGCGGCACTCGACGCCGTAGCTCTCCGCCACCGCGTCCGCCAGTGTCGTGGACACGATGCTCTTGACCGTCACGGGGTTCTCCGGCATCGTGCCGTTCTCAATGCGGGATTTGCACAGATAATCCAGCAGCAGAACGCCTACTTCGTTGCCCGTCAGCAGCTTGTAGTCGCCGTCGGCCGTCTTGACCGCAATGCCGACGCGGTCGGCGTCGGGGTCGGTGGCGAGCATCAGGTCGGCGCCCGTCTTGACGGCGAGACGCAGGCCGAGCTCCAGCGCTTCCCGGATCTCCGGGTTGGGATACGGGCAGGTCGGGAAGTTTCCGTCCGGATGCTCCTGCTCGGGAACCACGGTGATGTCGGTGATGCCGATGTCCGCCAGCACGCGGCGCACGGGCACGTTGCCGGAGCCGTTCAGCGGGCTGTACACGAGCTTCAGGCCCGCCGTCTTGCACAGACCCGGGCGCACGGACTGCGCCTTGATGTTGTCGTACAGCGCTTCGATGGTGTCCTGTCCGATGTATTCGATGCGTCCGTCGGCGACGGCTTCGTCAAAGTCGGCCAGCTTCACGTCGTCAAACACGTCGGTCTTCTGCATCTCGGCGTACACCGCGTCCGCGGCTTCTTCCGTCATCTGGCAGCCGTCGGGGCCGTACGCCTTGTAGCCGTTGTACTTGGCGGGGTTGTGGCTGGCCGTAACCATGATGCCGGCGTCGCATTTCAGATGGCGCGTGGCAAAGCTGAGGGCGGGCACGGGCATCAGCTCCCGGTACAGGTGCGCCTTCACGCCGTTGGCGGCGAGAACGCGCGCCGCCTCTCTGGCAAACACGTCGCTCTTGATGCGGCTGTCGTACGAGATCGCGACGGACTTCTCGCCCGGCGTGCTCGTGAGGTAATTGGCCAGGCCCTGCGTGGCCTTGCGGACCATGTAGATGTTCATACGATTCGTACCGGCTCCCAGCACACCGCGCAGACCGGCCGTACCAAACGCAAGCTCAACGGCAAAGCGGTCGTTGATCTCCTCTTCAACTCCCTGAATGCTCAGCAGTTCCGGACGCAGATCCTTGTCGTCCACGGCACGCTCGAGCCAGCGCTCATAATCGGCTTTTACCATTCAGACACCTGCTTTCTTGCAGTATTCCCACACCGGAGAGATGTGTCCCCGATATGTTTCTTAGTAATATAATAACCCCATTCGTGCGCCGATGTCAATGAACTCTTGCCGCGGGCGGCTGCGCGTTATATACTGGATACAACACCTTTTGTGTGGAGGGGTCGTATGTTTTCCAAGCTGAACAGCATGGGCGTTTTTGCCCTGAACGGCTTTGCGGTGCAGGTGGAAGCGGATATCAGCGGCGGACTTCCGCAGTTTTCCATCGTGGGTCTGCCTGACAGCGCCGTGAAGGAGTCCGCCGACCGTGTGCGCACGGCCATGAAGAATCTGAAATACAGCTATCCCGTGAGCCGCATCACCGTCAACCTCGCTCCGGCCGACAAGCGGAAAACGGGGCCGGTGTACGACCTGCCGATTTTCCTCGCGCTTCTGGCCGCCGGAGGCGTGCTCCCGCCCGTTCCGCCTGACTGCGCGTTCGTCGGCGAGCTCTCGCTCGACGGTATGGTCCGCAGCGTATCCGGCGTTCTGCCGATGGCGCTCGCGGCGCGCCGCAACGGCATCCGCCGCTTTTTCGTCCCGGCGGACAACGCCGCCGAGGCCGCTGTTGTGGACGATCTGGAAGTCTATCCGGTCGTCAGCGCCAACGACGCCGTGCTGCATCTCAAGGGCGAAGCGCTGATCCCCCGCGCGAGCGCACCGGATGTCCTTGCATCCGGCGCTCCCGTCCCGGATTTCTCCGACGTGCGCGGACAGCTCGAAGCGCGCCGCGCTCTGGAGGTCGCAGCGAGCGGGCGGCACAACATTCTGTTTGTGGGGCCTGCCGGTTCGGGCAAGAGCATGCTTGCACACCGGCTTCCCGGCATTCTCCCGCCGCTCACGCGGGAAGAAGCCTTTGAGACGACAAGCGTCTACTCCGTCGCCGGGATGCTGCCCCGCGGCAGCGGCCTGATCCACACGCCGCCGCTCCGCGCGCCGCATCACACGGTGAGCAGCGCGGGCCTTGTGGGCGGCGGGTCTGTTCCCCGTCCGGGCGAAGTGAGCCTCGCGCACAACGGCGTGCTGTTCCTCGACGAGCTGCCCGAATTCCGCCGCGACGTTCTGGAACTTCTCCGCCAGCCGCTCGAGGACGGCGTCGTGACCGTCAGCCGCGCGACGGGCTCCGGCACGTTCCCCTGCCGCATCATGTTCGTCGCTGCCATGAATCCCTGCCCCTGCGGGAACTTCGGCCACCCCACCAAGCCCTGCACCTGCACGCCGCCGATGATCGACCGCTATCTCCACAAGATCTCCGGCCCTCTTCTCGACCGCATCGACCTGCACGTGGAACTCCGCCCGGTCGAGTACGACGATCTGGCCTCTCCCGAGAAAGGTGAGGACAGCGCCTCCATCGCGCTGCGCGTTCAAAAAGCACGCGAGATTCAGGCAAAACGCTACGAGGGCATGAGCATCCACTGCAATTCGCAGCTGACGAGCGACATTCTTCGCGATGTGTGCCGTCTGACGCCGGATGCACAGAAGCTGCTCCGGCGCGCGTTCGACAAGATGGGATTCTCCGCTCGCGCGCACGACCGCGTGCTCAAAGTCAGCCGAACGATCGCGGATCTCGACGGGAGCGAAGAGATCTGCGCCGAACACATCAGCGAGGCGGTCCAGTACCGCAGTCTTGACCGCAAGTACTGGTATCACCGCTGAAATCGCAAATTTTCAAACGATGCACCGCAGTTTTATTGCGGTGCATTTCTTTTTTCGCAAAAATCGTGAAGAAAACAAACCCGCTGCGCCGTCAACATGAGCAAGGAAGCAGAAAGGGTGGTTTTGACATGGCAATGCTTCAGGTACAACATCTTCAAAAGATTTATTCGACCCGTTTCGGCACGATGCGGGTACAGGCGCTGCGCGATGTGGACTTCAGCGTGGAAGAGGGCGAGTTCGTCTCCGTGATGGGCGAATCCGGCTCCGGAAAGACGACGCTTCTGAACATTCTCGCGGCGCTGGACAAGCCGACGGAGGGCGCTGTGTTTCTCGACGGACAGCCGCTTGCCGGCGTCCCCGACCGCAAGCTCTCCGCGTTCCGCCGCGACCGGCTCGGATTCGTCTTTCAGGACTTCAATCTTCTGGACACGTTCACACTGCGCGACAATATTTTTCTTCCGCTCGTTCTGGCCCGCCGCCCTTATGCGGAGATGCAGGCAAAACTCGCCCCTCTGGCTGAGATGCTCGAGATCAGCGACCTGCTCGACAAATATCCGTACGAAGTCTCCGGCGGCCAGAAGCAGCGCGCGGCCGTGGCGCGCGCCGTCATCACAAACCCCTCGCTTTTGCTGGCAGACGAGCCGACGGGCGCGCTCGATTCCCGCGCCAGCATGAAGCTGCTGGAGATGTTCCGGCGCATCAATGAAAACGGCCAGACCATCGTGATGGTGACGCATTCCGCCATCGCCGCGAGCCGCTCCGACCGGGTGCTCTTCATCAAGGACGGCGTCGTCTTCCATGAACTGCGCCGGGAAGAACAGGAAACCGACGACTCCCTGTTCGCCCGTGTGAACGAGGCGCTGACGATGCTCTCGACGGGGAGGCTGGTCGGATGAAAGCCTTTTTCCCAAGAATCGCGGCCGTGAATCTTGCGGGCAACAAAACGGCCTATCTTCCCTATCTCCTGACGAGCAGCGTGTGCGTTGCAACGTTCTATATCATGCTCACGTTCGCCATCAGCCCTGAGATGGCCCGTGTGCCGTACGCGACGGGAGCTGTGATGCTGTTCGGGTTCGGCACGGTCATCATCGCGATTTTCTGCGCCGCTCTGCTGTTCTACGCCAACAGCTTTCTCATCCGGCGCAGAAAAAAGGAATTCGGACTGTACAGCGTGCTCGGTATGGAAAAGCGCCATGTCGGTGTGGTGCTTTTCTTCGAAACGCTGTACACGCTCGCAGCCAGCCTGATTCTCGGCCTCATCGGAGGGACACTCCTGTCCCAGCTTCTCTTCGGAGCGCTGTCGTCGCTTCTCTCCTTTGACGTCGTCTTCAGCATTTCCTTCTGCGACGCGGCCGCCATCGCCGCCTGCATCCTCTTCGGCGGCCTGTTCGCCGTCATTTTTCTCTACAATCTGCTGCACCTGTATCAGGCGAGCCCCGTCTCGCTGCTGCACGGAGAACAAACCGGCGAACGAGAGCCCCGCGCATCGTGGATTCTGACGATCATCGGCCTTGCCGCCCTCGGCGGCGGCTACACGATCGCGGTCGTGCGCACCAACGCCGTTACGTCCATCCCCGATTTCTTTCTGGCGGTGCTTCTCGTCATCATCGGAACGTTCTGCCTGTTTACGTCGGGCAGCATCAAATTTCTGAAAGCGCTCAAGCGCTCCAAGCGTTTTTATTATAAACCGGAAAACTTCATCTCCCTGTCTGGCATGCTCTTCCGGATGAAGCGCAACGCCGCCGGGCTCGCGAGCATCTGCATCCTTTTCACGATGCTGCTCGTGACAGTCTCGACCACGCTGTGCCTGTACCTCGGCCGGGAATCCTCTTTGCAGCAGCTGTATCCCACCGCGGTAACGGCGTTCGGCGAGGCGTCCTCCTCGGATGACGTCACCGAAGCCCTCAACACCGCGGAACGCATTGCGCAGAAGAACGGCGTCGAACTCACCCGCTCGCTCGTGTTCCGCAGCGGAACGCTCGTGTTCACGGAACAGGACGGGACGCTGGTTCTCACTCAGGACGGTGACGAAGCGGATCATTTCGTCTACGCCACGATCGTCCCGGCGGAGGATTACGCCGCTCTCTCCGGGGAAGAAGTTGTGCTTGAACCAAACGAATTCCTGCTCGCATCGTCTTCCCTTTCTCAGGACACCGTTCTCTCGCTGAACGACACCGAGTACCGCTGCGCGGGTGAAGCGGACGCGCTCAATGCCGTGACGCAGACCGGCCTTGGCGGCATGGACATGCAGTTCGCCACGATCGTCTGCCACGATGCGGAGAACCTGCTCACATCCGCGGGCGGCAGCCTGACCGGGTTCAACGGATACTTCGACGTGACGGGCGGCGACGAGACGGAGACTGCGTTCGCCGAAGCGATCGCGTCATCCGGGTGCGCGTTCTCCTATGCGAGCTCGCGCGCAGACGTTGCACAGGAGTGGTACGCTTTGTACGGCTGTTTCCTGTTCCTCGGCCTGTTCTTCGGCGCACTGTTCCTGATGGCGACCGGGTTGATCATTTACTACAAACAGCTGAGCGAAGGTTTTGACGACAGCACGCGGTTTGCGATCATGCAGAAAGTGGGCCTGTCGCCCGAGGAATCGCGCAGAGCGATCCGGCGCCAGATCCTTCTCGTCTTCTTCCTGCCGCTTGCCGCCGCGGCGCTCCACCTTGTGTTCGCCTACAACATCATCTGCAACATTCTTCTCATTCTCGGCGTGACCGACCGCATGCTGTTCGCCTGCCTGTGCGCCGCAACGTTTGTCCTGTGCGCCGCGGTCTATTACCTGATCTACCGCCTGACAAGCCGGACGTATTCGCGGCTTGTCAGAGCCTGAAAGGAGTTTTTCCATGAAAAAGCTGATTGCTGTTTTGGCGGCGCTCGCCGCCGCATCCGCCGCCGCGCTGTACTGGCTCGGCAAGTCCTCACACCGCCGGTAAACGAAAAAGACGGGCCGCACCCTCTGCACGGATGCGGCCCGTTTTTTATTTGTGGTATTTTGTTCCGGCGAGAATGGAATATGCGCGATAAATCTGCTCGAGCAGCATCACGCGCGCCAGCTTGTGAGGAAACGTCATAGGGCTCATCGAGAGCCGGAGCGACGCGGCGGACTTGACGCGCGGTGACAGCCCGTGCGACGAACCGATCACGAACGCCATGTCACCGCTTCCGCTCAGCGCGCGGCGTTCAAATTCCGCCGCAAGCGCTTCGCTCGGCATCATCTTGCCCTCGATGCACAGCGCGATGATCGAGGCCCCTTTCGGAACGGCTGCGAGGATCGCACTGCCCTCTTTTTCCAGCGCTTTGGCCACCACAGCATCCGACGCGTTTTTCTCTGAAATGGTCTCCTCGGGAATCTCCACCATGCGGAAACGGCAGAATGCCGCGAGGCGCTTCTGGTATTCAGCGGCAGCCGCCGAAAAATACGCTTCGTTGAGCTTTCCCACGGCGATGAGTGTGACTGACTGCATATTTCTCTCCCCCGTTTACACCGCACACACCGGCGAGATCTCATACCGGCTTGCAGCGCGGACGACGCAATCCTGCTGCGGGACAATCCCGGCCTGCAGGAATGCCTCTCGGACGCTCTGCATCGCCAGCTCAGGCAGATTGTTCTCGCTGCTGAGGTGACACAGATGGATGTTCTTGCATCCCGTCTGCACGAGTTTCGTCACCGCCGCCGCGCTCTCCTCGTTGCACAGATGCCCGTTCTTCGAAGCGATGCGGCGCTTCAGATAATACGGATACCGCCCCGTCATGAGCATATGTACGTCGTAGTTCGATTCAAGCGCCACAATGTCTGCAAGGTACAGATTGGCCATCACTTCATCGGACACAAAACCGAGGTCCGTGGCGATGGCGAGCGTCTTTCCCTTCGGCGACGCAATGCGGTAGCCGTGGCAGTCCGCCGCGTCGTGGCTTGTGGGAAACGCGCTGACGCCGAACCCGGCAATGTCGATCGTCTCTCCGTCCACGGGAATCAGCTCCGCCGTGGGCGGCACGAGCTGCTGCCGGGCGAGTTCGTCCAGCGTGAGCTGCGACGCATACACAGGGACGTGGTGATGCTTCAGAAACACCTTCAGGCCCGCCACGTGGTCGGAGTGCTCGTGCGTGACCAGAATGCCGCCGAGGTCTTCCGGCGCGATGCCGAGTTCCGCGAGCGAGGTCTTCGTGCAGCGCGCGGAGCGGCCCATATCCACCAGAAGCGCGCGGCCGTCTTCCTCGAACACAGCGCAGTTTCCGGACGAACCGGAGTATAAAGTCGTAAATCGTGCCATTCGGCTCTCTCACCTCATGAAAAAAGGGCCTTGCGGGAAGGCCCTTGCATGGAATCTGTTTTGTGCTTACAGCGCCTGCGGCAGCGCGTGCTCCGGCTTGCCGACGCGGCGGATGTCCGCTCCGACGCCGCGGAGCTTCTCAACGATGTCCTCGTAGCCGCGCTCAACGTGGCTGATATCGTCCACTTCACTCGTCCCCTTGGCCGCCAGCGCCGCGAGGATCAGAGCCGCGCCCGCGCGGAGATCCGGCGCGCGCATCGGCGCCGGGAACAGTTCCGGAACGCCCTCGATCACGGCGACGCGCCCGTCGACCTGGATGTTCGCACCCATGTGCACCAGCTCGTCCACATAGCGGAAACGGTTTTCCCAGATTCCCTCCGTGACGATGGATGTGCCGCGCGCACGCGTGAGAAGCACCGTCATCAGCGGCTGCATATCCGTCGGGAAGCCGGGGTGCGGCATCGTCTTGATGTTGAGCGGTTCAATGTCCACCGTGCGGTAGACGCGCACCGCGTCGTCGAACTCCTCGATGGTCGCGCCCGCCTTTTCCAGTTTGGATGTGATCGGCTCGAGGTGCTTCGGAATGACGTTTTTGATGAGAATGTTGCCCCCGGTAATCGTCGCGGCCACCATATACGTGCCCGCCTCGATCTGATCGGGGATGATGGAATACGTGCCGCCATGCATCGAGCGCACGCCGCGGATCTTGATGACGTCCGTACCGGCGCCGCGCACGTCGGCGCCCATCGTGTTGAGGAAGTTCGCCACATCGACGATGTGCGGCTCTTTGGCCACGTTTTCAAGCACCGTCAGGCCGTCCGCCATCACAGCCGCGAGCATCGCGTTGATGGTCGCGCCGACGGAGACCGTATCAAAGAAAACCTCGCCGCCGCGGAGCTTGTCCGCCTCGACGCTGATCATGCCGTACTCGACGGAATCCTTCGCGCCCAGCGTGGAAAACGCCTTCAGGTGCTGGTCGATCGGGCGCGGGCCGAGGTTGCAGCCGCCGGGCATGGCGACCGTCGCCTTTCCGAAGCGGCCGAGCAGAGCGCCCAGGAAATAGTACGACGCACGCATGGCGCGGGACAGCGCGTCCGGCACGCTCGTCTGCGTGACGTGAGTGGTGTCCACTTCCAGCGTATGCTTGTCGATCACACGGACGGAAGCCCCCATTGCCGTCAGGATGTCCACAGACGCAGCGACGTCACTGATGCAAGGAAGGTTCTCGATCACGCATTTGTCGGCCGCAAGGATCGTAGCGGGAAGAATGGCGACCGCCGCATTTTTGGCGCCGCTGATCGTTACTTCACCCACGAGCGGCTTGCCGCCGCGAATTACGAATTTCTCCAAATCCTCAAATCTCCTTTGATTTGATACCGTCCGGAGCCAAGCGGCATCCGGGGCGGTGGGCGCGCCCGAAATGCGGGCACTGTATGTGTCTGAAAACCAGATTCGGTTTTGATAAGTGCAGATAACCTTTTATATTATACCCAAGCACAGCCCTCTTTGCAACAGTTTTCAAAGAAAAACAAGGCCCGGATGCGGGCCTTGTTTTGTGAAGTGTGTCCAGAATGCGATTCTTAAGTCTTAAGGCGCCGTGACAAATTTCGCCGGATCGCACAGCTGGCCGTTGTACAGAATTTCGAAATGGCAGTGGTTGCCCGACGAGCGCCCCGTGCTGCCGACATAGCCGATGATCGTTCCTTTGGTCACGTATTGTCCCGAAGTGACAGCCAGCGCGCTGCAATGGCCGTAGATCGTCGTGTAGCCGTTTCCGTGGTCGATCTTCACGTAGTTGCCGTAGCTCCAGTTGTAACCGTTCGGGTCGGAACCGGCAAATTCCACCACGCCGTTGTCCGCCGCATAGATATATGTGCCGTACGACGCACAGATGTCGAGACCGCGATGTGCCTGACCCATGAAGCCGCGGCTCTGGTACGTGTAGTCGGGAACAGGCCACATGAAGTCCCCCGTTCCGGCCGCACCGGCCGTTCCGCTGATCGTCTGGGTTCCGATGCGCGTGATCTCGTTCACGGCGGGAACAACGTTCTCCTCCGCGACAAACTCGCGGCTCATCTCCACGCCGTCCATATAGGTGACGTCATAGATCGCGTCGCGGGAGCCGTTCAAACCTTCCTGAACGACTTCGCGCTTGCCCCACGTGAGCGTGTCGTCCTCCACCGTCTGCTCTTCGTAGACGAGTTCTTCCGTCACCGTCGTGCGGACAATCTGCTTGACGCGCAGCATGTTGACCGAAGCCTTCGTACCGTCGTCCAGCGTCACAGGCGTTTCGCCGCGCAGTTTGGAGAGCACCGAGTCGAGCGGTTCGAGCGTGCTGGTAAAGTACAGACCTTCCACCACTTCAACGTTCTGCCAGAACTCGACGCGCAGGTTCGGGTTGTTTGCGTCTTCGTAAGGGGCCTTCACGGCCTCCAGCGCTTCGTTGAGGCCCGCGCTGTCCGAGGTCACACCGATCAGAAGCCCGTCCACGATCACGCCGGACGCCTCCTGAATCTGCTCGTCGGACGTCTCGATCAGCCGGTCCGCCAGCTCCGTCACGTTGCGCATCGCCGCTTCCGGCACAGCCGCAATGGTGAACGTCGGCGAAACCGACCACTCCTCTTCCGTACCCGTGTTGCGGATACGGCCTTCCACGTATTTCTGAGCCTCTTCGTACACGGTCTCGTCCGCGATGTAGCCGACGATCTCGCCGCGGTATTCCACCGCCAGCGCGTAGTTCTGCCCGAGGACCGACCAGACCACCACACCGAACACGGCCGCCGCTCCGATCGGGAACAGATAGGACAGAGACCGCCGGATCAGGCCGCTGTACACGCGCACGCCGCGCATGAAATAGCTTGTCCCCGCCTTGACCGCCGAGCCGCCCGTCTCACGCTCCGCCCGGATGACGGCCGCGATGTTGGAAAAGCCGCTGACCGCCTGCCGGAACGGCGAGAGAAGGTCGTTTCCGAGCGACATAAAAAACGGCCGGATGTTCCGGTGGAACAGCCGGGCGAACACCGACCCCAGCAATATGAAAATTTCCGGGACGCGCGCAAGAAGGCGGAACGCGCGGACGAACATGTACTCGGCCTGAAAACCGATGTCGTACAGCAGCACGCCCAGCGAGTGCCAGAAGCCTTCCCGGCGGCGCCTGTTTACGGATTTCTTTGCCGCTTCCACGCTGTTCCTCCTCTCTGTTTTTTGTTTGAAGCGAGTAATATTATGGCACAAAGTGCCGCCGCATGCAAGCGCGCATTTGCTATTCTCGCAAAAATATCACGCTTTATCGAGGTATTACAAATGTGAAAATTCTTTGTTGTCCCATCCGCACCTTCGGCACACCGAAAGCATATCCGGCGGCGGCGCGCTCTGCACGCGCACCGTCCGCCCTGTCTCCGGGTCTGGAAATGCGATCTGCGCACAGTGGAGCGCATGGCGGCCGATGAGCTCCCGGCTACCGCCGTAGAGATCGTCCCCGGCGAGCGGATGTCCGATGTGTGAAAAGTGCACGCGGATCTGATGGGTGCGGCCCGTCACCGGGTTGCACGCCGCAAGGCTGCATCCGCCCGACGACGCAAGCACCGTGTACTCCGTGCGGCTGGGTTTCCCCGATGCATCCACACAGCGCCGGATGATGGAATCAGCGCACCGGGCGATGGGAGCGTCAATGACTGCGTCTCCCAGGGGCAGCTCGCCCTCCACGATCGCAAGATACACCTTCCGGACGTCTCTCGCCAGCACCGACGCCGCCCATGTGTTTTTGGCGCACAGAACAAGACCGCTCGTATTGCGGTCGATCCGGTTGACCGGGCGGAACACGCCCTCTTCCCCGCGCGTTTTCAGCACGCCCATCCACGCGTTGCCCAGCGTGCCGTCGTGATACCCCAGCGTGGGATGAACGGCCATGCCCGCAGGCTTTTCAAGAACCGCGGCGTGCGCGGATTCGTACGCAATGGTCACGGGGATATTCTGTGCCGTCACGCTTGTGTCCCGCTCCGGCGGAAGCGTCAGCACAATGTGTGCGCCCGTGCGCACGCGCTCATTGGCGCGCAGCGCAGCACCGTCCACGCGGATGCCGTCCGTATTTTTGAGCTGTGTGAGCAGCGACGCGGAGACAAGCCTTGCGCGCAGCACGTCGCGCAGCAGCCAGCCGTCTTCATGCTCTTTTACATCAAAGGAAAGCGTCATGGGCGAAAAGCTCCTTTTGCACACAAGAAAAGGCCGCCTTTCGGCGGCCTTGTTGCCGTTTGGACTCGGAAATCAGTACGCAACGCCCTCGGCGAGCATCGCGTCGGCCACCTTGATGAAGCCGGCGACGTTCGCGCCCACCATCAGGTTGCCTTCCGCACCGCACGCGACGGACGCGTCGTATGCGTTGTGGAAAATGTTCTTCATGATGCCCTGCAGGCGGGCATCGACTTCCTCGAACGTCCAGGACAGGCGCAGCGAGTTCTGGCTCATCTCGAGACCGCTCGTGGCAACGCCGCCCGCGTTGGCCGCCTTGGCCGGGCCGTACAGGACGCCGTTCGCCAGATACACGCTGATGGCTTCCGGCGTGGAGGGCATGTTCGCGCCTTCGCACACGACCTTGCAGCCGTTGGCGACGAGAGCCTTGGCGCTCTCCTCGTTGATCTCGTTCTGCGTGGCGCACGGCAGCGCGATGTCGCACGGGATCGTCCAGATGCCGGAGCAGCCGTCGTGATACTCAGCCGTGGGCACTTCCTTGACGTACTCGGAAATGCGGGCGCGGCGGTTGAGCTTGATGTCCATGACAACGTCGAGGTTGACGCCGTTCTTGTCGTAGATGTAACCCGTGGAGTCGGACAGAGCGACCACTTTCGCGCCGAGCTGCGTGGCTTTCTGCGTCGCGTAGATGGCCACGTTGCCGGAGCCGGAGATCACGACCGTCTTGCCCTTGAAGCTGTCGTTCTTCATGCAGTTGAGCGCTTCCTCCGTGAAGTAGCACAGGCCGTAGCCGGTGGCTTCCGGACGCACAAGGCTGCCGCCGTAGGACATGCCCTTGCCGGTCAGAACGCCGGTGACTTCGTTGCGCAGGCGCTTGTACTGGCCGAACATATAGCCGATCTCACGCGCGCCGACGCCGATGTCGCCCGCGGGCACGTCCGTGAACTGGCCGATGTGCTTGGACAGCTCCGTCATAAAGCTCTGGCAGAAGCGCATGATCTCCGCGTCGGACTTGCCTTTCGGATCGAAGTCCGAACCGCCCTTGCCGCCGCCCATGGGCAGACCGGTCAGGCTGTTCTTGAAGATCTGTTCAAAGCCGAGGAATTTGATGACCGAGGCGTTCACGCTCGGATGCAGGCGCAGGCCGCCCTTGTACGGGCCGATGGCCGAGTTGAACTGGACGCGGTAGCCGCGGTTGACCTGAACCTTGCCGGCGTCATCCATCCACGCCACGCGGAACTGGATGAAGCGCTCCGGCTCCACGATGCGCTCCAGAATTCCCCACTTCTCGAGTTCCGGATGCTTCTCCACATAGGCCTCGAGGCTCTCGAGCACCTCGCGGACAGCCTGCAGGAATTCCGCCTCGCCTTTGTTGCGGGCTTCAACCTGCTCGTACACGCGTTTCAGATATTCGTTTTTGAACATACTCCCTTTTCCCCTTTCCGCGCACAACTGTCTTTGTGCGCTGTACGAATTCTATTATAATCTCCGATATCCGTTGAATCAAGAAAAAATTTGCAGAAAGTGTAAGTTTATGGTATAGTAAATATCGCTCCGCGAGCAAAACATACGGCGGCGGAGGGCTTTGCGCCCTCTGAGGAAAGTC
>NHCFI02800__coassemble_1080_pt1 | contig 20269 bp, 13 predicted proteins | sample NHCFI02800__metabat2_high_PE_010 | metagenome-assembled genome bin NHCFI02800
CCGCGGCACTTTTATCCGCAATCAACGACCCGGAACTGAATACGAGCGCGCGCGGCGTGTATTCCAGCATCAGATGCATATCATGTGTGATCATCAATACCGTTACACCCTGTGCGTTCAGACCGCGCAGAAATTCCATAATTTCAGTGTAATGCCGGAAGTCCTGCCCGGCGGTCGGCTCATCCAGAATAATAATTTCAGGCCCGAGCGCAAGCACGCTGGCAATGGTCACGCGTTTTTTCTGCCCGAAGCTGAGTGCGGAGACAGGCCAGTTGCGGAACGGATACAGGCCGCAGATCTTGAGCGTGTCCTCCACGCGTGCGCGCACCTCATCCGGCTTCAGACCGCTCTGAACAAGGCCGAGCGCCACTTCGTCGAAAATCATCGTCTTGGAGATCATCTGATTGGGGTTCTGCATCACATAGCCGATGCGCCGGGCGCGCGTGCGGATGTTGTCGTCCGAAATGTCGCGCCCGTCCAGGAAAACACTGCCGGAATCCGGTGTTTCAAAACCGCAGATCAGCTTTGACAAAGTGGATTTTCCGGCGCCGTTGCGTCCCACGATACTCACCATTTCTCCCTTGCGGATCGAAAAGGAAATATCACGGAGCGTCGTCCGGTCCTTGGTATACCCGAAATTCAGGCCGCGCACCTCAAGGAGCGGCGCCTGAGCGGCGGGCGGGGGAGGCGCCTGAACGGAATGAAACCAGCTGCGGACGAGTTCCTGATCCTTCTCATCCAGAACAAGCGATTCGGGATGCGCGGGTTTTTTCTCCGGCGTGACATCGACGCCGGCATATTTCAGAGCCGTCAGATAAAGCGGCTCCCGGATGCCGGTCTTTGTCAGGAGATCACCGGACAGCAGTTCATCCGGGCGAAGGTCTGCCGCAATGCGTCCCTCATCCATCAGAACGATCCGGTCGACACTGCGCCAGAGCACATCTTCAAGACGGTGCTCAATGATAAGGACCGTAGTGTCGGTCTCTTTCTGGATGCGGTCAATGAGCTCGATCGTCTGTTTCCCGGCCGCCGGGTCAAGATTGGCGAGCGGCTCGTCAAACAGCAGGATCTTGACGTCATCGACCATGACGCCGGCGAGGCTGACGCGCTGTTTCTGGCCACCGGACAGCTCATGGGGCGCATATCCGAGATGGTTTTCCACGTCGACAAGAGCGGCGGCCCGCTTGGTGGCCGTGTGCATTTCCGCCTGGGGGACACAGTCGTTTTCAAGCGCAAATGCAATGTCTTCCGCGACCGTCAGCCCGATGAACTGGCCGTCCGGGTCCTGCAGGACTGTGCCGACCGATTTCGAAAGCTGAAAGATGCTTTCTTTCTTGGCTTCCATGCCGTCCACAAACAGCTGTCCGGTCGACTCGCCGGGATAGCTGAACGGAATCAGGCCGTTGACGCAGCTTGCCAGCGTCGATTTTCCGCTGCCGGAAGGCCCGGCAATCAGAATCTTCTCGCCGGGATAAATGTCCAGATTGATGTTGTACAGCGTGGGGCGCGCCTGCGCACGGTATTGAAATGTGAAATCCCGAAAGGAAATGATGGGGGTATTCATGGCCCGGGCTCCTCAATCGTAAAGTCAAAAAGAAAAGGGGGCAGGGTCACACCCTGCCCCCGGTGCTCAGCGCACCGAATCGGCCAGCCGGTGGTGCGTCCGGGCCGGCACATGGCCGGATGGGATCACTCTTTGTCCAGCGAACCTTTCTTGGCGATCGTCTTGCTGTACGCAGCAACGAGCAGCGCACCGACGATGACAGCCGTCAGGCTGTTGGCAATCGCAGCGAACACGCCCTGCGAGAACACCTTGGCAACGGGCTCGGCATAGATGAGCACGTCCAGAGACGGGGCAATGACGATCCATGCGATCACGTTTGCGATCACGTTCACAATGGCGAACAGCGCGATCTTCTTGCCGCCGAAGTCGCCCTCGTTCAGAGCAAGCTTCTTGGCAAACAGGCCGACGATGATGCCGACGAACGTCGACGCGATGACCCAGCTCCACCACGGGCTGCCGCCCCAGGACAGGTCGATCAGCGTGTGGCCGATCAGGCCGATCAGACCGCCCGCGACCGGTCCGTACATGGCAGCCAGCATGCCGAGGATGGCGTACTGGAGGCTGATGTTCGTGTTGGGGATGCCGCTGGGAATGGCGACGAAGCGGCCCAGAACAAAGAACAGGGCTGCGCCGATGCCGACTGCAACGACAGTCTTGATGGAAGAATTCTTCATGATACACAACTCCTCACAAAAACTGATATATTGCCGGCAGAGAAACCTCTGCGGGAACCGTGAAATGCAGTTTATTCGTAGACGATGCGCGGCGCTTTGCGCAGCGTGATGCGCCAGGTGATGCCTGTCCCGATGTTATACGCTTTCGAAAAACTGCCCTGATTGATCGCAACCGCGACGCAGTCGAGGCTGTTGATGTAAAGAAGCGGCTCGCCGACATTGACATCCGCGAAACTCTTGGCATACACCATGATGTTCTTATAAAGCGTGCGGGTATCGTTCGAGATCGTGACTTCCACGCGGCCGCCGTGCTGAATGCCGAGTTGAGCGAACAGGTCGCGGGAGATGTTTGTCCACAGCGAGCCGAAACGGACATCGAGTACATCAATCGTTCCGGTAATGCAGTCTTCCTGACGCTGTGCTTCAATTACCGGGAGTTCAATCACGCTCTCGACCGGCACTTCCGGGCCGACCTGCTCAAACGTGATGATGCCGGATGCAAGGCGTGCGCCGGTGTAGGCATAGATATCGCGCCCGTGGAACGTGTAGCTCTCGCCGGAGTTGGGAAGACGGTTCACGCTCTCGTCGATGATGCGCGCTTCTACGATGCCGCACATGCGCTTGACGTGCGTGAGCGTGCCGTTGTCCGGGGTGATGATGTACTGGCCCTCGGCGGTCTTGACGCCGATGCTGCGGCGCGTGGAGCCGACGCCGGGATCGACAACGCTGACGAACACGCTTCCTTTGGGCCAGTAGCTGACGGTCTGGATCAGCCGGTAACTTGCTTCCCAGATGTCGTACTGCGGAATGTCGTGCGTCAGATCAAATACGCGGAGTTCCGGGCTGACGCTTTCGGCAACGCCGTACATGGCGCTGACCGCACCGTCCGCATACCCGAAATCGGACTGAAGAATCAGGGGATTCATATTGCGCCTCCCAATGCTGCAGAAATATCATATGCGCCGGAACAATGGGACAGATGTCTGCATCCGGCGGACTGATTTTTACATTTCAGTATACGCCTTTTTTCGAAGCAATGTCAAGATGCCACGGCCGGAAACAGGGGCGTTCCGCTTGATTTCCCGGTGGCCGGATGATATAATTCTGACATTCTCGTTTGCGGCGTGAAACGGTGCGGGGAGCACGAAAGAGGTGCCTTTTTGAAACGAAAAAAGAAGCGGCTGGTTCCTGTGCTGTGTCTGGCGGTGCTTGCGGTACTGGCATATGCTCGGTGGGTCGAGCCGTCGTTCATTCGGACGGGCCGTTATTCAGTGACGGCGCAGCTGTCTGTGGAACCATGCCGAGTCGTCTTCTTTTCCGATACGCACTTCGGAAAGTATTACAGCGGAGAAAAGGCGTCGGCCGTTGCAAAAGCAGTCAACGCCTGCGAGCCGGATATCGTAATTTTCGGCGGTGACCTTCTGGATAACTATGCACGCGATAAAAATGAACTGGATTTGGACCTGATCTGTGAGGCGTTCGCGTCCATTGAAGCGCCGGGCGGAAAATTTGCTGTCTGGGGAAATCACGATTACGGCGGAGGCGCGTCGCGCATCTATGAGGATGTGATGGCGGCAGGAGGATTTCAGGTCCTGAACGATGAGAGCGTTTTACTGGAACAGTACGGTGTGAGAGTTGTCGGATATGACGATACGATGATGGGATGGACGGCCCCTTCGCTGTATGAGCTTCACAGTGGGGAATTCCTGATCGTGGCTGCTCACGAACCGGAGGTTTCCCTTCAGCTTTCCGGAGCGGAGGACGCGCTCGTCCTGTCGGGTCATACGCACGGCGGACAGGTGAACCTTCCCGTACTCACGGAGCGGCTTTTGCCGCCGGGTTCCGGACCGTTCCGGAAGGGATTTTATCCGGCGGGAAGCAAGGATGGCCAGCAGTATTCCACGTATGTTACAAGCGGGCTCGGTACGACGCAGATCCCTCTGCGTTTTCTCGCGGTGCCCGAAATCGTGGAGATCACCATTGTGCCGGGTGCGCAGAATGCGTAAAACAAAAACCGGACGGGAAGTGCTTGACAAAACGGTTTGTTGAGATATAATTAGGTTCAATATACGGTGAACAAAGGCGTTCACAGATACCGTGCCAGAGTGCGCGGCGTCTGTGAGCGCCTTTTTCGTTTCCGAAATGAGAGGGAGGACGCAGGATGCAGGAAAAGGGATTGTACGACGCACGGCTGGAGCGCGATGCCTGCGGCATCGGCGCGGTGATCAACATCGACGGTCACAAATCGCACGGTACGGTGGATGAGGCGCTTCGCATCGTGGAACACCTTGAACACAGGGCCGGCAAGGACGCCGACGGCAAAACCGGAGACGGCGTTGGTATCCTGATGCAGGTTCCGCATGAGCTTTTTCACGCTGAGGCGGCCAAGTGCGGGATCGAACTGGGCGAAGAAGGAGAATACGGAGTCGGAATGTGCTTTTTTCCGACGGATCCGCTCCGGTGCAGCCAGGCGAAGAAAATGCTCGAGATCATCGCCCGGAAAGAGGGCGCGCCTGTGCTCGGGTGGCGTGAAGTTCCGGTCCGGCCGGAGATCCTCGGCTCCCGTGCGGCGGACTGCATGCCGCACATTCTGCAATGCTTTCTGAAAAAACCTGACGGCACGGAGAAGGGGCTTGCATTTGACCGGGAGCTCTATCTTGTCCGGCGCACATTTGAGCAGAGCAGTACGGATGCTTATGTCGCTTCGATGTCCTCCCGCACGGTCGTCTACAAGGGGATGTTCCTTGTCGGCCAGTTGCGGGAATTCTATCCGGACCTGACGCGTGAAGAATGCAAGAGCGCGCTGGCCATGGTACACTCGCGCTTTTCCACCAACACCATGCCGAGCTGGAAACGCGCGCATCCGAACCGCATGATTTTGCACAACGGTGAGATCAATACGATCCGCGGGAACGCGGACCGCATGCTGGCCCGTGAGGAAACCATGACGAGCGAGTTGGTTCGCACGCAGCGCACCAAGGTGTTTCCGGTGATCAATGGCGAGGGATCGGACTCCGCCATGCTTGACAACGTTCTGGAATTTCTGGTGATGAACGGCGTCGAACTTCCGCTTGCCGTGATGATGACCATTCCGGAACCGTGGAGGCACGACGATGCAATGAGCCGCGAAAAACGCGATTTCTACCATTATTATTCCACTATGATGGAGCCGTGGGACGGCCCGGCCGCGATTCTGTTCTCCGACGGCGATGTGGCGGGAGCGGTTCTCGACCGCAACGGTTTGCGCCCCGCACGCTACTGGATCACGGACGACGGCCGGCTGATCCTGTCGTCCGAGACCGGCGTGCTCGACGTCGAACCCGAACACATCGTGTGCAAGGACCGCCTGCGCCCCGGGAAAATGCTGCTTGTTGACACCAAGGAAGGCCGCCTTGTCACCGACGAGGAGTGCAAGGCGCGCTATGCCGCGAGCAATCCCTACGGCGAGTGGCTGGACACGTATCTCGTTCGTCTGAGCGAGCTGACCGTGCCGAACCGGCGCCCGCTCCACCACACGCAAAGTCAGCGCGACCGGCTCTACAAGGCGTTCGGCTATACGTATGAAGATGTGCGCGACTCCATCCTGCCGATGGCGCGCACCGGATCGGAAGCGACGGCTTCGATGGGGGCGGACATTCCGCTCGCGGTGCTGTCGGAATGCCGTCCGCCGCTGTTTGACTATTTCCGCCAGATGTTCGCGCAGGTGACGAACCCGCCGATCGACGCGATCCGGGAACAGATTGTCACGGACACGCATGTTTATGTCGGCTCGGACGGCAATCTGCTGGAGGAAAAACCGGAGAACTGCCGCGTGCTTCAAATCGAGAACCCGATTCTCACGGCAGTCGATCTGATGAAGATCCGCGCCATGAAGCGTGACGGATTCCACACCGAGACGATCTCTCTCCTTTATTATAAGAACACTCCGCTGGAGCGCGCTTTGGAACTGCTGTTTGTCGACTGTGACCGCGCGTACCGCGACGGCGCCAACATCCTGATTCTGTCCGACCGCGGCGTGGACGAAAATCATCTCGCCATCCCTTCGCTTCTCGCTGTCTCCGCGCTGGAACAGTATCTGGTTCGGACCAAAAAGCGCACGGCTGTCTCGATCATTCTGGAGAGCGGCGAGCCGCGCGATGTACACCACTTTACAACGCTGCTCGGCTACGGCGCCCGGGCCATTCATCCGTATCTTGCACACGAGTGCATTGAGAAATCATTGACCGCGGCGTTCTCGACAAGGACGGCCCGACGGCCATTGACGACTACAACAGCGCGATCCTGCACGGCATTGTGAAAATTGCGGCCAAGATGGGAGTTTCCACGCTCCAGTCGTATCAGTCCTCGCAGATCTTCGAGGCCGTCGGCATCCGCAAGGACGTGATCGACCGGTATTTCACCAATACCATCAGCCGAGTGGGTGGCATCGGTCTGGATGAAATCGGCGAGGACGTTGAATTCCGTCACGGCCGCGCGTTTGATCCGCTCGGCCTCGACACGGACACGACGCTCGACAGCGTCGGTATGCACAAGCTGCGCTCCGGCAGCGAAAAAGAAGATCATATGTACGATCCGAAGACGATCGCGCTTCTGCGTGCGGCGAGCCAGACCGGAAACTACGACAAGTTCCGTGAGTACACCGCGCGCGTCGACGACGAAAAACGTCCGCACACACTGCGCGGACTGCTGGAGTTTGTCTTCCCGGAGAACGGAGGAATTCCGCTCGAGGAAGTGGAACCGGAGGAGGAGATCGTCAAACGCTTCAAAACGGGTGCGATGTCGTACGGTTCCATTTCCGGTGAGGCACACGAGTGTCTTGCCGAGGCGATGAACCGTCTGGGCGGCAAATCGAACTCCGGCGAGGGCGGCGAGCGCCCGGAACGTCTCGGGACAGAGAAAAACAGCGCGATCAAGCAGGTGGCTTCCGGCCGCTTCGGTGTGACGAGCGAATATCTCGTCAGCGCGCAGGAGATTCAGATCAAGATGGCGCAGGGCGCAAAGCCCGGCGAGGGCGGCCATCTGCCCGGCAACAAGGTGTATCCGTGGATTGCAAAAACACGCCATTCCACGCCGGGTGTCCCGCTGATCTCCCCGCCGCCGCACCATGACATTTATTCGATCGAGGATCTCGCTCAGCTGATCTACGATCTGAAAAACGCGAACGACAGAGCGCGCATTTCCGTCAAACTCGTCTCGGAGGCCGGCGTCGGCACGGTCGCGGCAGGCGTGGCCAAGGCGGGCGCGCAGGTGATCCTGATTTCCGGCTGCGACGGCGGCACGGGTGCCGCACCTAAGAGCTCCATCCATCACGCGGGTCTGCCGTGGGAGCTGGGAATTGCCGAGGCGCATCAGACTCTGCTTGAAAACGGACTGCGCTCGCGCGTGGTCCTTGAGACGGACGGCAAGCTGATGAGCGGCCGCGACGTGGCGGTCGCCGCGATCCTCGGCGCGGAAGAATTCGGCTTTGCCACCGCTCCGCTGGTGACGCTGGGATGTGTGATGATGCGCGTGTGCAATCTGGACACCTGCCCGTGCGGCGTCGCCACGCAGAACCCCGAACTCCGCGCGCGTTTCTGCGGAAAGCCGGAGTACGTGATGAACTTTATGCGGTTTGTGGCGCGCGAAGTCCGCGAGATCATGGCGAGACTCGGCGTGCGCACCATCGGCGAACTGGTCGGCCGCACCGACCTGCTGCGCGTCCGTGAATCGCATGCCGGCCGGGCAGCGACGCTCGATCTCTCCCGCATTCTGGCGGGCAACCCCGAACCGGAGTCCTGCGCACATTTCCGCGAGGAGGACGTGTACAATTTCCATCTCGAAAATACGCTGGATGAAAAAGTGCTGCTGCCCGCGTTCCGATCGTCTCTGAACGGAGGACCGAAAAAGGCGTCGGTGCGCGTGACAAATACGGACCGCACGCTGGGCACGCTGCTGGGCGCGGAGATCACACGCAGGCTCGGTACAAATGCGCCGGAGGATTCGTTTACGGTGGAGTGCCTCGGCAGCGGCGGTCAGTCGTTCGGCGCGTTTGCGCCCAAGGGCTTGACCATCCTTCTGGAGGGCGACGCAAACGATGGTATCGGCAAAGGGCTCTCGGGCGGCTGCATCGCAGTGTTTCCGCCGCGCAAGAGCCGCCTCGGCGAGAGTGAAAACGTGATCGCCGGCAATGTGGCTCTGTACGGTGCGACCTCCGGCAGCGCATTTCTTGCGGGTACCGCGGGAGAGCGCTTCTGCGTCCGCAATTCCGGTGCGACGGCCGTCGTGGAGGGCGTCGGAGATCACGGCTGCGAATATATGACGGGCGGCCGCGTTGCGGTCCTCGGCCCGACAGGCAAGAACTTTGCCGCGGGTATGAGCGGCGGCGTTGCGTATGTGCTGGATGAGAAGCATGATTTTTACCGCCGCCTGAACAAGGAGCTCGTCACGATGACTCCCGTCACGGAGAAGCACGACGCGGAAGAACTCCGCACCATGATCGAGGAACACGTGAAGCGCACAGGTTCCCGCCGCGGTGCGGAGATTCTGGAGCACTTCAGTGAGATGCTGCCGCTGTTCAAGAAAGTGATGCCGAATGATTACCGCCGGATGCTCACAGCCATCGGCCGCATGGAGGAAAAGGGCCTTTCGCGCGATCAGGCGGAGCTGGAAGCGTTTTATGCAGTGTGCGGACGGTGAAAGGAGCAGACCATGGGAAAGACAACAGGATTTCTGGAATACGTACGCACGGAGACGACGGCTCAGCCGCCGCTCGAACGCATTGCCCATTACAACGAATTTCATCCGCCGCTCTCGTTGCAGCAGCGTCGGGAGCAGGGGGCGCGGTGTATGAACTGCGGCGTGCCGTTCTGCCAGTCCGGCATGGTGCTGAACGGTATGGCGACGGGCTGCCCGCTGCATAATCTGATTCCGGAGTGGAACGACGAGATTTTTCGCGGAAACTGGGATCAGGCTCTGTCGCGCCTTCTTAAGACGAACGATTTCCCGGAGTTTACGGGCCGCGTGTGTCCGGCGCTTTGCGAAGCGGCGTGCACATGCGGGCTGTACGGCGATGCGGTCACAGTGCGCGAAAACGAGCTCACGATCATCGAGATGGCGTACGCCGAAGGAAAAATGAACGCAGAACCGCCCGCGGTGCGCACCGGAAAGCGCGTTGCCGTCATCGGCTCGGGCCCGTCGGGGCTTGCGTGCGCCAACCGGCTGAACCGGCGCGGCCACAGCGTTACTGTGTTTGAAAAAGCCGACCGGCCGGGCGGTCTGCTGGAATACGGCATTCCCAATATGAAACTCGACAAAAGCGTTGTGGCGCGCCGTGTGAAGCTCATGGAAGAGGAAGGTGTCGAGTTCCGCACGAATGTGTGCGTGGGTGCGGATGTACCCGCACGTCAGCTCCTTGAGGAGTACGACGCCGTTGTGCTCTGCGTGGGTGCGGAAAAACCGAGAGATCTTGCCGTGCCCGGACGCGAGGCAAAAGGCATCCATTTCGCGGTCGACTATCTCACGTCGGCTACCAAGTCGGTCCTCGGAGGAACGGCTCCCGCGATCAGCGCCAAGGGAAAACGCGTCGTTGTGATCGGCGGCGGCGACACCGGCAACGACTGCGTGGGAACCTGCATCCGGCAGGGGTGCCGCTCCGTCGTCCAGCTTGAGATGATGCCGAAGCCGCCGGAGCGGCGTCTGCCGGAGAATCCGTGGCCGGAGTGGCCCCGTGTTCTGAAAATCGACTACGGCCAGCAGGAGGCAGCTGCAAAATTCGGACGTGATCCGCGGCTGTACCAGACGACCGTCAAGGAATTCCGCACAAACGAAAAAGGTGCGCTGACCGGGATCGTAACGGTCGGACTGCAGGCGGAAAAAGGTGAAAACGGACGCGTCCGCATGGTGCCCGCAAAGGGCAGCGAGGCGGAACGCCCGGCAGATCTCGTTCTCATCGCGGCCGGGTTCCTGGGTGTGAAAAACGAAGTTGCCGACGCGTTCGGCATCCCGCTTACGGATCGCGGTACGCTGACAACTACCGCCGGGACCTTTGCGGCCGGATCGCAGAAACTGTTTTGCGCGGGCGACGCCCGGCGCGGGCAGTCCCTCGTCGTGCATGCCATTGCGGAAGGACGCGCAGCCGCGCGCGAGGTGGACGCATTCCTGATGGGGTATACCAATCTGACGGACTGACAGCTCTTGCCAAACCGTTCCGTTCCCGCGTATACTGTTGTACGGCAGACGCCGGAACAATAAAAAACGGGACGGTTGACAATGGAGAAAACGAAACAAGGAACGGGCCGCCGGATCAGGCTTGCAACCCTCAATGATCTTGATGAGCTGCTGGCGCTTTATGCGCATGCACGCGACTTCATGGCGCGAAACGGGAACCCGACACAGTGGGGAACGTCCCCACCGACACCGGAACAGGTGCGGGAGGGCGTTGTCCGCTGTGTTTCTTTTGTCTGTGAGGAAAACGGACGCATCGCGGCGGCATTCGAATTTTCCGACGGGCCGGACCCCACCTATCTGGTGATCCGCGAGGGCGCATGGGTCAATGAGAGCGCTCCTTACCGTGTGATCCACAAACTCGCCTCGTACGGAAACGGTGCAGGTCGGTTTTGTCTGGACTGGTGCTGGAGTCAGTTCCGGAATCTCAGAATCGACACGCACCGGGACAATATTCCGATGCAGGCTCTTCTTAAAAAATGCGGGTTTGTTTACTGCGGACTGATCGACACGCTGCACGACGGTGAGCGCCTTGCATATCAAAAAATTGCGGATTGATTCCCGAAGATGAAGAAACCGTCCTCCGAAACTCGTCACTCATACAGATGACCAAGGAGGACGGAAGACATGAAGAGAAGAAGACGGCGGCGCAGACTGACATTTACGGCAGCGGCAGCGCTGTGCTTTCTGCTGCTTGCGGCTGTGAAACTCAGCCCGCTTCCCGCCCGGCAGCACCCACTGCTGACGGCGGACACGGCGCCTGTGCAGACAGAGCAGATGGTGCAGGCGGCAGACACGGCGGACGGGTGGGCACTGGTCCTTGTGAACGCTCAGCATGGTCTGCCCGACGATTTTTCCGTGGAGTTGACGCTGCTTTCGAACGGCGAGAGCGTGGACTCAAGAATGTATCCCGCGCTCCAGCAGATGTTTGATGACATGCGCGCACAGGGCGTTTATCCGACGGTGAATGAGGGGTTCCGCACGCGCGAAGATCAGCAGGCGATTCTGGACGACAAGATCGCAGCTTATCTTGCACAGGGGTATTCTTACGATGCAGCGAGAGAACTCGCGCTGGACTATGTGGCAGTTCCGGGGACGAGCGAGCATGAACTGGGGCTCGCCGTGGATGTGACGGCGGACAAGACTCTCTGCACGAACGATACGGTATACGCATGGCTTGCGGAAAACGCATACCGCTACGGTTTCATTCTCCGCTATCCGGCGGACAAGGAATCGGTTACCGGCATCGCCTACGAGCCATGGCACTACCGGTACGTAGGAACACAGGCGGCACAGACGATCCATGAACAGGGACTGTGCCTGGAAGAGTATCTCGGAACGACAGCGTAAAAGAGGATTAAACCGGGTCTGCACGGAGCATACTTTCCGTGAAGGGAAGGTGCTGCCCGTGAGAAAACGGTTCAAGGTGCGTGCGACAGTTTTGTGTATGTCACTGCTGTTTGTGTTTGTGTTTATCGCGGGGCGCGTTGCGATTCTTTCGGGAAACCGGAGCTATGCCGCGGCGGCGTTTGCACAGAGTGCTTCCTATCTGAAACTTGACCCGGGGCGCGGCAACATTTATGACTGTCATTTCACTCCGCTGACAAACGCCGTGAAGACAAAGTGTGTTCTCATTACGCCGGAGAAGGAAAGTTACTACGATCTGTTTGACCTTGTGCCGTCGGATTTGCGCTCGGAGCTGTACGAGAGCATTCAGAAAAGCCGCCCGTTCCTGCTTCCGGTGACCGGAGAAACGAAAGAGGACTATCCTGTTTTTTATCGCACGGAGCGTTACTTCCCGTCGCCGATCGCGGTGCACCTCATCGGATATGTGGATGGAAGCGGGAGCGGAGTGAGCGGGATCGAACTCGCGTGCGATGAAATGCTTCAGGGCGGAGATACGCTGCGGCGCGTGTATAGTGCGACCAGCGCTCAGGGGGCGTTCCTGGACCAGATCACACCGCGCGTCGTCGAGACTCGCGGGAGCGGGTCGGGAGTGATGCTCACACTGGACGCTTCCGTGCAGCGTGTCTGCGAAGCGGTGGCGCGGGAGATGATGGAAAAGGGAAGTATCGTCGTGATGGAAACGAGCACGGGCAGGATTCTTGCCAGCGTAAGTATGCCGGAGTATGACCCAGACGATCCCTCGGCAAGTATCGACGCGCAGGACAGTCCGTTTCTCAACCGCAGTATCAGCGCGTACAACGTCGGGTCGGTGTTCAAACCGCTTCTGGCCGCGGCGGCCATCGAACAGGGAATACCGGCGGAAACAACGTATCACTGTACGGGCAGCATCACCGTGGCGGGACATACGTACCGTTGTGCTTACGGGAAAGGGCACGGCGACGTTGATCTCACCGCGGCGCTGGAACAGAGCTGCAACTGTTATTTCGTCCAGCTCGGTCTCACGCTCGGCGGCGACGTGATCGAACAGTATGCGAGCCGGGCCGGCTTCGGTGAGTCTGTGCAGATTGTTGGAAATCTGTATTCCGCTGCGGGCAATCTCCCGTCGGCACAGAAGCTCGGGAATCTGGGCGAACTGGCATCCATCAGTTTCGGACAGGGATCGCTGCTCGCCACACCCGTTCAGGTGACGGCATTCATGAACGCTATCGCGAGCGGAGGTATGTATGTTTCTCCGACCTTTGTACAGGGATACGTGGACGGTTATTCGAAGACGGTCACGGAGAATCTTTACGCCCCCGTGATGCGCCGTGTCTGTTCGGAAGAGACGGCGGCCCGTGTCACGCAGATGCTGGTCGGCGTTGTGGAAGAGGGTTTGGGGCATGAAGCCAGGCCGACCCAGGGCAATGCGGCGGGTAAGACAGGAACGGCACAGACCGGGCGGATGGACGAAGAGGGAAACGAAAAGATGGACGTCTGGTTTTCCGGTTTTTTTCCGGCGGACGATCCGGCTTTTACCGTGACGGTCATGCTGGATGATGACGCGCAGGACAGCGGCGCGGCATGCCGCATTTTTGCCCGTGTGGCGAGTGCGCTCACGTATTTTGAACCGCAAAGCGGTGCTTGACTTTTGCGGAAATTGCTTTATAATAGAAAAGGATTATGAAAAGGCGTTGAACGGGCTCATCCGCATAAGCTGCTTTCCCAGAGAGAAGATGCACAGGCTGCAACATCTTCAGACAGCGGGCGGAGCGCCACCCGGGAGCTGCCCGCGAAGAGCGGGACGCATTCGCAGCGTTACGGCGATCAAAGCGGCGCATCCGCACGGAATGCGCAATCTGGGTGGTACCACGGAAGCGTTCGGCCTTCGTCCCTGTCTGAGGGAGGAAGGCCGTTTTTGTTTTGCCGCCGACATCATTGATTGAGGAGAGAAAAAACATGGAATGGACCGGACTCAACGACTTGCGGGAGAAGTATCTCTCGTTCTTTGAAAGCAAGGGGCATCTTCGCCTCGGCAGCTTCCCGCTTGTGCCGAACGGAGACAACAGCCTTCTGCTGATCAACTCCGGCATGGCGCCGATGAAGAAATGGTTTCTCGGTCAGGAGGAGCCGCCCCGCCACCGCGTGACGACCTGCCAGAAATGCATCCGCACGCCGGACATCGAGCGCGTCGGCATCACCGCTCGTCACGGTACGTATTTTGAAATGCTTGGCAACTTCAGCTTCCAGGATTATTTCAAACGCGAAGCGATCTCCTGGGCCTGGGAGTTCCTGACTCAGGTCCTCGAGATCCCGGCTGAGCTGCTGTACATTTCCGTGTACGAAGAAGACGACGAAGCGTACGACATCTGGACGCAGGAAATCGGCATCGATCCCTCGCACATGGTGCGCTTCGGAAAGGAAGACAACTTCTGGGAGCACGGTTCCGGTCCGTGCGGCCCCTGCAGTGAGATCTATTTTGACCGCGGTCCCGAGCACGGCTGCGGCAAGCCGGACTGCCATGTCGGCTGCGACTGCGACCGCTTCATGGAGGTCTGGAACCTTGTGTTCAGCCAGTTCGACTCCGACGGCAAAGGCCACTACGAGCGCCTTGCCCGTCCGAACATCGACACCGGTATGGGCCTGGAGCGTCTTGCCTGCGTGATGCAGGGCGTGGACAACATGTTTGAGGTGGACACGGTCCGCAACATCCTGAACCACGTTGAGAAGATCACCGGAAAGACCTACGGCAAGGATCATCTGACCGATGTTTCCATCCGTGTCATCACGGACCACATCCGCTCCACGGTTTTCATGGTCTCCGACGGCATTCTGCCTTCGAACGAGGGCCGCGGCTATGTGCTTCGCCGTCTGCTGCGCCGCGCCGCGCGCCATGGCCGGATGCTGGGCGTGACGCGCCCGTTCCTCGCCGAACTGTGCGATACGGTCATCGCCGAGAACGGCGCAGGCTATCCCGAGCTGATCGAGCACGCGGATTACATCAAAAAGACGATCTCCGCGGAAGAGGAGCGCTTCTCCCGCACGATCGACGCGGGCCTTGCCATTCTGTCCAACCTGATGGACACTGTCGAAAAGGCAGCACAGGAAGGCCGCCGCCGCATCCTCTCCGGCATCGACGCCTTCAAACTGAACGATACGTTCGGCTTCCCGCTTGACCTCACGAAAGAGATCGCCGCGGAAAAGGGCATTGAAATTGACGAGGAGGGCTTCCGCGCAGAGCTCAACAAGCAGCGTGAAACGGCCCGCCGCGACCGTCTGAGCCGCGACATTTCCGGCTGGACAGCCGATCTGTTTGCGGATGTTGACGCTCAGCCCACGGAGTTCATCGGCTATGATACACTGGAGTCCGGTGTGAAAATCGTTGCTCTCTCCGACGGAGAAGAAATCGTGGATGCAGTGTCGACGGACGACGGCGCCAAGGAAGGCGTTCTGGTTCTCCTCGACCGCACTCCGTTCTATGCGGAGAGCGGCGGACAGGTTGCGGATACCGGTATCATTACGACGGATGACGGCGCGCACCTTTCCGTTCAGGCCTGCAAGAAGACCCCGAAGGGTTACTTTGTCCACACCTGCACGCTTGTCGACGGTGTTGTCCGCGTGGGCGCCGCTGCGGTGGCATCGGTTGACGCGAAGCGCCGTCAGGCCATCATGCGCAACCACACTTCCGCGCATCTGCTCCAGAAGGCTCTGCGCGAAGTGCTCGGCGAGCACGTCCATCAGGCGGGTTCCTACGAGGATGACGAGCGCGTGCGCTTCGACTTCACGCATTTCAGCGCCGTGACGCCGCAGGAACTCGAGACGGTGGAGCACATCGTCAATGAGAAGATCTTCGAGGCGCTGCCGGTAACGGTCCGCTCCATGCCGATCAAGGAAGCCAAAGAAATGGGCGCCATGGCTCTGTTCGGTGAAAAATACGGCGATATCGTCCGTGTTGTCGACATCAACGGCTGGTCGACCGAGTTCTGCGGCGGCACGCATGTTTCCAACACGGCGCAGCTGGGCTGCTTCAAGATCCTGTCCGAGTCCTCGGTTGCGGCCGGCATCCGCCGCATTGAGGGCACCACGGGCTACGGCGTCCTGAAGCTCCTGGATGAAAAGACCGACGCGATCGTCCAGACGGCTGCGGCGCTCAAGGCATCCAATATCCACGACCTGCCCTCCAAGGCAGCGTCCGTGGTCGCGGAACTGAAAGCGGCGCAGAAAGAACTTGAGGCTGTGAAGGCCCGTGAGGCGGCAGCCAAGGCTGACGGCCTGTTCCAGAACGCCCGGGAAGTGGAAGGCGTCAAGATCTTCACGATGTATCTCACCGGAACGTCCACAGATTCCGTCCGCAAAATGTGCGACAGAGCGCGCGACACTGTATCGGCGTCCGTGACGGCGATTGTCGGTGAATGCGACGGCAAGACGACGCTGGCCGTGGCCGTGGGCAAAGAGGCGCAGGCGAAGGGTCTGGCGGCCGGAAAGCTCGCCAAGCAGATCGCGTCGATCGCTGGCGGCAACGGCGGCGGCAAGCCCGATTTCGCAATGGCGGGAATCCGCGACACATCGAAGATCGACGAAGCGCTTGCGGCGGTTCCCGGCATTGTCAAAGAGGTCCTCGGCGCCTGAAACGCGCCGGACCATAAGCCGATTTATCCGTGAAAAGGGAGGCGAATTCAGATGGATTGTCTTTTTTGCAGCATCATTGAGGGAAAGATTCCCTCGAACAAGATCTATGAAGACGATTCCGTGTTTGCATTTTACGACATTGATCCGCAGGCTCCGGTGCACTTCCTTGTGATCCCCAAGGAGCACATTGCCTCGCCCGCGGCAATCACGCCGGAGAACAGCGCGGTCGTTGCGCACGTCTTTGAGGTGATTGCCCGGCTCTCGCAGGAATTGGGGCTTGAAAACGGCTATCGTGTTGTTACGAACTGCGGCAAGGATGGCGGGCAGAGCGTGGGACACCTTCATTTCCACGTTCTCGGCAAACGCAGCCTTGCATGGCCTCCGGGCTGATAACAGAAAAGGAGAGAAGCTGACATGAGACAAACATTTTCTCTGACGGTGGCCGGCGTGACGCGTGATCTTCCGCTGTGCCCGGTCAATGATAAGCTGGATATCGCCGCATTTATCATGTTCGGCGATGTTGAACTGACGGTCGCGTGCGCTTCGGAGCTTTTGAAAAAAGTGCCGGAGTTTGACGTGATCCTGACGGCGGAAGCCAAGGGAATTCCCCTTGCCTATGAAATGAGCCGCCAGAGCGGAAAGCTGTATATTCCCGCCCGCAAAGGTCCGAAACTTTATATGGAAGAGCCGGTTGTGGTGGAGGACCGCTCGATTACGACAGAGGCTGTTCAGCGCCTTGTGATCGACAAGAAAGATCTCGCCGCCATGGACGGAAAGCGCATCCTGATCGTCGACGACGTGATCAGCACGGGAGGCAGCCTCCACGCGCTGGAAACGCTCGCTGCGAAGAGCTCCGGCACTGTGGTTGCAAAAGCTGCTGTGCTGGCAGAAGGAGAAGCGGCCGACCGCGGAGATATTGTCTTCCTGGCTCCGCTGCCCCTGTTCTTCAAGTAAATGACAATGAGACGTCCGCTTGCGCTGTTCGGCGCGGTCTATCTGGCGGCATCCTTGTTCGGGATTCTCATGCCGCAGCAGGTCTTAGGGCCTGCTGCGGCCTTTTTGGTTTGCTTTTGCGCGGCGGCTGTTTTATGCCGCCGGCGCGTTACGGCCTGCGCTCTGATAAGTGCGTCAGCTGCGTCGGCGCTTCTCGTTTTGCTGCTTACCGTGAAATTCGGAATTTCTCCGGTGCTGGAACACTGCGGCGCAGAAGTGAACGCGGAGGGCGTTGTGACGCAGATCACGGAATATTACGGCCGGAAACAGGCGGTCGTACGGCTGAACATGCTGAATGAGGATCCAATGCGTTTCCCCGTTTCGGTTCTTGTAGAGGACCTGCCGGAAACACGGGAGGGCGACATTGTCGATCTGACTTTGACACCGTCTCCCGTGGAAGAAAACGAGTATCGTTTTTCGCGTTATGCAGACGGAATCTTTTTGCAGGCAGAAGAGACGCAGTCGTGTACGGTGACGGGGCACAGCCGGTCGCCCGTGTTTGTGTTCCGTGCGCTGAGGGATCATCTCGCAGAAGGAATTCGCTGGCTTTTGCACGACGATATCGGAGAAATTGCCGCGGCGATGACACTCGGAGACCGCTCCGGTCTGAGCAAAGATGTTCTGTCTGTGTTCAGAAAATCCGGCCTCTCCCATGTTCTGGTCGTTTCCGGTCTGCACCTGGGCATGGTTTCGCAAATGGTGCATTCGCTGCTCCGCAGAAGGTTTTCCCGGCGGGTTTCCGCGGCGGGCGCCTGTGCGGCCACCGTGCTGTTTATGTTTTTGGTGGGCTTCACGCCCAGTGTGATGCGTGCCGGGGCAGCCATGCTGTTGTTGTATGCCGGGAGAATGTTCCGGCGGCAGAGCGATGGGTTTACCTCGATGGGGATTTCTGCACTGCTGCTCTGCCTGTGCAATCCCTATGCGGCTGTCGATGCCGGGCTGCTTCTTTCCTACAGTGCGGCGAGCGCCGTGATTCTCGTAGGACAGCACGAGAGACGCCAGAAAATCCGGGAGATGCGTACCGGGACGGAGCTTTCGCCTGCGCGTGAATGGACCAGAAAATGGATGTACAGAATTGCGGTCCCCGTTATGACCGGTCTGTTCACGCTTCCTGTCATTGCATCTCTCGGGTCCGGCGTTTCAGTCTGGTCCGTCCCGGCAAATCTCATTGCGGTGCCTCTGACGGGATTTGTCGTGGCCACCGGCCTTGTTGCGGCGCTGTGTCAGGCGGTGCTGCCGTTTTCCGCACCGGCGCAGGCTTTTTCCTTTCTGTGCGGCGCGGGAATTACGATCATCGGTAAAACTGCTCAAACGGCAACACAGCTTCCCGGCGGCTATTACCATTTCGCCGGAGCGGCGGAAACACTCCCGGTCCTTCTGGCAGCACTTTTATTCGTTCTCGGAACGCGCATGAAAATCAGGCGCGCCGTCAATGCGGTGTGCTGCGCGTTGATGGTTTTCGCCGTGTTCGGTGTGCAGTTTGCCGTAAACCGGAACGTGGCTCGATTCACCGTGGTGGGGTCTGCCGTATCCCCGGCGTACGTGGTATCACTCCGCGGTGAAGCGGTCGTGCTGTACCGCTCCGTCGGCGCAGCCGAAGATGCGGAGGCGTGGCTTTCGGAACACAGCAATCCCGAGGTGCGGATGGCGGTGTGTCTGGAGGCAAAAGCGCCGGATTCCGAACTGGATCAGGTGCGGAATATTCTGAATGCAGACAGATGTGAAGATCTGTCCGGGCGGTTGGCGGAAGAGCCGATCCATGATATAATGATCATCGCCGACGAGCAGAAAGACGGGACGTATGCAATGATCAACATCGGCGGATGGATCGCCTGCATCGGTTTCGGGACTGTGGATTTTACCATGCTCCCGCACGCGGACCTTTATGTCGGAGGGACCGCGAAACCTGTCAATCTGGATGCTGATGCGGTACTGATTCTGCGCGACGGCGCGGAGTGGACGGAATCGGTTTCGTGCACGGTTTTGGAACGCTCCGGTGAACCGTCGGCATATGTGCGGCTGGGACGCTCAGCCATCCTGAAAGGAGTCGTCGAACGATGATCTATCATGAGGCAAACGTGATCAAAATTCTTGAAAAGCCTCTGAATTATGACGTGTATTACTTCTTTTCCACCGAGGAGTACCTCGCGCGCCGCTACGCGGAAAAGACGATCGCGCTGCTGCAGAAAGACGGCGACCTGGAGTTTACGCAGATCGAGGGCCCGGTCCCGGACGTGGGAGAGGCCGTGACCGCCATGGGCATGATTTCCATGTTCGGAACAAAGCGCATTGTATATATGCCGCTGATTGATCCGGCGGCGATGGCGGACGCGGATGTCAAGGCTCTGTGTGATTTGTGCAGGAGTCTTGAAAATGCCGTTCTCGTCCTCACAACGGTCTGGAAAGACGATAAGGCAAAGAATGCGAAAAAGGCAAAGCAGCTGATCACAACGTGTGAGGACACCGGCCTTGTCGCGGAACTTCTGAAGCCGCAGATCGTTGATGCAAAACGCTTTGCGCAATCCTGTGCGCAGCGCTTTGGCGCGAATCTGTCGCCGACGGCTGCCACGGCGCTGTTGGACCGCTGCAAGAATGATTATTTTCTTCTGGAAAATGAGATCGCCAAACTTGCTGCTGCGAGTGGCTATACCGAAATCACACAACAGCTGATTGCCCAAATGAGTGCCCAGAGCATCGAGGCGGATGTGTTTGAGATGGTTCGTGATGTGACCGGACGCCGCACGGGAAGGGCGCTTGCAAAGCTGCAGAAGCTGTTCGATCTTCAGAATGAGCCCATTGCAATTTCCGCGGCGCTGTCCGGCGC
>NHCFI02800__coassemble_1093_pt1 | contig 19957 bp, 21 predicted proteins | sample NHCFI02800__metabat2_high_PE_010 | metagenome-assembled genome bin NHCFI02800
CCAAGGCACTGTGTGCGGCGGATGGAAAGAAGGGTTTTGAGTTATGAAGTATGCAAACGATCACATCCGCAACGTGCTGCTCGCCGGCCATGCCGGTTCCGGCAAAACAACGCTCGCCGAAGCGCTGGTCTACCTGACGAAAGGGTCGGACCGTCTGGGGCGTGTGGAAGACGGCAACACGGTTTGCGACTTTGATCCCGAGGAAGCGAAGCGCCGTGCGTCTCTGTCGCTGGCGGTCGCACCGGTGGAGTATGAGGATGTGAAGATCAACCTGATCGACACTCCGGGCCTGTTCGATTTTGCCGTTGGGCAGTCCGAGGGCATCGGAGCCGCCGAGAGCGTGCTCATCACCGTGTCGGCCCGCAGCGGCCTGACGGTCGGCGCGCACAAGGCATACAAGCTGGCGAAGAAATACGGCAAGAGCAGCATGATCTACGTGAGCAAGGTAGACGCGGAGCACGCCGATTTCTACAAGGTCTTCGAGGACCTGAAAGCCGCGTTCGGTCCGTCCGTGTGCCCGGTCGTCGTTCCCATCGACCAGGCCGGCGGCCGCGTATTCCTGAACCTGATCACGATGAAAGCGTATTCGTACGCTGCCGACGGCACGCCGCGTGAAGTGCCCGTGCCAAGCTACGGCCACCGCACCGAGGGCCTTCTGGAGGCCATGCGCGAGGCCGTCGCGGAGACGGACGAGACCCTGATGGAGAAATTCTTCGAGGGCGAGGAATTCACGCAGGAAGAGCTCACGAACGGCGTCAAGAACGGCGTCAAGGAAGGCAACATCACGCCGGTCTTCTGCGGCACCGCGACGCAGCTCGCCGCCGTGGATCAGCTGCTGTGGGGCATCCGCAAGCTGCTCCCGTCTGCGGCCCGCGCCGGTTCCGCCGTGGGCACGGACGCCTCGGGCAATGAGGTCGAGGTCGAGTGCACGCCGGACGGCCCGCTCGCCGTGTATGTATTCAAAACCGTTGCCGACCCGTTCGTCGGCAAGCTGAGCTATGTCAAAGTCATCGCGGGCACGCTGAAGGGCGATTCCGCGGTGGTCAACGCCCGCACGGGCGAGCCCGAGCGCATGGGCAAGCTGGTGTTCGTGAAGGGCAAGAAGCAGACGGACGCGACGGAGATCGGCGCGGGCGACATCGGCGCCGTCACGAAGCTGGCCGGCGCCCGCACGGGCGACACGCTGTGCGCCCCGGCGCGCGTTGTCTCGCTGCCGGTTCCGGAGTTCCCGCATCCGACGATGACGATGGCCGTCAAAGTCAAGCAGAAGGGTGACGAGAGCAAGATCTCCGGCGCGCTGCAGCGTCTGATGGAAGAAGATCCGTCGCTCGGCTACCGCGTCAACACCGAGACGGTGCAGCAGCTGCTGTCCGGCCTCGGCGAGCAGCATCTGGATGTTGTGTGCGCGAAGCTGAAAGCGAAATTCGGCGTCGAGATCTCCCTCACGCAGCCCCGTATTGCCTACCGTGAGTCGCTGCGCAAAAAGTGCAAGGCGCAGGGCCGCCACAAGAAGCAGACGGGCGGTCACGGCCAGTTCGGCGACGTGTGGATCGAGTTCGAACCCACGCAGGACGGCGACTTCGTCTTCGAGGAGAAGGTGTTCGGCGGCTCCGTGCCGAAGAACTACTTCCCGGCGGTCGAGAAAGGCCTGCAGGAGGCCGTGCGCCACGGCGTTCTGGCGGGATATCCCGTCGTCGGCCTGAAGGCCACACTGCTCGACGGCAGCTACCACCCGGTGGACTCGTCCGAAATGGCGTTCAAACTGGCCGCGAAACTGGCCTACAAGGCCGCTCTGCCCGAGGCGGGCCCTGTCCTTCTCGAGCCGGTCGGCACGCTGAACGTCATCGTGCCCGGCGACCAGACGGGCGACATCATGGGTGAAGTCACGAAACGCCGCGGCCGTGTTCTGGGCATGCACCCCGACGAGGACGGCATGCAGAAGGTCGAGGCCGAGGTTCCGGAGTCGGAAATGGGCGACTTCACCACGTATCTGCGCCAGCTGACGCAGGGACGCGGCAGCTTCACGTTCGAGTTCGTGCGGTATGAGCCGCTGCCCTCGAACCTCGAGGCGAAAGTCATCGAGGAAGCCAAGAAATTCATGGATACGAAATCTGACGAGGAATAATGTTTTCCGCGCAGGGCGTCCGTTCGGGCGCCCTGCGCTTTTGTCGAAAAAACGCGCAAAATTCACAAAACTTATCTTGGGACTTGACAAGAAGTTATAAAACATATATAATAGTGCACATTGTATGGGACTCGAGCGATTCTGTCCCCCAAAAGGAGCATGATACAACGTGAACAAAGAGATTGTTGTGACATACGCCGGGCTCAAGGCGATGGAAGACGAGCTGGAAAACCTCAAGACCGTCAAGCGCAAGGAAGTGGCCGAGAAAATCAAGGTCGCGCGCGGCTACGGCGATCTTTCCGAGAACAGCGAATACGACGAGGCCAAGAACGAGCAGGGCTTTCTGGAGAGCCGCATCGCGGAACTCGAGAAAATGCTCAAGTACGTGCGCGTCATTGACGCGGATGAGCTGTCTACCGAGCACGTGAGCATCGGCTGCCACGTCAAACTGCGCGACGAGGACGGCGACGAGGACGAATATGATATCACGGGTTCGACGGAAGCCGACCCGCTGATGGGTAAGATCTCCGACGAATCCCCGATCGGCTCGGCCATTCTGGGCCACAAGGCGGGCGACAAGGTCGAGATCGCGCTGCCCAGCGGCGCGACGGTCGTGTACGAGATCGTCTCCATCGGCCGCTCCGAGGTCTGATGAATCCTGAAAAGAGAGGCGCATCCCGCCTCTCTTTTTGCTGACAGAAAGGTTGTTTTGCCGATGAAGATCATGGCAGTTGATTTCGGTGACGTGCGCACCGGGCTGGCTGTGTGCGACCGCACCGAATTCCTCGCGAGCCCCGTCGGGGTGATCGAGGAGAAGAGCTTCGCCAAAGCCGCGGAGAAGATCGTCTACGCGACGCGCGAGTTCGACGTGGAGATGGTCGTGATCGGTCTGCCGAAGAACATGGACGGCAGCGAGGGGCCGCGCGCGGAGAAGTGCCGCCGCCTGGCGCAGACGCTGTCCAATATCCTCACGATCCCCGTGGAGCTCTGGGACGAGCGCCAGACGACGATGGCCGCCGCGAATATCCTGTCCGCCAACGGCACGTACGGCAAGAAGCGCAAGCAGTCCATTGACGCGGTGTCCGCCGTTGTCATCCTGGAAGGCTATATGGCGTGGCGCAAAAACACGGGAAGATCCCAGTGAATGACACAAAAAGGCCGGAGAGCGGTGAACACCGTTCTCCGGCCTTTTTTCAATCGCAGAGGGTCACTCTGCCGCAAGCGCGAGAATGCGGCGCACGGCGTCCGCGATGCTGTCGGCAAGCGGCAGGGAGGGAAGGCCTGCAATCTGCACGCCGCACTTTGCCGCCGGGATCAGCACCTTGACGGCGCGGCTCGCGGCCACGGCGGCCGCCATGGCGGGGCTGCACTCGCCCAGCATGCTGTCGGCCATCACGAGGCCGAACGGGCCCGCGATGACTTCCGCGCGCCGCGCGTTCACGATGACGGCGTTCTCACCGGTCGCGCCAGCGTCCGCGCCCGCTTTCAGCATGGCGGACGTCGCGGCGCTGTTCGTTCCCACGGCGATGATCTCACCTTCATAGCCCGCGGCGCGCAGCGCGGCGATCAGCGCGCGGCCGTAGCCGCCGCCCTGTCCGTCTATCACAACAAGTTCCATAGATACTCTCCTTGATACAGTTTACATCAGGGGCGCGAAGAGGCGGAAGAGCAGCTGGCACAGCATCTTCGGCAACGGCACGCGCTCCACGTCGTCCAGCGTCACCTCGTGGCTCTGTCGCAGCGTTTCGGTCATGTCCGCCTTGACGTCGTGCACCATATGTCCCGCGTAGAACACCGCGCAGTTCTCAAAGTGCAGGTACAGGCTGCGGTAGTCCATATTGGCGCTGCCGACGATGGCCACTTTGTCGTCGCTGACGTACATCTTGGCGTGCAGAAATCCCGGCGTGTACTCATAAATGCGCACGCCCGCGCGCAGAAGCGGTGCGTAATAGCTCTGCGTGACATAATAGACGTACCATTTGTCCGGAATGCCCGGCGTGATGATGCGCACGTCGACGCCGCTCTTGGCCGCAAGGCACAGCGCCGTGAGCATCTCGTGGTCGAGGATCAGATACGGCGTGGTGATATACACGTATTCCCGCGCGCGCTCAATGATGTTGAAATAGGCGTTTTCGGCCACGCTCTCGCCGTCCATCGGCGCGTCGCCGTACGGCTGGACGAAACAGTCCGACGCGAAGCGGGTGCGCGGAAAATAGAGATGGTAGTCGGTCTCGTCGCCCGTGACGAAGTCCCACATTTTCAGGAACGACGTGGTGAGCTGGAACACCGCGGGCCCTTTCAGCATGTAGCCCGTATCCTTCCACACGCCGAACCGGCGCTTGCGGTTGATGTACTCATCCGCAAAGTTCATGCCGCCGGAGAACCCGACCTCGCCGTCGATCACGGCGATCTTGCGGTGGTCGCGGTGGTTGAGCATCTTGTATTCCGAGATGTGCCAGGAAAAATGAATGTCGTTGAAGACGCGGCAGTTGATGCCCGCGCGGCGCAGCTCCTCGTCATAGCCGGAGGGAAGCGTGAACAGACAGCCGGCGAAATCGTAGAGGACGCGCACATCCACGCCCTGGGCGGCCTTTTCTTTCAGAACGGCGAGAGTGCGGTCCCACATCTCGCCCTCCTTGATGATGAAGAACTCCATGAAAATGGATTTTTGGGCGCGCTGCAGCTCCGTGAGAAACTGTTGGAAGAAATCCTGCCCGAACGGGTAGTAGGCGCACGCCGTGTCCGTGAACACCGGGGCGGAGGCCTTGCGGACGAGATATTCCGCCGTGCGGCGCATGGAGGGCTCCCATTCCGTGAGACGCTCCAGAAGCGCGTCGTCCTGCACCATGACGGCGGAGCCGCGCCGCTCGATGGCGCTGAAGCGCCGTGCGATGCGGGGGGAGAATGTGTGGTAGCCCCAGAACAGATAGAACAGAACGCCGGTCATCGGCATCAGCAGGATGATGAGCATCCACATCATTTTATAGGCGGGATTGGTGTTCGTCTTTTCGAACACGAGCACGGCGCACAGGGCGCTGACGATCGTGACGACCGTGTAGAACACCGTGCCCAGACGTGCAAAATTCAGTGCCAGAGCGATAAATACACCGATCTGGAGAAGTGCCAGCACAGCGAGCAGAAAGCTGCGCGACAACAGAAAACGCAGAAGACGCTTCATACTTCAGCTCCTTTCGCCATGGAAATATGTTGCGCTATTTCCCATTATATCGTATTCCGCGCGTCTTGAAAAGACAAAAGGCGCGCCCTTTCGGGAAAACCGAAAAAGCGCGCCGTGAAAGTCTGTCAGCCGGCTGCGGAAGAGACGGAAGCATCCGATGCGGCTCCGCTGTCCGAGACTTCTCCGTCCTGCGCGGCAGCGGATTCTTCAGCGGCGGAATACGACCCGATCGTGACGCTCTCCAGAATGACGTCTTCCGAGGGCGTTCCGTCGTCGCTGACGGGTACGGAACAGATCGCGTCCACAACGTCCATACCGCTGTAGATCTGCCCGAACACGGTGTTCAGGTTGTCCAGATACGGTGCGCCGCCGCCGTCGCGGTAAGCCTGCACCACCTCGCTGCGCACACCGAGCTCCGTCAGCTTATCAGCAAAATCTTTGTCGACGCTGTCGGAGGGGGTGGCGACGATGAAGAACTGGCTCATGTTCTCATCGGAATCTCCGGCGTGAGCCATCGAGACCGCACCGCTGTAATGATGCAGCTGATCCGAGATCTCAACCGGGTAGGGCGTGTTGTTCCAGATGGTCGCGCCGCCCGTGCCCGTGCCGCTCGCGTCGCCCGTCTGGACGATGAAATCGGTCACGATGCGATGGAACGACAGGCCGTTGTAATATCCCTGATTGACAAGTCCGATGAAATTTTGCACGGCCTGCGGGGCATACTCCTCATACAGGACCATTTTGATGACGCCCTTGCTGGTCGTCAGGATCGCCGTCGGAGTGCCGTCGGCAGGCGTTTGAAACTGAAGCTCGTCCGACCGGACTTCCGGCCGCGTGGCGTCGGAGGAGAAAAGACCGCCGCCGCCGCACCCGGCCAGCAGAACGCCGACCGTCAGTACGGACGCGCAGAAAATACGAAAGCGCAGCTTCATTGCGAAGTCCTCCCAATGTACTGTCTGTTGTATCCAGTATACCACAAAATCCGCAAAAGGCATGAATGAAATGTGAATTTACGCGCAGGGACCCTTTTGTCTTGACGCGGCGGCGAGAATTGAGTAAAATAGACGTAGAGAAGAGAATATACCGGTAAGGAGAATACCTCATGCCCGAAAACGAAAAGATGGATGATTACACTCCGGATATCATTACGCTCGAGGACGAAGAGGGAAACGAGTTCAGCTTTGAAGTCATCGACGCGGCGGATTACAACGATACGCGGTATCTCGCCGTCGTTCCGTATAAGGACGCCGCTGCCGAGCAGCTGGAAGAAGACGCGAACCTCATCCTGATGCGTGTGGGGGAAGAGAACGGCGAGGAATATCTCGACGTCGTCGAGGACGACAACGAGGTCTACGAGGTGGGCGCGATGTTCGCGCAGCGCCTGTCCGAGCTGTACGACATTGATCCGGAAGATTTGAAATAAGAAAAACAGCCTGTGTTGTTCGATTTGTTGCACTCATAATTAATCCTACTAACCAATCAAAGGGAGCCCGGAGTCCTAGGAAACAGACCGCAGACCTCCCGCCCGGTTTCGGCCTCAAGCGGAAGAAGGGAGTGGAAGTTGCCGGCAGGGCACCCACCTGCCATTCGGTAGGTTTTGGTTGAGTGCAGACGGCAATGCGGGTTTGTTTTTTATTCATCCGATGAGTTTGACGATCACGGCCGGGGCAGATCTGAATGTCCGGGCCGTATTTTTATATCCGGGAGGGACGCAGATGCAGATGAGACAACGCGCATGCGCACTGGGGCTGGCTCTGGCCGCCCTGTTTGTTTTCGCTTCGTGCGGAAGAAATGAAAATCAGCGCTTTGATGAATTCCTCGAGGCACAATTCCGGGAGACGCTGGAGAGCGACTACGTGACGATGCACATTCTGACCGAAGATCCTTCCGCGTACGGCGTCGACCGCGCCGACGTGCCCGTGAATCTCGGCGCGCGCTACGATGAAGAGAGCCGCGCGGATTCGGCCGAGGAGACGGGCGAAACGCTCGACGAGCTGATGTCCATCCGCCGCGAAGGCCTGTCGGAGGACCGGCAGGAGACCTACGACCTGCTCTTGCGCCAGCTGACGCTGTCGGAGGAAGCTGCGGCGTTTGACGGCATGGCCCCCGTGTTCGACAGCATGTCGGGCCTGCATTACCAGCTTCCCACGATGTTTGCCGACTGGCTGGTGCGCAGTGAACAGGACGCCGAGGATCTGATCCTTCTGGTCGAGGACGTGCAGCCTTATGTGCAGAGCGCGCTGGACTACACGGTGCAGCAGCAACAGGACGGTCTGTTGATGCTCGATCTTGACTCGGTGATCGAATACAGCGCGGGCATCGTCGAAGCCGGTACGGACAGCGCCGTGCTCGATTCGATGTGCGCGAGCATTAAGGCGCTGGGGCTTGATGAAGCGAAAACACAGGATCTGACGCAGCGCCTCACACAGGCGTTCGAGACGTCGTTCCTTCCGGCCTATCAGGCGATCTGCGATACGATGACGCAGCTCAAAGCGGGGCAGAACAACGAGCTCGGCCTTTCGGCGCTTGTGAACGGCAGGGAGTATTACAGCCTGCTGATGAAGCAGAGCACGGGTTCCGACAAGAGCGTGGATGAGATCCGCGCGCTGATGGAACAGGCGCTTCAGGAACACGCGCTGCGCATGCAGTCGCTGGCGATGAAGGATCCGAGCGCGGTGGAACAGCTGTTCGACCCCTCTCTCTCAACCCCGTATACTTCCTATGAGGAGATGCTGGAAAGCCTGCGGAAGAACATGTCCGGAGAGTTCCCGGACGTCGGAGACCTCGATTACGTCATTTTCGACATCAATGAGGAGATCGCCTCAGATACCGGTGTGGCCGCCTACTTCAACGTGCCCGCGCTGGACGTCTCCACGCCGTATCAGCTCCGCGTCAACCCCAATCTCGGAGACATCGCCTCTCTCGACGTGTATTCGACCGTGGCGCACGAGGGATTCCCGGGCCACATGTATCAGTACGCCTACTGGTACGGCACGGAGCAGCCGCCCCTGCGCAAGGCGCTGCTCGACGAGGCGGCCTATACAGAGGGCTATGCGGTCTACGCACAGTATGAGGCGATGGAATATCTCGATGATCTGAGCACGACTTTCACCGATCTGCGGCGCGAATACGATCTTGTGACGTACTGCGGCCTGATCCTGACGGACATCGGCATCCACTACGACGGCTGGAATATGGACGAGACGCGCGAGTTCTGGGATTCGATCGGCTTCTCGATGGACGACGAGACGTTCGCGCTCCAGTACCGCCAGCTGCAGGCGAACCCCTGCGCCTTCGAGCCGTATTACGTGGGTTATGAGGAGATCCGCGCGCTCAAGGAAGAGGCGCAGGACGCGCTCGGAGACTCGTTCACGGATCTCGGCTTCAACACGGCGCTGCTCGAGAGCGGCCCTGCGTCGTTCGACGTCGTCGAGCGGCACATTGAGGCGTATATCAAGAGCGCGGCGTGATCAGAACAGAAAAGCCCGTCCCGGAGACTCCGGGGCGGGCTTTTTAGTTGGATGCGCTCAGAATCCGAGCGGTTCCGCGACCAGAATGACGTGGATGCGCCCTTTCTGGCGCTGAAAGCGCTGGACGGTGTACGTGCAGCACACGCGCGCGGGGCTGTGGCAGTGCGCGCACACGCCCGTCTCCCGGCAGGGCGTCGCACAGGACAGACGCTTGGTGTTCGCGGGTGCGGCCAGCGTTTCGAGACGGGTCTCAGCCTCGTGCAGATCAGCCACCAGCTTGTTGCAGCCGACGACGAGGATCACTTTTTTCGGCCCGAATGCGATGGCGGCCACGCGGTTGCCGTTGCCGTCCACGTTGAAGATCTCGCCAGCGTCCGTCACGGCGTTCGCGGAGGCAAAGTATGCGTCCGCGGAAAACGCGTCCCGGTACACGCGGCCGAGTTCGTCGCCGGAGAGCCCCTCGCGGTCGAGGAACCGGTACTCACCCGAGCGCAGCAGGTCCATGACGCCGGTTTCCGCAAGCGATACGCTGCCGCCGTTCGAGACGACGTCGCCCGGATGCAGAAGCGAGCGCACGACGGGAACGACGTCCTGCGCCGTTTTCACGCACGTGGCCTCCATGTTGTTCTTGCGCAGCGCATCGGCGGTCCGCTCCATGCGCTGCCATACGGTCTCCATAGCAGAAGGATGCATACGATCCACTCCTCTCGAATGTCTCTTTCATTCTATTATAGCACACCGGAGAGAATGCGCGCACAAAAAAAAGAGGCCTGACGGCCTCTCATTCCAGATTCAGCAGTTCGCGCAGACTGTCGATCACAACAGCGCCTGTCGCTTCGAGCGTCTCACGCGGCTGGTGTCCGCGCGAATAGAGGACGCTGCGCACGCCGAGCGCCGAAGCCACCTCGAAATCGTGCACGCTGTCGCCGACCATTGCGGCGCGTGTGCGGTCGATGCCGCTTGTTTCAATCCATGCGAGACCGCGCTCGACCTTGCTCTTGCCGTACACATCGTCAAGGCCGAGGATCGCGTCGAAATACTCCGTCACGCCGTAGTGATCGGTGTGGCGCAGCAGGGTGTCGATGGGAGACGCGGACAGGATGACCTGCCGCACGCCCCGTGCGCGGAGCGCTTCGAGCGTCTCGCGCGCGTCCGGCTGCATCGGGCACGCGAAGCTCTCGGGAACATAGCGCTCCATATATTCGTGCGCCAGCTGCTCGTACGGATGGCGCGAAAAGTCGAATCCGGCGCGGACGTAATACGCCTCAATGGGAAACCCGAACACGCGGCGGTATGCGTCGATGCCGCCCACGGGCGGATAGCCGTGCCGCTCCAGCTGCTCGTTCAGCAGCCGGACACAGAGATCGACGTCGTCCATCAGCGTGCCGTTCCAGTCCCAGATCAGCGTATCCAAAAGTCACCACTCCGTAAAGATTTTTTTCAGCGCGGGCGTCTTTTCGATCACGCGCACCAGCGCGACGCCCAGAATGCCGACGCTGATGACTTCACCGATGCCGACCGTCAGCATATTGAAGCCCAGCACGGGCAGGCTCGCCGTCTCCGGCATGAAAATGTACGTGATCTCGGCGCCGACGATCACGGCGTTGACGAGCACCGGCGGCACGCAGGCCGCGAGCGGCAGCCCTTTTTTCGTGCGGATCTTGCGCAGGCGGTACGTCATCACCGCGGCGATGAGTGTGGCCAGCGTGCCGAAGAGCATGTCCCACGGGCTCATGCTGAACAGGTTCGAAAGAAAACAGCCGATGGTCACGGCAATGACGGCGTCGGGCGTGAGCAGCGGCAGCAGCGTGAGCGCTTCACTGACGCGCACCTGGACGGCGCCGTACGAGAACGGCTGCAGCACGATGCACAGCACAACGTAAACGGCGGCGATCAGCGAGATGCGCGCCATGCGGGCGAGACTGCGGACGAGACGATGTCGATTCTGATTCATACTTCAATTTTCCTTAGCGATGGTATTTTGCCCGGGCGGTATCGCCACGCCGCGCGGGTGGGCCGTGTGCAGCACACGGCGGGCACAAAATTCTAAGTTGCCCAACAGCTATTATACAACGCTTGTCAAGTGGGAACGGCGGTGCTACAATAACATCAAATGCGCAAACGAGGGGGAAGGGGTATGCAGGCAAAGGCCGTGCGCGCCGCGGTGCGCGCGACGCTCCCGGTGCTGGCGGGGTATCTGTTTCTCGGGCTCGCTTACGGCGTCCTGATGTCGGAAGCCGGGTTCCCGTTCTGGTATCCGCTGCTCATCAGCAGCGTCGTGTACGCGGGAAGCATGCAGTACGCCGCGGTGTCGGTGCTGGCCGCCCCGTTCGACCCGCTGGGCACCTTTCTCCTGACCGTGATGATCAACGCGCGCCATCTGTTCTACGGCGTGTCCATGCTGCGAGAGTACCGCGGCGCGGGAAAAATCGCCCCGTATCTCATCTTTTCGCTCACGGACGAGACGTTTTCCGTCAACGTCGCGGCAGACATCCCGGCCGGCGTGGAACCGCGTGTGTTCTATTTCTGGACCTCTCTGCTCGACCAGTTCTACTGGGTCGCGGCTTCGGCGGCGGGCGGGCTGCTCGGCAGCGTGCTGACGGTCGACACCACCGGCATCGACTTCGTGATGACAGCGCTGTTCGTCTCCATCGCCGCGGGCCAGTGGCTCGCCGGCTCGGAACACCGGCCCGCGCTCGTCGGATTTGCCGCGTCGGCGGTTTGCCTTGCGCTGTTCGGGCCGGACAATTTCATCATCCCCGCGATGATCGTCATTGTGCTGGCACTGCTCGCGCTGCGCGGGCCCATCGAGGCAAAGGAGGTGCGCGGCGCATGACGACGGCTCAGACGCTCCTCACCATCGCGGTGATCGCGGCGGGCACGATGCTCACCCGCTTCGCGCCGTTCCTGCTTCTGCGCGGGCGCGAACTGCCCGGCTGGGCGGCGTATCTCGCCAAAACCCTCCCGTCCGCCGTGATGGCGCTTCTCGTGGTGTACTGCTTCAAGGGCGTGGACTTCACCTCCGCGCCGTTCGGTCTGTGCGAACTGACCGCCTGCGCGGCCGTGGCGGGGTTGTATGTCTGGAAACGCAACACGCTTGTCTCCATTGCGGGCGGCACGGCGCTCTATCTTGTTCTCATCCGGCTGGTCTGATTTTGACCGGCCGGAAATTTTTTTGACGAATCGGGTATACTCATCTCGTTACAATGTATAAGAAACCAAACAGACGGGACTGAGACGATGAATCCGGACTACACCGATCCGAAGACCGGCCTGACGCAGGCCGAAGCCGAGCGCCGCGCCGCGGCCGGAATGGCAAATACAGCGCCGAAACCGCTCACCAAGACGGCGGCGCAGATCGTGCGCGACAACGTGTGCACCTATTACAACTTCCTGTTCCTGGCTCTCGGGGCGTGCCTCGCCGCGGTGGGAGCCTACCGGGAGATGCTGTTTCTCCTGATCGTCGTGTGCAATACCGTCATCGGCATCGTGCAGGAGCTTCGCGTGCGGCACACGCTGGAAAAGATCTCCATTCTCTCCGCCCGCACGGCGCGCGCCGTGCGCGACGGCGAGGTCGTCACGCTTCCGACGGACAAGCTCGTGCAGGGCGACGTGGCGGAGTTTTCCGCAGGCGACGAGATCTGTGCCGACGGCACCGTCGTGTGCGGACAGGCGGAGGTGAACGAATCGCTCATCACGGGCGAGGCCGACCCCGTACTGAAGCGGGAGGGCGACACGCTCCTGTCGGGGAGTTTTGTCGTCTCGGGAACGTGCCGCGCGCAGCTGGAGCGCGTGGGAGCGGCATCGTACGCCGCGCAGCTCGCGGGCGAGGCGCGGCGCACCAAGAAAGTGCGCTCCGAGATGATGCGCTCACTCGACGCGTGGCTGCGCATCCTCGGCGTGGCCATCCTTCCACTCGGCATCCTGATGTTCACGCGGCAGCTCTCGCTCGACGCGAACACAATGACGACGGCTGTGACCTCGACGGTGGCCGCGCTCGTGGGCATGATCCCCGAGGGGCTGTACCTGCTCGTCTCGGCGGCGCTGGCCGTGAGTGTGATCCAGCTTGCCCGCCGGCGCACGCTGGTGCGCGAACTCTCATGCATCGAGAGCCTCGCGCGCGCGGATGTGATCTGCCTGGACAAGACCGGGACGATCACGGCGGGCGAGCTCCGGGTGGAGCATATCGTGCCGTGCGGAAACATGACGGAAGGAGAACTGTGCGGAGCGCTCGCCTCCTACATCGCGTCGCAGACGGCCGACAATGCGACGGCGCGGGCGCTGCGGGAGCGGTTTGCGGGCGGCGAGCCGCTCTCCGGCGTGCGCGAGATCCCGTTTTCCTCCGAGCGCAAGTTTTCCGCCCTCATCACCGGAACCGGCGAGACGTGGGTGCTCGGCGCGCCGGAGAACGTTCTGCGCGGACAGTTGGAGCGGTACGCGGATCTCGTCGGGCCGCTGACGGCCGAGGGGCTTCGCGTCGTGGTGCTGGCGCGCGGCAATGATCTTTTCTCCGAAACCGGCGAGTGGCAAGGCATGCCGGAGCCCGTCGGATTTGTCGCCATCAGCGACACGCTGCGCCCGGCCGCGTCCAAGACGCTGCGGTATTTTGCGCAGCAGGGCGTGGAAGTCAAGGTGATCTCCGGTGACTCCGCCGCAGCGGTGTCGCGCGTGGCGCTGCGCGCGGGTGTGGAAAACGCCGGGCGCTTTGCCGATTTGTCGGATGTGCCCGACGACGCCGATTACGGTGCGCTGGCGCGCTCGAACACGGTGTTCGGACGCGTGACTCCGCGCCAGAAGCAGAAGCTCGTGCGGGCCATGCAGGCGGACGGGCACTTTGTTGCAATGATCGGCGACGGCGTAAACGATGTGCTGGCTCTGAAAGACGCGAACTGCTCCGTCGCGATGGCGGGCGGCGCGGACGCGGCGCAGCAGGTCTCTCAGCTCGTCCTTCTGGATTCCGATTTCTCCGTGATGCCGCAGATCGTGCGTGAGGGACGGCGCGTCATCAACAACGTCAGCCGCTCGGCGGCGCTGTTCCTCGTGAAGAATGTGTTTTCCTTCCTGATGTCGTTCATTCTGCTGTTCGTGGCGCTGCCGTATCCGCTGCAGCCGCTGCAGATCGGCCTTGTGAGTTTTCTGATGATCGGCGCGCCGAGCTTCCTCCTGACATTCGAGCCGACGTTTGAGCGCGTGCGCGGGCATTTTTTGCTGCGCGCCGTGCTCAACGCTCTGCCGGGCGGCCTCGCCAATACGAGCGCGATCCTCGGCATCGCCGCGGCCGGTTCGCGGCTCGGCTGGACGGCGGCGGAGACCTCCACCGTCTGCACGTACCTCGTGTGCACCGTGGGCATTCTCGTGCTCGTGTTCCTGTGCAGTCCGTTCACGAAATTCCGCGCGGCGGTCGTGGGGCTGATGGCGCTTGGCGTTGTCGGCTGCGCGCTCTTCGTGCCGTGGTTCTTCGGCCTTGCGGCGCTCACCTCCGAACATGTGACGGTTCTGACGGCTGCCGCGGCGGCGGCCTGCTCCGTGCAGTGTTTCCTCGTCTGGCTGTTCAGCCTTGTCCGGAGGCGTCTGGATGCCGCCGAGCGCACGCCGCGCGCCCGGGCCCGCCGCTTCGCCTGACCGAAAACAAAAACCGCCTGACGTCTCATCCGGACGTCAGGCGGTTTTGTCTTTTATTTCGCCGCGGGGCGCTTCGAGCGGTCATACTGCGGCTTTTTCTTCTTTTTCTTGACGGAGAACCCGAAGTCGCCGATCTTGCGGCCCAGCGCGAAATACTCGCCGTGCGCGTAGGCGCACAGCCCGGCCTTGGCCAGACGCAGGCGGCCGTTTTCGTCGATGAGGGTTTCGTCCACGTGCACGCTCACGATGTCCGCGAGGAACATGTCGTGCGAGCCGAGGGACACAACATCCGTCACGCGGCAGGCCAGCGACAGCGGGCATTCCGCGATCGCGGGCGCGGAGAAGCCGGGAACGGTCTCCGGTGTCAGATGCATCGCCGCCAGCTTGTCCTCGTCGCGGCCGCTGCGCACGCCGCAGTAGTCGATGGCGCGCACGAGCTTTGCCGTGGGCAGGTTGATGACGAACTCACCGCTCTCGCGGATGAGCCCGTGGCTGTACCGTTCGGGCCGGACGGAGACGTACGTCTTCGGCGGCTGCGAATTGACGATGCCGGTCCACGCGATGCACAGCGCATTCGGGTGCTCCGGTGTGCCGCAGCTCACGAGAGCGGGCGGCACGGGGGAGAGCAGCGTGGAACCCTTCCAGTCGATCTTGGCCATTACTCGCCCTTGTCCTCCTTGTCAAACGTCGTCTCGCTGATGATGAAGCGCGGACGCGCTTTGGTTTCGTTGTAGATCTTTCCGATGTATTCGCCGATCACGCCGAGGCACAGAAGCTGCACGCCGCCCATGAAGAAGATCGCACAGGCCATGCTCGCCCACCCGGAGACCGTGACGCCGAACAGTTTCGTCAGCAGCACCCAGATGATGCCGATGAAGCTCGCGAGACTGATGAAGAAGCCGAGCCCCGTGATGAGGCGGATGGGCTTGACCGACAGGCTTGTGATGCCGTCAAACGCGAACGCGAGCATCTTTTTCAGGGGATAGTGGCTCTCGCCGGCCATGCGCTCGGCGCGCTCGTAATAAACGCTCGATGAGCGGTATCCCACCAGAGGCACGAGCCCGCGCAAAAAGAGGTTCACCTCTTTGAACTGCGCCAGACCCTCCAGAGCACGGCGGGACAGCAGGCGGTAGTCCGCGTGATTGTACACGGTCTCCGCGCCCAGTGCGTTCATCACTTTGTAGAATCCCTCGGCGGTGGTGCGCTTGAACCATGTGTCCGTCTCGCGCTTCGAGCGCACGCCGTACACGACGTCGCACCCGGCGAGGTATTCGTCCACCATCGCGTCCATGGCGTTGATGTCGTCCTGACCGTCGCAGTCGATGGAGATGGTGATGTCGGCGCGGTCCCTGGCGGTCATCAGGCCGCCCAGAAGCGCGTTCTGATGGCCGCGGTTGCGCGACAGGCTCACGCCCTCAAAGTGTTCGTCGGACGCGGCGAGCTCCTGAATGATCTCCCATGTGCGGTCTTTTGAGCCGTCGTTCACGAACATCACGCGGCTCTCGGGCGCAACCTTGCCGGCGGCGATCAGGCTTTTGATCTTCTCCAGAAACAGGCCGGAGGTCACGGGGAGCACTTCTTCTTCGTTGTAGCAGGGGATGACGATATACAGTACAGGTGTTTTCATGCAGTTCTCCTTCAGTGCAGGAACCGTGTTCAGCGGCGCTTTTCACCATGATACACGATGGCGACGGCATTGGGGCCGGTGTTCGTGGCGACGGCCGCGCCGATCAGGAATGTGGCAGCCGGCGCGCAGCCGAACTCTGCCTTGCAGAGCTTCGCGAGCATTTTGATGTTCTGCTCATCCGTTCCGCCCACGAGATACGTCTCGTCGACGTCCGGGCGGCGGCGCTTGAGCGCATGGCGCACAAGGCCGGGAATGACGTTCACGTCGCCGCGCACTTTGGCAGCGGTGGAAGTGCCCCCGTCGATCATCTCAATGATGGGGCGCAGCCCGAGTAGTTCGCCCGCAAACGCCGCGGCAGCCGAGACACGGCCGCTCTTTTTGACGTATTTGAGCGTGTACATCGACAAAAGCACTTCGACGGAGGAGAATTTGTCCTCCAGATATTCGACAACGCACTTCATATCCGCGCCGTTTTTCAGCTTGCGCGCTGCTTCGCACACGTAATAGCCGTACGCCATGGAATAGGTGTGGCTGTCCACGATGTGGATGCGCATGCCGCAGTCGGGATGGTTCTCCGAGAAGCTGCGCGCAGCCATCACCGCGGAGTTGTAGGTGTTGGAACCGGCGGAGTTGATGGAGACGTACAGCACTTCCTCCACACCGTCGGCCAGATACGCCTCGAATTTTTCCTCGAAGCGCATCATCGTGATCTGGGACGTGACGGGAATGCCCGAACACTTCGTCAGCAGATCGTAATATTCTTCATTTGTGAAATCCTGACGTTCCACATAGCTCTTCCCGTCCACCGTAATGATGAACGGAAGGATGTCGATCCCGTACTTCTGCTCCAGATCTTTCGGAATATCGCAGGTGGAGTCCGTCAATACGGCAAATTTTCTCAAGTGTTTCACTCCCAGTCGTAATTTCTCAGATGTCCCTTGTCCAGCAGCCCCTCAAAGTCATGCTGGCGGAGCGCCTCGTATACACCGACGGCGACCGTGTTCGATAAGTTCAGGCTCCGCGCGGCGTCGCGCATCGGCAGACGCACGCAGGAACCGGGATTGTCGTGCAAAAGTTCTTCCGGAAGCCCCGCGTCCTCACGCCCGAATACGAGATAAGCGCCGTCCGGATAGGAAACATCCGTGTAACGGTGCGGTGCTTTGGTCGTAAAGTAAAAAAACGGCCCCTTGTTGCGGGCAAAAAAATCCGCGGTGCTCTCATAATATGTTATATCAAGCAAATGCCAATAGTCAAGTCCGGCACGTTTCAATTTGCGGTCTTCGATCACAAATCCCATCGGCCCGACAAGGTGCAGGCGCGCTCCGGTGGCGGCGCAGGTGCGGGCAATGTTTCCGGTGTTCTGGGGAATCTGCGGCTCCACCAGCACGATATTCAGTTCGTTCATGTTTCTTCCCTCTCTGTCAGCATGGTCAGGCACGTCTCATACCATACGCCGTGGCGGGGTTCGGCCCCGGCTTTTTCCGCCGCCGCGGCCGCCGCGGTGAGAAACCGCGCTGTGCGGCGCACGGCGCTCAGCGGCTCGTCGCCGCGCGCGAGCGCGGCCGTGAGCGCTGCGGCGAACACGTCGCCCGTGCCGTGGTACGAGGTCTCCACGCGCTCAAACGGAAGGCAGACCGCGTCCCGTCCGCGCTGCGCGCAGACGTTCCGGCTGCCCCAGCCCGTGATGACGATGAGCCCGGCGCGGGGAAAGCGCTCCAGAAGCGCTGCCGCGCGCTCGCGTGCCAGCTCCTCGCTCCCGGCCTGCCCGGTGGGCGTGAGCCCGAGCAAAAGCTCGCTCTCCGTCACGTTCGGCAGGAGAACGTCGGCTTCCTCACACAGCGATGCCATCGCGGGCAGAAGCTGCGGCGGGAGAGACGCGTACATCTTTCCGCCGTCCGCCATCGCGGGGTCGACCACATGCAGCGCGTCCGGATTCTGTCTGAACGCCTCGCGCACCAGCTCCGCCTGCCCCTCGCCGGCCAGGTAGCCGCTTAAAACGGCGTCGAACGAAAGCCCCAGCGAGCGGTAATGATCCAGCGCGGCACGGGCGAAATCGTCCGTTGCAGCGCGCGCGGGCGCGCCGAACCCGGCGGTGTGCGTGGAGAACAGCCCTGTCGGCACACAGCACGCCTGCACGCCCGACGCCGAGATCACCGGCAGTGCGGCGGCAAGGCTGCACCGGCCCACACACGCCAGATCTTCCAGACACAACACGCGTTTCATCTTGGTACCTCCCGGAAATTCATTCTTTCAGTATACAATAAAACAGGCAAAATTTACAGACGTATGATGCGCTTTTTTCGGGAAATACTGTTGTCAATCCATCAAAAAGGAGGAGACGAACCGTGAAAGCGAAAAGCGAAAATATGCTGATGGGCGCGGCGGCGGGTCTTGCCGTGGGCGCGGCGGTCGGAGCGGCCGGCAGCTATATGGCGGGCAAACATCCGCGTGAGATGAAGAAGGCGATGAAAAAGGCGTCGCATTCCGCCGAAAAGGCGATGCAGAGCCTTGAGCGCATGCTCCAGAGCCGATGAAAAACAGCCGGTGCCCGAAAAAGCACCGGCTGTTTTGTAATATTGCGCTGTGTTATTACGAACTGTATTTGAACTATGCGGATATATGCCCGCGCGTCCAAACAGCGGTTCCGTCAGATGATGCGCACGCGCACGACGCTCTCCATGGCCGACAGCTTCGCGGCGGCGTCCTGCGGAGCGGCGGAGTCGATGTCGAGCATCGTGTAGGCGTATTCCTTGCGCGATTTGTTCACAAGGTTTTCGATGTTCACGCCCGCGCTGCCGAGCAGTTCGGTGATCTGCGCCAGCATGCCCGGCGTGTTCTTGTGCAGAACGCAGATGCGCTGCACGCCCGAGCGCGGCATCGAGACAGCGGGGAAGTTCACACTGTTGGTGATGTTGCCGTTCTCAAGATAGTCGCGCAGCTCGTCGGCGGCCATGGTTGCGCAGTTGTCCTCGCTCTCCGGCGTGGACGCGCCCAGATGCGGCAGGCAGACGCAGCCCTTCACGCTCAGCAGTTCGGCGCTCGGGAAGTCTGTGACATAGGCGCTCATCTTGCCGCTCTCCAAAGCGGCGAGAACGGCGGCGTTGTCTGCGAGGTCGCCGCGCGCGAAGTTCAGAACACGCACGCCGTCCTTCATCAGCGCCAGATTCTCCGCGCCGATCATGCCGCGCGTCTGGGGCGTGGAGGGCAGGTGAAGCGTGATGTAATCGCACTGCGGCAGCATTTCCGCCAGCGTCATGCAGTGGCGCACGTTGCGCGAGAGATTCCACGCCGCGTCGATGGAGATGTAGGGGTCATAGCCCAGCACCTGCATGTCGAGGTGCGTCGCCATATTGGCCACTTTGACGCCGATCGCGCCGAGGCCGACGACGCCCAGTGTCTTGCCCGCGAGTTCCGGTCCGGCAAACTGGCTCTTGCCTTTTTCCACCAGCTTGCCCACGGCGTCGCCCTCAGCCTTGAGGCTTTCGGCCCACGCGGCGCCGTCCGTCACGCGGCGGCCGGCAAGAACGAGACCGGCCAGCACGAGCTCTTTCACGGCGTTGGAGTTCGCGCCCGGCGTGTTGAACACGACGACGCCCGCTTCGCTGCACTTGTCGAGCGGAATGTTGTTGACGCCCGCCCCCGCGCGCGCGATCGCCAGAAGACTCTCCGGCAGTTCCGTCTCGTGCAGGCTGGCGCTGCGCACCAGAATGCCGTCCGGCGCGGCGCAGTCGTCGGACACGGCGTACGCGTCAGCAGGCAGGCGCTCAAGCCCGAACGGCGAGATCTTATTCATGGTCTTGATCTGAAACATGACGAACCCCTCTCTTTCTCAGGCGTTTTCCGCCTCAAAGCGCTTCATGAATTCCACCAGTTTTTCCACGCCCTCATGCGGCATGGCATTGTAGATGGATGCGCGCATGCCGCCCACGCTGCGG
>NHCFI02800__coassemble_1097_pt1 | contig 19830 bp, 19 predicted proteins | sample NHCFI02800__metabat2_high_PE_010 | metagenome-assembled genome bin NHCFI02800
CCTTGTGGCAAAAAACAAAATGACGCTCGATGAGATCGAGATTTTGTCCCTCATCGACCAGTATCTCGCCGTTGTGAACGGGCAGGGAATTCCGAACCCGGACACGCAGAGCGAGTTCATTGAGATGGCCGCGCGGCTCGTCCAGATGAAATCGTATTTTCTGCTCCCGAAGAGCGAGGAGGCCGAGCGCCTGCGCGAGGAACTGACCGGCATGCTGGTCGAGTACAGCCTGTGCAAGGAGATCGCGGCGAAACTGAGGAAGATGGAAGAAGTCACTTTCTGCGCGGTGCGCCAGCCCATGCAGGTCGAGCCTGACTACGAGTACAAGCTGCGCCACGACGTCTCGGTGCTGGAACATGCCTACAATGCGCTTCAGGGGCGCAGCGTCCGCAAACAGCAGCCGGACGCCCAGCGCTTTGATCCCATTGTCACCGCGCCGTTTGTCTCGGTGACGAGCCGCATCGTCCGCGTCCTGCGCGATCTGGTGACGGGGCGGGCGAGCCGTCTGCGCCAGCTGTTTCCGCGCAGCGCCGGCCGCAGCCAGACGGTCGCCACGTTCCTCGCGGTGCTGGAACTCATCCGCGCAGGACGTCTGGAGATCGGTGAGGGCGAATCGCTGCACGTCAACAAGACGCGCCATTGAAAAGAGGAGAAAACGCTTGGAACTGAAATATTTGAAAGCGTCGGTCGAAGCTGTGCTGTTTGCCTGCGCGGACCCGGTCAGCGCCGCGTACCTCGCGGAGGTGCTGGAGACGCCTGAGGAAGATGTGTGCCGGGCGCTGCTGTGCATCGGCGACGACTGCAGCCGCGACGACCGCGGTGTGACGCTGCTCCATCTGGAGGACCGCTGGCAGCTCGCCACAAAAAATGAATTTGCAGATGAGGTGCGCCGCGCGCTGGACAAGCGCCGCAACGCGCCGCTCTCTCCGGCCGCGCTGGAAGTTCTGGCCATCATTGCATACAACCAGCCGGTGTCGCGCTCGTTCATCGAGCAGGTGCGCGGCGTGGACTCCTCGTCCACGGTGCAGACGCTGATCCAGAAAGGTCTGATCGAAGAAGCCGGACGCCTGGATCTTCCGGGACGGCCCGTTTCCTTCCGGACGACCGATGTGTTCCTGCGCACGTTCGGAATTTCTTCGCTCTCTCAGCTTCCGCCGCTGCACGGGGACGATTACGTGCTGGAGCAGGGCTATGAGGACATGGCAGAGGACGATTTGACAGAGGAGGGCGGCGCTCCGGCGGACGCACCGGAGGCGTGATGCACGTCCTTGCCGCACTGGGATGGACGCTTCTCGTTCTCCTTGTGCTGGCCATACTGGCGGTCGTCCTGCCTGCAAAAGTCCTTGTGGACTGGCGAGACGGCGAGTGGACACTGCGGGCCCGTGTGCTGTTCCTGACGTTCCGGCTCTATCCGAGACGCTCCCGCGCAAAGCGCGGGACGGACGGAACTCCTCCGCCTGCGGAGCAGCCGCCGGAGAAACAGCCGGAGCAGGCCGAAGAAAAAAACGGGGAGCCGGAAAAGCGGCAGGAGCAGGAAAACCAGCCGGAGTCCGAAACGAAACAGGAGCCTGAGAAAAAGCAGGAGCCGGACGGCGCCCGGAACGGCAAAAAGCACCGGAAAAAGCGGCGCCGCTTGCCGTGGGGCAAGATCGTCCAGAGCGTCCGGACGGCGAGCGGATTCATTCGCCGCGTGCTTCGCTTCGTGAGGGTAGACGACATCGAGCTGTGCCTGCCGGTGCACGAAGAGGACGCCGCGCAGACCGCCATCCAGTACGGCCGCATTCAGGCCGGGCTCGGCACGCTCGTCGCGGTGCTGCGCAATGTAGTGCGGCTCGATTTTAAGAAAGTAAACATTTTTGCCGACTTCGACGGAGTTTGCGAAAAACAGGCGGCTTTCTCTTGTAAAATAGGGGCGCCGCCCGTTATAATAGCAGTAGCGGCGATCTGGGCTTATCTGCGCCTCACAGAGGCGGAAGTTTTGTAAAGAAGGGGTCACGGAAATGGCTATGCAGCAGAATGAACATCCCATCAAAGGCCTGATGGACACCACGCTGGATAAAATCCGCGCGATGGTCGATTCCAACACCATCATCGGCACGCCCATCCATACCGCCGACGGGACGATGATCGTCCCGGTTTCCAAGATGAGCTTCGGGTTTGCCTCGGGCGGTTCGGATTTTCCGTCCAAGACGAACAAGGACCTCTTCGGCGGCGGCGGCGGCGCAGGCGTCTCGGTCACGCCGGTGGCGTTTCTCGTGGTCAAGGACGGGAACGTCCGCATGATGCAGCTCGCCGACACGGCCAACACGGTAGACCGCGCCATCGGCATGCTTCCCGACGTAGTGGACAAGATCACCGAGCTGTTCAAAAAAGACGAACCCGCCCAGTCCGGGCAGGACGGAGAACTGTAATGCGGCGGGACACCTCGGTGTCCCGTTTTTTGAAGAAAACAAAGGAGCGATCATGAGAGATACCAGAATTCAGAAAGTGCTTTCGGAGGCGGGCGTCTGCTCGCGCCGTGCGGCCGAGGCGATCATCGACGAAGGGCGCGTCAAGCTCAACGGGCGCCCCGTGAAGCTCGGCGACAAGATGGACACTGCGCGCGACGTGCTCACGGTGGACGGCGAGCGCATCTTCATCCCGCGCAAGCAGGAGAAATATTACTACATGCTCCACAAGCCCCGCGGCTATCTGACGACGACGAGCGACGACCGCGGCCGCAAGACCGTCATGGAACTGATGCAGGGCGTGCCCGCGCGCGTTTTCCCCATCGGCCGTCTCGACAAGGACAGCGAGGGGATGCTGCTGTTCACCAATGACGGTGAATTCGCCAATCTTCTGATGCACCCGAGCCACGGCGTGTCGAAGCTGTACCGCGTCACCGTGCATCCGCGCGCGCAGGAGGAACAGCTCATCGCGCTGTCCGACGGCGTGGTGCTGGACGACGGAACGACGACGCAGCCCGCCGTTGTGCGCGTTGTGGTGGACGAGCCGGAGCGCACCGTGCTGGAGATGACCATCCGCGAGGGCAAAAACCGTCAGATCCGCCGCATGTGCGAGGCGGTCGGGCTCGAAGTGGTGCGTCTGCGCCGCTCGGCCATGGGCGCCGTAAAGCTCGGCATGCTCGCTCCGGGCAAGTACCGCGAGCTGACGCAGGCCGAAGTGAACGCACTCCGCGCGGCGGCTCGCAAGGGGAAGACAACGGCACGCATCGAAAAGAACACGGCCGCGAACGCGGCGCGCCGCGCCCCGCGCGCGAAGGGAGGCGCACGCCGGTGATCGCCATGCGTCCGATCCTGGAGCAGGATGTGATCGACCTGCTCAACAACGGCCGCTTCGAAGATGAGATCGACGGTTACGTCATCATGAACGGCGCGGAGTATCTCGGCTATGCGCTGTACCGCGTGCAGGACGGCTGCACGACCGTCCTCGCGTGCGAGACGCAGTCGAACGCGCTGGTCGACGGCGCGGTGCGCGCCTGTGTGGCGGCGGGGGAAAACGCCGGAGCCGACCGCTTCTGCGTCAACAAGGAAGATCAGGCGCTCGCGAAATGGGCCTCCGTTTTTCTGCACGGAGCCAAGGAAATCGTGCCGAACGGTGAGCTTTTCGGCCATTGTACATAAATTTTGCACGATTTTGCACTTTTTTATCGCGTAAGTACTTGTGATTATTTTGTCAAAATAGTATAATGATTATAATTTGAAATTTTTTCAAAAGCAGGAGGGCTGTTCATGGCAAAAGCAACATCCGGCAAGGACGTTCTTGCTACATTTTTTGATGAAGGCATTTTCTCCGTTCTGGGCGAGTGCGCGCAGGGGGCGGTGAAAGTTGCTTTCGGCAGCGCAAACGGTCAGCCCGTTTACGCCATCTGCCAAAACGGCGCGGCCATGTCCGTAAAAGACGCGGAGAAGGTCGTGAAGGCGCTCGAGATCGCCGCGAAAACCGGCAATCCCGTCGTGACATTCTACAATTCCGTCGGTTCCAAGCTCGAAGAGGGGCTTGAGACGGTCAAGGCGGCTGCGGCCGTCAATGCTGCTGTGGCCAAGCTCTCCGGCGTGGTCCCCCAGATCGCTGTCGTCACGGGCGTGTGCGGCGCATCCTATGCGCTGGCCGCGGCTGCCGCCGACGTGTGCATCATGAGCGAGGAAGGCGAGCTGTTCCTCACGGCTCCGTTCACCTCCGCCGCCAAGGGCGACAAGCTCGAGGGCGCCGGCAAGGCTGAGTTCGCTGCGAAGGCCGGCGTTGCCGCGCTCGTGGTGAAAAACGCCGAAGAGGCCGCGCAGAAAGCCGCCGAACTGGTGGGTCTGCTTCCCTCGAACAACCTCGCCGGTCCCGCCGTGTTTGAAACGGCTGAACCCGCCGGTCAGCTGAACCTGGCGAAATACAAAGCGGCCGAGGCTGCTGCCGCCGTCGTGGACGCGGACAGCGCCGTGGAGCTGTATGCCGGTTACGGCAAAAACGTCTACACTGCTCTGGCGACTGTCGGCGGCAGTGTGGTCGGCGTTGTGGCCACCGAGAAAGGTGCTCTGTGCCGCGCCTGCGTTTCCAAGACGTCCCGCTTCGTGCGTCTGTGCGATGCGTTCAGCATCCCGGTCGTGACGCTCGTGAACACCGAGGGCTTTGCCGCGAGCTGCTCCGAGGACGCCGCCGGCGGCCTGCGTGAGGCTGCCCGCCTGACGGGCACGTACGCCGACGCCACGACGGCGAAGGTCGCTGTCGTCACCGGCAAGGCTGTGGGTGCCGCTTACATGGCGCTGGCCAATGCCGACGCCGTCATCGCCGTCAAGGGCGCCGTGATCGCTCCGGTCGAGCCGGAAGTCGCCGCTTCCATCCTGTATAAGGACGAGCTGGAAGCCGGTTCGAACATCGCGGCCGACACCGTGAAGAAGGCTGCGGCCTATGCCGCGGAAGTGTGCAGCGCCGACGCCGCCGTCGAGGCCGGCATCGCCGACTTCGCCGTGGATGCCGCCGCCGTGCGCGCCACGCTGGTCGCCGCGCTGGATATGTTGTCCACCAAACGCACGCAGCGCCTGCCGAAGAAGCACGGCAACATGTCGCTGTAATTCTGAAATGACAAGATACAGGAGGAAAATCCATGAAACACTTTAATATCACTGTCAATGGCGCCGCGTATGATGTCGTCGTAGAAGAACTCGCCGAGGGCGCTGCTCCCGCTGCCCGTCCTGCTGCTCCCGCTCCGGCTCCTGCCGCTGCTCCGGCTCCCGCCGCTCCCGCTGCTCCCGCTGCTCCGGCCGGTGCTGCCGGCGCCGTTGTTGTCAGTGCGCCGATGCCCGGCAACATCCTTGACGTGAAGGTCGCTGCCGGCGCTTCCGTGAAGGCGGGCGACGTCCTGTGCATCCTCGAGGCCATGAAGATGGAGAACGAGATCGTTGCTCCTCAGGACGGCACGATCGCTTCCATCAACTGCGCCAAGGGCGACGTCGTGAACGTGGGCGATACGCTCATCACGATGAATTGAGAAGGATGAGGTGATCGATCATGGCGAAGAAAATCAAAATTACCGAGTGCGTTCTGCGTGACGCGCACCAGAGCCTGATCGCCACCCGTATGACGCTCGACGAAATGCTCCCGATCCTGCCCGCGATGGACGAGGTCGGCTACTATTCGCTCGAGTGCTGGGGCGGCGCTACGTTCGACTCCTGCATCCGTTTCCTCGACGAGGATCCGTGGGAGCGTCTGCGCACGATCCGCAAGGAGTGCCCGAAGACGAACCTGCAGATGCTGTTCCGCGGCCAGAACATGCTGGGCTACCGTCCGTATGCCGACGACGCGGTCGAGTACTTTGTGCAGAAGTCCGTTGCGAACGGCATCAACATCCTGCGTATTTTCGACGCGCTGAATGACCCGCGCAACCTGGAGACGGCCATCCGCGCCAGCCGCAAGGAAGGCGCGCACGTGCAGGCCTGCATCAGCTACACGCTGAGCCCGGTGCACAACAACGAGTACTTTGCACACTATGCCAAGACGCTCGAGGAAATGGGCGCCGACAGCATCTGCATCAAGGATATGGCCGGCCTGCTGAAGCCCTATGAGACGCAGGAACTCGTCGCTGAGCTGAAGAAGACGGTCAAGATCCCCATCGACATTCACTCGCACTACACCTCCGGCCTTGCCTCCATGTCCATGCTGAAGGGCATCGAAGCGGGCGCGGACATCTGCGACACCGTTATCTCGCCGCTGGCTCTGGGCACCTCCCACATGCCGACCGAGAGCCTTGTCGCCGCGCTGCAGGGCACGGAGTACGACACCGGCCTCGACCTGAAGAAGCTGGACGTCGTGCGTGCGCACTTTGCCAAGCTGCGTGAGAAATATCTGGCTTCCGGCCAGCTCAACCCGAAGATGCTGGGCGTCGACGCCAACACGCTGCTGTATCAGGTTCCGGGCGGCATGCTCTCCAACCTGCTCAAGCAGCTCAAGGACGCCGGCAAGGAAGACAAGCTGGAAGAAGTGCTGCGTGAGGTTCCCCGCGTCCGCGAGGACTCCGGCTATCCTCCTCTTGTCACGCCGACCAGCCAGATCGTCGGTACGCAGGCTGTGTTCAACGTCATCCTCGGCGAGCGCTACAAGATGGTCACGAAGGAATTCAAGGGCCTTGTCCACGGCGACTACGGCAAGACGCCGGCGCCCATCAGCCCCGAGTTCACCAAGAAGATCCTCGGCGACGAGAAGCCCATCACCTGCCGCTTTGCCGACACGCTCGAGCCCGAGATGGACAAACTGCGTGCTGAGGCTGCCAAGTGGATGCGTCAGGAAGAAGACGTGCTCACCTACGCCATGTTCCCGCAGGTCGCTCCGAAGTTCTTCGAGAAGCGCAACCAGAAGGAATTCGGCGTGGACGGCGACCATGTCGACTTTGCCAACAAATCTCATCCGGTCTGATCCGGTCAACTGCCCCCGTGCATGGCGCACGGGGGCTTTCTATTGCAAAAAAAGGGAAAAGCGTGTAAAATAAATCTATCTGTATGTGTGTTGAAGGAGGACATCCATGATATTGAGTATGACGGGTTTCGGCCGCGCCCAGAAAGTTCTCAACGGCCGCGACATCACTGTGGAAATCAAGAGCGTCAATTCACGCTTTTTTGAGTACTCTTCCCGCATGCCCCGCAGCTGTTCGTTTCTGGACGACAAGCTGAAAAAACTGCTCAACGAGAGCATTTCGCGCGGCAAGGTGGAGCTCTCTCTGTCGGTGCAGAGCATCGACGCGCAGGACACCGTAGTCGAGCCCAATCTGGAGATGGCGCGCGGGTATCTGGAAGCCATCCGTCAGATGAGTGTGACGCTCGGTGTGCCGAACGACGTGACGGCAATGAGCCTTGCCAGAATGCCGGATATCTTCACCATCCGCAAAGCGGAAAAGGACGAGGAGCAGTTCTGGCAGGATGTGCGCGAGGTGGCGCAGCAGGCGGTGGAGAATTTCCTTGCCATGCGCGCGGCCGAGGGCGTTAAGCTGAGGGAGGACGTTCTCTCCCGTCTCGACACGCTGGAACAGTACGTCGGAACGGTGGAGGAGAACAGCGCGGTGCGCGTTCAGAAATACACCGAGAAACTGTATGCCCGCCTGAAGGCCGTGCTCGAGGACCGCACGGTGGACGACGCGCGCGTGCTCACGGAAGCCGCTCTGTTTGCGGACAAGACGGCGGTGGATGAGGAGACCGTGCGTCTGCGCAGCCACATCGCACAGTACCGCGACATGCTGTCCATGGCGTCTCCCATCGGCAAGAAGCTCGATTTCCTCACGCAGGAACTCAACCGTGAGACGAACACGATCGGTTCGAAGTGCAGCGACGTGGCCATCACGCGCGTCGTTGTGGAGATGAAGGGCGAGATCGAAAAGATCCGAGAGCAGATCCAGAACATCGAGTAAGGAGAGCAGTATGAAACTTATCAACATCGGTTTCGGAAACATGGTCAGCGCCAACCGCCTGATCGCCATTGTCAGTCCGGAGTCCGCGCCCATCAAGCGCATCGTGCAGGAGGCGCGTGACAAGGGCACGCTCATTGACGCGACGTACGGCCGCCGCACGCGCGCAGTGCTCATCACGGATTCGGACCATGTCATTCTGTCCGCGGTGCAGCCGGAGACGGTGGCGAACCGCTTCAGTGACCCGGATGAAGACGACGAAGAGGAAATGGAGGACGACGAATGAACCCGGAACGGTATCTGCTGGTGGTCTCCGGACCGTCCGGCGTCGGTAAGGACACGGTCGTCCGCCGAATGAGGGAGCTGCATCCCGAGGTGGGCTTTTCCGTCTCCGCCACGACGCGCGCGCCGCGCGAGGGTGAAGCGGACGGAGTGGATTATCACTTTCTGACCAAGGAGGCGTTTGAACGCCACATTGCGGACAACACTGTCGTTGAGTACACCTGTTACTGCGGCAATTACTACGGCACGCTCTGCTCGGAGATTGAACCGCGCATGGAGCGCGGCGAGCCGGTCGTACTGGTGATCGAGGTCGAGGGCGCGGAGAACATCAAGCGCAAATACCCCGAGTGCACCACGGTGTTCGTTCTGCCGCCCAGCCGCGAAGAACTCCGCCGCCGTCTGTCGGGGCGCGGAACGGAGGACGAAAAGACGATTGAAAAGCGTCTCGCCCGCGCGGACGAAGAGCTCGCGCTCGCAAAGACGTATGACCATACGGTCGTCAACGATACGCCCGACGCATGCGCGGGGGAGATCTACTCGATCCTCCGCAGCCGTCTGGCCGAGGACTGACAACAGAAGGGAGGCGTGTTGCGTTTGTCACGCATTGCCGGTGTGGCCGTGAACAACGCCACGCTCTTTTTCGACAGGATCTATTCCTATCTCATTCCGCCGGAGCTGGAACCGCTCGTCGGTGTCGGCAGCATGGTGCTTGTGCCGTTCGGCTACCGCAGCCAGAAGGCGCGCATGGGCGTTGTGCTCTCGGTGGAGGACGGGGATGCAGCAAAGCTGAAATCCCTGTATGATGCCGCGCCCGAATCGGCGCGCCTGTCCCCGGAGCTTCTGCGCCTGGTGCACGAGCTGCACGACAAGACGTTCTGTACCTATTACGAGGCGGTCAAGGCGATTATCCCGTACGGTGCGCAGTACAAGGCGTCGTCAAAAGGCGGTTCGCCGAAGCTGGAAAAACAGATCACGCGCCACACCGAGCCGGTGTACACACGCGCGCAGCGCCCGGAAAAACTCACCGAAAAGCAGGCCGCCGTCTGGGACATGCTCGCAGACGGCCCGCTGACGCAGGCGGAACTCGCATCGCGCGGCGCGACGCGCTCCGTGCTCGACACGATGTGCAAACACGGCGTCCTGACGCGCGAACAGAAGGATAAAGGACTTTCACTTTACAGCTCCTATTCCCGCGATCCGGGCGAGATCACGCTCTCCGCGGCGCAGCAGGCGGCGTACGACCGGCTTGCAGCGCTGCAGACGGGACAGCCCGCCGCGGCGCTGCTGCACGGCGTCACATCCAGCGGAAAGACGCTCGTCTTCATCAAACTGATCGAGCGCACCATCCGCATGGGTCGGAAAGCGCTGGTGCTCGTGCCGGAGATCTCGCTCACACCGCAGATGATCTACCGGCTGAAATCCGTGTTCGGCGAGCGCGTTGCCGTACAGCATTCCGCGCTCTCGCACACAGAGCGGCTGCTCCAGTGGAACGAGATCCAGGCGGGCGGGGCCGACATCGTCGTCGGGACGCGCAGCGCGGTGTTCGCACCGCTTGAAAACATCGGCCTCATCGTCATCGACGAGGAGCAGGAGCACACCTATCGCTCGGAGAATTCGCCGCGCTATTCCGCGCACGACATCGCCAAGCGCCGCGCCGCCGAGCACGGCGCACTGCTTGTGCTCGCCAGCGCCACGCCCTCGGTGGAGAGCTACTATGCCGCGCGCATGGGCCGGTATACATTGGTGGAACTGAAGGAGCGGTACAACGCGATGCCGCTGCCGCAGGTGGAACTGGTGGACATGCGCGAGGAACTCGCCGGGGGAAACGCGGGCAGCATCTCCTCGCGTCTCGCGGGGGAGATCGAGCGCAATCTCGCCGCGAAAAAGCAGACGATCCTGCTGCTCAACCGCCGCGGCTACCGCACCGTGGGAATGTGCACGGGCTGCGGCGAGGTCATCAAGTGCGGCGGGTGCAGCGTGCCGATGGTGTACCACAAATCCGAGAACCGGCTTTTGTGCCACTACTGCGGCGCGAGCATTTCGCCCGTGCTGGAGACGTGCCCGTCGTGCGGAGAGCGCATCAAATACACGGGTTTCGGCACGCAGCGGGTGGAGGAAGAACTCGCGGAGCGCTTTCCGTCCGCGCGCATCCTGCGCATGGACGCGGATTCCACCTCCCGTAAGGATTCCCACGAGACGATGCTCGGCGCGTTCGCGCGCGGGGAGTACGACATCATGGTCGGTACCCAGATGGTGGCGAAAGGGCTCGATTTCGAACGGGTGACGCTCGTGGGCGTGCTCGGCGTCGACCAGCTGCTCTTCGCTCAGGGGTACAAGGCATTCGAGAATGTATTTTCGCTCGTCACGCAGGTCATCGGACGCGGAGGACGCGCCGACAGTCCGGGGCGGGCGCTCATCCAGACGGTGGACCCCGCGCACCCCGTGCTGAATCTTGCCGCAAAACAGGACTACACGGCGTTTTACGAGCAGGAGATCCGGTTCCGTAAACTGAATCTGTACCCGCCGTTCTGCCGTCTGTGTCTCGTCGGCTTCTCGGGCGAGAATGAGGCGGACGTGGTCGCCGCGGCGTCCGCGTTTGCCGGAATGGTGCAGTCTGTCAGCCGCACGATGCGCGACGTTCCGCTGCGCGTGCTCGGCCCTGCGCCCATGAACATCACGATGGTGGGCGGGCGCTACCGGTACAAGCTGACGCTCAAGTGCCGCGCCGACGCGTCGTTCCGCACGTTGATGCGCCGGGCGGCGGACGAATACCACAAGCAGGGACTGCCCGCGAAAGCGGCGCTGTATCTCGATTTCAATTCCGACGCGGACATCTGATCCGCGCCGTGTCAACAGGAGGCTTTTGTTATGGCTTTGAGAAATATTGTACAGGACGGCGACCCCATCCTGAAGAAGAAATGCCGCCCCGTCACGAAGTTTGACGACCGTCTGGCCGAGCTGCTGGACGACATGCGCGAGACGCTCGCCGACGCCGAGGGCTACGGCCTTGCCGGCCCGCAGGTCGGCATGCTGCGCCGCGTGTTCATCAGCGTGGACGAGCGCGACCTGCCCGAGGATGGTGAGCGCCCGGAGAACTACGAGACGAAGTATCTCGAGTTCATCAACCCCGAGATCCTCTCGACGGAGGGTGACGTGTTCCAGTACGAGGGCTGCCTGTCCTTCCCGGGCCACAACGGCGCGGTGCACCGCCCGGCGAAAGTCGTCGCCCGCGCGTTTGACCGCAACGGCGAGGAGTTCACGATCGAGGCCACCGGGATGCTTGCGCGCTGCATCTGCCACGAGAACGATCATCTCGACGGCATCACGATCATGGACCGCGCCGAGTATTTCTATGAGGACGTCGAGCACGACGAAGAAGAGGAAGAGACGGAAGAATGAGGATCGTATTCATGGGCACGCCGGACATTGCGGCGCACTGTCTGGAGGCGCTGCTCGCGTGCAAGGAGCATGAGGTCTGCGCCGTGTACACGCGGGAGGACAAGCCCGTCGGCCGCAAGCAGATCCTGACCGCGCCGCCCGTCAAGCAGGTCGCGCTCGCAAGCGGCATCCCCGTCTGCCAGCCGAAGACTCTGCGCACGGACGACGCGGCCGAGACGCTGCGCTCGTTTGCCCCGGATCTCGTGGTGGTGGTGGCCTACGGCCGCATCCTGCCGTCGGAGGTCCTGAGCGTGCCCCGGTACGGCTGTATCAACCTGCACGTGTCGCTGCTGCCCAAATACCGCGGCGCTGCGCCCGTGCAGTGGGCGGTGCTCAACGGCGACCGGGAGACCGGCGTGACGATCATGCAGCTGGACGAAGGGCTCGACACCGGCGATATCCTCGCGGTGGAAAAGCTTGCGATCGGCGAAGAAGAGACGAGCGGCGAGCTGTTCGAGCGCGTGACGCAGACCGGCGCGCAGCTTCTTGTGAAGACGGTCGGCGACATTGCGCGCGGCGACGTGCACCCCGTCCCGCAGGACGACGCGCAGGCGACGCTCGCGCCGCCGCTCACAAAAGAGATGGCGCATTTCGATTTCAGCGCGCCCGCGTCGAAGCTCCACTCGCTCATCCTCGGGCTGAACCCGTGGCCGGCGGCGTATTTTGACCACGCCGGGAAAAAAGTGAAGGTGCTCCGCGCCCGCATTGCACCCCAGAGCGGCGCTCCGGGCACGGTGCTGGCGGCAAAGCCGCTCACGGTCGCCTGCGGAGAGGGCTCGCTCATTCTGGACGAGGTCGTACCGGAGGGCAGCCGCCCGATGGAGGGCAGCGCCTGGGCGGCAGGGCGGAGATTCCGCGCGGGGGACAGCGTCTATGGCTGACGCGCGGCGCGCCGCGGTGGCGGCGCTGATGAAGCAGGAACAGAACGGGTACTCGAATCTCGTTCTGAAGAGCGCTCTTGCGCATTTTCCGGGCGACGCGAGGGAAAAAGCGTTCGTCTCCGCCGTGTTCTACGGTGTGACGGAGCGGATGCTGACCATCGATTACTGCCTCGGGCTCTTTTTGAAGAAACCGCTGAACAAACTGGACCCGGCCGTGCGGGCGATTCTGCGCGCCGGGCTGTATCAGGTTCGCTGGATGGACAGCGTCCCGGCGCACGCCGCCGTGAGCGAGTCCGTCCGGCTGTGCCGCTCGATGGGCAAATCGAGTGCCGCGGGGCTCGTCAACGCGGTGCTCCGCCGCGCGGGCAGCGTTGATGTGGAGCACGCTTCGTTCGACACGCCGCAGCAGCGGCTGAGCGTTCTGTACAGCGTCTCTCCGTCCGTGCTCCGTTGTCTCGAGAAATCACTCGGCAGGGATACGGAGCGCTTTTTGCAGGCGCAGGGCGTTCCGCCGCGGCTGTGCGTGCGCGTGAACACGCTGAAAACGACGGCGCGCGATCTGACGGCGGCATTGGAACGGGAAGGCGTTCCGGTGGAGCGCGGATTTGACGAAAACTGCCTGTATCTCGGCATGCACGGGGATGTGGCTTCGCACCCGCTGTTCCGGGAGGGAATGTTCCACGTCCAGAGCGAGGCCTCGCAGTTCGCGTGCGCGCTGCTTGGCGCAAAGCCGGGGCAGACGGTGCTCGACGCCTGCGCCGCGCCGGGCGGAAAGAGCGCGACGCTGGCGCAATACATGGAGAACCGCGGAACGCTGATCTCCCGCGACGCCGCGGCAAACCGCGTGCCGCTCATCGACGAGACGTTTCGGCGGCTCGGCATCACCTGCGGACGAACGCTGTGTGCCGATGCGTCCGAGCCCTCCGATCCGCCCGTGCAGGCCGACGCGGTGCTGTGCGACGTGCCGTGTTCCGGTCTCGGCGTCATGGCCAAGAAGCCGGACATCCGCTACAAGGACGTCTCCGACCTTGCGCCGCTGTGCGAACTTCAGAAAAAAATCCTCACCGCTTGCGCAAAATGCGTGAAACCGGGCGGCAGGCTCGTATATTCCACGTGCACAGTCAACCGGGATGAAAATGAAGCGGTGATCGAATCGTTCTTAAAGGAGAACCCTGATTTCGCATCCGGCAGCATTTCAGCCGTTCCGGACGGCGCGCACGCCGCCGGAGGATGCGTAAATTTTAACACTTTTGACATCAAAACCGATGGTTTTTTCACAGCCATCCTGGAAAGATTGTGATACAATGAGTAAGACCCCGATCACGTCCATGACGGAAGAGCAGCTGGCTGCGTTCGCAAAGGAAAACGGGTGGCCCGCGTTCCGCGCCAGACAGATTTTTTCCTGGCTGCATGCGAAAGGCGCGAATTCGTTTGACCAGATGACGGATCTGCCCAAAACGATGATCGCGCAGCTCGAAGAGACGTGCGTCATCGAGCGCCTGACGGTGGAGCGCGTGCAGAAGTCGAAGGACGGAACCGAGAAATATCTCCTCGGCCTCGCCGACGGCAACTGCATCGAGACGGTCCTGATGCGCTACGAATACGGAAACACGGTCTGTGTCTCGTCGCAGGTCGGCTGCCGCATGGGCTGCCGCTTCTGTGCGTCGACGCAGGGCGGGCGCGTGCGCAACCTCACGGCCGGCGAGATCGCGGATGAGGTCTACACCGCCGCGCGGGAGACCGGCGAGCGCGTTTCCCACATCGTGCTGATGGGCATCGGCGAACCGCTCGACAACTTCGACAACGTGATGGATTTCCTTTCCATCATCTCGTCGGACAAGGGCGTCAACATCGGAATGCGCAACATCAGCCTCTCCACCTGCGGCCTCGTGCCGATGATCGGGAAGCTGGCCGAGCGCCATCTCGGGCTGACGCTGTCGGTCTCGCTGCACGCTCCGGTCAACGAGATGCGGTCTTCCATGATGCCTGTGAACGATGCGTACCCGCTGGAAAAACTGATTCCGGCCTGCCGTGCGTATCAGAAAGAGACGGGGCGCCGCATCAGCTTCGAGTATTCGATGGTGCGCGGCGTCAACGACAGCCCGCAGACGGCGGCGAAACTGGCGTCGCTCATCCGCGGGATGGGCGCGCACGTGAACCTCATTCCCATCAATCCGGTGGACGGCTCTCCGTATTCCGCCACGGACGCGGCGAATGTGCGCCGTTTCCAAAAGCAGCTTCAGGATCTCGGCGTCAACGCCACGGTGCGCCGCCGGCTCGGAACAGACATCAGCGCGGCGTGCGGACAGCTCCGGCGTGAGGCGCAGAAAGGGGGAGGCGCGTGAGGATCGCAGCCAAAACAGATATCGGGCATCAGCGCAGCGAGAATCAGGACAGTTACCGCGCGGGCCGGCAGTCGGACGACACGGTCTGGGCGGCCGTATGCGACGGCATGGGCGGCGCAAAGGGCGGCAAAGTGGCCTCCACCATAGCCTCTGCAACGCTGGAGGAGTGGTTCATCGAGCACATCGACGACACCCGCACGGCGGAAGATGTGCGCGAGTGCATGGTCGAGGGAATCCGCCTGGCGAATTCTGCGATTTATGCGACTTCAATGGACAACGCCGATCTGTCCGGCATGGGAACGACCGTTGTCTGCGTTGTGGTCCGGGGCGATGAAATGCAGGTCGCCCACGTGGGCGATTCCCGCGTGTATCTTCTGCGCGACGGCGTGATGCGCCTTCTGACGAGGGATCATTCCATCGTGCAGCAGCTTCTGGAAGACGGCTCCATCACGGAGCAGGAGGCGTTCAATCATCCGAAGCGCAACATCATCACCCGTGTTCTCGGTGTGGACGATGACGTGCTGGTGGACTGGATGCGCGTCCCGGTTCGGGAAGGGGACATTGCGCTGCTGTGCAGCGACGGCCTTTCCACCTATGTCCCGGACGCGGAGATCGAACACGTTCTGAACACCACGTCCTTTTATGAAATGCCCGACGCGCTCATTGAGAAAGCGCTGGATGCAGGAGGCGTGGATAATGTGACGGTCCTTCTGGTAAAGAAACAGGAGACGGAGGAAGAGAATGGATAAATTCATCGACAAGCGTCTGGACGGACGGTATCTGATCAAAGCACTGATCGGAGCCGGCGGCATGGCGAACGTGTACAAAGCGGTGGACCTGAAAGAGAACCGCCTCGTCGCCGTGAAGATCCTCAAAGAGGAATGCATGAAGAACGAGGAGCTCGTCCGTCGTTTTAAGAACGAGTCCAAGGCGATCTCGCTTCTGGATAATCCGCACATTGTCAAGGTGTACGACGTCAGCGTGACGGACAAGCTCCAGTACATCGCGATGGAGTACGTCGACGGCATCACACTGAAGGAATACATGGAGTACCGCAAGCAGCCGCTCACCTATAAGGAGACGCTGCACTTTATCACCCAGACGCTGGACGCTCTGCGTCACGCACACGAAAAGGGCATTGTTCACCGGGATATCAAGCCCCAGAACATCATGCTTCTGGCCGACGGCAACATCAAGGTGATGGACTTCGGTATCGCGCGGCTCTCCCGCAGCGAAAACCAGACGATGACGGACAAGGCCATCGGTTCCGTGCACTACATCAGCCCGGAACAGGCCAAGGGCGATGTCACGGACGCAAAGGCGGACATCTATTCGGTGGGCATCATGATGTACGAGATGCTGGCCGGACGGCTGCCGTTCGACTCCGACAGCCCCGTGTCCGTTGCCATCAAGCAGATCTCGGATACGGCGGCGCCTCTGCGCTCGGTCAATCCGGCGGTGCCGGAAGCGCTTGAGGCGATCACGAACCGCGCCATGGCGAAAGAACCCAGCGAGCGGTATCAGTCTGCGGGTGAGATGCTGGCGGACATTGAGGCATTCAAACGCAATCCGAGCGTGAAATTTGAGTACGATTACCTCAAGGACACCGATCCGACAAGGTATATTGATAAAGTGGTGAATAAAACGGCTAGAACAAGCAAGAGCCCGTCGTCGCAGTCCGGCCGCAGCCGGACGACGCGGTCCTCCCGTCCGTCGTCGGGCGGAGGGTCTTCCGCGGCGGCGAAACGAAAGAAAAAGAACAGCTTTTCCGAGATCTTCTCGCGATACAGCCTGCCGGTCCTCGCGGGTGTGGCGCTGGCGTTTGCCGTCGCGGCAAGCATTCTGGTGGTCATGATCTTCAAGACGAACGCGAACGGTCTGTTTGCCGAGCGTGAAGATCTGGAGCTGCCCAACCTTGTCAACCGCATGTGGAGCGACGTCAAGAACGACGCGTCCCTGAGCAATTTCGTCATCAACGTGGACGAGGTTTACAGCGCCGACTATGAGGCGGGTACGATCATTTATCAGTCGCCCAAACCTCCGAAGACGGTCAAGGCGGGATCGACCATCAACATCCGTGTCTCAAAGGGCGCTGAGATCGTGACGGTCCCGAACATCATCGGCTGGACCAAAGAGGATGCGCAGGAAGAACTCGAAAATGCGGGCGTGACGTATATCATGCGCTCGCGCGTGGATTCCAGCGTCGCGGTGGGGCAGATCTGCGCCGTCACGTATCTGGATTCGAACGGAGCAGAGCAGGATGCGACGCACCAGCAGGTGTCTGCGTCCCAGACGATCACCGTGTATGTCAGCAAGGAAGAGATCGACACCAGCACGAGCGTGCCGACGGTCATCGGCCTTGACGTGAACGACGCATATGATCTGATCGTAAACAAGCATCACCTGACGATCGGCAGCATCGAGACGGTGGACAACACGGCTCCGGCCGGCACCGTGCTCAGCATCACGCCGGGCGAGAACACGCAGCTCAACTGGGGCGACGTGGTCACGCTGCAGGTCTCTTCGGGTCACGAGCACAGCTATGTGGAATCCGATATCATTACACCCGCGACGTGCACGCAGAACGGCAAGCGCTGGTACCGCTGTGCCTGCGGCGATGCCTATGAAGCGGAGTATGCAGCCGATCTGAACGACGTCAGCGTGCACACCAAGGACGGTGTGTCCACGATTGATCCCAAGACGGGAACCTGCTCGCAGTGCGGTGCGCACAACGACGCATGGATCACGGATACTTCTTCTTCGTCCTCTTCTTCGTCGTCCGCTCCGGCTTCGTCTTCCAGCAGTCCGCCGGCGACACCGTAAATCCCGTTTGCGGGAGTGCCGCTGCGGCGGAATATCCTGCCGCAGCGGCGGCATACCATTGATCAGACAAGCCGGTAGGACCGGCACGCATTGAGATTCGATTGAGGGGCAAATAAAGTGTCTAGAAAGAAAAATCGAAAAAAGAAAGAGACTGTGACGCCTGTTCCGGACAGAGCCCGGCAGGAGAAACAGGAGACAGAATTGCCTTTGCCGCAGGAGCTGCCGGCGGAACCGGCTGCGGAAGAAACGCCGCTGCCGGATGCAGGGGAAAGTGCCGGTCCGGGAACGGCGCCGGCGGAACAGGCAGAACAGACCGCACAGACCGCACAGACGGAAGAAGGCCTGAAAGAGGTTTCCGAGCGGGAAGTTCAGGACACATCCGGCGGCTCGTCGGAAGAGCTGCTCCCGGATCTTCCTGCAGAGCCGACGGTTCTCGCCCGTGCGGCAGAACCCGGCGAAGCTGCCGCCGTGCGGTCCAAACGCCGCAGAAACGTGGGGTTCTGGTCGTTCCTGGCATTTACGGCGGTGTTTGCGGCGGCGTCCGCGGTTTTTATCCTGCTTCTGTTTAATTTCTCAGGCTCCACGCTGTTCAAGTCGCCGGCCGATGTGGAACTGCCGAACTTCTTCGGCATGGAGCTGAGCGAGGTTCAGGAAAACCCGGAATACAGCTCCTTTGAATTCGTCATCGAAGAACAGTTCAATACCGAGTACGACGAGGGAATCATTTTTGCACAGTCGCCCAAGGCGCCCAAACTCGTCAAAGAAAATGCAACGATCACGCTTCGCGTCTCGAAAGGCATCCAGAGAGTAGAGGTCCCGTCCGTGGAAGGAATGGACAGCGAGTCCGCAAGGGATCTTCTTGAGGAGAGCGGGCTTTCCGTCGTGACACGGTACGTGCAGGACGAAGACGTCGAGGACGGCTACGCGATCCGCACCGATCCGGAAGAGGGAGAGAACACTCTGGGCGGAAATACGGTGACGCTGTACGTCTCCCGTGAAGACAATTACGAGCGGGTGAGCGTTCCGAACTGTGTGGGAAAGAGCGAGTCAGAGGCCAAAAAGTCTCTGAAAGCCAAAGGCTTCTCGGTCTCCGTGATTGAGAAAGAAAGCTCGAAAACACCGGGAACCGTCATTTCCATGTCTCCGAGCGGCACGGCGATCGCCGGAAGCACGATCACCATTACGGTTTCGAAGGGCTCGCAGGAATACAACGGTGGCGACCATATGCACGATCTTGAAGTCGTGCAGGTGATACCGCCCTCCTCGACCGGCTACGGCTACACACTCTACCGGTGCAGCATCTGCGGTCTGGAGACGACGGGCAATCAGGTCCCGCCAACAGGTTGATGGATATGGAGCAGACAAATTATATTGTGAAGGGCGTCGGCGGCTTTTACTACGTAAAAACCGCCGACGGCGTTTTGGAATGCCGCGCCAAAGGCATTTTCCGTAAAAAGAAGATCACTCCGGTCGCGGGCGACCGCGTCCGCGTGGAGACGGAGGGCGGCAGCCCGGTCGTCGCGGAGATTCTGCCGCGCAAGAACGTATTCGTCCGCCCGCCGATCGCCAACGTGGACAACTTCTTTATCGTCGTCAGCACGGTGGAGCCTGTGCCGAGCACGCTCGTGACGGACAAGCTCTCCGCCATTGCGGTCGACAAGGATGCGCAGCCGGTCATCGTGATCACGAAGAACGATCTGCACAGCGGGGATGAGTTCGCCGCGCTGTATGCGCAGAGCGGAATTCCCGTCATCCGCGTCAACGCGGCGACCGGGGAGGGGCTCGACAAGATCCGCGCGCGCCTGTCCGGTTCGCTGAGCGTGTTCAGCGGAAACTCGGGCGTCGGAAAATCGACGCTTCTCAGTGCGCTGTCGCCGGATCTGAACCTTGAGACGGGCGAGATCAGCCGAAAGCTCGGCCGCGGCCGGCACACGACGCGCGACGTCACCCTGTTTGAGGTGTGCGGCGGCCTTGTGGCGGACACGCCGGGGTTTGCAAGCCTCGACATGGCGAGCGCGGGCGTGATTGACAAAGAGAATCTGCAGTTTGCGTTCCCGGAGATTGCACGGTACTTCGGTCAGTGCCGCTTTACGGGGTGCTCGCACATCGCGGAGACGGGCTGTGCGGTCAAAGCGGCGCTGGAGCGCGGCGAGATCGGCCGCTCCCGGTACGAGAGCTA
>NHCFI02800__coassemble_1104_pt1 | contig 19714 bp, 21 predicted proteins | sample NHCFI02800__metabat2_high_PE_010 | metagenome-assembled genome bin NHCFI02800
TGAATTCCACCAGTTTTTCCACACCCTCATGCGGCATGGCATTGTAGATGGATGCGCGCATGCCGCCCACGCTGCGGTGGCCTTTCAGGTTGACAAAGCCGGCTTCGGCGGCCTCGGCGCAGAACTTTTTGTCCAGCTCCGGCGACGGAGATGTGAACGTGACGTTCATGATGCTGCGGAATTCCTTCTCCACGGGATTGTGGAAAAAGTTCGAGGAATCAAGATAATCGTACAGAAGCGCCGCCTTGGCGTTGTTGCGCTTTTCCATCTCGGCCAGACCGCCGACTTCGTTTTCGATCCACTTCAGCACGAGCCCCATCATATAAATGGTGTAGCACGGCGGCGTGTTGTACATGCTCTCCGCGTCGATGATGGTCTGATAGTTCAGCATCGCGGGCGTCTTCGGGTCAGCGTGGCCCAGCAGATCCTCGCGGACGATGGCCACGGCCATGCCGGCGGGCGCGACGTTTTTCTGCACGCCGAAATAGATGAGACCGTACTTCGACACGTCCGTCGGGCGGCTCAAAATGCAGCTCGACATATCTGCCACAAGGGGAACGCCCTCTTTCTGCGGCAGTTTGACGTAGCGCGTGCCGTAGATCGTGTTGTTCTCGCAGATGTGGATGTAACTTGCGTCGTCGTGGAACTCGATCGTGTCGGGATCGGGAATATAGGTGAAGTTCTTATCCTTGGAGGACGCCACGACATTGACTTCGCCGTATTTCTGCGCCTCCTTCGCGGCCTTGTTCGAGAACTGGCCGGTCACGATGTAATCGGCCTTGCCCGTTGTCATCAGGTTCAGCGGGACCATGGCGAACTGCGTGCTCGCGCCGCCCTGGAAAAAGCCGACCTTGTAGTTGTCCGGAATGTTCAGCACGCGGCGCAGCGCGGCTTCGGTCTCCTTGATGATCCCGTCGTATACGGCGGAGCGGTGACTCATCTCCATCACGGACTGACCGGAACTTCCGTACTCCAGAAGTTCGCGCTGAGCGGTCTCAAGAACCGGCAGCGGCAGCATCGACGGACCTGCGCTGAAATTGTACACTCGTGCCATATACGTTTCCTCCCCAGTCTCCCGGAATTTATCCGGGTAAAGTTTAACAGTTATTATAGCACGCGGAACTGTCCGCGTCAATAAAAACGAGTGTCTTTCCGCGGAGGACAACCTTGCCCGGAGCGGCGGCGCGTGCTATACTGAAACGCAGAAAAGGGGGAGTCGGCAATGCATTTCTGGCAGAGGCGGGAAGTCTATCTGGGGGATGCGGCACGGGCAAAAGCCGTGGCGGCGGCGCTTGAGACGGCAGGTTACGAGTGCGAACTGCGGATGGAAAAAGCGCGGCGCAGCGCGTTCGGCATCGCGCTGCGGGAGTCGGGCGAGGCCGGGCAGGGATATGTGTATGTCCGTGCGTCCGAGTTCGCGGACGCTCAGGAGGCCGCGGCGTTCGCGCTGCGGAAATATGAAGAGGATGCGCTCCGGCGCAACGGCAGAGAATGAAAAAAGCGCCGTCCCGTTTTGCCCGGGACGGCGCTTTTTTATTTTGCACTCAGGGGCGGCGCCGCGAACAGCTGCGGGAGCACTGTCCGCATGAGCCGCAGCAGCCCGTCTTGCCGCGGCGCACGGCGCGCACGGCGAAAAACACGGCTGCGGCCAGCGCCGCCAGGATCAGAACATCGAGCCAGCCCATCGTCCCGTCTCCCTTATGCGAGAAGCAGCGAGCCGATCTGGTAAACGCAGAACGCGCAGATCCACGCCACGGCGCACTGGGCGAACGCGACCCACGCGGCCGCAAACCCGGAGTGCATCTCCCGGCGGACGGCGGCGATGGCCGCGACACACGGCGAGTAGAGCAGCGTGAACGTCAGGAAGCTGAACGCCGTCAGCGGCGTGAAGATCTGTGCGAGCGCCGGGCCGAGGTCAGCGATGCTCGTGCCCGTCAGCACGGCCATCGTGCTGACGACGGCCTCCTTGGCGGAGAAGCCCGTGATGAGCGCCGTCGCCGCGCGCCAGTCGGTGAAGCCGAGCGGCGCGAAGATCGGGGCGATCAGGCGTCCCAGCGCGGCGAGGATGCTCGCGGAGGAATCCGTCACGACGTTGAAGCGCAGGTCGAACGTCTGCAAAAACCAGATGACGATCGTGGCGAGGAAGATCACCGTGAACGCGCGCGTCAGGAAATCCTTGGCCTTGTCCCACATCAAAAGCCCGACGCTCTTGGCGCTGGGCAGGCGGTAGCTGGGCAGTTCCATGACGAACGGCACGGGGTTGCCGCTGTACAGCGTGCTCTTCATCAGCAGCGCGCACACAATGCCGATGACGATGCCCATGACGTAGAGCAGCATCATGACGAGCGCGCCGTACTTCGGGAAGAACGCCGCCGTGAACACCGCGTAGATGGGCAGCTTCGCGCTGCAGCTCATGAACGGCGTGAGCAGAATGGTCATCTTGCGGTCGCGGTCGCTCGAGAGCGTGCGCGTCGCCATGATGGCGGGCACGCTGCATCCGAAGCCGATCAGCATCGGCACGAAGCTGCGGCCGGACAGGCCGATCTTGCGCAGCAGCTTGTCCATCACGAACGCCACGCGCGCCATGTAGCCGGAGTCTTCCAGCATCGACAGGAAGAAGAACAGCGTCACGATGATGGGCAGGAAGCTCAATACGCTGCCCACGCCCGCGAACACGCCGTCGATGACGAGCGAGTGCACAACGGGGTTCAGCCCGTAGGCTGTCAGCGCATCGGAGCACGCGGCGGTCACCGCGTCGATGCCCATGCTCAGCAGGTCGCTCAGGAACGAGCCGATCACGCCGAACGTCAGCCAGAAAATGAGAAGCATGATCGCGAGAAAGATCGGGATGGCTGTGTATTTGCCCGTCAGCACACGGTCGATCTTCACGCTGCGCAGATGGCCGCGCGTCTCGCCGTTTTTCACGACGGTGTCCGCGCACAGCTTTTCGATGAACGCATAGCGCATATCGGCGAGGGCGGCCTCGCGGTCAGTCCCGAGCTCATCCTCCATCTCGCGGATGGAGTGGCCGATCAGGTCGATCTCATTCTCGGTCAGCTTCAGCCGCTTCTCCATGGGCTCGTCGCCCTCCACGAGCTTCGTGGCGGCAAAGCGGCACGGCACGCCCGCGGCCGCGGCGTGGTCCTCGATCATGTGCGCGATGCCGTGGATGCACCGGTGCACCGCGCCCGAACAGAAGTCGAGGCGCTTGGGGGTGTCCTTGTGTTCGGCCGCGCGCAGCGCGTGTTCGATCAGCTCGTCGATGCCCTCATTTTTCGCCGCTGAAATGGGCACGACGGCCACGCCCAGCTCCTCCTCCAGACGGTTCACGTCCACGGTGTTGCCGTTGGCGCGCATCTCGTCCATCATGTTGAGGGCAATGACCATCGGGATGTTCAGCTCAATGAGCTGCAGCGTCAGATAGAGGTTGCGCTCGATGTTCGTCGCATCCACGATGTTGATGATGCCGTCGGGCTTTTCATTGATGAGAAAATCGCGCGTGACGATCTCCTCGCTGGTGTAGGGAGACAGGGAATAGATGCCGGGCAGGTCGACGACCGTGGCCTCCTCGCGGGGAGGGATGTCCTGCCGCTTGTGGCGCGGATGTCCCCAGCTGCGCGGCCCGAAGTGGTGTTCGCCGGTCTTGTGGCCGCGGATGACGCCCTCTTTTTTATCGACTGTTACACCGGGGAAATTGCCCACGTGCTGATTCGAGCCCGTGAGCTGGTTGAACAGCGTCGTCTTGCCGCAGTTCTGGTTCCCGGCGAGTGCGAATGTCATCATGCGTCCGCCTCCCCGCACAGCGTGATCTCCTTTGCGTCGTCCAGACGCAGTGTCAGTTCATATCCGCGAAGATGCAGCTCGATGGGGTCGCCCATCGGTGCGATCTTGCGCACCATTACCATCGTGCCGGGCGTCAGGCCCATATCCAGCAGATGGCGGCGCAGTGCTCCCTGCCCGCCGACCGCCTGAATGCGCGCGCTTGCGCCCACCGGCAATTCCGCCAATGTCATATCAGTATCCTCCCAATGTTGGTCTGTGGCAGCTCCTGACCGGCACGGCCTGTTTCCGTGCGCGTCGGGCGCTTCTTTCCCATCATTTAGAATACGCGCGTCGGGCGGCGGTGTCAAGAGCGCCGGCGGGCGGAACGGCGGCGTCCGTCCGCATTGCGCCGCAGCGTGTTTTATGTTACACTGGGAGAAATCCGGAAGGGGGAACGCTGCATGCTGGAATCAGGCGAAAACTATCTCGAGACCATTCTGCGCCTGACGCAGAAAAACGGGAACGTCCGGAGTGTGGACGTGGCGGAGGCGCTCGGCGTGACGAAGCCCAGCGTGTCGCGCGCAATGTCCATTCTGCGCGAGCAGGGGTACGTGCTGTTCGCCGAATCGAACCGGCTGGTGCTCACGGAAAAAGGCCGTGCCAAGGCCGAGGCCGTGTACGAACGCCACCGCGTCATCTCCCGATTCCTGATGCTGACGCTGGATGTGGACGAAGTGCTGGCGGCGAAAGACGCCTGCCGCTTTGAGCACGATATCAGCGACGAGACATTTGAACGAATGAAAGCATACGTGCGCGCACACGGCGCGCAGAAGGAGACGTTATGATTTTTGCCGGAAGCCATATTTCATCCGCCGGAGGATACTGCGCGATGGCGCGGCAGGCGGAAAAACTCGGCGCGAACACGTTCGCGTTCTTCACGCGCAATCCGCGCGGCGGGAGCGTCAAAGCGCTCGACGAGGCGGACGCCGCCGCGTTCTGCGAGCGGGTGCGGGAGCTGGGGCTCGGAAAACTGGTCGCGCACGCGCCGTACACCTACAACCTCGCGGCTGCGAAGCCGGAGCTGCGGGAGTTTGCCGTCAACGCGATGCGCGAGGATCTCGACCGGCTCGAGTATACGCCGGGACATTACTACAACTTCCATCCGGGCAGCCACGTGGGGCAGGGGAGCGACGCGGGCGTCGCCCTCATCGCCGAAGGGCTCGACCGCGTGCTCGAACCCGGCCGCTCGACGCTCGTGCTGCTCGAGACGATGGCCGGAAAGGGCAGCGAGGTCGGCCGCACGTTCGAGGAGCTGCGCGCGATCATCGACCGCGTGGCGCACCCCGAACTGCTCGGCGTGTGCCTCGACACCTGCCACGTGTGGGACGCGGGCTACGACATCGTGAACGACCTCGACGGCGTGCTCGAGGAGTTCGACCGCGTGATCGGGCTCGACCGCCTGAAGGCGATCCACACGAACGACAGCCTCAACCCGCTCGGCGCGCACAAGGACCGCCACGCAAAGCTCGGCGAGGGGCACCTCGGTCTCGAGACGTTCCGGCGCGTCGCCGCGCACCCGGCGCTCGCGGGCCTGCCGCTCATTCTGGAGACGCCGAATGACGACGAGGGGTGGGCGAAGGAGATCGCGTTCCTTCGCTCGTGCGGCTGAACAAAACAAAAGCGGGCGGGAGTCTCAGGACTCCCGCCCGCTTTTTCATCAGGCAATTTTCAAACACAGGGCAGCACGTAGAACAGCACACAGAAGTAGTGCAAAATGCTGCCCGCGAGCACAAACAGGTGCCACACGCCGTGCATGTAGCGCACCTTGCGCATCGCGTAGAACACAAGCCCCACGGTGTAGCTCACACCGCCCGCCACCAGCAGCCACAGGCCGCTGCCCAGCGCTGCGGTGATCTGCGGCAGGATGGACAGCGCCGCCCATCCCATCACGACGTAGAGCACCATCGACAGCTTTTCGAACCGCGCGAGGTCGATCGCGTTGAGCACCATCCCGAGCAGGGCCGCCGCCCAGACGGCGATGAATACGGCCAGCGCCGCGCCCGAGCCGCGCAGCAGCACGAGCGTGAACGGGGTGTAGCTCCCCGCGATCAGCAGGAAAATCGTGGAATGATCGAAGATCCGGAACACGCGCTTGACGCCCGGCATCGGAAACGCGTGGTACAGGGTGCTCATCGTGTAGAGCACGATGAGAGAAAATCCGTATACGGCGAACGCAGCCGCCGCGAACGCGGAGCCGCGAAGCGCGGCCAGAGTGACAAGCACGCTCGTGCCCACAACGGACAGAAGGCTTCCCACGCCGTGTGAAACGGAGTTGAAGATCTCTTCGCCTTTGGTGTAAAACTTGACGTTCACAAGCATCGCTCCTTTGGATTTGCCGAAAGATCCGGCTACTATTATTATATCCCGAAATGAGGATGCAGTAAACGGTTTTCATAATTATTTAACATAGTTTTCAAAACCATGTGCGGACGGGCGGCAGGCACCCGGGAGAATTGACGGAACGCCGGAAAACATTTATACTGAAAAAAGGAAAATGCATCCAAGGCGGGTGGGAACGATGCAAAAGTTTTTTGGAGTCAGCGCGTCTCCGGGTCGTGTTGCGGGACACATCTACCGTCTGCGTCATACGCACGCAGGGCTTGGAAGAAGCGTGGGCGCGCCGCAGAGCGAGCTGGAGAGCTATGAGGCGGCTGTTCAGCAGGCGTGCGATGAACTGGAGGCGCTCGGCGACGCGGCCGACGCGCAGGACCGCGATATCTTCATGGCGCAGCGCATGATGCTGCAGGACGAAGGGCTTGCCGAAGAGACGCGCGCGTACATCCGCGTGGGTGCGGGCGCGGCGGCGGCCGTGGAGCGCGCGGCGGGCGTATATGCCGACAAGCTGCGCAGCATCGGCGACGACTATCTGTCGGCACGTGCGTGCGATGTGCTCGACGTGTCGCACCGCGTCGTGGGAGTTCTGGATTCCCGGAAAAGTGATTTGACTGCGCTGACGAAGCCGGTCATCCTCGCGTCGGAGGAGATCTATCCCTCGGATATCGTGGCGCTCCCGCGCGGCCTTATTTTGGGCTTCGTCACGAGCCGCGGCGGCGTGAACGCGCACGCCGCGATCATCGCGCGGACGATGGGCATTCCCGCCGTTGTGATGGCCGGGGACGAATTCCTCGAACAGTGCGACGGAAAGTATGCGGTGGTCGACGGCGGGGCGGGAGCGCTGATCCTCGATCCCGACGAGGCGACAAAAGCGCGCTTTTCGCACGCGATGCGCATGGAGCAGCGCCGCATTCTGGCACAGGGGATGCACGCGGTGCCGTGTGTGACGCAGGACGGCACGGCGGTGACGCTGTACGCCAACTGCGCCACGGCGCGCGACGTGGCGCTCTCGGTCTCGCTCGGGGCGCAGGGCATCGGCCTGCTGCACAGCGACTATGTGCTGATGGCCGGGCGCATGCGCACTGAGGACGAGCAGGTGGAGTTTTACACGGAATGCCTGCGCGCGGCGCGCGGCGTGCCGGTGCACGTGATGACATATGATATCGGCGCGGACAAAACGCCGGCGGGCGAGCTGTCGCGCGCGGCGAATCCGGCGCTGAGCCTGCGCGGCATCCGCTTCTGTCTGGCGAACAAGACGTTCTTTATCATGCAGCTGGCGGCGCTGCTCCGGGCGGCGCTGTACGGCGATCTGCGCATCGTACTGCCGATGGTCACGTCCGTGGAGGAGATGCTCCGCGTGGAGGAGATCCTCGAGGAGACTCGCCTGCTGCTGCGCCGGCGCAGCGTGCGCTTCAAGGAGAACGTCCCCGTGGGCATTCTGGTCGAGACGCCGGCGGCGGCGCTGCTCTCCGATGAGCTGTCCGCCCATGCCGCATTCTTCGCCATCGGCACGAACGACCTCACGCAGTACACCCACGCGGCCGACCGCGCGGACGCCACTGTTCAGGCATATTACCCCGAGCGCTCGCGAGCGGTGGAGAAACTGGTCGGCTTCACGCTCGACAGTGCGGCGAAAGCGGGCATCCCCGCCTTTGTGTGCGGCGGCAGCGACGACATCGACTGCGCGGAGCGCTTCGTGCGGGGCGGAGCGAGGATCCTGAGCGTGTTCCCGCGCTCGATTCCGGCGGTGCGCGAGCACCTGTCCGGCATCACGCTCTGAGAACGGACAAATACAAAAAAAGACGCCCCGCCGGGGCGTCTTTTCTGTTTGTGTCGGATTGCGGGGCGTTACGCCTGCGTTTTCGGGATCTCGCCCTTGCTGTCGGCCTTCAGATAGGCGTTGATAAAGCCGTCGAGGTCGCCGTCCATCACGGCATTGACGTTGCCGCTCTCAAAACCCGTGCGGTGGTCCTTCACCAGCGTGTACGGCATGAACACGTAGCTGCGGATCTGGCTGCCCCAGGCGATCTCCTTCTGGATACCCTTGATGTCGCTGATCTTGTCGAGGTGCTCGCGCTCCTTGATCTGATACAGCTTCGCGGCCAGCATTTTCATACACATGTCGCGGTTCTGGTACTGGCTGCGCTCGGTCTGGCAGCTCACCACGATGCCCGTGGGCTTGTGGATGAGGCGCACGGCCGAGGACGTCTTGTTGACCTTCTGGCCGCCCGCGCCGGACGAGCGGTACACTTCCATCTCGATGTCGTCGGGATGGATCTCAACGGTGATGGAGTCGTCCAGCTCCGGCATGACCTCCAGCGAGGAGAAGCTCGTGTGGCGGCGGCCCGACGCGTCGAACGGGGAGATGCGCACCAGACGGTGCACGCCGTTCTCCGAGCGCAGCATGCCGTAGGCGTTGTGACCCTCCACGAGAATGGAGGCGGACTTCAGGCCGGCTTCGTCGCCGTCCAGATAGTCCAGAACCTTCACGTTGAAGCCGTGGCGCGCCGCAAAGCGCGTGTACATGCGGTACAGCATCTCGGCCCAGTCCTGCGCCTCGGTGCCGCCCGCGCCCGCGTGGAACGTCAGGATGGCATTGTTGGCGTCGTACTGGCCGGTCATCAGCGTCATCAGACGGATCTCTTCCGTCTTTTTCTCCAGCTCGTCGATGCTCTGCTCGGCCTCGGCGGCGAGCTCTTCATCGTCGGCCTCTTCGCACATCTCCACAAGCGTCTCCGTGTCGGAGAGCATCTGCGTGAGCTGCGAGTATTTTTCCAGCTTGTCCTTGATCTCGCCCATCTCCGCGAACACCGCGCCCGAGTTGGCGGCGTCGTTGTAGAACGCGGGGTCGGCGCTGCGGTTTTCGAGTTCGTCCAGCCGGACCTTGCTCTGCTCGATTGCCAGAGCGTCGGACAGGTCGGCAATCACCGGCGTGATCTCGGACAGGCGGCGTTTCACTTCGTCTAAAATAACCACGGGAATTTCCTTTCTTCTCATGACATAAAAACAATACCGTTCCTTATTATAATCGGCAAACGGCGGCTTGTAAAGCGGAAAGAGCTTGCTTTTTGCCATAAATATTGTATAATACAAGGCGATATCATTGTTTCCCCGGAGCAAAGGAGCACTTTATGGAGATCAGAAGCGGAAAATGCAGTTCGTGCGGCAAACCGTTCGCCGACGGCGACGACGTCGTCGTGTGCCCGGAGTGCGGCGCGCCCTATCACCGCGCATGCTATGAGAAAGAGGGCAAGTGCGTGTACAGCGCCCGGCACGGCACGGGCTTTGCCTATCAGGAGCCTGCGCGCGCCAACACCGTGCGCTGCGGCAACTGCGGGGCGGACAACAGCGTCTCGGCGCTCTTCTGCACCAACTGCGGCACGCCGCTGCACGAGCCGGAGACGAACACGCAGACGCCGCCTCCGCCTTTCTACGACGACCCTCTGCGCGGTGCGCGCGCGAGTGACCCGTACGCTTCCGTTCCGCCGCTGCCCGCCTCGTTTGACGGGATCTCGACCGATGAGTGGGCCCAGTACATCGGCAACTCCGCGCAGTACTACCTGTTCCAGTTCCAGCGGATGGATCATCTGCACCGCCGCACCAGCTTCTGCTGGAGCGCGCTGCTCGTGCCGCCGGCCTATTTCCTGTACCGGCGCATGTGGGGCTGGGGCATTCTTGCCACCGTCCTCACACTGCTGTTCAGCCTGCCCAGCATGCTTCTGATGGCTGCGGACGCCAACGTCGCGCTGCCCGTCTCCGTGTCGCTGCTGGAGACGCTGTCGATGGCGGCGTTCTATCTCAACTGGGCGCTCTCTTTCGTGTGCGGGCTGTACGCGTTCTGGCTGTACCGCCGCCACGCGTCCAAAAAGCTGCACCGGATGCGCGAACAGGCGGACGGCGAAGACGCCTACCGCACTGCGCTGGCGCGCTCGTCCGGCCCGTCCGTCGCGGCGGTCGCGGTGCTGATCGTGCTGCTTTTCGCGGTCGGGTTCCTCTTCGTGCAGTGGGTCGGGTTCGAAGCCCTGTACGCGTCCAATATGTTTATGATCTGAAAATAAAAATGCCGCCTGTCTTCAAAAAAGTCTTGACAGGCGGCTTCTTTTTATTCTATAATAAATTGCTTGTCAAAGTCAGGACAGGCATTCCTTGCCTCTTCCGCACACAGTGAGGAGGCCATCAGTCCAAAAGGAGGTGCACAGAAATGGCAAAGTATGAAACCATGCTCATCACATCAGCCACTCTGGATGAGGAGGCCACTGCCGCTCTCGTCGGCAAGTTCAAGACCCTCATCGAGAAGAACGGTACCATCGAGAACGTCGACGAGTGGGGCAAGCGCAAGCTGGCGTATCCCATCAACGACGAGACGGAGGCTGTCTACACGGTGATCACCTTTACGTCCGCTCCCGAGTTCCCCGCTGAGCTCGACCGCGTGTACGGCATCACCGACGGCGTGCTGCGCTCGATGATCATCGCCAAGGAAGAAGAAGCGGAGGCAAAATAATGCTGAATGTAGTTGCTTTGATGGGCCGTCTCGTGGCGGACCCTGAGCTGCGCCACACGCCGAGCGGCGTGGCGACCTGCACGTTCCGCATTGCGGTGGACCGCAATTTCGTGCGTCAGGGCGAAGAGCGCAAGGCTGATTTCATCGACATCGTCGCATGGCGCCAGAGCGCCGAGTTTGTCTGCCGGTATTTCCGCAAGGGCAACCTGATCGCCGTCAACGGCAGTCTGCAGACCCGGAACTACGAGGACAAAAACGGCAACAAGCGCACGGCGTATGAGGTCGTGGCCGACAACATTCACTTCGCCGAGAGCAAGAATTCTTCTCAGGCTTCCGGCTCCGGCTACGCCGCGCCCGCTCCCGCGGATGCTCCGCGCGCAGCGGCCCCCGCGCCCGTCAGCTACGCGGTCGGAAACGCCGATGACTTCGCCGTCATCGACGACAACGAAGATTTACCGTTCTGATTCTTTGAGAATAGGAGGCTTTCCACATGGCTTTTGAAAAGAGCGAGTCGAGAGCCGGTGCCCGCCCCGCGCGCCGCAGCCGCAAAAAGGTCTGCAGCTTCTGCGTGGACCGCATCGACCACATCGACTATAAAGACGTTCCCCGTCTGCGCAAGTATATGTCCGAGCGCGCGAAGATCATTCCCCGCCGCGTCACGGGCACCTGTGCGTTCCATCAGCGTGAGCTGACGGTCGCCATCAAGCGCGCGCGTCACGTCGCCCTGCTGCCGTACGTCAGCGACTGATTCGCAAACGGCGCAGCATGACTGCAAACAAAAAGAGCACGGATTCCGGTTGGAATCCGTGCTCTTTTTTGTTCAGATGGTCTGCGCCGCAGGCGCTTGCGGCTCGGGGGCGCGCCGGGCCAGCACGTGCGGCAGGCACAGCACATAGACGGCGATCGAAACGACCGGGCCGATCACGTCCGAGAGCGGCTCGGCGTAGAAAACACTTTTCGCGCCGAACACGGCGGGCAGAACGAACACCGCCGAGAAATACACGAACTTGCGCCACAGCGACAGCGGCAGGGAGAGGCGGACCTGTCCCATGGCCGTGAAGCCGTCGGTGATGGCGTACTGCGCGCCCAGCGGCAGCACCGCCAGCGTGCAGATTCGGATGGCGCGCAGCGCCTCGGCACCGAGCACTTCGTCCTGCGTGAACAGGCGGACGAACAACCCGCCGAACAGGTTCGCGAGCACGAACATCAGCCCGGTGAAGATCAGGCAGTACGCGAAGATGTACTTCTGCGCGCGGCGCACGCGGTCGGGGCGGCGCGCGCCGTAGTTGTAGCTCAGGATGGTCTGCGTGCCGCCCGTGATGCCGCCCAGCGGCATCGTCACGACCAGCATGAAGCTCTGCGCGATCGTCGCGCAGGTGATGAGCATGTCGCCGCTGCCCTCGATGCTGCCGTAGTGCTGGAGAACGGCGTTCATCGCAATGATCATCACGTTGTCGAGCGCGATGATGATGAACGGCGTCAGCCCGATGGTCAGCACGCGGCGCATGACGCGCAGGTCATACCCGCCCAGGGTGATGCGCACGCCGACCGGCCCGCGGAACAGAAAGGCGAGCACGTACACGCAGCTGCCGAACTGGGAGATGACGGTCGCGATGGCCGCGCCGCGCACGCCGAGCCCGAACAGGAAGATGAACACGGGGTCGAGCACGATGTTCAGCACTGCGCCCAGAAGCACCGTCATCATACCGGTTTTGGCGTAACCCTGGCAGATGATGAACTGGTTCATGCCCGTCGCCATCAGGGCGAAGAACGTACCGCAGAGGTAGATCGTGAAATACTGGTCGGCGTACGGATAGCTCGCGTCCGAAGCGCCGAACAGGCGCAGCATCGGTTCGCGGATGGGCAGAACGCACACGACGAGCAGCGCGGAAAACACCGCCAGCATCAGAAAGCAGTTGGCGAGAATGCGCCGGGCGGCGCCCTTGTCGCCCTCGCCGAGCTTCATGCTCAGGAGCGGCGCGCCGCCCGTGCCCACAAGGAAGGCCACCGAGCCGATCAGCGTCACGACCGGCCCGCACACGCCCGCGCCCGCCAGCGCGAGATCGCCCGTCTCGGGGATGTTTCCGATGTACATGCGGTCCACTATGCTGTACAGAACCGAGACGAACTGAGCCAGCATGCTCGGCAGCGCGATGCGCCGCACGAGCGCCGGAACAGAGTCGCGCCCAAGATTATTTTCCATGGCACACCTCAGTCCGACAGTTTTCCCTTGTTTGCCTTGCCGCAGATTTCATCCAGAGACATGCGCAGCATCACCACGGCGGGCATGACGCCCATCGTGCGGTGATAGGCGGGCGTGTCCACGTGCCCGGCGCAGTATTTTTCGCACAGTGCGCGCATCGCACCCTCGCGCTCGGCCTCGTCGGTCACGATCTCCACGCGGCCCTCCACGGTGCACGAGGAATATTTCATCGAGAACTCCGGCCCGAGGATCTGCACGTCCAGAACGCAGGAATAGAACGCGCGCGCGTCGCGGCGCACATTTTCGAGCTTCTGTCCGGCGCGGGCGCAGTGGAAATACAGCGCGCCGTTCCATACGACGTGAGACATCGGCACGCAGTAGGGGCTGCCGTCCCCGTTGACGGTGGCAAGCGTGCCGTACAGGCTGTCCTGCAGAATGCGCATCGCATCCGCGTCGCTTGTTTTGCGGTCGATGCGGCGAAGAGTGTTCATACCGGTTCCTCCTTCGAATATCCCTTGAAACTGCGCGCGAAGCTCTCCGCACGCTGTGAAAATAATCATATCACAAAGCGCCGGATTGTGGTATACTGATTTTGGAAAATTTCACGCGGCGCGTCGCCGCGCAAAGAGGAGCGAAAACCATGAAACAGATCACGGCTGCCGTGTTCAGCCCGACGGGCGGCACGCTGCGTGCGGCGCAGATGCGGTGCGGGCTCTGGGACGCCCCGGTCCGGTGGCTCAAGGCGGAGGATACGGAGCAGAAACTGGCGCTGGCCGCCGACGATTTCCTCGTGGCGGCATTCCCGGTCTACGCGGGACAGATCCCGGCCATCGAGGGGCTGTTTGAAAATTACACCGGAAACGGCACGCCGTGCGTGATCCTCGCGGCATACGGCAACCGCCACTATGACGATGCGATCGCGCAGATGAAGGCCCGGCTGGAGCGCCGCGGCTTTGTATGCGTCGGCGCGGCGGCGTGCATCACGCCGCACACCTTTGCCCCGGAATTGGGCGCGGGCCGCCCCGATGAGAAGGACAGAGCAGTGCTCGCCGAGTTTGCCGCGGGTGTGGAGAAAAAGCTCCGCGAGGGCGGCGGTTCGGCCGAAGTCCCCGGAAATCCCGACCCCGCCCCGAAGAAAGCAGTCCCCGTGCCGAAGACGCGCGACGGCGCGCTGTGCCGCATCTGCAACCTGTGCGCGCAGGCGTGCCCGGCAAAAGCCATCGTCCCGGGGGTCATCAAGTTCAATCCCGAGCGCTGCATCAGCTGCATGCGCTGCGTGCACACCTGCCCGTACGGCGCCATCCGCTTCGACAGCACGGCGCTCACCGAGCGGCTGAAAGCCAATTTTTCCACCCCGCGTCCCGTTGAGACGTTTCTGTGACGCATTGCGGTAAGAGGAGAATCTGCGATATGGTAACGAAAACGATCGTCATTCAGAACAAGCTGGGCATGCATATGCGCCCGGTTCAGAAATTTGTCAAGATGGCCACCGCCTATCCCTGCACGGTCGAGCTGATCCACAAGGGCCACATCATTGACGCGAAGAGCATCATGAACCTGCTGGCCGCGTGCATCAAGAGCGGCGACAGCGTTGAACTGCGCTGCACCGGCGACAGGGAACAGGAGGCGCTCACGGCGCTTGCGGAGCTGGCGGAAAGCCGCTTCGGTGAGGCGTGACCATGAGCGCTTCATCCCGGCGCGCCGCGCGCTTTGATCTCACTGCGGGCCCCGTCACGGGGTCCATGCTTTTGTTTGCCGCCCCCATGATCGCAGGCAACCTGCTTCAGCAGCTGTACAATGTGGCGGATACCTTCATCGTCGGGCGCTGCATCGGCGCGGACGCGCTGGCCGCGGTCGGCGCGTCGTACTCGGCGATGGTGTTCCTCACGTCGGTGCTGCTCGGCCTGTGCATGGGCAGCGGCGTTTTGTTTTCCATGCTCTGGGGAGCGGGAGAGACCGACCGGATGAAGCAGAGTTTTGCCATCTCGTTCGGCTTCATCGCCGTGATCACGGTGGCCATCGAGGCGTTGTCCCTCGCGTGCCTGCCGCTGTTTTTGCGTCTGTTGCAGATCCCGCCGGAGATCATGGATATGACGGCGGAATATCTGCGCATCATCTTTTACGGCCTTGCCTTCACCTTTATTTACAATTACTTCGCGTCGCTGCTCCGCGCCGTGGGGCGCAGCGCGCCGCCGCTCGTGTTCCTCGGCGTCTCGGCCGTTCTGAACATTGTGCTCGACCTCGTGTTCGTGCTGTGCTTCGACATGGGTGTCGCGGGTGCGGCGTGGGCGACGATCACGGCGCAGGGAGTATCCGCGTTCGGCGCTGCGGCGTGGTGCCTCATCTGCATGCCGCAGCTGCGTCCGGAGCGGCGGCACATCCGGTTTGATGCGGGCATTTTCCGCCAGCTCGCGCAGTATTCGCTGCTCACGTGCGCCCAGCAGTCCGTGATGAACTTCGGCATCCTGATGGTGCAGGGGCTCGTCAACAGCTTCGGCGTCGTGGCGATGGCGGCGTTTGCCGCGGGCGTCAAGATCGACTCCTTCGCCTACATGCCGGTGCAGGATTTCGGCAACGCGTTTGCCACGTTCATCGCGCAGAACAAGGGCGCGGGCCAGCAGGAGCGCATTCGCCGCGGCCTGCGCAGCGCCGTGCTGTGTGCGCTTGTGTTCTGCGTCATCGTGTCGGCGGCCGTGTTTGTGTTTGCGCAGCCGCTCATGCGCCTGTTTGTGGACGCATCGGAAACTGCGGTCATTGCCGAAGGCGTGCGCTATCTGCGCATCGAAGGCGCGTGCTACTGCGGCATCGGCTGCCTGTTTTTGTTTTACGGCCTGTACCGCGGGCTCGGCCGCGCCGGGTTCTCGCTGGTGCTCACCGTGGTGTCACTCGGCACGCGCGTGGCGCTGGCGTATCTGCTCGCGCCCGTCGCGGGGCTGCCCGGCGTGTGGTGGGCCATCCCGATCGGATGGGTGCTGGCCGACGCGCTCGGCGCGTGGAAATACGGCTCGATCCGCTCCCAGCTGACGGATGCATAAGGTATTCGTAAAACTTATGAAAACTCTGCTTAAATATAATGGCTGAGTATATTGACGCGCTGCGCCGCGCGGTGATACCATGAGAGCGTTGGACATTTTCCGTATGCGCAAAGAAAAGGAGAATTGGCAATGCTGACTGCGATCACCGGAATCAACTGGGGCGATGAGGGAAAGGGCCGCATGGTCGACCTGCTCTCGAGAGAGTACGACATCGTTGCGCGCTATCAGGGCGGCAACAACGCGGGCCACACCGTTATCAACGAGCGCGGAAAGTTCGTTCTGAACCTTCTTCCGTCGGGCATCCTGCGCGAGGGCGTGGTGTGCGTCATGGGCAACGGCATGGTGATCGACCCGGCGCATCTCGAAAAAGAGATCGCCGCGCTGCGTGAGAAAGGCGTTTCCATCACGCCGGAGAATCTCAAGATCAGCGGCCGCGCCACGGTCTGCATGCCGTATCACGTCGCGGAGGACGGCCTGGAGGAAGACCGCCTGTCGAAGAGCGGCAGCCAGTTCGGCTCCACCCGCCGCGGCATTGCGTATTCGTACGGTGACAAATACATGAAGAAGACGCTCCGCATGGCGGATCTCGCACATCCCGACGAGGGCGTGCGCCGCCGTCTGGAGACGATGGTGGAGTGGAAGAACCTCACCATGGTGGACATCTACGGCCAGAAGCCGCTCGACGTCGACGAGCTCTGGGCATGGTGCCTGAAATACGGCGAGATGTTCCGCGACTACATCTGCGACGCGGGCTCCTACCTCGCAAAAGCCGACCGCGAGGGCAAGAAGATCCTGTTTGAGGCTCAGCTCGGCGCTCTGCGCGACATCGACTTCGGCATCTATCCCTACACCAGTTCGTCGAATGTCATCGGGGCCTATGCTCCTATCGGCGCGGGCATCCCGGGCCGCCGCCTGGACAAGTCCATCGGCATCATGAAGGCGTATTCCTCCTGCGTCGGCGAGGGCCCGTTCGCGGCCGAGCTGGCAATGACCGAGGACGAAAAGCACCTGCTGCGCGAGGCGGGCCACGAGTACGGCGCCGCCACGGGCCGTCCCCGCCGCGTGGGTCCGTTCGACGTGGTGGCCAGCCGCTACGGCGTGCAGTGCCAGGGGGCGGACGAGCTGGCGCTGACGCTGCTCGACGTACTCGGCTACATGGAGGAGATCCCCGTCGTGGAGAAATACCTCGTGAACGGCGAGGAGACGGACGAGTTCCCGATGGGCAAGGCGCTTGACGACGCGAAGCCCGTTGTGAAGAAGATGCCGGGCTGGCACTGCGACATCAGCGGCTGCCGCACGTGGGAATCCCTCCCCGAAGAAGCCCGCCGGTATGTGGAATACATCGAGAACGCCGTCGGCGCGCACATCAAATATGTGTCCGTCGGCGCGGACCGCGACGCATACCTCGTGCGCGAATAACAGAAAAGCGATAAAAAAGCAGGATGGCCTGTGCGGCCATCCTGCTTTTGTTTTGTGCAAAAGATTACTGCTGCGCGCGGGCTTCCTCCCGGGCAAAGAGACGGCGGATCGTGAACAGCATCGTGACGAAGCACGCCGTGCCGCCGATGAAGTTGGAGATCGGCTCCGCGAGGAACACGCCGTTCACGCCGAATCCGACGCGCGGCAGAAGCAGCGTGAGGGGGACGACAATGACGATCTTGCGGAACAGGGAGAAGAACACAGCCTGCTTCGACTGCCCGAGGCCCACGAAGGTCGACTGGCCTGCAAACTGCAGGGCCATCATGAAAAAGCCGAAGAAATAGATGTGCAGCGAGGGCACGCCCTTGGCGATCAGGTCCGGGGCGGAATTGAACACGCCCATGACCGCCGCGGGGAACAGGAAGAGAAGCAGCCACGCGATGAGCATGTACACGACGCTCACAATGCTCATGAACGCAACGCCCTGCTTGACACGGGAGAACTTCCGCGCGCCGAAATTGTATCCGAGCACGGGCTGTGCGCCGTTCGTGAGGCCCTGAATCGGCAGCGCCACAACGTCGCGCACGGAGTTCAGCACGGCCATGATGGCCACGTAGACGTCGCCGCCGCTGTCGCGCAGCGTGGCGTTGCAGGCCACCTGAACCGCGCCGTTCGTGGCCGACATGATGAACCCGGCCAGTCCGAGCCCGGTGATCTCGCGCAACAGCGCGGCGCGCGGGCGCATCGTGGCGCGGCTCAGCCGCAGAACGGTCTTCGGCCCGGTCAGAAAGCACATCACCCACGCGGCGGACAACATCTGGGAGATCACCGTCGCCACGGCCGCGCCGCGCACGCCCATGTCGAATCCGAAGATGAAGATGGGGTCGAGCGCGATGTTGACTGCCGCGCCCAGAAGCACGGTCATCATACCCGTGCGGGCAAAGCCCTGCACGTTGATGAAGCCGTTCATGCCCGTGCCGATCATCACGAACGGCGTGCCGATGAGGTAGATCATCAGATATTCCTGCGCGTAAGGATAACTGGCGTCGCTCGCGCCGAACAGGTACAGGATGGGGCGCAGAAACGCGTAACAGAGCGCCATCAGCGCCACGCACGAAACGCAGAGCATCGTGAACGTGCAGCCCATGATCTCCTGCGCGCGGCGGTCGTCGTGGTGGCCGCGCGCGATGGAGCAAAGCGGCGCGCCGCCCATGCCGAACAGATTCGTGAACGCCGTGATGAGCGTCACGACCGGAAACGTCAGGCCGAGCCCGGTCAGTGCCAGCGTGGAGACGTCCGGCAGATGGCCGATGTAAATGCGGTCCACGATGTTGTACAGCACCTGCACCAGTTGCGCCACAGTCATGGGAACGGCAAGCGCCAGAATGTGCCGTGTCACACTTCCCACTGAAAAATCACTGCCCGACGTTGTCTGCAACGCTTGTCCCTCCGCTTCTGCATCCTGCCTTTTATTACATTATATTTATATATTCTATTGCGCGGCGGATGCTTTGTCAACGCGGGCCGGTTTCAGCAGGCGGCGGTACGTCGCGTCCGCCAGAAACGCACCCAGCGGCGCGGTGATCAGAATGGCGAGAACGGCGACGGTCAGGACGGTGTTGCCGCACGCGAGACCCATCGAGAGGGGGATCGAGCCGATGGCGGCCTGAACGGTCGCTTTGGGGAGGTAGGCGAGCATGCAGAACAGGCGCTCGCGCCGGTCGAGCGCCGTGCCCAGCAGGCACACGAACACGCCCGCCATGCGGAATACAAGCGCTCCGAAAATCACGGCCACGGCCGCCGCGCCGCTCGCAAGCGCATAGCGGATGTCAACGGCAGCACCGACCAGCACGAACAACAGCACTTCCGCCGCCACCCAGAGCTTGGAGAACTTGGCCGACAGCCGGGCCGCGGCCTCCGGCCGGGCGCGCTGCAAAGCGATGCCCGCCGCCATGACGGCCAACAGACCCGAGAATCCAATGATGCCCGTCAGCGCGTGCTCCAGCGTGACGAGCAGGAACGACACAATCAGCAGGATGAGAACTTTCATGCTGTCCCGCAGGTGCACGCGGCGGAAGAATGCCGCCAGAGCAAGACCGCAAACGGCGCCGCCCGCCGCGCCCAGCACGATGCCCGTCACCAGCATTCCGAGCAGGGGAGGAAGATGCAGCCGCTGCGCCAGCGCGCCCAGCAGCATCCCGCATAAAAACAACAGGGCAAGACTCAATAACATGATTTACTCCTTTCCGCGGAAACAAAAAGAGCCGATGCTTCCGCGATGCAAATTCATCACAGAAGTCATCAGCTCATAACGGCAGTTCAGGCAAAAGCCTCGGGAGAACTTCATTCCCGCGGGTGCAATCATATCATAAACGGCGGGTGAATGCAGGAGAAAAATGC
>NHCFI02800__coassemble_1106_pt1 | contig 19643 bp, 16 predicted proteins | sample NHCFI02800__metabat2_high_PE_010 | metagenome-assembled genome bin NHCFI02800
CAGCGGTTCCATCGACATTGCCGGTGCTGTGCGGTCCATTCTGACCGTGACACGGTACCAGCGTTCGCCCACACAGCGAGTACTGGTGCCGGTGAAAAATAATCTGGCCGCTGCCGGTCCGGCGCTGCTCTTTGAGCTGAGCGACCATGTGGAATGGCTGCGGCAACTGGACGAGGACGCCGAGTCTCTGGAAAGCAATTTATACCGGGGGCCTGGCCGCCCCCCGGGGCTTCCCGACAACCCTTTCTGATCAACAGGAACGGTCGGCTGAATGGGGACATTTCGGCGGCGGGATTGGCACAGGACAGGCCGCGATCAAGAATCCCCGCAAGTAATTTCACCGGACTCTTGTGCGCAAAGGACGCGCAAGCGTTCCCAAAAACGCATAACAGCGCAATACGCCTGTGATACGACAAATCCCCCTGCTGCCGGAAACGGCGCAGGGGGATTTTCGTTTGCGGAAACGTGCACAAAGCGAAGCGGTGCGCCGCCTTTCCGTTGAGGAGAGGCGGCGCACCGCTTTGGTTCTTTATCCGTTTTTTCTGAGCATCACGCCGCCGATTCCAAACCGGCGGATCTCATCTGTTCGGGGGCGGGCAGCTTCGAAGCCTGCGCCGTGCTCCCCGCGTTCACCAGATCTTCCAGTGTGGGAGAAGTCACTGTGCCGCCTATATATTTTGTGCACATTCCGGTCTCTCCGGACACAAACAGGGCATGCCAGGTGGGAAGCTCTTCGTCCGCATATTGTTTCCACACGGGCACATCGTTATAATACACCCAAATCGTGGCGTCCTTGATGCGGTCGAATGCGTTCCAGTTTTCTGTGTAATAGATGCCGCGGACGACCACCGTGCCCGCATTGTCCATTTTCACATAGGCGTGTTCGCCGACCGTCCCGTCCGCACTGTGCTCCATCCAGGCAACTCTGTTCCCGCCGATATACCCTTCCGTTTCATCGTGCCCGATCTTAAAGCTCTCGGTCGGATAGCCCGGCCAGTACAGTCCGCTGGGTTCCAGATCGTAGTCTTCCTGACTGGTCCAGGTCAAGGCCAGATGCAGGATGTTTTCTCTTCCGTCCGTATAGTGCGGGGCGAGGATCACATCCCTCACGACCAGCATATCGGCATAAACGTCAAAATACGTCCGGCTTGCCGTATACTCATCCGCATCGGGATAGACGTCGATCATATACGAGCCTTCCGGGAGCTGCATCTGCACGCTTCCGACCCCGGTTCCCTCCCGGAGCACCTCTCCGCTGCCTTCGGCATACCGCAATTCAAACGCGGCGTTCGATGCAATGGGCTTTTTGGTGTAGGGATCAATAAAGCGGATGATCACGCCGCCCTGGTGGTCTGCGGTCGGGGCCATCATGACAATGTCGGGCAGCTGCGTCACACCGCTTTGTTCGATGATCTCCGTTGCGTAATAGTCGCAATATCCCTCTGCGTAGACCGATACGGCCACGACGCCGGAAACGACATTTTCCGCATAGTACCGGCCGGACGCGTCGGTGACCGCCACTTCTTTTACGTGCCCGTCATAGCCGATAAATACAGTGGCGCCTTCCAGCGGCGTCACCCCGTCCGGGCAGTAGACCGCACCCGCCAGGATGCCGGGGCCGTTCAGCGGATCGTCGCCGCCCTCTTCGCCGCCTTCTTCGCCGCCGCCTTCTTCGCCGCCCTCTTCGCCGCCTTCTTCGCCGCCTTCTTCGCCGCCTTCTTCACCGCCTTCTTCGCCGCCTTGATCGCCGCCTTCTTCTCCGCCATCGTCACCGCCGTCCTGATCCAGCGTGCACTCGGGAACCTGCTCTCCGTTTTCAAAGTGCAGATTCACTTCGGGGAAATCCAGCAGCGTCACGGTCCATTCCGCCTCAATGTTGAATTTCTCGAGCACCTTATCCAGAAGCGACAGTGGAACTTTTTGGGAAACGGAAAGCTCGATCAGTGGATTTTCATTGATATCAAGATCAAGAAAAACCTCAGGAGACGGCAATACTTTCGCCTCTATTTCGGCTTCCATTCCCAAAAAGGCGCCCACGTCCGGAGTGATTCCGATTTCCTTGAACAGATCGAAGTTCAATGCGACCGTCGGCTTCAATCCTTCCTTCAGGGTTGCTTCCGCCTCGAGCGTGATTTGAAAGGGGCTCTCTTTGTACAGTTTGCGCAGCTCTCCGTTTTGATAGGAGAAGCCGCATGTTACCTCGTCAAGCGTGACTCCCACTTTCACTTCGCCTTCGGCTTCAAGGACCAGCCAAAGTGTGCACTCGACTTCAAACGGAGATGTTCCCAACCGCGCCGGAAAACTTCCGAGTTCCATTTTCGTGTACTCGGGATTCAGGAATTCTGTCGACAGTTCCATGCCCAGAAAAACGCTAGATTTCATGTTGACGGACACCTGATCCACACGGTAACCCGCCATGTCAACCGCGACCTCCAGCTCCATGTTGTCGGAAGCCTGGAACGACAGTCCGTCTTTTTCATAGGCAAACGTGAGCTCAAACTCCGTGGAAAGGCCTCTGTCATCCGCGGACATGGGAGAGACCGCCGGCCCGACGGTTACATCCACTCCGTCCTCCCACTGCGCCTTGTCCCAGTCCGGCTCCACCGCGCCCAGAAACGAGAAAAATTCGACCAGCTCCAGCGGGTTTTCCGGCACGACGCCCTCAAACTCGACCGTCTCTTCCCGGAGCGTGCGCTTGTTCACGGTCAGCACAACACCGCTCTCCCAGACGTCGTTTTCGGGAAGTATCACCGTCTGTCCCGCCTCGACCGCGGCCGTCGCTTCGTTCCGGGGCACGACCAGGCGATATGTGCCGTCCGCGAGCTGCTCAAGCGTATACTGCGTGATGTTTTTCAGAGGATCGGCCACCACGCCGGGCGCGTACCGGAGCGTTTCGTGAGGCGTTCCGTTGTCCAGTATATTCCAGTTTTTGACCACCTCTAAAATCTGGCGCTGTTCGCCCTTTCTCAGGTTTCTGCCCGGCAAAAACGAGCCGTCCTCCAGGTTCAGAAAGCACTGCTCTATGATGAGCTGATCTTCCTTGGGGTGTTTTAATTGCGAACTGTCGGAGCAGCGCAGGCCGTCCTTGTACTCGAGGACAAAGCCCATGGCGCGGGCTGTTGTGACGCTGGCGAATTCACGGGTCGCCGGTGCTTGTGGGCAAAACTCACCGTCCGCCGCGCCGGCCACCCCGGTATCCTCCAGCCAGCCGTTCCGGCAGGCGTACTCGATCTGCCGGAAATAGGGGGAATCGGCAATATCGGTATAACTGCTTTCTTCGTCCTGCGGATCGGAAACAGGCAGGCCCAGCTGCTGAATCAGCAAAGCGATCCACTCGCCCCGGGTGATTCCCTCCTGCTCATCGCCGGGCTGCGGTGTAAGCCGCACCGACACGCTGCACTCCATGGGTTCGCTCTGTCCCGCATACACAAAAATCGTGGTTTTGCCCAAGCCGACACCGGTCACCGTGCCCCGCTCGTCCACTTTGGCCACAAGTTCGTTGGCCGAATAGAACCGGGGCGTCTGCGAGGCATTCTGCACTTCCAGCCGGCTGCTTGCGTCGACGGTCAGCGTCAGCTCTGTCTGTTTCAAACCCGGCGCCGGCGTCTGGACATCCGGGTTCTCCGTTCCGCCCTGACCGTTTCCGCCGTTGCCGGCATCCGGCGAAGAGGACGCCGCGGACTGCGGCTTTCTTGCGGATGCATCGCCGGAACTCTCAGATTCGTCCTTTTTTGCGGCTTGCTGTTCCGCAGCGCCGGATTCGCTGTCGTCCGGCTGCCCGGAAGACGTCTGGACTTCTTCCTGCGCCTGATTCACCGGAATGTCCTCGCCCGGATCATGAAACGGCATCAACCGCCACCCCAGCAAAATGCCCAATACCGCTACAACGCTCACCGCAGCAGCCACCCTTTTTTTCATGCGTCATTCTCCTTCTACTTCGTATTCACAGGAAAGGCATATGGGGCTGCCCCTCTCCGGGCACTTGCGTTTCACACCGTGATTCCTCAAACCGTCGCCCCTGCGGATTTTTGTGCCTGCCGCGCTCGGACTGAGCCGCCGGCACACCGCTTCTCCGCCGGAGATATGCAAAACCTCGCTCCCACGGATTTCATTATATCGCAATAAAATGGCCGCCGTCAATTTCTTTCTGATGATTCTCTCACATTTCTCAACAAAAAAGCACCGCATCCCACGGAGCGGTGCAAAAAGCACATCCGATCGCGCAAAATTCGCCCGAATCGCCCTCTTTTTCCGCGGCTTTCCCGCTGCTCCGGGCGCCGCGGCGGCTTCCGGCAGGCAGAAAAAAAGCCCCTGAGCGGGGCTTTCTCGGTTCGGATCCATCGGTTCAGGAACGCTTCCACGGCCTCCGCAGTCTGTTCCTGCTGCTCCTGTGCGGAGATGGCGGCCGGGGCGTCGCCCTTCTGCGGGCCGTAGTTGCCGAACTGCGCGTGGTTGCCGCCCTCGATCTCCACGATGTTCTCCGTGTAGTCGATGTGGTCCTCCACGCTCTGGTTCAGCGAGCCGTAGACGGTGAGCGTGTTCTCGTCCGGGTAATCGCCGTAGATATACGCGCCCATCAGGATGAGGCCGTCGATCTCGTCGGGGTGCCCGGACGCGAACTGCGACGCCATCGCGCCGCCCATCAAATGCCCCGCCATGTACCAGTGTTCGATCTCCGGGAACTGCGGGAAGATATCCTCCGCCGCGCCGGGGTCGAAAATCGCCATATGGAACGGCATGTGCACCAGAATGCACGTGACGCCCGTTTGCCGGATGCGGTCGAGCAGGGGGAGATACGCCTCGGCCCGCGCCTCCACGATCATCCGCAGATTGCTCTCATACCGGTAGTCGCCGCTGATGAGATACGCGATGGGCGTGCCGTGCGTGACGGTGCGGTGGCCGTTGCAGAACTGGCGGTCGTCGTAGCACTTGAAGCTGGACTGGGTGTAGTGGTCGGCGATCGTGAACGCGTAGACGAATGCGTCGGCGCTCTGGATCTGCGTGCGGAGGAATTCGTCGAAGCCGTCCTTGTAGACGCACTTGCCCGTGACGGCGCAGCCGAAGCAGCCGAGGCAGCCGCCGGCCAACGGGAACTCCCGCAGATTCACCACCCGGCTGTCGAACGGCAGCGCGGCGCGGAAATCCGCGATCATGTTCCGCAGGTTCTCGTCCTCGGGCGCGCAGTTCGTGACGATGACGACGTCCTTGCCCTTCGTCTTGGCGGCGGCGGGCAGCTGCGGCTGATAGACGGTTCTCTCCGCTTCGGGCGCGCGTGCGGGCGGTGTGATGAACAGGCCGTGTTCGCAGGAGAACATCAGCTGGTCGAAGAAATCGCGCGCCTCGCGCTGCCCGCGCCCGGTGAGCAGGTCGTCCATGTCGGCCGACAGGCCGCGCACGACGTTCATCCCGAGGTCGAAGCAGTTCTCCTCCACCCAGCGGTGCGCCGTGACGTCATAGAAGTGCTTGGACGTGGTGATCTGGCTGGCGAATTTGCCGGAGAGGTCGACGCCGTCGGCCTTGATGAGCTCGATGAGCCGGTGCAGCTGATAGGGCGCGATGAACGTGTAGACGGGGTAGCTGAACAGCAGAAGGTCGGCCTGTTCCAGCTCCGCGCGCAGCGGGGCAAAGTCCTTTTCGTAGCTCCGGATGCGCTGGCCCACCGGCAGGACGGTAAACGTGTGCTCCGGGTGCAGCGCCTGCAAGTACAGCGCCGTGTGTACAGTGGTGGAGTTTTTTCCCTTGGGGCTGGCGTTCAGCACAAGAATGTTCATGGTTGTTCCTCCAGTTCACGGAGCAGCCGGGTGTACCAGCCGATCTCGAATTCTGCGGCGGCGATGCCGTATTCAATGGTGTAGTTCTGAAACCGCAGCACCTGCGGCCAGTCCGTGCCCGGCGGCAGCTCCCGCCCGCTCATGGCGCGGACGCTCTCCCGGATGGCGCAGAGCACGGAGCGCGTCTCCTCCATCTGGCGGACGTAGTCCCGGATCGCGGCGGTGCGCTCCTCCGGCTTTGCCAGCCCCGCGAAAAACAGACGGGCCAGCTCCATGTTCTTCACCCGGTCGGCCTGCATCGGCTGCGCGACCCAAGCCGAAAAGGCGGCGCGCCCGCCGTCCGTGACGGAAAAGACCTTCTTGCGCCGTTTGCCCTGCGCGGTCTCACGGACGGTGATCTTCCCCTCGCGCTCCAGTTTGGCGAGGGCCGTCTGCACGCTGCCCGCGCTGTGCGAGCAGATGAGCGCGAGATGTCTGCGGATGAACTGCTGCAGCTCATAGCCTGTCATCGGCGAGAGGATGAGCAGGCCGAGAATCAGATACTCCATGGCGGCCTCCAATCTATCGAATAGAGATATTAAAGCGTTTCAAAAAAGATTTTGTCAATCCGTGCCGGATTCTGCGGATCGCCGCTCTTCACCATAAAAAGAAAGGGGCGCTGCCGCGCCCCTTTCTAAATCCGGGAATTCTTTTTTCAAAAAACGCACGCCCCGGCGTGTCCCGCCGATTCACAGTTCTGCCGCCCGGAACCTGCGCATGCGAACGTGGCTGAGAACCGTCCGAAATCCGAAATATCCGCCCGGATAACACTCGGCGTCAAAGTAGTTCACCAGACATTCGCCGTTCACAAAATAGCGCACGAACCCGTTTTCCATTTCGATCGCCACATGATATATCTCATTCTCTTTTAACAGATGGTCTCTGTCGGTGTATTCCGTGATGATGTCCTTGGAGGTTCCCAGATATTTCCGGAATCGCGTCGTGGTATTGTAGTTGCCGCCGTATCCCACGTAATAAAGGTGCAGCGGATTGTACGTGGAAAATGCGCCGCGAAGGCTGCGCTCCGCAAAGAAATTCTCCGGATGCGCAGGGTCACTCGCGTTCCAGAAGCAGTTCATATCGGACAAGCGCTCATGCGGCGCGCCGCCCAGAACGAACTCGACGTCGTATTCAATGCGGTAGTTTCCGGAAAACGGAGTTTTGTACCAGAGCGTGATGCCGTCCGGGGACTGCGCATCGACGCAGCCGTCTCCGAATACAACGACGGTCTCTTCCGGTGCTCCGTCTGTCTCCACGATCCAGTTGTCCGCCGAGCCCGGCGTGAAATCATCGGCTGCCAATATCTTTTTCACCATAAAAGATTCACCTCTGCTGCGTTTGCACCATGTTGTGTGCACATTATAACACATTCCGCCGCACCTTTCGAAACGTTTATACCGGATTTCACTCCGCCTGCTGCGTGCGCAGGAGCCTGACGGCTGCGAGGCGGTGGAAGAGCGCGGCAAACACGAGGCCGAACGTCACGCCCAGCACGGTGTCGGCGATGCGCAGCGCCACGGCGCCGTGCAGACCGTAGATGCCGGCGCCGAGCGCACCGCCATGGCCGTCCAGCAATAGGCTTTCTCCCTCGGCGTTTCGCACGCGGCGATCTTCCGCTTGAGCACGGCGGGGTCCAGCTGGAGCGCGTCATAAAATTTCATTGTCACCGGTCTGTTCCTGTCCTTTCTCGATGTGCGCGGCGAGCTTGTCCGCGCAGCGCATAAATTCCTCAAAATCCTCACCGGACGCCCACCACAGATCGTAAAAGGGCTGCAAAATGCTCTCGTACCCCTGTTTCAGCCCGGCAAGGCCGGTCTCGGTGATGAAAATCTGATAGCTCCGCTCGTCCGCCGCCTGTTTCTGCTTGCGGATGCAGCCCTTTTCGAAGAGCGTTTTCAGGCAGCGGCTCACCGCTTCCTTTTTCATCCCGCTGCCCTGGCTGAGCAGCACGGGCGTGTTCTGCTCCGGCCGCAGATACAGGTGCGCGAGGAGTTCGCACTCGCTGACCGTCAGCGCCGATTTGCGCACCGGCAGCAGCGCGCGCATGATCTTCTGCATCTGCTGCTGACAGTGCATCATATCCGTCCACTCCACGGCGTTCCCTCCTCCATCCAGTTAACATTGTTAATTATATGCCGGAGTCCCCCGTTTGTCAATGCGGTTTTTGCGCAGACACAAAGGGCCCGGGCGCACGGAAAGATTCCGTGTGCCCGGGCTCTTATTGGGAAGGAATGGGAAGCAGAAAGAATTATTCCACCGGCAGCTCAAAGCGGTCGCGGCTGCAATGCGTGAGGCTGACGGCGCCCTTCTCTGTGACGAGCACCATGTCCTCAACGCGCATGTAGCACTCGCCGGGGAACCACATCTTCGGCTCGGAGCAGAACACCATGCCCGGCTCGAGCACGAAGTTGACGAATTTGTTCATCCACGGCATCTCGTGGACGTCGATGCCGATCTGGTGGCCGATGACGCCCTTGTCCTTGTTCGTCATCTGCTCGCCGAATCCCAGACGCGTGACCTCCGCGCGCACCATGCCGTCGATGTCGCGGATGTTCGTGACGCCCGGCACGATGGAGTCGATCATGCGGCACTGGGCCGCCTGCAGCGCAGCGTAGCCCTCGCGCAGATGCGCGGGCGCGGGGCCGCAGTGGAACGAGCGGCCAAAGTCGGACGCATAGCCGTCGAAAATATAGCCGAAGTCAAACGCCACGCTCGTTCCGGGCGCAAGGCGCGCGTCGCGCGGGCACCCGCCGAGGATCTGTGCTTCCGGCGTGCCCGCCTGCGTGAACATGCCCGCCGGGCCGAACGCGAGGTCCTGCGCGCCGGCTTCGATGCCGAACCGGACGAGCAGCTCCTCCACTTCGGGCGACGTGATGCCCGGGCGCAGACGTTCCGCCACTTTATCCATGATCGCGTCCGTCAGCGCGGCGGCGCGGCTCAGAATGGCGATCTCCTTTTCGTCCTTGCGGCGGCGCAGGCTCTCGACGAGCGCCTCGCCGGGCACGACGTCGGCGTCGGGCAGGAACTCTTTCACGAGGTTCGTCATCCATGCGGCGCAGCAGTCGCCCGACGCGAAGCGCTTGCCGCGCACGAAGCGGCGCAGCGCATCGGCGAAGCGGTCGATGAATTCCGCTTCGGGGCGCACCGGGGACGCCGCGAGGCTCTGCTCGCGCCAGGGCACGCAGATGAGGCGGCACGCCCCGTCGCACGGGACGTACAGGATGGCGTCGGGCGCGTTGAGCGCCTCGATGCTCGGGATGCCGCGCTGATTTTTTGTCACGCTCGTGCGCTGGAACGGCAGCGTGGCCATGTCCAGCAGATACACGAAGCTCGCGCTCGTGGCGAGCAGCATGCCGTCGAGTTCTTCCTCCGCGAGCAGATTCTGCAGCGCGGCGATGCGTCTTTCGCTGTTCGTCATATCGGTTTCCTCCCGGTTCAGCGGTTCGAGTTGCGGATGCGTTCCACCATGTCCGCGTCAAGGCGGCGGCAGAACTCCGTCAGCAGCGTGATGGTGTCGGCCACGTCCTTGCGGTGGATGACGGCGCGGTGCGAGTGGATCGCGCGCGCCGGCAGCGAAATGGTCATGTTGAGCACGCCGTTGAACAGCTTGTGGATGGCGCCGCTGTCCGTGCCGCCGCGCAGGAAGATGTCATGCACGTAGGAGATGCCGAGCTCGTCGCAGATCTCCTCCATGATGTACACCAGCTCGCGGTTGCAGATGACCGAGCCGTCCATCAGGCACAGCGTGACGCCGCTGCCGAGGGGCGTGCCGTATTTTGCGTCGGGCACGTCGGACGCGAGCGTCACGTCGAGCGCGATGGCGATGTCCGGGTGCACGGCGTAGCCCGCGGTCTGCGCGCCGCGCAGGCCCACTTCCTCCTGCACGGTGCCCACGGCGTACACGTCGGCCGCGTGGGGCGCATTCTTCAGGTTGCGCAGCACGGCCGTGGCGACGGCGGCGCCGATGCGGTCGTCCCACGCCTTGCCGAGCAGATAGTTCGGGTTGTTCATGACGCGGAACTCCGCGCGCGGGGTGATGGTGTCGCCCACGCGGATGCCGAGCGCCTTGACCTCGTCGGCGCCGTTGACGCCGAGATCGACGAACAGGTCCTCGAGCTGCTTGACCTTCGCGCGCTCCTCGGCGGGCATGCCGTGGGGAGGCGGCGAGCTGATGACGCCCACGTACTCGCGGCCGTCGCGCGTGGTGACGGTGACCTCCTGCGCCAGCAGCAGGTGCGGCCACATGCCGCCCACGTTGATGACGCGGATGAAGCCGTCGTCCTCAATTTTCTTGACGAGGAAGCCGACCTCGTCGAGATGGCCGAACAGCGCCACGCTGGGGCCGCCCGTGCCCTTCCGGCAGCCGATGATGCTGCCGATGTTGTCGTAGTCGATCGTGTCGGCGGCGTCTTTCAGGTACTCCGCCATCACGCGGCTCGCGCCCTTTTCATGGCCGCTGATGCCGTTTGCCTCGGAGAACCGCCGCAGCATCTCGATGTCGAGATCACCGTACGGCTCCGTGGGCAGGTTCTTTTTGTCCGGGGTGTCCTTGTACTCCATCTTGAATCGCATCCTTTCTGGAAGCCCTGCGTCCCGCCTGAAGGTTCAGGTAGTTTGCGCCGATGATGAGCGCCGCGCCGATGTACGAATACACCGGGATGCTCTGCCCGAACACGAACAGCGAGATGAGAAGCGTGTATACATTCTGCACATACGAATACGGCGACAGCCGCGACGCCTCGGCCTTCCGGTACGCGAGGTTCAAAAACAGCTGGCCCACGCTGACGCCGAGGCCCATGCCGATCATGTAGAGGAAATCGCGCACAGAGCACAGCCCCGCGCCCTCCAGAATGACCTCCTTGCCGATGTACAGCGGCAGGGCGCACACGGCCGACAGCGCGCAGTAGGCGAACACCACCGTGTAGGGGTGCGCCGCGTCGCGCAGTTTGCGCACGACGCAGTACGCCGCGCCGCCGAACGCCGCGCCGAGGATGGCGAACAGGCAGAACGGGTCGGTGAGGAGCGCCGGGGACGGGCGCACCGTGATGAGCACGCCCAGAAAACACACCAGCACGACGAAATACTGCACGCGGCCCACCTTTTCCTTGAGCCAGAGCGCGGCGGTGATCATCGTGAAGATGGCGGACGTGGACGTCAGGACGCTGAGCTCAAACAGCGGGCGGCTGCTGAACGTGGTGGCGATGACCACGAACAGCGTGGAGAGAAAGCCCCAGAACGCCCGGTAGAACAGCAGTTTCGGCTCCCTGCCCACAAAGCTGATGTGCTTTTTGAGCAAAATCGCGCCGAAGATGACGACGCCCACCATGTTGTGGATAAACATTTTCTCAAACACGCCGACGCGCGAGCCCAGAGCATTGGAAAAACTCTGGTTCAGCGCGAAGCCCAGCGAGGAGATGAGGATGAACAGCACCCCCAGAAGAAAGTCCCGGTCAGTCCCGGCCTTTGCAGATCCAGATCGCGTCTTGCCGCTCACTGATGAATTCAGCTCCGTCCTTTGTAATGTAGGCCACGTCCTCCTGACCGATGCGTCCGCGGTCGAGATAGAGGTTCGCGTCGATCGTCAGCACAAGGCCCTCTTCCATCAGGCCTTCGCCGGAGCCGCCGGGGCGGTGGCGCGTCATGCTGACGCCGCCGTCGTGCGCGGCGCGGCCCACCTGATGGCCGAACGAGTACTTGAACTCGGGGTAACCCTGTTCGATGAGGCCGTCGCGGGCGGCGCGGTCGGGTTTCCATCCCTCGATGCCCGGCTTCATCAGCGCCACGCCCTTGTCGATGGCGCGGTGCAGGTTGGCGAGGTGGTCCTTGTAGATCTGCGGCACGTCGGTCTCGCCGTCGCGCAGCAGGTAGTAGGTGCGCTGGATGTCGGAGCAGTAGCCGTCCACCTTCACGCCGAAGTCGAGGTTGATGAGGTTGCCCTTCTCCGCGCGGCGGTCGCCGGGGCCGGCGTGCCCGATGACGGGATTCGGCCCGATGAACACGCCGGGATTCTGGTCGTGATCCCACGCGTCGTCCACGCCGTAGAATTTGATGCGGCTCTGGCAGAAGTCGTAGATGTCCTTCTGCGACACGCCCTCGGTGATGAAGTCCGTCACTTCGCGCAGGATCTTCTCGGTCATCTTCGTGGCCTCGCGGATGCGGCGGATCTCCTCGGGCGTCTTGCGCCCGCGCAGCTTGCCGATGATGCGCTCGGCCGAGACGACCTCGCCGTCAAAGCCGCATTTCGCAAACAGCTCCTGCAGGTAGAGGTACATGCCGTGCGTCAGGCCGTCGGCCGCGACGTCGCGCGAGTAGTTGAGCGCGATGGTCTTCGGCGCGAGGCGCTGCATCATGTCGGCAAAGCCCTTCTCGAAGTCGAGGCCGTAGCACACGACCTCGTCGTAGGTCTGGGTCTGCTCGAGGCCGACGTTGTCGAGCTGGCTGGCCAGCGCGATGCTGCGGCCCTCGCGCGTGATGAACACGCACGTCATGCCGCCGAATTCCACCGGGCTGAGCAGCTGCAGGACGGGGTCGTTGTTCATGATCGTCTCGCGGGCGATGATGAGCCAGACGTCCACGCCCTCCTCTTTCACGATGCCGCAGGCCTGGCGCATTTTTTCCTGATACAGATTCATGCGTTTTCCTTCTTTCGCACGCGGTCGCAGACCGCGAAATGATCCGGCGAGACTTCCGTGAGCTTCGGCGCGCGGCCGCTGCACTCGGGCGTCGCGTACCGGCAGCGGGTCGCGAACGCGCACACGTCGTCGCGCGTGTTGATGGGGCTGGGCAGCTCTCCGTTGAAGCGGATGGCGCTGCGCTTTTTCTGCACGTCCGGGTCGGGGATGGGGATGGCGGAGATGAGCACCTCGGTGTAGGGGTGCGCGGGTTCCTCGTACAGAAGGTCCGAGGGGGCCAGTTCCACCATGCTGCCCAGATACATCACGCCCACGCGGTCGCTGATGTACTTGACGAGCGACAGGTTGTGCGAGATGAAGATGAGCGTGAGGCCGAACTCCTCCTGCAGGTTTTTCAGCAGGTTGACCACCTGCGCCTGAATGGAAACGTCCAGCGCGCTGGTGGGCTCGTCGCAGATGATGACCTCCGGGTTGACGGCGAGCGCGCGGGCGATGCCGATGCGCTGGCGCTGTCCGCCGGAGAACTCGTGCGGGAAGCGGTCGGCGTGTTCCTCGTTGAGGCCGACCATCGTGAGAAGCTCGTGGATGCGCTTGTCCTGCGCGGCGCGGTCGCCCTTGTAGATGCCGTGGTTCAGCATGCCCTCGCGCACGATCTCGCGCACGGTCATGCGCGGGTCGAGAGAGGAGTACGGGTCCTGGAAGATCATCTGAACTTCCTTGGCGTACTGGTGCGCCTGCGCGCGGTTCATCTTGAAGATGTCCTGCCCCTTGTACAGCACTTCGCCGGACGTGGCGGTGTACAGGCGCTTGAGCGTGCGGCCGAACGTCGTCTTGCCGCAGCCGGACTCGCCCACGATGCCCACCGTCTCGCCCTTGCGGATGGTGAGGGAAACATGGTTGACGGCTTTCAGCGTGTTCTTGCTGTCCAGTGTGAAATATTTGCACAGGTCGCGGATCTCAAACAGCGGTGCTCCCTGCTCGTTCATAGCGATACCTCCCAGCCTGTTTTTTCGCGCGTGGCCCTGGCCTCGTCGTCCAGAAGGAAGCACGAGCAGAAGTGGCCGGGCTGCACCTCGCGGGCCTCGGGGGCCTGCATGCGGCACAGCCGCATGGCATACTTGCACCGGGCGCTGAACGCGCAGCCGGGCGCGGGGTTGAGCGCGTCGGGCGGCGTGCCGCCGATGTAGGTGAGACGCGCGTCGTGCGGGGCGTCAAGGCGCGGGATGGACTCCAGCAGCCCGCGCGTGTAGGGGTGTGCGGAGTGGTAGAAGATCTGGTCCGACGTGCCGGACTCGACGACGCGCCCCGCGTACATGACGGCGATGCGGTCGGCGTTGGCCGCCACGACGCCGAGGTCGTGCGTGATGAGCACGATGGAGCAGCCCACTTCCTCGCGCAGCTTGGCCAGAAGGTCCATGATCTGGGCCTGGATGGTGACGTCCAGCGCGGTGGTGGGCTCGTCGGCGATGAGCATCTTCGGCTTGCACGCGAGCGCGATGGCGATCATCACGCGCTGGCGCATGCCGCCGGAGAGGTTGTGGATGTACTGGTGGAAGCGCTTCTCGGGGTTGTTGATGCCCACCTGGCGCAGCAGCTCGAGCGCCTGCTCCTTGGCCTCGGCGCGCGACATTTTCTGATGGCGCAGCAGGCTCTCGGTGATCTGCCGGCCGATCTTCATCGTCGGGTTCAGCGAGGTCATCGCGTCCTGGAAGATGATGCCGATCTGCGAGCCGCGGATCTCCTGCATCTGATTGTCGGTGTAATTCGTGATGTCCTTGCCGTCGAACGTGATGGTGCCGCCCTTGAGCTCGCACGGAGTGAGCTTGAGGATGGTCTGCATCATGACGCTCTTGCCGGAGCCGGACTCGCCGACGACGGCCAGCACCTCGCCGCGGCCGAGCCGGAACGAAGCGTCGCGCACGGCCTGGACTTCGCCGTTGTAGGTGTGGAAGCTGATGGAAAGGTGCTCCACGTTCAGAAGTTCATTCATGGTTTTGCATCTCCTTCCCTCTTATTTGCGCAGCTTCGGGTCGACCGCGTCGCGCAGGCCGTCGCCGATGAGCTGCAGGGACAGCATCAGCAGGCTGATGACCGCCGAGGGGATGATGAGCTGATAGGGGTAGTTGCGCATCTCCTGGATACCCGTGGAGATGAGCTGGCCGAGACTGGTGAGCGGGGCGGAAAGGCCGATGCCGAGGAAGCTCAGGAACGCCTCGGAGAAGATGGCGTTCGGAATGGCCATCGACAGCGACACGATGATGATGCCCATGCAGTTCGGGATGAGGTGGCGCAGCATGATGCGCACGGGGGATGTGTCGAGGTTGCGCGCGGCGAGGATGTAGTCCTCGCTCTTGAGCGCGAGGATCTGCCCGCGCACGAGGCGCGCCATCGACAGCCAGCCGGTGAGCGTGAGCGCCAGCAGGATGGGCAAAAAGCCCGAGCCGAGCACCATCATGATGATGATGACGTAGATGAGGTACGGGATGGCGTCCATGATATCCACGGCGCGCATGATGATGACGTCGACCATGCCGCCGAAGTAGCCGCTGACGCAGCCGATGAGCACGCCGATGATCGCCTGCACGAGCGCAGCCGCGAAGCCGATGAGCAGCGAGTAGCGCGTGCCCATCCAGACGCGGGCCCACAGGTCGCGTCCGAGCGAATCGACGCCGAACCAGTGCTCGGCGTCGGGGCCGAGCGCGGCGCGGCCTGCCTCCGAGGCCAGTTTCTCCGAGACGGCGGCCACGTCGGTGGTGCGGTAGTCGTAGCTCGTCATGAACGGGCCGATGACGGCCATAATGGCGATGAGCGCGAGCACGGCCACGCTGAGCACGGCGATGCGGTTTGAGAAAAAGCGGCGCGCCACGTCCCGGGCGTACGACAGCTGCGGCTTTGCGATGTGCTCGGCCTGCGCGGTGTCGGCGCCCACATGTTCATACAGTTCCTGTTTTGTCAGATCAGCCATTGCGGTTTCCTCCCAGTCGCACGCGGGGGTCCACCACGCCGTACAGGATGTCGATGATGAAGTTCATCGTCACGAGGAAGACGCCGTAGAAGATCGTCAGCCCCATGATGAGCGAATAGTCCTGTGTGTTGATGGATTCCACGAAATAGTTGCCGAGGCCGGGCACGGCGAAGATGCTCTCCACCACGAACGAGCCCATGAGCAGCGACGCCGTCGTGGGGCCGAGGATGGACAGAAGCGGCAGAAGTGAGTTCCGGATCTCGTGGCTGAACAGGATCTGATGCTTTTTCAGACCTTTCGAGCGCGCGGTCTTGACGAAATCACTGTCGATGACCTCGAGCATGCTGGTGCGCATGAACCGCGAGAACTTCGCGATGGTGGGCAGCGCCAGCGAGATGGTGGGCAGTATGGTGTGTGCAAACGACGTGTACCGCGCCACCGGGAAGATCGGGAACACGATGGCGAACACGTATTGCAACAGTGAGGCCACGACGAAGCTCGGGATCGAGATGCCGATGATGGCGATGATGATGGACAGATAGTCCAGCGGCTTTCTGCGGTTGAGCGCCGCGAGCACGCCGAGGCCCACGCCGACGAACGTCGCCACCAGCAGGGCGCGGATGCCGAGGTCGAACGACTGCGGGAACGCCGATTTGATGATGTCCACCACGGGCTTGCCGCGGTAGTACACGGAGATGCCCAGTTCGCCGTGCAGAAGGTTGCCCATGTACACGAAATACTGCTCGACCACGGGCTTGTCAAAACCGTACAGCGCGTTCAGTTCCGCGCGCACCTCATCGGTGTACTCCGGGCCCGAGAACGGGTCGCCGGGGATCGACTTGATGGCGAAGAACACCACGGTGCACAGCACAAAAATCGTCAGCACGCTGATGATCAGGCGCTTGATGATGTATTTTGCCATAATGTCCACCACTCTTTGTCATTTCACGAGCTTGAACACGTCATGGTCTTCCATGAGATATTCCAGCTCGCCGTCATGTTTGAAGCACACCGTCTCCTCGCGCATGATCCACACTTCTTCGTCCTTCCACTCGGGGATGCTGACTTTCGTGTTGAGCTCCAGCGCGTAGCAGGTGTTCGGGTACAGCGGGTACTCGCCCATGCCGCCCACGGGGCCATCCTTATAATAGAGGCCGATCGTCGGGCCGGCGGCGTGGCCGTGCACGCCGATGGGGTGCGTGTACAGGTGCGGGCGCAGGCCCTCGTCCCTCGCCTGCTGGACGGAGTTCACAAGGATCTCGTCGCCCTTGCGGCCCGCGATGCAGTTCTCGGCCACGATGTCCATGAAGCGCAGCGTCTTCTCGTACGCGCGCTGCAGATACTCGGGCGGCTCGGTCTCGCCGGGATACGGCACGTAGTAGATGCGCTGCGTGTCGGTGCACAGGCCCAGATACTTCAGGCCGAAATCGCAGTGCAGGATATCACCCGGCAGGATGATCTCGTCGCGGATGCGGCCGCTCGGATTGAACTTGCGCTGCAGGTCGACCGTCGGCGTGAACCAGCACTCGAGGCCCTGGATGCTGACGGCCTCCATCAGGAACCACTCGACGTCCGCCGTCGTCGTGACGCCCGGCGTGATGACGCGGGACGAGAACGCCTCTTCGAGGATCTCCTGCGCGAGGCGGTTGACGGCGCGGTAGCGCACGAGCTCCTGGCGCGTGCGGGTCTGCAGCCAGTCGGTGACGATGTGCTCGGCGCTGATGACCTTCGCCATGATCTCCGGCGTCATCGCCGCGGCGAACATATCATAGATGCCCTTCGACAGGCCGTCCGCAAACTGGTTGTCGGCGCAGAAGTCGAGCGCGATGTTCTCGGGATTCAGCTTCTCGATGGTCTCGCGCAGCAGCTCCATGCGGTCGACGGGCGGCGCCCAGGGAATGACGGTGTACATGCCCTTGAAGTCGCGGTCGTTGCCGAGGCAGTAGCGCTCGACGCGGCCGTTGGCGTCGCGGTGGAAAATGAGGCACGACAGGCGGCGGGCGTAGCGCGCCATCATCGGCACCATCGACAGGTACACGGGGTCTTCGTTGTATTCGCGGTTCATCACGATCCACATCGAGATGTTCTGGCGCTCCATCAGCTGCGGCAGCAGGTTATCCAGACGGTCGCGCAGCGCTTCGTCAAACAGCTGCGCCTGATCGCGGATGGGAAGGACTTTGCGTTCCATGATAACATTCACTCCTATTTTTCTTCCTCCGGAGAACACTGTCCTCGTTTCAGGGACAGTTCCGGGTAAACAGGATTGCAGCCATGCCGGAGCATGGCTGCAATCCTTCAGGGGATCAATCCGGCATACCGGGCTCAGACCGTCTTGTCGCCGAAGACGTAGTCGAGGTCGGCGCCCGTCATGTTGCGGTTGATGTTGGTGAAGCCGTCGGCAATGACCCACGCCGCCTGCGTGAAGTACAGGGGGATGATCGGGCCGTTGGCCAGCAGATAGTTCTCCATGTCCACGAGGTCCTGCGTGCGCTGGGCTTCGTCGCCGCACACCCAGGAGTCGGCGAGGATCGCAGCATACTCGTCGCTGTGCCAGCGCATGAACGTGTCGGCGTACAGGCCTTCGCCGTCGAACACCTTCAGGAAGGTGGTGGCGTCGTCGACGTCCGGGCCGGAGCCGGCCATGGCGAAGTCGTAGCGGTAACCGTCGCGCAGCGTGGACCAGAACGTGGCGGACGGGATGGTGTCGATCTCGATCTGAATGCCGATCTGCGCGCAGACGTCCTGAATGTACTGAGCGGCAGTCTGGCGGTCGGCGGCGTCGCTGACGACGAGCGTGAAGGAGGGCATCGTGTCAACGGCGGCGCCCAGCTCCTCGAGCGCGGCGTCCAGTTTCTCCTGCGCCACGGTCAGGTCGGCCTTGATGGTGAACGGGGACTCGATGGTCACATCGGCGTCGGCCTTCTTGCCGCCGTTGTAGCCGGTGGCAGAGCCCGGAACGAACTCGACGGTGGGCTCATACGCGCCGCCGTAGACGGAATCCACGAAGTCCTCGCGGTCGATGCAGGCGGAGACCGCCTCGATGAAGTTGCGGTTGGCGAGGTATTTCGCCGTCTCGTCGGTCTGGCCGTCGGTGGTGAACTGAATGTAGAAGTTCGAGCCGTCCTCGTAGTAGATGATGCCCTTGTCCTCGAAGTCCTTGTACATGGTGTCGGGGATGGTGAGCAGGTCGATCTCGCCGTTCTCGTACATGTTCACCTGCGTGGTGTCGTCCTTGACGGTGTAGATCTCAACGCGGTCGAAGTTGACCTTCTCGGCATCCCAGTAATCGGGGTTCGGCTCCAGGACCATCACGTCGTTCGGCTTCCACTCGGCGAGCAGGAACGGGCCGTTCATGGCCTCGGGCACGCTCTGATAGTACGCGTCGCCCGTCTCCTCGTATTTGTCCGTGCGCACGACCGTCATGGCGCTCATCGCGAACACTTCCATCATAAACGGAACGGGGTAGTTCAGCGTGACTTCCAGCGTTTTGTCGTCAATGGCTTTGGCGTTGGCCTTGCCGTCCACGGTGAAGTAGTCGGAGAACTGCGCCATCGGCGTGGCGCGCTCGATCAGCAGGTTCCAGGAGTCGACGAAATCCTGTGCCGTGATGGGCTCGCCGTCACTCCAGGACGCGTCGCGCAGATGGAACGTATAGGTGAGGTTGTCTTCGGAAATCTCCCAGGACTCCGCCAGACCCGGCAGGATCTCGCCGTTGTAGCGGCGGACCAGGCCCTCAAAGATCGCGCCGGTCACGTTGGTGATCCACGTGCCGCTGCCAAGCTGCGGGTCGAGCGAGGTCGGCTCCGTCGTGGTGGTGAATCGCAGGACTTTCTCCCCTTCGCCGCTTCCCTCCGCGCTGGGCGGCGCACACGCCGTCAGCGTCGTCAGTGCCATCGCAGCGGCCATCGCGATGGCCAGCACTCGTTTCATCAGTTTCATGTTTCCCATTCCTTTCCTTTCCTTTTATATAGTAGCAAAGCCGCTCCCAGACTTTGCCGATCAAAGCGGGCAACCCGCTTTATCGCAGTAATGTGCTGATAAATTTTAATGCATTTACATTACAACAGTCTCAGGGATATGTCAATATATTTATGAATTTTTTATGAAATTTAGAGAAATTGTCAAATTGAGAAGTTTTAAACAGCCCCTTTTCGTGTAAAATCATGTAGATTTTTGAATATTAAACGATTATACTGTATTTGTATGCAGTTCACCGTTTTAAAGTTTACACACTAA
>NHCFI02800__coassemble_1122_pt1 | contig 19214 bp, 15 predicted proteins | sample NHCFI02800__metabat2_high_PE_010 | metagenome-assembled genome bin NHCFI02800
TGTAGCACGGGATCATGATGCTGATTTTCTGTTTCATTGCTGCATCCTGCCTTTCACCCACGCCACGGTCTCCCGGATACCGCGCTCAAACGGCATCTGCGGGACAAACCCCGTGTCACGGGTCAGTTGTTCCAAATCTGCGCACAGGTACATCACCTGTTTGTCGGGATATGCGAGTGCGCCGAGATCCGCGCCGAGCGCGGGATCGACCGCGTCGCGGATCGCAAGGATATATTCTTTAAGCGGCCGCGCCGTGCCGCCGCCGAGCGGGTACACCGCGCCGTCCTCGCCGCGTTCCGCCATCGCGAGGAGAGCGCGCGCCGCGTCGGCCGCATGCAGATAATCCCACATCTGCTCGCCCTTTGTGCACTGCGGGCGCTCTGCGCGCAAAAGCGCGCCGATGACGCTCATCACGAGGCTGTTCGGGTTGTCGCACGGGCCGTACACGCTCAAAATGCGCGCCCAGACGTGCGCGACGCCGTGCTGCGCACAGGCGATGCGCGTCATCTGTCCGGCGCACAGCTTCGCGATGCCGTAGCCGTTCTCGGGAAACGCGGGCGTTTTGGCCGTCAGCTTTCCCTCGACGCGGCCATACTCCGCCTGGCTGCCCGCGCCCACGAACACCTTGCAGCCAAGCCGCGCGGCGAGATCCACTGCGTCGAGCGCACAGCGTACGTTTTCGTTCTGAAGATGCATGTCGTTGCGCGCCGCGCCCGTCGTGCCCATCCACGCGAGGTGGAAAAACGCGTCGAACGTTTCTTCCGCATGCACGTCGCAAAGGCGCGTCACGTCGCCCTCACACACCGACACGAGCGGATGGCGCGGCAGATTGGCCGCGCGCTTCGAATCCGGGCGGCACAGCACGGTGACGCGCACGCCGTTTTCCGCCAGTCCGCGCACGAGCGCCGAGCCGACCGCGCCGGTCGCGCCCGTCACAAAGGCGCTTCGGATCTCTCTCATACTTCCTCCATCATCGGGATGAACATATTCTCCGCGAGTTCCTCCCGCGGCAGGAAGGGCGCGAGGTCCTCGAGCGGCGGGCTGAACAGCGAGCCGTCCGCAAGACGCTTCGTGGCCGACTTCGGCTCGAACACCTGCTTCGTGGACACAAAGATCTCGCAGAACACAGGGCCCTCCGTGGCGAGCGCCGCGTCGACGGCCTGCTTCATCTCCTCGTTCGAATGTGCCGAAAAATACGGATACCCGAACGCCGCCGCGAGCTTGCCGAAGTCCGGGAACGACAGATCGCCCGACTCCGGCCCGATGCCCACCTTGCAGTGGTGGGAGAACAGATTCGTCTGCGTGATGCGGATGGACTGGTAACCCTGGTTGTTGATGAGGAAAATTTTGATCGGCAGGCGGTTCGTGAGCACCGTCTGCAGCTCCTGCAGATTCATCATGATGCTGCCGTCGCCCTCGAGACAGATCGTGGTGCGGCAGCCGTTCGCCACGCAGCCGCCGATGGCCGCGGGCAGGCCGTAGCCCATCGACGCGATGGCGTTGTTGTTGAAAAAGCGCGAGCCCTTCTTGATGACCCACGCCTGATGCCCCGCCACACAGCACGTACCGTTGCTGACGACCGTCAGCGTACCCTCCGGCACACGGCGGCTGAGCGTGTCGATGAACGCGTAGGGGTTGGCGTACTCGCCGTCCTCCTCGTAGTGGCGCGGCAGCACGACGGGATATTTTTTCTTCCATGCGCGGCAGGTCTCGCGCCATTCCTCCCCGGCAAACAGCGGGGCGGGCTGCCCTTCGAGAAGGGCGTTGACCTTGTCGAAAAAGTCCTTCGCGTCGGCGTGGATGGGGGTTTCGACGTGGATGGTGTGCTTTTTCAGCTCCGCGGGGTCGATGTCCACCATGATGACGTGCGCTGCGCGCGCCCACGTCTGCCAGTTGTAGCCGACGACGCGGATGGGCAGGCGGTTGCCCACCGCCAGCACGACGTCCGCGTTCTGCACGGCGAAGTTGCCGGGGCGGTCTCCCATGTTGCCGCCGCGCCCGACGTAGAGCGGATGATCGGTCTCAATGAGGTCGATGGCATCCCAGTACGTGCACACGGGCACGCCGAGCTTTTCCACCGCTCTGCGGAACGAATCGTATCCGCCGGAGAGCCGGATGCCGTTGCCCGCGTAGAGAACGGGGCGCTTTGCCGCGCGGAGTTTTTCCAGCACATCGCGCACGGTGTCCAGCGCGAGGGGCGCGGGCAGCGCCGCGTCGTCCTCCGCGGGGGCGTAGCCGCGCAGACCGTCCGTCTCGATCGTCATGCCCTGATAGTTCACGGGAATGTCGATCCAGCACGGACCGGGGCGGCCGTGCGTCGCGAGGTGCCACGCGCGCTCGAGCATGTACCGGATGTCGGCGGGGTCCTCGAGCATGGCGGCGTACTTGCACATCGTGGACGCCGCTTTGGTGATATCGAACTCCTGATCGCCCACCGCGCGCAGCGGCAACCCCTTGGTGAAGCGCTCGGCGTAGCGCGCCGTTGTGTCGTAGCGCACCTGGCCGGAGATCACCATCATCGGGATGGAGTCGAGCCAGCCGCCGACGACGCCCGTGAGCGCGTTCGTGCCGCCCGGGCCCGTCGTGACGCACAGCGCCGCGATGCGGTTCTCCAGCCGCGCGTAGGCTTCGGCCGCGATGGCGCAGGCCTGTTCGTGGTGGTTGTAGGTACAGTGCAGCTTCTCATGGTGGCCCAGAGCATCGTTCAGGTGCATCGCACCGCCGCCCGTCACAAGGAAGCAGTCCGTCACTCCGTGATCCGCCAGGAAATCAGCCACATAGTCCGCGAGACGAATTTTCATATCCTTCCCTCCGTATTCCGGTATTCTGCCCGTATCAGGGAAAAAGGGCCATTGCTGTTTCTTCGCAACGACCCTTTCCGCGCTCAGCGCACTGCTTCCAGAATGACCTTTGCCATGTAGTCGATCATCTCGTCCGTCATACCGGGATAGACGCCGACCCAGAACGTGTTGTTCATGATGAAGTCCGTGTTTTCCAGACCGCCGATGACGCGGTAGGCGTCCGTTCCGCGGATCTGGTCAAAGCACGGGTGCTTGATGAGGTTGCCGGAGAAGAGCAGGCGCGTCTGCACGTTGTGCTCTTCGACATACTTCGTCACGGCGTTGCGGTCAAGACCGGACTCCGGGCGCACCGAGATCAGGAAGCCGAACCAGCTCGGACGGCTGTTTTCGCACGGCTCGGGCAGGATGAGCTTGTCCTCCGCGCACGCAAGGGCTGCGCGCAGGCGCTCCCAGTTGTGGCGGCGGCGCTCGATGAACGACGGGAATTTCTTCAGCTGCTCGCAGCCGATGGCCGCCTGCATGTCCGTCACTTTCAGGTTATAGCCGAAGTGGCTGTACACGTATTTGTGGTCGTAGCCCTTCGGCAGTTCGCCGTACTGGCCGTCGAAGCGGTGGCCGCAGAAATTGTCGCGCCCCGACGGGCAGATGCAGTCGCGGCCCCAGTCGCGGTACGACAGGATGAGGCGGTTCAGCTTCGCGTCATTGGTGTAGACGCATCCGCCCTCGCCCATCGTCATGTGGTGCGGCGGATAGAAGCTCGACGTGCCGATATCGCCCCATGTGCCGGTGAACTTCGTCACGCCGTCGATGGTGTACTGCGTGCCCAGCGCGTCGCAGTTGTCCTCGACGAGCCAGAGGTTGTACTTGTCGCAGAATGCCTTCACGGCCGAGAGGTCGAACGGATTGCCCAGCGTGTGCGCGATCATAACGGCTTTCGTCTTCTCGCTGCGCGCGGCTTCGAGCTTCGTCACGTCGATGTTGTACTGCGGCACCGTCACGTCCACAAACACGGGAACCGCACCGTACTGCAGGATGGGCGTCACCGTCGTGGGGAATCCGCACGCCACGGTGATGACCTCGTCGCCGCGGCGGATCTGACGCTCGCCGAGCTCCGGCGCGGTCAGGACGGAAAAAGCGATCAGGTTCGCCGAAGAACCGCTGTTCACAAGATGCGCGTGCTTCACGCCGATCCACTCGGCGAACTTCTTCTCGAACTCGTCCGAAAAACGGCCCGTCGTGAGCCAGAAGTCGAGCGTCGCATCCGTCAGCGCGCACATCTCGTCCTCGTCGAACACGCGCGCCGCATACGTGATGCGGTCGCCCTCTTTGAAAGGTTCTTTCTTCTCCTTGAATTCGTGATAATACTCCGCCACAAGCGCCTTGATCTCCTCGCGCGCCTCGGCCTCGCTCGTCCACTTCGTCATGTCGTCTCTCCTTCAAACAACCGGATCTCCCGGTCCATCTCCGCGGGGATATCCCCCTGTTCCAGATATACTTTCGTCCACGCGCAGGTCTGGGCGATGGCCTCGCCGATGTGCCAGCGCGGCGCCCACCCGAACACGGACTTGATCTTCGAGCAGTCCAGCTTCAGGAAATTGGCCTCGTGCGGCGCATTCGGCTCGGTGCGGTCCTCCCAGGACGCGCCCTCGCCCCACGACGCGCAGAACAGATCGACGAGGTCGCCCGTCGTCACGCAGTCGCACTCGTCGGGGCCGACGTTGTACCAGCCCGCAAATGTTCCGTCCTCGTACTGCCGCTCGGCGATCATCAGATACGCGAACAGCGGCTCGAGCACGTGCTGATACGGCCGCGTCGAATGCCGGCTGCGCACGGCGATCTTCACGCCTTTTTCCACGGCGCGCACGCAGTCGGGGATGATGCGGTCGTTGGCGAAATCGCCGCCGCCGATCACGTTGCCCGCGCGGGCGGTCGAGACGGGGATGCCCTTGCCCGCAAAGAAGCTGTTCACATAGCTGTGCGTCACGAGCTCCGAGCAGCTCTTCGAGTTCGAATACGGGTCAAATCCGTCGAGCGGTTCGTTCTCGCGGTAGCCCCACGGCCACTCGTTGTTGTGGTACACCTTGTCCGTCGTGACGTTCAGCACCGAGCGCACCGGCCAGCCGGCCAGGCGCACGCACTCGAGCAGGTTCACCGTTCCCATCACGTTCGTCTCGTAGGTGTAGCGGGGGTCCTTGTAGCTGTCGCGCACGATGGGCTGCGCCGCGAGGTGCAGCACGATCTCCGGGCGCGCGGCGTCGAACGCCGCTTTGAGCGCGGCGAAATCGCGCACGTCGCCGATGACGCTCGTCATGCGGCCTTCGAGCCCCGCCATCGAAAACAGGCTGGGCTGCGTCGGCGGATCGAGGCTGTATCCCGTCACAACGGCGCCCGCATTCACGAGGATGCGGCACAGCCACGTGCCCTTGAAGCCCGTGTGGCCGGTGACGAACACGCGTCTGCCGTTCCAGAACTGCTGCATGTTCACTCCTCCCACACCTTCCACGGGGCATGGCCGGACGCCCACAGCTCCTCCAGCTTCTGCTTCTCGCGCTGCGTGTCCATGCACTGCCAGAAGCCCTCGTGCTTGTAGGCCATCAGCTGGCCGTCCCTTGCGAGGTTCTCCAGCGGCGCTTTCTCGAGCACCGTCGAATCGCCCTCGATGTAGTCGAACACCTGCGGCTCGCACACCATGAACCCGACGTTGATCATGCTGCCGTCGGAGTCGCTCTTCTCGCGGAAGCCGGAGATCTCGTTGTTCTTTTCGATCTCGAGCACGCCGAAGCGCTGCCCGATGTTCGTCGCGGTCATCGTGCAGTATTTGCCGTGGCTCTTGTGGTATTCCAGAAGTTTCGCGATGTCCACGTCCGACACGCCGTCGCCGTACGTCAGGAAGAACGGCTCGTCGCCCACGAATTTGCGGATGCGCTTGACGCGCCCGCCCGTCATCGTGTTGAGCCCGGTGTCCACCACCGTCACCTTCCACGGCTCGGCGAAGTTGTCGTGCACTTCCACGGAGTTGGTCTGCAGGTCAAACGTGATGTCCGACGTGTGCAGGAAATAGTCGGCAAAGAATTCCTTGATGACGTGCTGCTTGTAGCCCGCGCAGATGATGAAGTCGTTGAAGCCGTAGTGCGAATACAGCTTCATGATGTGCCACAGGATGGGCTTTTCGCCGATCTCAATCATCGGCTTCGGACGCAGATGGCTTTCCTCGGAAATTCGGGTGCCGTAACCGCCCGCCAAAAGGACCACTTTCATCTCTGATCTCCTCATTTCCCGGATTTTCGGCCGCGCTGTGCCGTCCGCCGTTTATCCACATCATTATAATACATGCGTACCGGGTTTGCAAACGGCTTTTCTCTTTTCGCAGGCTGCGGCGTAAAACGCGCACGAAACACGGTGTGCGCGTTTTCAGATTCGGTATTTTTTGCGCGGGGTTCGGACTTTCCATCTTCGGCCTCTTCGTGTATAATAAAACCGTATCTGCCCATCGGAAAGTGATCCAGGCGGAACTGTACTATAAAAAACCCGAAGGAGTCGAATTCGTTTTATGCAGGAACGCGATCAAAAAGACCGGTTATTTCTCTCCGGAATTCTTTGCGCCGTGCTCGCGCTGGCCGTCGTCTGGATCGGCGCCGTCTCTCCCGCGAGTGCGTGGGTGTCCGCTGCGTTCGGCCAGTGCAATCTGGTCTCCCTGGCCGCGGGCAGCGCGGCCGCGCTGGTGCTGAGCATCGGGCTGAACCGTCTGATGCGCGGCGGCGCGCTCACGGCGAAACTTCCGCGCGGGCTGGCGTGGGGATGCGCTGCCGTCCTGTCCGTATTCCTGATTGTCAGCATGAACCACGAGCGGTATGTCTTTGCGACCAACACGCACTATCTGTTCCTTTTTCGCTATCCCAAGTTTCTGCGCGTCCTGGTCGTATGCGCGCTGAGCGCGATCTTCGTGTACTGGCTGCGCGGCAGCCGCGCGCTGAGGGACAGCGCGCCCACGATCCGGGAGCGCCGCCTGTTCGCCGCGCTCTCCGGTCTCCTCGCCGTTCTCGTTCTGGCGGCAAAATATATGCCGAACGTACTCAACGAGGGCGGCTCGCTGTATCATTTCCACGCATACTTCAATTCCATCTACAACGTGGCGCACGGCGCGCCCTTCTCGTCGGACGTCACGAGCATCTACGGACACTATGCCTTCTTTTACGCGCCGTTCATCCTTCTGGCCCGGGCCGTCGGGTTCACCAACGAGGTGAAGCTGACCATTTTCCTCCTGGCCGCGCTGTGCGCGATCGTGGCGGTGCTGTACGCGTACGCGATCTCCGTGTTCGTGAAGAACGCCCTGGTGCGCGCGTTCGCCGTTGTGAGCGTCTGCCTTGCGATGCTCTCTCTTGACATTGGACTCTATGTTCAGCTGACGCCTCACCGTCTGTTTCCGTACGCGGTGTTTGCCGCGCTGACGGCATTCTGGTACACACATCCGAAGCAGCGCGGCGCCGTGACCGCCGCCGGATACATCGCCGCCGCGCTGGGCGTCGTGTGGAGCACGGAGTGCGGCGCGATCTCGGCGCTCGCCTGGGCCGCTCTGGGATGCTGCAGCGCGCTGCAGAGCCGGAAGCTCTCGGCTTGGCTGCGCGCCGCGGGACACCTTGCGGCGGCCGCCGCGGCAGTCGTCGGCGGCTACTGTCTGACGAACGCGTTCAACCTGGCAATGGGCGGCGGCGTGATCTCCGTGAGCGATTTCCTGTTCCCGCTGATGACCGGCAGCTACATGGAGGGCTACCTTGAAGAACCCCTGTACGGCGGTCCGGCCGCGTGGATGTCCATTCTGCTTGTCGTGTTTTTCCTCGTGTTCCGCGGCTTTTCCAGCACGGTGCTGTGCACTTCCGCCCCCGCCGGGGACGACCGCGCCGCCGCATATTTCATGATCGGCGTGCTCGGCATCGGCTCGCTGTCGTATGCGTTCAACCGCCCGGCACACGGCAATTTCTATATCATGATGCCGCTGATGTCGCTGGCGATGGGGATGATCGTCCAGAGCGCGCTGCCGGAGATCCGGTCGCTCGGCCAGGCTGCGGCGCGCAACAGCCTGTCATTCGCGCGCACGCTGCGCGGCGGCGTCGGCCTCGTGACGCTGTGCGTGCTGTTCCTGACGAGCACGCTGTGCGTGGCGAACTACGGTGCGCGCCAGACCGACAACAAGCGTTTCCGCGACGAATACTCGATGAACCGCATGAGCGACGTCGTTCTGGAGGGTCTTCCGAAGGACCTCGAGACGGCTGCGATGGGCCGCGGCGCGGTGGAGATCTTCGCCTCGCTCGGCCTTGACACCATCGTGCACGTGATGGACTATTCCGACATCACCATCGACCCGGACGACTTCGTCTACGCCGACGATCAGCTCGCGCAGCTCGAGGGCAAGGCCCTGATGATCTGCTCCGACAACATGGACATGCACCGCGAGGCAAACCTCGAGGGCTACCGCTCCTTCATGGAGACGCACACGTTCGCCGGGACCATCACACCGCCCTCCGAGGTGGAGGAGCTCGTGTTTGAGTACTACGTCCCGGTCGGATACGATTTTTCTACCGACGAAGTCGCTCCGCTGCTCTGACCGCCACACAAAAGGAGAGTTTTCATGGAATCCTTCCTTGCCTCCCAAAAGCGCCGTCTGTCCGGCGCGCCGTCCAAGCGGGAGCTTCTCGCGCTGGGCGCGCTGATCGGCATCGCGTTTTTTCTGATCGTCTACGGCACGGCATCTCTGGATGTCTCGTACGACAGCTGGATTCTGTCGGGGCACGTCGAGTCCGACATCGCGTGCGATTACGCGGGCTGGGTGCACTACCGCAACGCGCCGTGGTCGTGGCCGCTCGGCGTGAACAAGAACATCGGCTACCCCTACGGCAACGCGATCGCCGTCTCAGGCCCCGTCGCTCCGATGGGGCTGCTGTTCAAGATGCTGTCGCCGCTTTTGCCCGAGACGTTCCAGTTCTACGGCTGGTGGGCGCTCTTGTGCTACGCGTTTCAGGGCATGGCCGCCGCGCTGCTAGCGGGCCTGTTCACCGACCGCCGCCTGTCCGTTGCGGCCATCTGCGTGCTGTTCGTGTCGTCTCCGGTTCTGGCGGAGCGCGCATTCCGCCACTGCACGCTGATGATTCACTTCGTCGTGCTGCTGGCGTACTATCTGTACATCCGCCGCAGCCGCGGCTTCGGCCGCGGGCAGTGGTGGAAATACACGCTGCTCACGAGCTGCGCCGTCACGGTGTTCCCGTATTTTTATCCCATCGTGCTCGGCATCATGACGGCCTCGCTGCTCCAGACCGTCCGCCGCCCGGGCGGCGTGCGGTGTCTGGCGGGATACTGGCTGGCGAACACGACCATCCCGCTGGCGTGCGGCTGGATGGTGGGCCTGTTCTACTCGAAGACGCCCGCCGCGCGCGACGGCTACGGCATCTTCTCGATGAACCTGAATCAGGTCATCAACCCGCAGAGCTACGGCGACATCCTGTGGTCGCGCGTGTTTCAGGTCCGTCCGCTCGTGCTGGCGCAGTACGACGGATTCAACTACCTCGGCCTCGGCGTGCTGCTCGCGCTGCCGCTGCTCGCGCTGGCCTTTCTCATCTCCGTGCGCAAACAGTTGCTGCCCACGCTGTGGGGGCTTGCCCGCCGCCATATCTGGCTGGGCCTCGTGGTGATCGGCTTCGCCGCATACGCCGTGAGCAATCAGGTGTACTGGGGCGGCCTGCTCGTGTTCTCCTACCCGCTGCCCTCCGCCGCGTCCGTCGTGACCGGCCTGTTCCGCGCCAGCAGCCGCATCTTCTACGGCACATATTATTTCCTGTTCCTCGTCGCGGCGGCTCTCTGCTGCAAGGTGTGCGGCAGCCGCAAGCGCCTTGCCTCGGCACTGCTCGTGCTGATCGCCGCAGTGCAGCTGTGGGATATCAGCCCCGGCCTCATGTGGAAGCACGATTATTTCGCCGAGCGCATCGAGTACAAGAGCCGGTATGACACGGAACTTCTGCAGTACGTGGGCGAGCACTACGACAGGCTCATTTTCCTTGAGATCCATGACTACAACACGCAGGAGCTGAGCGTGCTGCTCGGAAAGTACGGCCTTGTGACCAACCTCAACACCAGCCCGCTCGAGGACATCTACGGCTCCGACGAATACGTGCAGGAAAAGCTGGCCGAACTGCGCGCGGGCGAGATCGACACCTCGGAGGCATACGTCATCACGCAGGAGGCCCTCTTCCAGGAGCTCTCGGAGCTTCTGGAGGGAAAGATGGTCGCGGTGAGCGACGAGAACTTCAACATGCTGCTGCCGGTGCTGGAGGGCGAGACGCCGCCCGAGAGCCTGCCGATCGTGCACGACCGGTGACAGCGCCCCGAAGCGCAAACAAGAGCGCCGCCCCTTGCGAGGGGCGGCGCTCTTCTCTTTTTCCGGGCAGAAAAAAGCCCGGCTCCGCACGGTGCAAAAGCCGGGCGACGGGGGCCGTCAGGCCGCCCGGTCGTCATCGTATTCGTCGAAAGCGTAGTCGTCCAGCACGTATTCATCCAGCTCCGCCACCGGCGTCACGGTGAAAATGTCCTCGTCTTCGAAAATGCCCTTCGGGGCAAAACTGTCCATGCGTACCATACGAAAGCACTCCTTTTCTTTGTTGTGCTTTCAGTATAGCTGTTTGGGTGTCCCAAAGACGGGACTTATTTGTACTCGCTCAGAATATCCAGGCACATCTGCTTGAAATCGTCCGCGAGGCTGCGCGGCGCGGCGATGCGCGCCTGCGTGCCGAAGCCCGCGAGCCAGCCCATGAACTGAGGGCTCGGGACGACGTCCACACAGACCTTGAAGTGCTCCTTATCGACGCGCAGGAACGTGACGTCGTCGCCGAAGCGGTCGAGCACCACGCCCGCGAGGCTGTTGGCGAAGATGAGCTCCGCGCGCACGGGCTCGCCTCCGAACATGCCGAAGGTCTTCTGCACATATTCGGCCACGTCAAAGTGCTCGAACATCTCCTTGCCGCTGCGCTTGGTGCGCCCGGTGCTGATGCCCGTCATCTTGTCCACGCGGTAGTGGCGGATGTCCTGCGCTTCCTCGTCGAACCCGACGAGGTAGTAGTTCTCATCCTGCCAGATCAGCGCGTAGGGCGACACGCGGTAGCGGCGGCCGCCGCGGCGCAGCTGCTGCTTTTTCTCCGGCGTCCAGCGGAAGTACTGGAAGCGGATCTGCTTGTCGTGGTTGATGGCCTCGTGCAGCGCGTCGATGTTGTAATAGACGCTCTCGTTCATGCTCTTGACGCGCCCGGCGACATAGACCTGACGCTGCAGATCCTGCGCTTCGTAGTGCGAGCAAAGGCTCTCGATCTTCTTGATGAGCGCACGGCTCTTGTTCACCGACAGAAAGCGCGACGACTGCACCGCGTCGACCAGCAGCTTCAGTTCCGGCAATTCGAACGTTCTGTGCGCCAGCGCATACCCTGCTTTCGAACGCAGGATATCCATGCCGTACGCCTCCAGCGCGTCCATGTCGCTGTAGATGCTCTTGCGCTCCGCGGACACGCCGCGGGCCTCCAGGCGGCTGATGATGGCCGGCATGGAAAGGACGTGATTTTCGTCCGTTTCCTCCCGGAGCATGTCGGCAAGATACAGCAGTTTCAATTTTTGATTTTCTCTTCTCGGCATAATTTACACCGCCAATTCGATGTTTTTTTCGTGCTTAACTTCAATATTAACACAATCGGCGGCAATTTGAAAGTGGTGCGGCAAAATTTTTTTGCACTTTCGGAGGCAGGGCTTTGAGGGTCTGTGCAGACGAAAGAACAAAGCGCCGTCATCCGAGGATGCCGGCGCTTTCCATGTCGTCGAGAAGCATCTGCGTGCGCAGGGCCGCGCCCTCGCTCGTCAGATGGTTGTTGCTGTTGTAGAAGAGTTCCCCCGGCATCAGGCAGTCCGTGAGCGAACCGATGTATTCGGGCGTCATTTCGCGCTCCATGCGCGCTTCGAGTTCCGCGAGGCCCTCCCGCGTTCCGGTAAACGCGAGTTCGTCGAACGGCGCCCATGTGAGGACGACCGTCGCCCCGGCGGACTCCGCGTACCGCGCGAAGCGGTTCACCGCGCGCACGACATCGTCCGACAGGCTCGACGCATCGGGCGCGAGCGTGTTGTTGCTGTCGTACCCCTTTTCCAGGATGGACTCGCGCGGCGTGACGATGTCGCCCCACGGGCCGAAGCCGAAGCCGTAATATTCCTCGAGCGGCGTCTGCGCGGGCGCGCCTGTGCTCTCATACAGTGAGATCTTGCCGCTGCCGTAGGTGTAGTAGGACGTCAGCATTCCGGGCAGATAGCTCATCGGCAGCTTGCGCATGAGGGACGCCGAGTTCTCCACGGCCATCCACACGAGCGAATAGCCGAACGAATTTTCCAGCATCGCAAATTCCGGCGCGATGACGACGATGTCTCCCTCATGCAGCTCGCCCTGCAGAAGCGAGAGGTAGTATTCGATGCCGAGATATGCGGTGGCGCCCAGCGCGATGCAGGGCATACCCGTCTGTTCGGCCACGGTCTCGCACTCAATGGCGTACGGCACGCTCGAGCCGCCCACGACGAGGATGCGCGCGCCCTCCGTCTCGCGCAGCGTCTCCTGCTTGACGAGCACCGAACCCATCAGGCTGCCGCGGTACATCGCGGGGAGCGACTGCACATAGCAGAAGTACGCGGTGGGGACGGCGCACAGCGCGAGGAAAAAACACACAAGGCGCAGCACAAAACGCTTGATCACAGTGTTTCCTCCTCAGAACTGAAAATAGATGAATTCCGCCTTCGTGCCCTCCGGGCGCGTGAGCGCCACGAGGAGCACCGCGAGGCACACGGCGTACCGCACGCCCCAGCGCACGGGCGCGGCCTGCCGCTGCAACAGCGCGATGGGGTCGCCGTAAAACGTCTCGACGGCGTCGTACACCGTCAGCGCGGCGAGCGCCGCGAGCATGCCCCACAGCGCGCCGCCCGTCAGCCCGATGGTGCCGAGCGCCGCAACGAGGTTCTGCACAGGCATCCACAGCGCGTACGGCAGACGGCTGACGATGTACAGCGCGTCGGACATCGTCTCAGCGCGGAAGAAGACCCAGCACACGCACACAAGGCCGAAGCACACGGCCCAGCGCAGCAGCTGCACCGCGCGGCGGCCAATCTTCCCGCGCGAGCGCTCGAATCGGTCGAGCCGCGGAATGACCAACACATCCGCCATGCTCAGCACACCGAACAGCGCGCCCCACGCGACGAACGTCCACTTCGCGCCGTGCCACAGGCCGCTGACGAGGAACGTCAGAAAGAGGTTGCGCAGGTGGCGCGCTCTCCCGCAGCGGCTGCCGCCGAGCGGGATGTAAACGTAGTCCTGAAACCACGTGGAGAGCGAGATGTGCCAGCGCCGCCAGAAATCCTTGATGCTGCGCGCAAAATACGGGCAGCGGAAGTTGCGCATCAGCCGGAAGCCCAGGATGCGCGCGCTGCCGAGCGCGATGTCGGAATAGCCCGAGAAATCGCAGTACACCTGAAATGCGAACAAGAGCGTGGCGATGACGTATCCCATCGGCGCGCACATACTGAGGTCGCCGTAGACCTTGTCCACGTAGACGGCGGCGGTGTCGGCCACGACCACCTTCTTGAACAGCCCCCACGCGATCTGGTGGCAGCCGTAGGAAAAGGCCGCCGCGTCGGGGCGGTGCTCCTCGCGGAACTGCGGCAGCAGCGTGACGGCGCGCTCGATGGGCCCGGCCACGAGCTGCGGGAAAAAGCTGACATACAGCGCGTAGATGCCGAAGTGGCGCTCGGCCTTCATCTGCCCGCGGTACACATCGATGGCGTAGCTCAGCGTTTGGAACGTGTAGAAGCTGATGCCCACCGGCAGGATGATGTTCAGCGTAAAATCGCTCACCGGGAGCGACACCGCGCGCAGCAGCGCCGTGACGCTCTCACTGAAGAAATTGAAATACTTGAAGAAGAACAGGCACGCGAGGCTCAGGCACACGCCGCCCGCGAGCCACGCGCGGCGCGCACGCTCCGAGCGGGCGCGCTCCACCCCCAGCGCAGCCGTGTAGCTCGACGCAGTGGTGAACAGAATGAGAAACACAAGGTTGGGGTTCCAGCTCATGTAGAAGTAATAGCTCGCGCCGAGCAGGAGCACCCACCGCACGCGGTGCGGCACAAGGAAGTACGCCGCCGCGACGAGCGGGAGAAAGACGGCATATTGCCAGGAATTGAACAGCATCGCGCAAACTCTCTTTCCGTGGAATGCGTCAGGCCCGCGGCGCGTCCGGCGTCTCGGGGACGCGGCGTTCGGCGAGACGCTCGCGCACGAACATGCGCGTCAGCGCATACACCACGCTGCACGTGGGAACGGCGAACAGCATGCCGACGATGCCCCACAGGCTGCCGCCGAGCGTGACGGCCGTGAGCACCCAGATGGGCGGCAGGCCGACCGAAGAGCCCACGACGCGCGGGTAGATGAGGTTGCCCTCGATCTGCTGCAGCGTCAGCAGGAACACGACGAACCACACGGCCTGGATGGGGTCGACCATCAGGATCATGAACGCGCCCACGACCGTGCCGACGATGGCGCCGACGATGGGGATGAGCGCGGAGATTCCCACGAGCGCGCCGATCATCGGCGCGTACGGGAAGCGGAACAGCAGCATGCCGAGCCACGTCAGCGTGCCGAGGATGCACGCCTCGATGCACTGGCCGGACACGAAGTTCGCGAACGTGCGCGCGGAAAGGCGCAGCACGAAGAACAGACGCTCACAGAAGGCGCCGGGCAGCACGGCCCGCGCGAGCGACGCGAAATTGCGCTTGAGCTTTTCCTTGCCCAGCAGGATGTACAGCGCGAAGATGAACGCCACCACGCCGTTCGTCACGCCGCCCACGACGCCCGACACGAGCGAGACGGTGTTGCCCACGAGCACGGAGCCGCTCTCCTTGAGGTACTGGAGCAGCGTCTCGGCGGTCTTGTTCCAGTCCACCGACAGCGACGCCACCCACTTGTCGAGCGCGGGCATCACGTCCGTGTGCTGGAGCGCGAACTCCTGCAGATCGGCAAAGAAGCCGGGGATGCCGGACACAAGCACCTGGATGGCGTTGATGAATTCCGGCACGACGAGCGCGAACACCACGGCCAGAACGGCCAGAATGAAACACAGCGACACCACGATGCCCAGCGGCCGGCGCACGGCGCGCAGCGCGGGGTGTTTCGCGTTCGGGAAGAAGCGGTCCTCAAAGAAGCGCATCGGCACGTTCAGCACGAACGCGATGCAGAATCCGAGCAGGAACGGGAAGAAAAGCCCCACCATGTGCGACACAAGCCCGAGCGCGTTGCCGGGGTCCTCCAGCACGCGGTAGAACAGGATGCCGCAGCAGGTGAGCGCCAGGAGAAACAAAAACGTCCTTTTGTCGGTGCGCAATCGAAATACCTCCTTCCCGGGACGGCCGGGAACTCTTTTCTACTACTATATCACATCACAGCGAAAAACACACGAAAAGAATGCCGTACGCGACGGGCTGATGCAGAAGATAGATCAGCAGCGCGCGGCGCGAGATCCACTCGCACGCGCCGATGCGCGGCACGTCCGCGAGCTTCGGCCCGATGATCCGCCACGCGAACAGGCCCGTCCAGAACAGAAACAGCCACGGAATGAGCGGGAAATAGTCGGCCGAGTAAAAGCCCGGCGGCATGAAACCCGCGAAGAAGAGCCACCGCGCGTTGTAGAGAAAGTCCGGCAGCTCTGTGCCGAAGAACGCGAGATGGCCGTGCGGCACGGTGTAGCACACGGCGAACAGCGCCGCCGACACGACCGCGCCCGCGGCCGCGGGGATGCGGTTCAAAGCCGGGCGCAAAAGCGCCGTCAGGAATGCCGCCGCGCCGAGAAAGTGCAGGATGCCGAACGAGATGCGCTCGGACGGCATGACCGTGTACGTCACGGCCGTGAGCAGAAGCCCGCACCCGAACACGATGGCCGCGCGGCGGTACGGTTTGCGCGACGACAGGCTCAGCGCGCCCGAGACGAGGATGAACGTCCAGCAGATGGCCTGCTGCCACACGAACGACGCGCGCGTTCCCATGAACGCCACCGGCACGCCGAAGATGTACACGACGTCGTACAGCGTGTGGTACGCCACCATGTTCACGACGGCGACGCTTTTCAGGATGTCGAGGACCGAAGAGCGCTTCATGCGTCAAAGCCCTCCGCGGCGAAGAACGCGCGCGCGGATTCCTCCGTGCACGAGACGCTGCCCTGCGCGAACTCGCCGCGTCCGCCGCCCTTTCCGCCGAGCGCGGCGTTCATCCGCGCGGCCAGTTCCGCGGCGCCCGCGCCGCACACGGCGTAGGAGAATCCGTCTCCGCGGCGGCACAGCACGGCCGCAAGGCCGCAGCGCGCGGCGAGCGACGACGCGAAGCGTCGCACGCTGTCGCCCGAGAGCCCTTCACAGACGCGCAGTGCAGGCACGTTTTCCCGACACGTGCGCGCCTCGGCCTCGAAGCGCGCGTTCTCGGCCGCCGCCAGCTGCGCGTGCAGCGCGGCGTTCTCGTCCAGCACGCGGCGCACCGCGGCGGGGGTCTCGTCCGGTTTTGCGCTCAGCAGCACCGAGATCTCATGCACCGCATCGTGGCGGCGGCGGTAGTCCTCCAGCGCGCGCATGCCGCACGCAATGGTCACGCGCGTGCCGCCCTTGTAGCTCTGCGCGGAGGTGATCTTGACAAGCCCCACCTCGCCGGTGCGCGCCACGTGCGTGCCGCAGCACGCGCACACGTCGGCACTGCCCGCGGTGACGATGCGCACGGGGCCCTCCAGCGCTTTCTTGCTGCGGTAGGAAAGGTGCGAAAGACGCACCGGGTCGGGCCATTCGGCCGTGACGGGCTCGTTGCGCTGAACGATGCCGTTCGCCAGCTCCTCGGCCAGTGCGAGCATCTCGTCCGTCATGGGCAGCGAGAAGTCGATGCGCACGCTGTCCTCGCCGATGCCGAAGCCCACGTTCTCGCAGCCGAACTGCTCATGCGCGACGCCCGACAGGATGTGCTCGCCCGTGTGCTGCTGCATGTGGTCGAACCGGCGCGTCCAGTCGATGTCGCCCTGCACCGTCTCGCCCACGCGCACCGGAGCGGTGACGGTGTGCCAGATCACGCCGTCCTCCTCGTGCACGTCCACAACGCGCGCGCCGCCCAGCGCGCCGCGGTCGGCGGGCTGACCGCCGTCCTCGGGATAAAAGGCCGTGGCGGCCAGAGCGGCGCGCAGCACGCCTCCGTGCTCCTCGCAGGCCAGCACGGTGGAGCAGAAGCTGGCGCAGTATGCGTCGCGTTCATACAGTCGTTCGGTCTTTTCCACGGGAATCCCTCCAGAAAAAAGTTGATTTCATTGTATCATCCGTTTCCGTCAAAAGCACTAAAAAAAACGCCAAAAATTTGATATGCACAGACTTTCTTTTTGTAATATAATTCAATTGATACACAGTGCGCGCACGGGAGGAGCGAAAAACCATGGTATTTGAACAGCGTCAGTGCGGCGTGCTGATGCCGGTGGCGAGCCTTGCGGGACCCTACGGCATCGGCTCGCTGGGCAAATCCGCGGCGCGTTTTGTCGATTTTCTCAGCCGCGCGGGGCAGAGCGTGTGGCAGATTTTGCCGCTCTCGCCCACGAGCTTCGGGGACAGCCCGTATCAGAGCCCGTCGGCGTTCGCCGGCAACCCGTATTTCATCGACCTCGACACGCTGCGCCGTGAAGGGCTGCTGAAAAAGGGCGAGTATGAGAACGAGGCGTACGGCGCAAACCCGCGCCGCGTGGACTACGCCGCGCTGTACGAAGCGCGCTACAAGGTGCTGCGCACGGCGTTCGAGCGCTTTTCGGCGTGGTATCCCGACGACTACTACCGCTTCTGCTGGGAAAACCGCGACTGGATCGAGGACTACGCGCTGTTCATGACGGCGAAGGGTCTCAATGACGGAAAGGCCTACCTCGAGTGGGAGGACGAGGGCCTGCGCCTGCACAAGAAGGAGGCACTCGACCGCCTGTACGCCGAGCACGAAAAGGAAGTGCACTTCTGGAAATTTCTGCAGTATGAATTCACGCGCCAGTGGGACGCGCTGCACGCGTACGCGAAGTCAAAGGGCGTGTCCATCCTCGGCGACATTCCCATCTACGTCTCGGCCGACTCCGCCGACGTGTGGGCGAACCGCGAGCTGTTCCTGCTTGACGAAAACGGCGTGCCGAAGGACGTCGCGGGATGCCCGCCGGACTATTTCTCGCCCGACGGCCAGCTGTGGGGCAACCCGCTCTACGCGTGGGACGCGCACGAAAAGACGAAGTTCGCGTGGTGGGTGCGCCGCATCCGCTTCGCGCTCGCGCAGTTCGACAGCCTTCGCATCGTCCACTTCCGCGGCTTTGACACGTACTACGCCATCCCCTACGGCAGCGTGAACGCCGTGACGGGCGAGTGGCGGCACGGGCCGGGCATGAAGCTGTTCAGCGAGGTGCGCCGCCAGCTCGGCGACGTGCCCATCGTGGCCGAGGACCTCGGCGACCTGTGCGACAGCGTGTACGCGCTCTTGCGCGACAGCGGATTCCCCGGCATGAAAGTGCTGCAGTTCGCATTCGACGCGCCGGGCGAGAGCGAGTATCAGCCGCACACGTATCCGCGCAACTGCGTGGCCTACACCGGCACGCACGACAACAACACGACGCTCGGGTGGTGGCGCTCGGCGCCCCCGGCGACGAAGCGCCGCGCGGCGGAATACCTCGGCCTGAACGAAAAAGAGGGGTTCGCCGAGGGCATGATGCGCGGCGCGCTGCAAAGCCCTGCTTTGTGGTGCATCCTGCCGTTGCAGGACTGGCTCGGCACGGGTGCACGCGGGCGCATCAACACACCGTCCACGCTCGGCGGGACGAACTGGACGTGGCGCGTTCTGGATGAGGAACTCACAGCGGCGCTCGAAAAGCGGATGCGCACGACGTGCGCGCGCTACGGGCGGCACTGAATTTCGGAGGAGGGATTTTGTGATGAACAATCGAATTCGGCAGAGCTATGAGGGCGCGGCCGCGGCAACGGGGCTGCAGCTGGACGAAGCGGGCGGCGTTGTGTACGGCAACCGCGGCGGATATGAGATGATCCTGTATCCGGCGAACGCCAATTACCCGTACATGCTGACGATCGAGGTCTCCGTGCAGAGGCAGGCAGGCCCGCTCACGAAGGACGAGGCCAAATCGCTGTGCCGCGCGGCCAAACCGATCGCGCGCGCCGCGCAGAACGGGCGCGTCGTCACGGTGCAGCTCAAGAATCAGACCAACCCGCGCAAGCTTGCGGAGAACGTTGCGGCCGCGGTGACGGCGCTCGAGACGTTTTTGCACGAGCAGGGATTCTTCAACGTGTGCCGCGCGTGCGGCAAGC
>NHCFI02800__coassemble_1130_pt1 | contig 18999 bp, 19 predicted proteins | sample NHCFI02800__metabat2_high_PE_010 | metagenome-assembled genome bin NHCFI02800
CTGCACATTCCGTGCTGCGAAACGGTTTGGCGTTTCGCACATAATATTATAACAAACAGCTCCGTCGATTTCCACATCTTTTTTCGGTTTTGGCCCGGATTTGCCCGGTTTTTTTATCCCTTTCGCCGCTTTGCGCTTGAAAACTTTCTTTTTTGGCGTACAATGGTATTATCCGAAAATAGTATCCGCGCACGAGTCGGGAGGCGCGGAGGGCAAAAGAGGGGAGAGACTTTCTCATGAGTGAAGCGCGCAAAGCGTTTGAACAAGAGGTGCGCCGCAACCGCGCGTGCCTGGAAAAACACCTGGACGCCGGGGTGAATTTCATCTCGTTTGACGGTGTTGTCATCGAGGATTCCGTCGCCATCGCGCCGGGCGCGACCATCCTGCCCGGGACCATCCTGCGCGGGAAGACCGTCATCGGAGCGGGCTGCGTCATCGGCCCGAACAGCGTTCTTGAGAACGCCGAGCTCGGCGAGCGCGTCGAGTTCAACCAGAGCCAGGGGTATGACTGCCGCCTCGCCGACGGCGTGCGCGTCGGTCCGTTCGCACACCTGCGCCCGAACACGGTCGCCGACTCCGGCGTGCACCTCGGCGCGTTCGTCGAGACGAAGAACTCCACCATCGGCAAGAACACGCAGCTGTCGCACCTCACCTATGTGGGCGACTCCGACGTCGGCAAGGGCTGCAACTTCGGTTGCGGCACCGTGACGAGCAACTACGACGGCGTGTCGAAGAACCGCTGCAAGGTGGGCGACTACGTGTTCATCGGCTGCAACACGAACCTCATCGCGCCGGTGACGGTGGGCGAGGGCGCGTACACGGCCGCGGGCAGCACCATCACGGGCGACGTGCCCGCCGGGGCGCTGGCCATCGCGCGCGAGCGCCAGACGAACAAGGAGGGCTGGGCGGAAACAAAGCTCGCGCCCTACTACGAAAAGCAGAAGAAAAAGGAGAATTGAGTTTCCGCTCATGCTGTTTGCAAAACCGACCATTGACTTCATCGTCGCGGGCCTCGGCAACCCCGGCGCAAAATACGAGCACACGCGTCACAACGCCGGGTTCGACGCGCTGGACTACGCCGCCGACAAATGGGGCGCGCGCGTGACGAAATCGAAATTCGACGCCCTCACGGACGTCGTGACCATCCGGGGCAAGAAAGTGCTGCTGCTCAAGCCGCAGACGTTCATGAACGCGTCCGGGCAGGCCGTGGGCAAGGCGTGCTCCTTTTATAAGGTGCCGCCCGAGCGCGTCATCGTGCTGTTCGACGACATCAGCCTGCCGCCGGGCAAGCTGCGCCTGCGCAAGACGGGCTCGGCGGGCGGCCACAACGGCATCAAGTCCATCATCGCGGCCATCGGGCAGGATTTTCCCCGCGTCAAGATCGGCGTGGGGGAAAAGCCCCACCCGGACTACGATCTGGCCGACTGGGTGCTCTCGAAACTGACCGACACGGAGAAAAAGGCCGTGAGCGCGCGCTGGGACGATGTGCGCGGCGCGGTGGAAATGATTCTGGACGGTGAATTCACCGCCGCACAGGGAAAATACAATGGATGAAAAACTGGATCTGACCGCGCTGCGCCGTGCGTCTGCCGTGCGCGCTGCGGTGTGCACGGCGCTGTACGCGCTGTCGCTCGTGCCGGCGGCGTTCTCTCCGGCGGTGTTCGGGCTCACGGTCTGTCCGGGCGCGCTGGCCGGGACGGCCGCGGCGTGGTACTGGCTCAAAGCCCTCGCGCTGTGCCGCGGGGAGAAATACCTGCGCAAATATTTTTCGCGCACGCTGCGCGCGGCGCTGGCGCTGCCGGTGTTCGCCGTGCTGTCGTTCGCGCCGCTGCAGATCGAATCGCTCCTCGCGTCCTCGGAAGACCTCACGGGCTCGCTGCTCTGGGTGCTTCCGTTCCTGCTGGCGCTGCCCGTGCTTTTGTGCGTGTTCACGGCCGTGGCGCTGCACGCCAGCGTGCTGCACATGAAGGAATCGGCCGAGAGCGAGGGGCGCATGTACCGCGAACTGCCGTTCGCCGCGATGCTCATTGCGGCCATCGGGCTCGCGCTCGCGGCCGTGTGGTTCATCTACATGGTGCTGCTCTGAACGCTTTTTTGATTTGACGACAATTTTTGGGTGATCCGGGGAAGGTCATGCTGACACACAATCTGAGAAATACCACCGAGTTCAAGAAACTTCTGGCTGCCGCGGCAGGGGGATTCCCCGCCGTGACGGCCCTTTTCGGCCTGCCCGCCGCCGCGCGCGCCCAGATGCTGGCCGCGCTGTGCGAGGAGACCGGCCGTCCGGCGTTCGTCGTGTGCGCGGGCGAAGCCGCGGCAACGCGCTTCGCGTCCGACCTCGCGGCCTTCGGCCAGCGCGCCGAGGTGCTGCCCGCGCGCGACTTCGTGCTGCGCAGCGTCGAGGGACAGAACCGCGAATACGAGTACCGCCGCCTCGCCGTGCTGGGCAACGCCGTCGGCGGGCGCACGCGCATCATCTGCGCGGGCGTCGAGGGCGCGCTGCAGCGCACCGTGCCGAAATCCGAGTTCTGCGGCAACACGCTCACGCTGAAGACGGGCGCGGAGATCGCCGTGCCCGACCTTTCGGCGCGCCTTGCGCGCGCGGGCTACCACCGCCGTTTTCAGGTGGAGGGGCCGGGCCAGTTCGCCGTGCGCGGCGGCATCGTGGACATCTACGCGCCCGACATGGAAAAGCCGTGCCGCCTCGAGTTCTGGGGCGACATGATCGAGGCCATGTTCACGTTCGACCTCGTCAGCCAGCGGCGCGAGGCGCCCGTGCGCAAGATCCACCTCTCGCCCGCGCGCGAGGTGCTCTTCGGCGACGCCGCGGCCGCGGCCGACGCCATCCGCAAAGCGGGCGCGAAGCTCAGCGGCAGGACGCGCGAGCAGTTCCAGCGCGCCGCGGAGAAGGACCTCGCGGCCCTTGACGCCGGGACGCTGCCCGAATGCCTCGACAAATACATCGCCGTGCGCTACAAGACGCTGGCCACGGCTTTGGAATACCTCGACAATCCCATCGTGTTCCTCGACGAGCCCAGTGCGCTGCGCGAGGCCGCCGACGCGCAGCAGTACCGCTTCGGCGAGGAGACTACGCGCCTGCTCGAGGAGGGAGAACTTGCCCCGAGCCTGTGCGCATTCTACTCCTCGCTCGACGACCTGTACATCGCGGCGCAGAACGCGCGCGGCGTGGCGTGCGAGAACTTCGCGCGCTCGATGGACGGCCTGCGCCTTGCCGAGACGGTGAGCGCCACGGCGCACGCGCTGCCCGCGTGGGGCGGCGCGGTGGCGTCCCTCACGGACGATCTGCGCCCGATGATGGCGCAGCAGTACGCCGCGGCGGTGTTCGCGGGCACGCAGCGCGCCGCGGCCGCCCTCGCGCGCGACCTCGAGGCCGCGGGCATCACGGCCAACGCGTACCGCACACCGCCCGAGACCGTTCCCGCCGGGACGGTCGCCGTCGTGGAGGGGCATCTCTCCGGCGGCGCGGAGTATCCGTTCGCGCGCTTCGCCGTGTTCACCGGCCGCCGCCAGAAGGACTCGGGCGAAAAGCGCGCCGCAAAGAAAAAGGACAAGGGGCTCTCGTCGCTGTCCGACATCACGCCGGGCGACTACGTCGTGCACCAGAACCACGGCATCGGCGTGTACAAGGGCATCCGCCGGCTCGACCTGCAGGGCGTCGTGAAGGACTACATCACCATCGCCTACGACAAGGGCGACACGCTGTACGTGCCCGTCACGCAGCTCGACGTCGTCAGCCGCTACACCGCGCCCGGCGAGGGCGAGCGCGTCAAGCTGTCGAAGCTCGGCGGCGACGCGTGGAACAAGACGAAGGCGCGCGTCAAAAAGGCCACCGAGGAGATGGCCGAGGAGCTCATCCAGCTCTACGCCAAGCGCGAGCAGGCGAAAGGTTACGCCTTCCCCGAGGACGGCGAGTGGCAGCGCGACTTCGAGGCGCGCTTCGCCTACGAGGAGACGCCCGACCAGCTCACCTGCACCGCCGAAATCAAGAAGGACATGGAGAGCACCCATCCGATGGACCGCCTTCTGTGCGGCGACGTCGGCGTGGGCAAGACGGAGGTGGCGCTGCGCGCTGCGTTCAAGTGCGTCATGGGCGGCAAGCAGGTCGCCATCCTCGTGCCCACCACCATCCTCGCGTGGCAGCACTACAACACGATTTTGTCGCGCATGGAGGCGTTCCCCGTGAAGGTGGAGCTGCTCTCGCGCTTCCGCACTCCGAAACAGCAGAAGCAGTCCCTCGCGAACCTCTCGCAGGGCGTGGCGGACATCGTCGTGGGCACGCACCGCCTGCTCCAGAAGGACGTGAAGTTCCACGACCTCGGCCTCGTCATCGTGGACGAGGAGCAGCGCTTCGGCGTGACGCACAAGGAGAAACTGAAAGAGCTGTGCGTCGGCGTGGATATGCTCACGCTGTCGGCCACGCCCATCCCGCGCACGCTCAACATGGCCATGTCCGGCCTGCGCGACATGAGCACCATCGAGGAGCCGCCGGTGGAGCGCCGCCCCATCGAGACGTATGTGCTCGAGTACGACGACATTGTCATCGGCGACGCGCTGCGGCGCGAGCTCGCGCGCGGCGGGCAGGCGTACTACCTGCACAACCGCATCGACACGCTCGAGCAGAAGGCCGCGCACATCGCGGAGATCTGCCCCGGCGCACGCGTCGCGACGGCGCACGGCAAGATGGACGAGGCCACGCTCTCGCGCGTGTGGCAGCAGCTGCTCGACGGTGAGATCGACATCCTCGTGTGCACCACGCTCATCGAGACGGGCGTCGACGTGCGCAACTGCAACACGCTCGTCATCGAGGACGCCGACCGCATGGGCCTCGCGCAGCTGTATCAGATCCGCGGGCGCGTCGGGCGCTCGGGGCGCAAGGCGTACGCGTACTTCACGTTCCGGCGCGACAAGGTGCTCAACGAGATCGCGGCAAAGCGGCTGTCGGCCATCCGCGAGTTCACGAGCTTCGGCTCGGGCTTCCGCATCGCGATGCGCGACCTCGAGATCCGCGGCGCGGGCAATCTGCTCGGCCACAGCCAGCACGGCCACATGGAGGCCGTCGGCTACGATATGTATGTGAAGATGCTCAGCGCGGCCATCGCCAAGGCGAAGGGCGAGGAACCTGTCGCCGACAAGAGCGAGTGCCTCGTGGACATCACCGTGGATGCGTACATCCCCGAGAAGTATATCGCGGACGCGTCCGGCCGCATCGAGGCGTACAAGCGCATCGCCGCCATCGACAGCCGCCAGACGGCCGACGACGTGCGCGACGAGCTGTGCGACCGCTACGGCAAGCCGCCGAAGAGCGTCGAGGGACTCATCGAGATCAGCCTCGCGCGCGTCGTCGCGGCGCGCCTCGGCGTGTACGAGATCACGCAGCGCGGCGATTCTCTCATCCTCTATTCCGACAAGCTCGATTTGCCCACCGTCAAGCCCCTGCTCAAGGCGATGGGGCGGCGCGTGCTGGTGAACGCGTCGGCAAAGCCGTACCTCTCGCTGCGCGTGCTCGACGGCGAGGCGCCCGTGGGCGTGTTGTCCATGGCGCTCGAGCTGCTGGACGGCGGCGCGTCCGAAGAAAGTTGACGGAAATTTCACACATTCCACATACCGGCGCGGTATGATAAAAGAAAACGGAACAGGAAATGCCGGAACGCACTGAAAAGGGAGGCGCAACGCCATGATCAAGATTCTCATTGCCGACGATGAGCCGCGCATCCGCGCGCTGATCCGTCAGCATCTCGAACACGAGGGATATGCCTGCGAGGAGGCGGCCGACGGCTCGGCCGCGCTGACGCTCCTGACCGCGGGCGGGATCGACCTTGCCATTCTGGACGTGATGATGCCGTTCGTCGACGGCATGACGGTGCTGCGTGAGATGCGCACGCGCAAGATCAATACGCCCGTCATCATGCTCACCGCGCGCGGCGAGGAATACGACCGCGTCGCCGGGCTCGAGAGCGGTGCGGACGACTATGTGGTCAAGCCGTTCAGCACGCGCGAGCTCATTGCGCGCATCAAAGCGGTGCTCACGCGCACGCTGCCGAAATCCCAGGCGGACGGCACGAGCTATGTGTTCGGCGACCTTGTGATCGACACCGCCAGCCACTCCGTGCGCATCGGCGGCGAGGAAGCGCCGCTCACTCCGAAGGAATTCGACCTGCTGGTCTTCCTCGCGTCGAACAAGGGCATCGCCCTCTCGCGCGAGACGATCCTGCAGAAGGTGTGGAACTACGACTACTACGGCGAGGACCGCACCGTGGACACGCACATCAAGATGCTGCGCGGTCATCTCGGAAAATACCGCGACTATATCGTCACCGTCTGGGGCGTCGGCTATAAGTTCGACCCCGAGGCCGGCAGGGGGATCTGAACCGCTTGAAACAGAAGATCCGCGAATGGAAGACGCGCCGCATCAGCATCCGCGCCAAGCTCATGTTCTTCGCCGCCGTGATGGCGGCGGCCGTCATCGGGCTGGTGTGGGTGCTCAATGTGCAGCTTCTCGTGCCGATGTACAACGAGCGCATCGAGAAGGAACTGTCCGAGACGGCCGACATCTATGTGAACATCATCAAGAAATACGGCAGCATCGAGGACTCCGGCTCGCCGGGCGGCGTCAACGCCGATTTCTTCGCCGAGATCACCGACGCCTCCACGGGCGACGTGCTCACGGGCAAGTGCCTTGAGATCTCGAACGCCGAGCGCAACCTCGTGCACAGCCACAACATCTCCTATCAGTGCGCGCTGCACCCGAACACGCGCATCGCGTTCACCGAGAACGGAACGACCGACTGGAACAGCCTCGCCGCCGTGGCGCTTCGCACGCGCGTGCTGCTGCAGGGCGACATGACGTATCTGCTCGAATCCTCCGGCGTGGAGCAGATGGTCGTGTGCCGCCGCGTGGAAAACCGCTACGTCGTGATGGTCTCCACGGACCTCGCGCGCATCGGCGAAGCCGCGGGCGTCATCGGGTTCCAGATGCCGCTCATCGCGGGTCTCGTGCTGCTTTTGGGCCTCGCGTGGGCGTACTGGTTCAGCCGCTGGTTCACAAAGCCGCTGTCCGAGCTGTCGGGCGCTGCGCGCGAGATGGCGCGCGGCAACTACTCCGTGCGCGTTGACTGCCGCACGAACGACGAGATCGGCACGCTCGCGGACGACTTCAACACGATGGCCGCCGAGGTGGCGCGCTCGTCGGCCTTGCAGCGCGACCTGCTCGCCAACATCAGCCACGACCTGCGCACGCCGCTCACGCTCATCAAGGGCTATGCCGAGACCGTGCGCGACCTCACCGGCGACGACCCCAAGGAGCGCAACGAGCAGATGGACATCATCGTCGACGAGGCTGACCGTCTGTCCTCGCTCGTCAACAGCGTGCTGGAACTCTCGAAGTACTCCTCCGGCACGGCGGCGATGAACCCCGTCCGGTTCGACCTTGCGCAGCTGTGCGAGGAGCTCGCGGCCCGCTACGAGGACATCTGCGGCAAAAGCGGCTGCACGATGCACGTCGAGACGGACGAGGGCTGCGAAGTCGAGGCAGACCCCGACGCCCTCACGCGCGTGGTGCACAACCTGCTCGGCAACGCGCTGCACCACGCCGGGGAGGACGGATATCTCGGCGTCCGTGTGAAAAAACTCGACGACTGCGTGCGCGTCGAAGTCATCGACCACGGCAAGGGCATCTCCCCCGAGGACCTGCCGCACATCTTCGACCGCTATTACCGTTCCCGCACCGACGCCGGCAAGACCGGAACGGGGCTGGGCCTGTCCATCGTGAAGGCCATCCTCGTCCAGCACGGCTGGTCGTTCGGCGTGCAGAGCGAGGTGGGCAAGGGCTCGACCTTCTGGTTCGAGACGCGCCGCCCGCGCCCGTAATGTTTCATACCGTTTCCGGCCGCAGCGCCCCGCCGGGGGCGCTGCGGCCTTTGTTTATGACGGCATTGTAAATAAATGGGGCTGCGCCTTGCCTTTTTCCGCCGTTTTTCGTAAGATGGAATCAGAAAGACAGCATCTCTCTGCGCCGCGCGCGGCGCGGGAAAGGAGACGGCGATGAAAAAGTGGGTCAGGAATCTGATGCTTTGGGCGCTGGCGCTCACGCTGGGCGTCTCGCTCGCCTTTGCGGAGGAAGGCGCCGGCGGCGGGTCGGACCCCGGCGACGGCGGCACGGAGGTGTGCCAACACAATCAGCTCAGCGACTGGAAGTCCGACGGCGAGCGCCATTGGAAGGTCTGTGAACAGTGCGGCATCGAGGTGGATGTGTCGTCGCACACAGGCGGCACAGCGACGTGCACGAAGAAGGCCGTGTGCACCATCTGCAATCACGAATACGGTGAACTCGCCCCGCACACCGGAGGCACGGCCACGTGCGAGCAGCAGGCGGTGTGCGACGTCTGCAAACAGAAGTACGGCGACTTGGCTCCCCATGATTACTCCGGCGAGATTCGGCACGACGCGAACGGGCACTGGTATGTGTGCTCGGTCTGCAGCAAGAACAGCGAGACGGAGCCGCACTCCGGCGGCACGGCGACCTGCAAGGAAAAGGCGGCGTGCGCCGTGTGCGGCGAAGCGTACGGCGAACTCGGTGCGCACGCATTCACCGTGACGAACCACAACAGCGCAGAGCACTGGAAAGAATGCTCGGTGTGCGGTGAAAAATCTAAAGTTGAGGCCCACGCGGGCGGCAAGGCCACGTGCACCGCAAAGGCCGTCTGTGACACATGCGGCGCGGTGTACGGCAAGCTCGGAGATCACGATTTCAGCGTTGTGAAGAGCGACGGCGCGTACCACTGGACGGAGTGCTCCGTGTGCGGCACGCAGGGGGCCAAGCACGCCCACACGGGCGGCACGGCCACGTGCGTCAAGCGGGCCGAGTGCTCGGAGTGCGGCGCAACGTACGGTGAGCGCGCCGCGCACACAGGCGGTACGGCGACCTGCACGCAGAAGGCAATCTGCACGGTGTGCGGCTCCGCCTACGGGGACTATGCGCCCCACACTCCGGCTGCGGAGTGGACGAGCGACCAGAACACGCACTGGCACCGTTGCACGGTGTGCAATACAAAACTGGAGGAAGCCGCCCACACCGAGAACGGCGGCACGGTCGTGACGAAGCCCACCGCGAACGCGGCGGGCCTGAAAGCCTACGTCTGCACGGTCTGCGGGCGGCAGGTGCGCACGGAATACATTCCGGCCACGGGCGCCGCGAGCTCGTCGAGCGCCCCGGCCTCGTCGTCGGCCGCGTCGTCGAGCGCGAGCGCATCCTCGTCCGGCACTCCGGAGAGCGCTTCTTCGTCGAGCGCGAGCGCATCCTCGTCGAGCGCGGCGCAGCCGGACGCCTCGTCCGACGCGCGCGACCCCGCGCAGGAGGCGCAGGGACGGCTCAGCCCCGTCATCCTCATCATTGCGGGCGGCCTTGCCGCGGCGGCCGTCGTGTGCGGCGTCATCATGGTCGTGTATCTGCGCCGGCGCTGATTTTTCACATTCCCCTTGACAAGCCGCGCACTGCGCGCTAAGATATAGCATATATCGACAACGGCATTGATGAGGAGAGTACGCATCCGCGAAACTCACAGAGAGCCCCGGCGTGGTGAAACGGGGCAGCGGAACGGATGGGGAACATGGCCTCTGAGTCCCGCGGGCGAACCGGTGAACGGCAAGTCCGCGGCGGGTGCGCCCGTTAGCGCGCAGCGCTGTCACCCCGTCTTTTGCGGGACGCAGCGCCCGAGGCTTTTTCCGCGAGGAAAAGGCGAACACGAGGTGGTACCGCGATTTCATCGCCCTCGAAGCATTTGCTTCGGGGGCGTTTTTGTTTGCCCTCACACCAGAAAGGAGCCGGTCACAAGTGATCGAAATACAACATCTGACGAAAATCTTCCCCGTCGACGGCGGAGAGGTCCGCGCGCTGGACGACGTGTCCCTCACCGTGGAAAACGGCGAGATCTTCGGCATCATCGGCATGTCGGGCGCGGGAAAATCCACGCTGCTGCGCTGTCTTTCGCTGCTCGAGCGCCCGAGCAAGGGCCGCGTGCTCATCGACGGCACCGACCTCGCCGCCATGCGCGGCGGCGAGCTGCGCGAAGCGCGGCGCCGCATGGGCGTCGTCTTCCAGGGTTACAATCTGCTGATGCAGAAGACCGTCGCCGAGAACATCGCCTTCCCGCTGAAACTCGAAAAGGGATACGACCGCGCGGCCGTGAACGCCCGCGTCGAGGAGCTGCTCGAGCTCGTGAGCCTTGCCGACAAGGCGAAGGCGTATCCGGCGCAGCTGTCCGGCGGACAGAAGCAGCGCGTCGCCATCGCCCGCGCGCTCGCCACGAACCCGCAGCTGCTGCTCTGCGACGAGCCCACCAGCGCGCTCGACCCGCTCACCACCACCGCGATGCTCTCACTGCTCGAGGACATCAACAGGAAGCTCGGCGTCACGGTCATCATCATCACGCACGAGCTGTCCGTGGTGCGGCGCGTGTGCCGCCGCGTGGCGGTCATCGGCGACGGCCGCGTGTGCGAACAGGGGCTCGTGGACGATGTGTTCGAGCACCCGAAGTCGGACGCCGCGCGTCTGCTTTTGAAAGGGGAGGGGTAAACCATGGCGGAATTCATCAGCCAGTACGGCGCACTGTTGTGGGAGGCCACGCTCCAGACGCTGTACATGACGTTCTTTGCAACGCTGCTGGCCTACGTTCTGGGCCTTGCGTTCGGCGTGCTGCTCACGGTCACGAAGCCGGGCGGCATCGCGCCCGCGCCGCGCTTCCACGCGGTGTTCGGATGGGTCATCAACATGCTGCGCAGCATGCCGTTCATCATCCTCGTGTTTTTCCTCATTCCGTTCACGCGCGCCATCGTCGGCACGTCCATCGGCGAGACGGCGGCGCTCGTGCCGCTCGTCGTGGCGGCTTCGCCGTTCGTCGCGCGCATGGTGGAGCAGAGCCTTGAGGAGATCGACCAGGGCGTCATCGAAGCCGCCGCGTGCATGGGCGCGACGAAGTGGCAGATCATCACGCGCGTGCTCATCACCGAGAGCGTGCCGAGCCTTGTGAGAGGGTTTTCCATCGTGCTCATCACCATCCTCGGCTACACGGCCATCACGGGCGCGACGGGCGCGGGCGGCCTCGGCAACATCGCCTACCGCTTCGGCTATCAGCGCTATCAGACCGGCGTCATGTACGCCACCATCGTCATCCTGATGCTGCTTGTGTGCATCATTCAGGGCATTTTCAATTTCATCTCCCGCCGCGCGGACAAGCGCAACCGCTGACCGCCGGGGAGTTTTGAAATACACGTCCCCGAATAGGGAAACAGGGAAAGGAAGGAAAGTATCATGAAAAAGACCATTGCCATCGCACTCACGCTCGCGCTCGGCGCTTCGCTCGCCGCGTGCGGCAGCACGTCCTCCTCCGCGGCCGCGTCCGCAAGCACCTCCGGCGCCGCCGGCGGGACCGTCACGCTCAAAGTGGGCGCTTCGCCCTCGCCGCACGCCGAGATCCTCGAGGCCGCCGCGCCCATCCTCGCCGAGCAGGGCATCGAGCTCGACATCGTCGAATTTGACGACTACGTCCTGCCGAACACCGCCCTCGCGGACGGCTCGCTCGACGCGAACTACTTCCAGCATCAGCCGTACCTCACGAACTTCAACGCCGAGAACGGCACCGACCTCGTCTCCGCCGGCTCCATCCACTACGAGCCGCTCGGCCTGTACGCGGGCAAGACCGCGAGCCTCGACGAGCTGGCCGACGGCGCGGTCATCGGCATCCCGGCCGACGCGACGAACGGCGGCCGCGCGCTGCTGCTGTTGCAGGACCTCGGCGTCCTCACGCTGAAGGACGGCATCGACCTCGACTACTTCCGCAACGCCGAGGACATCACGTTCTCCGAGTACGACGGCATCGCCGAGAACCCGCACAACGTGCAGATCGAGGCGCTCGAGGCCGCGAACCTGCCCGCCGCCCTGCCCGACCTTGACTTCGCCGTCATCAACGGCAACTACGCCATCCCGGCGGGCATCGCCGACAAGCTCCTCGCCACCGAGGACGCCGCGGGCGACGCCGCGCAGGTGTTCGCGAACATCGTCGCGGTGCGCGCGGGCGACGAGACGCGCCCCGAGATCGAGGCGCTTGTCGAAGTGCTCAAGAGCGACGAAGTGAAGAGCTTCATCGAGGAGAAATACGAGGGCAGCGTCCTGCCCGTGGCCTGAGCCGCAGAAACAAAAAGCGTGGTATCGTCCGATACCACGCTTTTTTTCGTTTGGCCTCCCCTTGAGGGGAGGTGGCCCGAAGGGCCGGAAGGGTGAGACACGACCCGATTGTGTATGGCTGTGCTGCCGCCGTCCGTCCCCCTTCCGGATTCGCTTCGCTCACCCACCTCCCCCAAAGGGGGAGGCTGTACATGGGGGTGCTCGGATATCTTTCTTTTGCCGTGCGTCTCAGCGGAATCTCTCTTTCAGCGTCGGGATGTCCTCCTTGTCGATCCACTCCTCGGAGTATCCGCATCCGCAGCACACATACCGGTGCACGAGAACGGCCGAGAAATTCGTCCACCCGGTCTGGATGTTGTTTCCCGAACCGTACGCCCCGGCTTTTCCCTTGATGCGCAGAATGTCGGTGCCGCCGCATTTGGGGCAGACGTTCCGATATTTCATCCCTGTTTCCTCCGTTCATCTCAGCAGCCGCAGCAGCGGGTGCCCCTCGCCGAGCCCGCTCATGCGCGACGCGACGGCGTCGGCGCAGTGCGCGTCGGAATTTGTCAGCAGGGGCTTGCCGCCCGGCAAGAGTCCCGCGCGGATCAGTTTTTCCGCCCGCTCGGGGAATTTCACTTCGTACAAATCAAAATCCACATCCATCGGCCAGCCGCCCAGCACCGAGAACAGCGAATAGCTGTCCGCGTCCGCGTGCGCGGGCACGGGGATGCCGCCCATCGAGCGGCACAGCTGCGCCGTCTCCGAGAGCGTCAGCGTCACCGCGCCCGTCAGCAGCTTTTCCACCTCGCCGGTGATCTCCTCGTTCTCGTCCGTCACGAGCTGGCGGCCCCATACCGCGGGGTCGTAGGGGAACGCGGGCAGCGCGTCATACAGCGCGTCGCCGAAGCGCAGCGCCGTGTCCACATCCGCAAAATAGCACAGAAGATGAATCTCCTCCGCGCAGTTCACTTCGATTCCCGGCAACAGCAGAATGCCGTACGCGTCCGCCGCCGCTTTCGCGGCGGGCAGGCTGCGCGCGGAGTTGTGGTCGGTCACGGCCACCACGTCCGCGCCCGCGAGCTTTGCAAGGCCGACGGCCGTCACGGGCGTGAGGTCGTCGTCCGCGCACGGCGACAGGCACGTGTGCACGTGCAGATCGCCGCGCAGCGCGTTCACGGCGAGGGCGGCGGAAGCTCCAGCGTCACCGCCGCGAGATACGAAGCCTCGAATTCGGGCAGCTCCGTCACGTACAGTTCCACGCCCTGCATTCCGGCTTTCCGCACGGCCTCGGCGTCCCACTGTGCGCCGTGGCACAGCACGGCGCACGCGCAGTCGGCCAGCGCCGCCACGGCCACCGTGTTCACGTTGCCCATCACGGTGAACCAAGCGTCGCCCTCTTTGGCGCGCCCCATCGCCCACGAGAGCAGGTCTCCCGTGAAAATGCCTTCAATTTCCCGCGCGCCGTCCCCGGCGGCGTGTGTGAAGCCGCACGCGGCGGCCAGTTCGCCTGTCGTCATGGATGTTCCTCCCCGGTCATTCGTCCCGGCCCAGCGCGCGCAGCACCGCTTCCATGCGGCGGCGCATCAGCACCGTGCAGTCGTTCACGTCCGCCTGCCCGCGCACGACATCCTCGGCGAGCGCGGCGCACGTCGGCGCCCCGCACGAGCCGCAGTCAAGCCCCGGCAGCATGGCCGTGATCTGTTCCATTTTCGCGTAGCGCTCGAACCGCTCGGCGCGCGTGCCGCCCAGCTCCAGCACGGGATTGTAGTTCAGTTCGTCGTCCCACGCCACCTGTTCGGCGGCGTCGTCCGTCAGATGGTTGCGGCTCACGGGCATCGTGCGGCGCAGATGCTTCATCTTCGCCTTGGCGATGTACGGATTTTCCACCTGCAACACACCGCCGACGCATCCGCCTGAGCACGCGTTCAGCTCCACGAAGTCGAGATCGTGGTATTTTTCGTCCTCGAGATCGCTCAGCACGCGGATGACGTTCTCGATGCCGTCCGCCGCGAGGTAGCGCTCCGTCGTCATCAGGGCGGCCGCCTCGCCGCCGCTCTCGCCCCAGCCGAGCCCGATGCGCCCGGACAGCGAGAGGTATTCCACCTGTCCCACCTGCTTCATCGCGCTCAGAAGCGGCGGATACACGTCCTTTACGGCCACGGCCGCGTCCACGTCGCTGTGCTTTGAGCCCATCGGCGAGCGGATGGCCGACACCTTCGCCGGGCACGGCGTGAGGAAGATGCAGCCGATCTGTTCGCGGGGAAGCCCCGTCTTCTTCACGGCCTCGTCCTTCGCCAGCCGCGCGGCCAGTTCGATCGGCGCGATCAGCGGCAGGATGTGGTCCATCAGCTGCGGAAAGCGCACGCAGATCAGCCGCGTCACGGCCGGGCACGCCGACGAGATGATCGGCCGCGGCATGTCGCTCGTCTGCAAAAAGCGGCGCGTCGCCTCGCTCACGAGTTCCGCCGCGCGCGAGACCTCGAACACGTTGTCGAACCCGAGACGCAAAAGTCCTGCGAGCACGACGTCCGGCTCGTCGAGGTTGTTGAACTGCGCGTACAGGCTCGGCGGCGGCAGCGCGATCTTGTATTTGTACTGTTTCAATACGTCCAGCGGGTCGGACACCGCGCGCTTGGCGTGATGCGGGCAGATGCGGATGCACTCGCCGCAGTCGACGCAGCGCTCGCTGATGATGGCCGCCTTGCCGTCCCGCACGCGGATGGCCTCGGTGGGGCATCGCTTGATGCAGTTGATGCAGCCCTTGCACAGCTCCCGGTTCAGCGTCACCGAGTGGACGGATGTTTCCTGCATGCGGTTTCACTCCCTTTTGTCAGGCCTGAGTTGCCCTTTGGCGCCGTCCCCTGCGGGTTTTTGCCTCCCCTTGAGGGGAGGTGGGTGAGCGCAGCGAACCCGGAAGGGTGAGTTCCATGGGCCTGAATCTTTTATGCTTTTTCCTTTCGAACGCACAAAGCTTCGCAGTCAGCTGCAAAAAGTCAACCCCTGCCGCCACCCCTCCGCCTCGTGTTCGCTCGTCACCTCCCCTCAAAGGGGAGGCGGGGCGCCGGGTCCGTTCACGCCGTTCGGACGGCCATCTTCACCGTCGTGCCCACGCCGACGGCGGACTGGATATCGAACTCGTCGGAATATTTTTTCATGTTGGGCAGCCCCATCCCCGCGCCGAACCCGAGGCTGCGCACCTCGTCGGGCGCGGTGGACCACCCCTCGCTCATCGCAAGGGAAATGTCCGGGATGCCCGGCCCGTCGTCCGACAGCGTCATGCGCACTTCGTCGTCCGTGATCTCCACGTCGATGTCGCCGCCGTGCGCGTGGATGGCGAGGTTGATCTCGCCCTCGTACAGCGCGATGGACACCTTGCGGATGGCCGTGGGCGGGAGCCCCAGCTTCTTGAGCCGCGATTTCAGGTCGGCGCTGGCCTCGCCCGCGCGCGTGAAGTCGTCGCCCGGCACGGTGTAGTGCAGGCGGATCGCATCGTCTGCCATCAGCCCACACCTCCCCGCAGGCCCTGCTCGTACAGAAGGCCGCACGCCGTGAACATTGTCATGTCCGTCGTCATCACGGCGATGCCGCGCGCGTTGGCAAGGCGCAGGATCATGTCGTCGGGCTGTTTGCCGCGCACGAACACGATGCACACCATGTCCATCATGTCCGCCGTGCGCACCACCTGCGGGTTGTTCAGCCCCGTGAGCAGAACGGCCTGGTCCTTCACGTAGGCCAGCACGTCGCTCATCATGTCGCTGCCGCACGCCGCGTGCACTTCGCGCGTGCAGTCGGCGTCCGGCGTCAGAAGCTCGGCGTTCAGGATCTCAATGATCTGCGAGATGGTCATAATCGTTCCACTCCTCGTTGATTTGGGGGATACCTTTATTATAAAGCACGCGCCGTGCAAAAGCCCATGAGCGAAATGCACAGTTTTGACTGTAATAATTCTACAAAATCGCGAAATATTTTGCGTTTATTTTGTCGTTTTTTTAACAACCATTTGCTATAATGATATTCATACGGGCGAAGAATACCCTTTGCCCACTTTTTATTTACGGGAGGATTTTTCATTATGAGGCGCTTTTCCGGTGTGCCCTTCAAGGGCACGAAAGAGCAGGAGGCCCAGCTGGTCTCGTGGCTCGAGGAGCACAAAACGATGCCGGGCGTGGCCATGCCCGCATTGCAGAAGGCTCAGGAGATCTACGGATATCTGCCCATCGAGGTGCAGCGCATCGTCGCGGATGTGCTGGAAAAACCCCTGGCGGAGATCTACGGCATCTCCACGTTCTACTCACAGTTCAGCCTCTGCCCGAAGGGCGAGTACAAGATCAGCGTGTGCCTGGGCACGGCGTGCTACGTCAAGGGATCGGGCAAGATCTACGACGAGCTGCAGAAAAAGCTGGGCATCACCGGCGGCGAGTGCACCGCGGACGGCAAGTTCAGTCTGGACGCGTGCCGCTGCATCGGCGCGTGCGGCCTTGCGCCCGTCATGACGATCAACGATGACGTCTACGGCCGTCTGACCGGCGACGAGCTGGACGACATCCTGGCCAAGTACTGAGATGCAGGAACTTTCGATGAACGTGCTCGACGTGGCGCAGAACTCCGTCGCGGCGGGCGCAACGCTGATCCGGATCACGCTGGAGGCCGATGAGGAGCAGGGCCTTCTGACGCTGACGATCGCCGACAACGGCAAGGGCATGACACCCGAGACGCTCGCGCATGTCACCGACCCGTTCTACACAACGCGCAAAACGCGGAAAGTCGGGCTCGGGCTGCCGTTTCTGAAAATGTCGGCCGAGATGACGGGCGGGACGCTCGCCATCGAATCCGAGGTGGGAAAGGGAACGGTCGTGACCGCGTCGTTCGGGCTTCATCACATCGACCGCGCGCCGCTCGGGGACGTCGCGTCCACCGTGGCCGGGCTCATCCAGTGCAGCCCGGACATCGACTTCGTGTTCACCGTGCGCGCCGGCGGCGAGGAATTCTGTGCCGACACGCGCGAGATGCGCGAGGTGCTGGACGGCGTTTCCTTCGCCGAGCCTGCCGTGGCCCAGTGGTTGAGGGAGTTCATCGGGGAGAACACACAGCCTATCTTACAAAGGAGCAATATCATATGAAAAGTTTACAGGAGCTTGCCGCGATCCGCGACAGGATGAAACAGACGGTCAATACGCGCGAAGCCGCGCACGACACGACGCGCATCGTCGTGGGCATGGCCACCTGCGGCATCGCCGCGGGCGCGCGCCCCGTTCTCAACGCGTTCACCGAGGAGATCGCCCGCCGCGAGCTGTCGGGCGTTCTCGTCACGCAGACGGGCTGCATCGGCCTGTGCCAGTACGAGCCCATCGTCGAGGTTACGATGCCCTGTCAGGACAAGGTCACTTATGTCAAGATGACCCCCGATAAGGTCGCCCGCGTGGTGTCCGAGCACATCATCGGCGGCAAACCCGTCGCCGAATACACCATCGGCGCGCGCTGAGGAAGGGGGAGCAGACACACATGTACAGAAGCCATGTCATGGTGTGCGGCGGTACCGGCTGCACATCTTCCAACAGCGACAAGATCGCCCAGGCCTTTGAGGACGAGATCCTCGCCACCGGCCTGCAGGACGAAGTCAAGGTCATCCGCACGGGCTGCTTCGGCCTGTGCGCGCTCGGCCCCATCGTCGTCATCTACCCCGAGGGCAGCTTCTACTCCATGGTCAAGGAGGAGAACGTCAAGGAGATCGTCGACGAGCACCTCCTGAAGGGCCGCCCCGTCACGCGGCTGCTCTACGACGAGACCGTCGCCGAGGACAACACGATCAAGAGTCTTGACGACACCGCGTTCTACAAAAAGCAGCTGCGCATCGCGCTGCGCAACTGCGGCGTCATCAACCCCGAGAACATCGACGAGTACATCGCCTTCGACGGCTATGCCGCCCTCGGCAAGGTGCTCACAGAGATGACCCCGGAACAGGTCATCCAGACCATTCTCGACTCCGGCCTGCGCGGCCGCGGCGGCGCTGGCTTCCCGACCGGCCTCAAGTGGAAATTCGCGGCCGGCAACAAGGCCGACCAGAAATACGTGTGCTGCAACGCCGACGAGGGCGACCCCGGCGCGTTCATGGACCGCTCCATCCTCGAGGGCGACCCGCACGTTGTCATCGAGGCCATGGCCATCGCGGCGTACGCCATCGGCGCGTCGCAGGGCTATGTCTACATCCGCGCGGAGTACCCCATCGCGGTGCAGCGCCTCACCATCGCCATCAATCAGGCGCGCGAGTACGGCCTGCTGGGCAAGAACATCTTCGGCACGGACTTCTCGTTCGACCTCGACATCAAGCTCGGCGCGGGCGCGTTCGTCTGCGGCGAGGAGACCGCTCTGATGACCAGCATCGAGGGCAAGCGCGGCGAGCCGCGTCCCCGTCCTCCGTTCCCGGCCGTCAAGGGCCTGTTTGCCAGGCCCACCATCCTGAACAACGTCGAGACGTACGCGAACGTCCCGCAGATCATCCTCAAGGGCGCCGACTGGTTCGCCTCCATGGGCACCGAGAAGAGCAAGGGCACGAAGGTGTTCGCGCTCGGCGGCAAGATCAAGAACACGGGCCTTGTGGAGATCCCGATGGGCACGACGCTGCGCACCATCGTCGAGGAGATCGGCGGCGGCATCCCGAACGGCAAGAAGTTCAAGGCCGCGCAGACCGGCGGCCCCTCGGGCGGCTGCATCCCCGCGAGCCTCATCGACACCCCCATCGACTATGACAACCTCATCGCCATCGGCTCCATGATGGGTTCCGGCGGCCTGATCGTCATGGACGAGGACACCTGCATGGT
>NHCFI02800__coassemble_1135_pt1 | contig 18876 bp, 12 predicted proteins | sample NHCFI02800__metabat2_high_PE_010 | metagenome-assembled genome bin NHCFI02800
GCGGTCTTTCTTACAGAGCGGAAATAGTGCGCATCACGTAGTCGCCGAACTCCGAGCAGGTGCAGCCTGTGTCGCGTCCGGTGATGACGAGCGCTTTTTCCTCAAACATGCACTTGTCCAGAGCAGCCGTCAGTTTGTCGGATTCCGCCTGATAGCCGATGTGGGACAGGAGCATTGCTGCGGCGCGCAGCATGCTGCACGGATCGGCGTACTGGCCGCGCCCTTCCTTGATCATGCGGGGAGCGGAGCCGTGGATGGCCTCGAACATCGCATAGCGCTTGCCGATGTTGCCGGAACCGGCCGTGCCGACGCCGCCCTGGAATTCAGCGGCTTCGTCGGTGATGATGTCGCCGTACAGGTTCGGCAGAACAAAGACCTGGAAGTCCTTGCGGCGCTTTTCGTCGACGAGCTTGGCCGTCATGATGTCGATGTACCAGTCGTCAGTCGTGATGTCGGGATATTTCTCGCCCACGGCCTGGCACAGTTTCAGGAACTTGCCGTCCGTCGCCTTGACGATGTTCGCCTTGGTGACGATGGACACGCGGTTCTTGTGATTCTTGTGCGCGAAGTCGTATGCGAGTTCCGCGATGCGCTGCGTGCCGTCCGTCGTCGTGACCGTGAAGTCGACCGAGATGCCGTCCTCCGTCTCAAAACCGCAGGAGCCCAGCGTGTAAGCACCCTCGGTGTTCTCACGGAAGAACGTCCAGTCAATGCCCTGCTCGGGAACTTTTACCGGGCGCACGTTGGCGAACAGGTCAAGCTCCTTGCGCATCGCCACGTTGGCGCTCTCGATGTTGGGCCATTCGTCGCCCGCACGCGGCGTCGTCGTCGGGCCCTTCAGAATGACGTGGCACGCTTTCAGCTCCGCCAGCACATCGTCCGGAATGGCTTTCATCTGCGCGGCGCGGTTCTCGATGGTCAGGCCGTCGATCTCCTTGAACTCGATGCGGCCTTTTTCCACATCCTCAGCCAGCAGGAAACGCAGCACACGCTCCGCCTCGTGCGTGATGATGGGGCCGATGCCGTCGCCGCCGCAGATGCCGATGACGATCTTGTCGAGCTTGTCGTAGTCGATGAAATCGCCCTGCGCGCGCATGGCGGCGACGCGGGCTTTCTGGCTCTCCAGAAGAGCGCCGAATTTTTCTTTCGCCTGCTCAATGTTTACCATGGTACGTTCTCTCCCTTGCTCAGTTTATTGATTCTGTTCTTTCGTGTAGTTCAGCAGTCCGCCCGCGCGGATGACCTTCGCCTGACGCTCGCTGATGTCGCACACGAGCTCCGCGGTCTCGCCCTGCGCGTTCTTCAGGGTGATCGTTCCGCCTTCGAGTCCGGCAAACACATTTTCGAGACGAAGCGCGTCGCCCAGAGCGAACTTGTCGTAGTCGGCCGCGTCCTTGAATTCCAGCGGCAGAATGCCGGCGTTCACGAGGTTTGCCTTGTGGATGCGGGCAAAGCTCTTGGCGATGACGGCGCGGATGCCGAGATACAGAGGGACGAGCGCCGCATGCTCACGGCTCGAGCCCTGACCGTAGTTGGCGCCGCCGAGAATGAAGCCGCCGTCGGCCGCCATGGCGCGGGCGGGGAACTCGGGATCGCACACCTCGAAGCAGTAGTTGGCGAGGTGGGGAATGTTGGAGCGGTAGGGCAGGATCTTGCTGCCGGCCGGCATGATGTGGTCGGTGGTGATGTTGTCGCCGACTTTCAGCAGGCAGGGGAGCTCCATCACGTCATCCACAGGAATCGCCTGCGGAAGCGGCTTGATGTTCGGCCCGCGCAGGACCTCCACCTTGTCCGCTTCCTCGGCAGGAGCGGGCAGGTCGACCATATTGTCGTTGATGGGGAAGTGCTCGGGCATTGCAATCGGGGCGTCGATGGGAAGCGTGCGGGGATCGGTGAAGTAGCCGGTCAGGCAGCTTGCGGCGGCCGTCTCCGGGCTCACCAGATACACGCTTGCGTCGCGCGTGCCGCTGCGCCCCTCAAAGTTGCGGTTGAACGTGCGCAGGGATACGCCCGCGGAATTGGGGCTCTGCCCCATGCCGATGCACGGGCCGCACGCAGATTCGAGAATGCGGGCGCCTGCGTTGAGCAGGTCGGCCAGAGCGCCGTTCTCGGAGAGCATCGCAAGAACCTGACGGGAGCCCGGCGCGATGGCAAGGCTCACATCGGGGCTGACGGTCTTGCCCTTGAGCATTTTCGCGACCGTCATCAGATCGGTGTAGCTGGAGTTCGTGCAGCTGCCGATGCAGACCTGATCCACTTTGGTCATCGCAAGGCTGCGCACGGGTTTGACGTTGTCCGGGCTGTGCGGGCACGCGGCCAGCGGTTCGAGCGAGGACAGGTCGATCTCAAGGATCTCGTCGTACTCGGCATCCGGGTCGGAGCTCAGCTCCACGTAATCCTCCTCGCGGCCCTGCGCCTTGAGGAATGCGTGCGTCACTTCATCGGAGGGGAAGATGCTCGTCGTTGCGCCGAGCTCCGCGCCCATGTTCGTGATCGTGGCGCGCTGCGGGACGCTCAGCGTTTTCACGCCCTCGCCGCCGTACTCGATGATCTTGCCGACGCCGCCCTTGACGCTCAGCACACGGAGCACTTCGAGGATGACGTCTTTCGCGGACACCATCGGGGGAAGCGCGCCCGTCAGCTTGACGAGCGTCATCTTCGGATACGGAATGTAATACGCGCCGCCGCCCATGGCGACCGCAACGTCCAGACCGCCCGCGCCCATCGCCAGCGCGCCGATACCGCCGGCCGTGGGGGTGTGGCTGTCCGAACCGATCAGCGTCTTGCCGGGTTTGGCAAAGCGCTCCAGATGCACCTGATGGCAGATGCCGTTGCCGGGGCGGGAATACCGCACGCCGATCTTTTTGGTGATCGTGCGGATGAAGCGGTGGTCGTCGGCGTTCATGAAGCCGCTCTGGAGCGTGTTGTGGTCAATGTAAGCGACGGACAGTTCCGTCTTGACGCGGGGAATCCCCATGGCCTCATACTCGAGATATGCCATCGTACCGGTGGCGTCCTGCGTCAGGGTCTGGTCAATGCGCAGACCGACTTCGCAGCCGGGGGCTGCCGTGCCATCCACAAGATGGGCGTCAATGATCTTTTGAGCAATCGTCTTTCCCATATCTGTACCTCCTTGAATGTGCGTATAACGCACGGAATATTTACCTTATATTTATTTATAGTACCTTGCATTATCATACCTTTTTTTCATGCTATTGTCAAATAAATAACGTCTGACTGCACGGAAAGTTTTGTGCATATTGCGCAATTTTCGGGACAGGATACTGGAAAGACAACGAAGAAAGGATGAGAAATTATGGCGTCGAAACAGGTGAAGCCGGATGTGAGACAGCGGGATGAGCAGGAAGACGGGAGCTGGGATTCCATCGTGGAAACGGGTTCGGTGCTGCGGACAAAAGGCCGTCACGCGATTCACTGCCTGACGGTAGTAGGGCAGATCGAAGGCCACTCGCTCGCTCCGCAGAGCCAGAAGACGACGAAGTACGAACACGTCATTCCGCAGCTTGTGGCCGTGCAGGAAGACCCGGACACGGAGGCGCTTCTGGTGATTCTCAACACGGTCGGCGGCGATGTGGAGGCGGGGCTTGCGCTGGCCGAGCTGATCGCGGGCGTGACCAAACCCTCCGCGACGCTCGTGCTGGGCGGCGGCCATTCCATCGGCATTCCGCTGGCGGTCTCGGCGCGGCGCAGTTTCATCGTTCCGACAGCGACGATGACCGTGCACCCGGTCCGCCATTCGGGTCTCGTGCTGGGAGTTCCGCAGACGCTGCGCTACTTTGAGCAGATGCAGCAGCGCATCACCGGGTTCGTGGCGAGCCATTCGTCCATCACGGAGGAGCGCTTCACCCAGCTGATGATGCACACGGGAGAACTGGTGATGGACGTCGGCAGCGTGCTCGACGGAGAGGCCGCCGTGCGCGAGGGGCTGATCGACGAGCTCGGCGGACTCGGTGACGCGCTGGCCTATCTCTACCGCGAGCTGGAAAGCGGACGCAAAAGCAGAAAATGACAGGCAAAATGCGTTTTACAAACAGGCCGCAATGTGCTATACTGACACCGTATCGCAAATGACAAAAAACGCGTTCCGCACCTTGGCGGAACGGTCTGACAGGGTGGAACTATGGCATCAAAACGCAAGACCTCGACCGCCGCAAAGCGCGGCGGTTCCCACGCGGCAAAGTCCAGAAAACGGGCGAAGCCGCGTCCTGATATGGACGAAAAGTGGAGCATTTTACTCTTCGGCGCGGGCATCGCGGTGCTCGCCCTTACTTATGTGCCCGGCTCGGAGGGCTGGGCGTGGGTCCGGACAAATATCCTGTTCGGCCTGTTCGGCGTCTCCGCGTACCTTCTCGGGCCGCTCATGCTGTATGCGGCCACGCTTGTCGCCATGCGGCGGCCGGTCTACGGCGCGATGGCGAAGGGGGCGCTTCTGATGGCGCTTGTGTCGGGCGCGTTCCTCGTATTTTCCAAAACGGACATGTCCGGCTACAACTTCTCCACGGGAATTCCCGCGCTGTTTGCCACGGGGGCTGTGCCGTGGGGGCTTGGGGGCGGCGTGCTCTCGGCTCTGTTCGGATGGACGCTGCTGGCGCTGTGCGGCCGCCCCGGCGCAAACATCCTTCTGGTGATTTTCGTGATCATCGGCGTGATGCTCCTGACGGGGTGCACGCCGGCTCACATCTATTATTTCCTCTCCAGGCGCGCGTCGGGCGCCAAGGACAGCCTGCGTGAGAACGCGGCGGTGCGCGCCGAGCAGCGCGCGGTGCGAAATGCGGAGCGCGAGCTGAGGCTCGAAGCGGAGCGTGCGGCGCGGGAGGAAGCGCAGCGCATGGCAGCGCAGCAGCAGACGGCGCAGATCGACGAAGACGCGTTTGCGCGCGCCAAGGCAGCGCATGAAGCGCCGGACGCCCGCGCGCCGTTCGACATTGATCTCGGCCCCGACCTCCCGATGGAGCACGCGACCGGCCAGTCCGTGGAAAAAGCGGTCATTGGTCCGGGCGGTACATTCGGTCTGGATGCGCTCAATGAGCTGGCAGCGGAGCATGCGGCACAGTCCGCGCCTTCCGCGGCTCAGGCAATGGCCGCATCCGCTGCGGCGGAACCCGTTCCGGCTCCGGACGCAGCCGACGCGCAGTTGCCGCTGCCCGCCGAACCGGAGGAAGAGAGCGCGCCTTCGCTCGATTCCATCGTAGCAAAAGCGGCCGGAACGCCGACGGCGGTCCCGTCGCGGACGGCTCAGGAGGAGGAGCACGCGGAGCAGGCAGGTTATGCCTATCCTCCGCTGAGCCTGTTCCAGAAGCAGAAGCCGGACGACGTCGAGGGCGTTCAGGAGGAGCTGCGCACGAACGCGGAACTCCTCGTCAAGACGCTCTCCAGCTTCGGCGTGCAGACGCGCATTCTTGACATCAGCCGCGGCCCGTCCGTCACACGCTATGAGCTTCAGCCGCTCGCCGGCGTGAAGATCAGCCGCATCACGGGCCTTGCCGATGACATCGCTCTTAATCTTGCGGCCACGGGCGTGCGCATCGAAGCGCCGATTCCCGGCAAAGCCGCGGTGGGCGTTGAGATCCCGAACAAGCACCGGACGGTCGTCACCATCCGCAGTATTTTCGAATCGCCCGAATTCACCCAGAGCCGCGCGCCGCTCACGTTTGCGCTCGGCATGGATATCGCGGGCAAGTGTCAGGTGGGCAATCTCGCCAAGATGCCGCACTTGCTCATCGCGGGCACGACGGGTTCCGGTAAATCCGTGTGCACCAACTCCATCATCATGAGCATGCTGTACCGGTGTTCGCCGGATACGCTGCGCCTGATGCTGATCGACCCGAAAATGGTCGAATTTGCGCAGTACAACGGTATTCCGCACCTGCTGATGCCGGTCGTCACCGAGCCGCGCAAAGCGGCGGGCGCACTCGGCTCCGCCGTGGCGGAGATGGAGAAGCGCTACCGCCTTCTGGCCGACAACGGCGTGCCGAACATCGAGGAGTACAACGCGCTCGCGGAGACAAACGACACGCTTGAGAAGATGCCGTACATCGTCATTGTCATCGACGAGCTGGCCGACCTGATGATGGTGGCCGGAAAAGAAGTCGAGGACTACATCTGCCGCATCGCGCAGAAGGCGCGCGCCGCGGGCATGCACCTCGTCATCGCCACGCAGCGCCCGTCGGTCGACGTCATCACCGGCCTGATCAAGGCGAACATCCCCTCGCGCATCGGCCTGTCCGTCATGAGCCAGGTCGACAGCCGCACCATCCTCGACACGGGCGGCGCGGAGAAGATGCTGGGCAACGGCGACATGCTGTACAAGCCGGTCGGCGTGAACAATCCCATCCGTGTGCAGGGTACGTTTGTGCGCTCGGCGGAAATTCATGCCGTCATCGACTTCCTGAAAAAGCACTCCGGTGCGGATTACGATGAGACGATGATCGCCGAGATGGAAAAGCGCGCCGCGCCTGAAAAGAGCGGGGACGAGGGCTCCGACAGCGGCGACCGCGACCCGATGTTCGACACGGCCGTCGAAACAGTCATCGAGGCGGGACAGGCGTCCACCAGCTTCTTGCAGCGCCGCTGCAAGCTGGGCTATTCCCGCGCCGCACGCATCATGGACGAGATGGAACAGATGGGCATCATCGGCCCGTCGGAAGGTTCGAAGCCCCGTCAGGTGCTGATCTCGCGCCAGCAGTGGATCGAAATGATGATGGCGGGAAGCAGCGAAGAGTAAACCGATGCAGGGGCAGCCGTTCGGCTCGCCCCTGTTTTTGAAACAAAGGAGAAATTATGCAAGAGGGCTTTCTGCCGCTGTGCCGTGCCGACGCCGAAGAGCGCGGCTGGCATTATGTGGACTGTGTCGTCGTCACGGGCGACGCGTACATTGATCACCCCAGCTTCGGCGCGGCCATCATCAGCCGTGTGCTGGAAGCCGAGGGATACCGCGTCGGCATCATCAGCCAGCCGGATTTCACCACCTGCGAGAGCATGCGCGAGTACGGCCGCCCGCGCCTCGGATTCTTCATCGGCGGCGGCAACGTCGACAGCATGGTGGCACATTACTCCGTGGCAAAGAGACGGCGCGAGCACGACGAATACACGCCGGGCGGCGTGACGGGCAAGCGCCCCGACCGCTGTGCGACAGTCTACACGCGTCTCGCGAAAGAAGCGTATCCGGACGTCCCGGTCATTCTCGGCGGGCTTGAGGCGTCTTTGCGGCGGTTCGCGCATTACGACTACTGGACGGATTCCGTGATGGCGAGCATTCTCGAGCAGAGCGGCGCGGATATCGTCTCGTACGGCATGGGCGAGCACCAGACGCGCGAGATCGCGCGCCGTCTCGCGGCCGGGGAAGACGTGAAAAGCATCACGGACGTCGCCGGAACGTGTTATCTGACGGATTTTGCGGGCCTGCCCGCGTCCTACGCGGAGTGCGCATCGCTCGCGAAGGTCACGGCCGACAAAACGGCGTACGCCCGCGCCTGCCGCATCCAGATGGACAATCAGGACTGTGTGGTGGGCAAGACTCTCGTGCAGAAGCAGAGCGAGCGCTATCTGGTGCAGAATCCGCCCGCGACGCCGCTGACGCGCCGCGAACTCGACGAGGTGTACGCGCTGCCCTTTACCCGCCGGGTGCATCCTTCGTACGATAAATTCGGCGGCGTTCCGGCCATCGAGGAAGTGGAGTTTTCCATCATCCAGAACCGCGGCTGCTTCGGCGGCTGCAACTTCTGCGCCATCACGATGCATCAGGGAAGACGCGTGACGAGCCGCAGTGCCGACAGCGTTGTGCACGAGGCGGAACTGCTGACGAAGATGCCGGGCTTCAAGGGCTACATCCACGACGTCGGCGGCCCGACGGCGAACTTCCGCCTGCCGAGCTGCGGCCGCCAGATGACGAAGGGTATCTGCGGCGGGGGAAAGCACTGCCTCGCTCCCACGCCGTGTGAAAACCTGATCGTCGATCACTCCGAATACCTCGGCATCCTGCGCCGCATCCGTGCGCTGCCGGGCGTGAAGAAGGTGTTTATCCGCTCGGGAATCCGGTACGACTACCTCATCCGCGACAAGGACGAGACGTTTTTCCGGGAGCTGGTGCAGCACCACATCAGCGGCCAGCTGAAAGTCGCTCCGGAACACTGCGCGCCGAATACACTGCGCTGTATGGGAAAGCCGCCCGTTGAGGTGTACAACAAATTCACGAAGCGTTTTTACGAACTCACAAAGCAGGCGGGCAAAAAGCAGTATCTCGTGCCGTATCTGATGTCGAGTCATCCGGGCAGCACGCTGAAAGACGCGGTCATTCTGGCTGAATATCTTCACAAGAACAACGTCCGCCCCGAACAGGTGCAGGACTTTTACCCGACGCCGGGCACGGTGTCGACCTGCATGTATTACACGGGTCTCGACCCCTATACGCTCAAACCGGTATATGTCGCGCGCGACCCGGAGGAAAAAGCGCTTCAGCGCGCGCTTTTGCAGTATTATGACCCGAAGAACGCGGCGAAGGTCCGCAAAGCGCTCCGCCTGGTCCACCGGGAAGACCTGATCCCGGTCCTGACGGCGCCGGGGCGGCGCGAGCCACAGACGAAGGGGACGTCGTCATGGAACACGAAAAAGCCGGCCGCTCGTCCGGCCGCAGCGAAAAAGGGAAGAGCCGGCTCGTCAAAGCGGCGCTGACAGCACTGCTTCTGTCCGCACTGTGCGTGGCCGCTTACCTGAGCGGAACGCCGCTCGGATTCCGCGCGCATGCGCTCGATACGCCGGACGGCGTTTCCGCGGTGCATTTCATCGACGTGGGACAGGGCGCGGCGTCGCTCCTGTGCTGTGAGGGACGTTTTGCGCTTGCTGACACGGGAACGCAGCAGTCGAGAGAAGAGCTGGTGTCCTACCTGCAGACGGCGGGCGTCAAAACACTGGATTATGTGTTTCTGAGCCATCCGCACGACGACCACGCGGGCGGCCTGTCTGCTGTGCTGGATTTCTTTGAGGTCGGAACCGTTGTGCTGCCGCGGGAAACGCCGGACGGAGAAGCTCCCGAACCGCTCGCGCAGGAAGCCATGGAGCGCATCGAACGGGAAGGCGTCCCATGCGTCCGGGCAAAGGAAGGCGATTCGTTCCCGCTGGGCAGCGGCGCTGTCACCGTGCTCTCCACCGGAGTGCCCGGCGGCGATGCAAACGACGCCAGCACCGTGCTCCGATTCGAAGCCCCGGAATTTTCATGCCTGTTTCCGGGCGACGCGCAGGAAGATGAGATTTTGTCGCTCATCCGGTCGTTTACAGACGTTTCAGCCGATGTATACGCCGTGGCGCACCACGGTGCGGAGTCCGGCGCGGACCTTGCATTTTTGCAGCGGGTCGGCGCACAGGTCGCGGTGATCTCCTGCGGGCGCGGCAATACATTCGGTCATCCGAATGCGGAGACGCTGGCGCGGCTCGATCTGATCGGCGCGCAGACGGAGCGCACCGACGAGAGCGGCTCGGTGGCGGTTTTCAGGGACAGTTCGGGAGGACTGTGCGTATTGAGAGAAAAGGAGGCTGCGTCATGAAGCATTATTTTATCGGACAGTTTCGCTGGGGCGTGGCCCATCTCGTGGCGGACGACGAGTCGATTCTGACGGTCGACGCTTCTGCGATCCCGGACGGTATGCAAGAGGGGGCGGACGTCTGTCTGCAGGACGGCCGTTTCTGCCTTTGCCCCGAAAGGGAAGCGCACCGGGCCGACCTGTTCCGCACAATCCGCGCGGCGATCGACGATTCCGATCCGGACACGCCGTAAACAGGATCAAGAAAAAAGAGCGTTTTCACACCGGAGAGAAGTCCGGTTGAAAACGCTCTTTTATTCTGTGTCGGAAACATTGTCCGGTGCGCGGTCCAATACAACGGCGCGCTCGCCCATCTCCTGATAGCGCTGCGCAAACACGCTGGCACGGACGACAATGCGTCCCACGAGAGGATCGCACAGATACGCGGAGATCCCGTCGAACCCCGTCAGCACAAGGCAGTGGAGATTCGAATACGGATGGATCTCCTCGCCCTCCGGAGTCATCCACCAGAACTCCGTGAACTCGGGTTCGGCAAAATGGATCGTCGCCCACACAATGACGGGCTGACCGTTCTGCACGAAATTTACAAGATCGGTCAGGGATGAGCCGGTTGCGTCGACGGCCGTATAGTCGGACTCCATCGTTTTCAGATAGGCGTTGGCCGCGTCGACGATCGGCCCGGTAAAACAGTAGAACGCGTAGTGTTCGCTGAACGGATCTCCGGCATAGGCGTCTTCGGGGTCCGGCGCAATGGCGATGTTGCCGTCGAACGTGAATTCTTCATAGGGAAGATAGCGCACGGCCATTTCTTCCTTGTCAACGTCAAAACCGTAGTAATTCAGAACGGTCGTCAGGCTCGTGATCTCACATCCGTTCGGAAGTTCCGGAAGCTGCAGAACGGGTTTTACGGCGAGGCGTGTGCTCTCGAGATAAAGATCCGACGGAAACGTCAGCGCGGGAGGTTCGACTACGGATTTCCGGACGGGAACGACGAGCGGCGAGGACGCGGAAGCCTTTGCGATCTTTTCCATCGGCAGCTGAAACAGACATACGACTACAGAGCATGTCAAAAGACCGGCAGCGCCGGCAAATAAAAGTTTTTTCCGATCCAAGATTCACACACCGCCCCTCACACCGGCAGAACCCCCCTTATATTTATTATATCTCACAATTTTCGACAACACAATTCTGCGATTTGCCGTTTCACAAAATATTGACAGAGAAATTCGACAAATGTAAAATGAAATTGAAAAGAGATTCAACAAATGTCGAATAAATCGGAGGAAAACAGTATGGCTCAGATCAAACGGCTGCCGGATGCAGAGCTTCGGGTGATGCAGGCATTGTGGCAGGCGCAGGGAGAAGCGACGCGTCCCGAACTGGATGAACTGCTGCGGCAGGACACGGACTGGAGCGCCACAACGGTGCTCAATCTGCTGGCGCGGCTGGAAACACGGGGCTTTGTGACGCGGGAAAAATGCGGCAGGGGATATCGGTACCGGGCGCTGGTCACACAGGAACAGTACCGGCAGGAGGAATCGCAGTCCGTTCTGACGCGGCTGTTCGGCGGCAGCGTCAAGCAGTTTGTCGCAGCGCTCGACGGCGGCAACGCGCTGTCGAAGAGTGATGTGGAGGAACTCAGTGCCTATCTGGACGAACTCCAGAAGAGGGGGGACGGAAGATGACATGGCTGTTTGACGCACTGTGGACGAGCGTCTGCTGCGGAGCGGCGGCTGTTCTTCTCACACTGCTCACGCCGCTTTTGCAAAAGCGGTATTCGGCGCGCATGCGCTGCTGGGTCTGGATTGCCATTGCGGTGTTCCTGCTTGTTCCGGTGCGCCCGGACTTTGGTGCGGCGCCCATCAAGGTGAACGTCCCCGAGACATTTACACGGACGATCACACTCCGGCAGCCACAGTCTTTCTCTGCGCCGCAGAGCGGCGTGCAGACAGCGGCGCCGCAGAGCGGGGAATCCGCCGCAACGGAACCGGAGACTCCCGTGACAAATGAGACGCAGGCAGCGCAGGAGTCGCCCGTCGGCGGTGAGTCCGCTGACCAGACGACCCAGCCGCAGACCGGGAACGTGCAGAATACCGTCACGCAGCAAACGCCGGATACGGCGCCTGCGGGCGGCGATTCCGCTCAGGATGCGGATGCGCCTTCGCAGACGGAGGCAAAGCCTTCCGCGCGCCCGGCCGTTTCCATTACGCTCGGACAGGCTGTGCTGGCCGTCTGGGCGATAGGGGCTCTGGTGCTGGCGCTCGCGCGCACGCTTCCTTACCTCTTGTGGAAACGCCGCGTTCTGCGGCGCAGCCGGCCTTTGACAAATCCGGCGCTGCGCTCCTACTGCGCACAGGCAAAGCGGCGCACGGGCTGCAAGGCGCGCGTGACGGTGCGCGTCTCGGCCGACGCCGACACGCCGATGGTCGTGGGCGCGCTGCGTCCTGTTTTGCTGCTCCCGCCTGGGCTCGCTGCCGACAACACCACCGCGCTGATGCTGGTACACGAATACATGCATGTGCGCCGGCGTGACGTTCTGGCCAAATCGGTTGTGTTTGCAGCTGCGTGCGTGCACTGGTTCAACCCGGCGGTCTATCTGATGCTGCACGGCATCTCGCGCGACGCGGAACTCGCGTGCGACGAGGCCGTTCTGACGCTGTGCGGTGAGCAGTACCGCGGCGTATACGGCCGCGCGCTCGTGGCGGGCGTCGGCAAGCGCGCCGCGTTCACCACCCAGTTCGGCGGAGGAAAAAGAGCCGTGAAGCAGCGCCTGGAAGCGCTGTTTCTGGGCGTGCGCCGCCGCGGAGTTCTGACGGCGGCGGCTCTGGTTGCGGTTGTGGCATGTGCTACGGTGCTTGTTGCCTGCCAGACCGGACAGACGGGAAAAGGCGGGGCGAGCGCGATGGTTTCAAGGCCGCTGGACACCGCCATCCCCGTCGCACAGACGGAAATCCCGACTGTCAGCTTCCCGCTGGGAATGTGGGAGGTGGAGGGCGATTCGTCCTTCATGTATGAAGGCGAAATCTATGAGCAGGGATACGGCACCTATCTGACTCTGCAAACGGCAGATGGCGTCTCGCTTCTCACGCCGGTGCGCCGCAGCGATGTGGACGATTCCCGGATGGGTTACGACGGGACGATTCCGGAAAACGCGCTCGTCGTCTGGGTCGGGAACGGTGTTCTGAACGCGGCCGTCACAGAGGACGGAGAGAACTGGGCGCAAACGGTGATCGCTGATATTCCCGGTGCGGAGAACGTCAAATGCAGCCGTGTAGACGCCGACACGATGTATGCGGCCGTGCAGGCGGGAGGAGCGACGACGATCTACCGGACGGACGACAGCGGCGCATCGTGGAGGCAAGCGGGAAGCCGTGTGGAACATGCACTTGAGGACATTTACTTTTTCGAGTCGGACGCAGGCGTATTTTGCGCGGCTGAGAGAGGCGATACAGGTCCGGTCGTCCTGTACACATCCGACGGCGGAAACACGTGGACCGAGTCACAGACACCTGATATGACGCAGGCGTTTGATATGACGCGGGTACGTGCTCTGCGGGCGAAGATGCAGGATGGAACGCTGTATCTCCAAACCGAATCGCGCTACAAGGAGGAAATTCCCGACGAGGGCGAACAGTACGGTTCGTTCATTTATATTCTGGAGAGCACGGACGGCGGCGCGTCATGGAATCACCGGCCCCGTTCCGAAGAACTCCGCCGCGCGCTCACCAATGTGGCGGCAAACCGGATGGAGCTGTATAGCACGATGTATTCCGACACGCTGGTCGACAGCACATGGAACAGCGACGGCAGTGTGACCTACTATGTCACGGAGGGCGCGCAGGTGCCGTCCCTGCTGAACCGGGGCGCAGTTGTTACACGGGCCGGAAACGGCGAGGTGGAGATTCGCGTAGAAGAAACAGAGTACAACCGTGAGACAACAGCCCGGTACAGCGGCCTGTCGGACGTGACTGTCTCGGTGGGGGATGTCGTGGCGAGCTCGGCGGAGATCGGAACGGCCGGCGCCTCCGAACGCGCGGGAACCGGTTCTTACAGCGTGACGTTCTCCAGCGGGGGTCAGGGTGTGTCCATGTACGACGTGGGCTCTCTGAGCAACGTGAACAGAAAATCCCCGCCGCTGTGTGAAGTTCCCGAAGAGCTGCGCGAATACGCCGAACGCGCGGGCGGAAACCGCGTGGCGGTGGCCTACACGCTGGCGAATGCGCTGCTGCAGGGCGATGAAAACGCCGTGGACAATCTCGTGTTCGGCCAGTATGCACAGTCCCACTCGTTTGACAGCGCGTTCGGCAAAGACGCCTATGCGCTTGAGTCGCTCGAGGGCTTTGCATGCACCGGAGCGTGGATCGACGTGGAAGGTGAGGGCGAAGATGCGCGCGTTCTGCTGACGCTGGAAGTGGAAAATGCGGGAGCGACGGGGCTCATGGAAGGGTTGAACGTCTATGTGGTCGAATCCCGGGCGGATTCTTCCGATTCCGCCTGGCCCGCTGATACCGTGTGTACGCTGATGCCGATCTCCTACGAGGACACCACTTCCGGTCTGAGCGAAGAGTTGCAGCAGGCTGTGGAAATGGTGCGCGAGTGGCGTACCTGGTGTTCGAGAGAAGCGTTCAGCGAACTGAACGCGGAGGATCTGCCGTATCAGACGGAGATTTACCTTGCCCTGATGGACCGGTATGCGACCGGAAAAACCGAGTGGAGCAGAGAGGACATCTCCGTCCTTGCGGCGAAGTATCTCGGTGTGGAAGGATATGTTCCGTCCGAGAGCAACGGCCCGCTTTCGTACAACGCGCAGAGCGGGATGTACACCATACCGGAGATCGGTGCCGGCGTCGATTTGACGGTCACGAGCTGGGATGCCGTCGAGACGGAAAACGGTGCGCAGGTGATCTGCACGCTGTTTGCCGACGGCCTCGGATGTGTTCCGTCGTACCGCTACATCTATGAACTGGAGGCAAACGAAGGCGGTTTTGCGCTGCGTTCGTGCAGCGTGGAGTCCGTGTCGAAGCTGTACTTCCCGGAAGTCCCCGTGACGGGTGAAGCGCTCTCCGACGACCGCGCGCGCAGCGTGTGCCGTTCGGTGCTGGACAATGCGCAGCAGCTTCGCGCGTGGATGTTTGGCACGGCCCGCCGTGTGGACGAGACGGACACCGTGCGGCGTGTGCAGGACGGTGCGAGCGTCGCATACGGCCGCTCGCTCGATTTCGACACGCCGGAAGAGTGTGCAGAGTCTCTCGGAAACGTGATTTCGGCAACCGATCCGCTGAGCCTGACCGGCACGGCGACGCGTATCTCGGACGGCCAGCCGTTCGAAATCTCCCTGTGCACGGAGGAAAACGGAAAACTGTACACCGCGCAGGCGTATTGCATCGACCCGTATCAGGCGATTGACACGCAGGCGGTCAAGCTGGATTATGTCTCCGACGAAAAAATTACGTTTACCGTCCCCGCGACGCTGCAAAGCGGCGAGAGCGTGACGGTGCATTATACCGTCCTGGCTGAGGACGGGCGATGGGTTCTGGAATCTCTGTCCGGAACCGTGGAAAGCAGGTGAAACCATGAAACAGAAACTGGCCTTGCTGTGCGCGGCGGCGCTTCTCCTGTCCGCCTGCGCGCAGAGCGCGGGACAGCCCGGAGCAGACGTTTCCGGGGCGGAATCCGGAGCGTCTGCTCCGGCCGACGGCGTGTACGAAAATTGCCGCATCCTGACGATGCAGCAGGCACAGGACGCGCCGTATCTGAGCGATCAGATCGAGATGATACAGTCGATGCGCGAGCAGTACAGTGCCGCCGAGGTGCGTTATATGAACCTCGCGGGGAATGTCTCGGAAGAGTCCCTCGGGGAGACGCTCGGGACACTGCGGCTCTCTGACGCGGTGTACGATTCGTCCGGTGAGAATGTGCTGCCGTCCGGTGCGGTGTGTACGATCGAATGGAATATCCCGGATGATTTGACGCATGTGACGGTTCAGGACAGTGCCGGCGGGACGCTGCTTGAAGTGGAGCAGCAGGCGGACGGAACCACACAGGTCGTGGCAATTTCGGTCAATCTCACAAACGAGGAGTGCGGGTCGCTCGCATTTACCGCGCGCATGCTGGTGCAGAACCGGTACGCCGCATCGGGCAGCCGCGCGCCGTTTTCCGTGCAGGCGACGCCCACCCAAGTGCCCGGCGACCAGATGAGCGACGACGAGGTGCTCGAAATGATCCGCTCCGTGAGCGCCTCTGTGAGCTGTCTGTGGGAGTGGGAGCGGGACAGCGGATACGTGCTGATGGATCTGACAAGCCCCGAACAGGGAATCGTGATGGAGTGCCGGTACAATAATGATACCGATCCGTCGTACAGCCTGTACCTTCCGTCCCTGAGTTTTGACACGGCACAGGCATATCAGGACGCAAGGGACGACGTTCTTCTGCGCACGACGCCAGAGGCGGATTATTACCCGCCGTTCTGCACTTGGGACGGGAAACTGTGGGTCACGGTAAATCAGCCGGGAATCGGCGGAAGCTACGGCATCCGGCCCGAGAAAATCGACATCGTCTCAAAGGAGCCGGAGCGCATCGTTGCGGATATCTGGCAGACATACAACGATTCCGGCGTCAGCGCCATCCCGCTGTACAGCACGCGGTACGAATTCACCGTGCAGGACGGAAACTGGGTGGCGGACAGCCTGTACGGCACAACGGATGAAGAGAGCTACAACGTTGCGGTCAATGCATGGGACGCGTGGTTCAATGAACACTATGCGCAGTTCTACTTTGCAGACGGCGGCACGGAAGCAGACCTCGGCACACTGTGGGAGTCGCTCGGCGCGGGGCAGGGAAGCTGGAGCGGTACGGAAGAGGGAGAGTGGAATGAAAACGCGATCCTCGTGTCGCCCGGATTTGCATTCTCCGTTCAAAACGGCAGGTACGCCGTCTCACTGTACAGCACGCTCGGCTCGGGGGCAACGACATTCTTTGCAGACAGCGCTCTGACGGACGGTCAGGGAAATTACATCGTGACGTTCGGCAGTTTTGCCGGCGAAGTGATGGAGGAAGAGACGTATTCCGAAAACAGCCGCCCGCAGCTCTGGATCGAAACGGGTGCGGAGGGCGACGGGCTGATCGAGATCGCCGGACAGAGAATTTCACAGCTGGACGGCTGGATGTACGAGTATCAGTTCACGGCGTCTTCCTGAAATACAAAAAAGAAAAAGTTTGCACACGCAGGACCCTTTTACTTGTGCAAACACGGGACAGCGGCTATAATAGGGAACTGGGAAGGAGAGAAAGTACCATGTTCCTGATGAAGCCGCTGTCTTTTTTGGCGGTATTGTTCGGTGCGTACGTCCTGAAACGAGTCGGCGTACTGCACAGGGAAGACGGCGCGGCCGTCTCGCGCCTTGTGATGACGCTCACGCTGCCCGCCGCGGTGGTTCAGTCGTTCGCAGGCTTTTCGGGAGACGCTTCGCTGCTGCTGATTATCGTGCTCGGCTTTCTGTGCAGTTTTGCGCTGGTGCTGCCGACGTACGCCGTCACGCGCGGAATGGAAAAACACCGCCGCGCGTTTTACATGCTGAACCTGTCCGGGTTCAACATCGGCTGTTTTTCGCTGCCGGTCATCCAGAGCCTGCTCGGCGCGTCCGCGGGAGTCGTGGCATGTCTGTTCGACATGGGCAATGCCATCATGGTCACGGGCGGCCTGTACACGCTGACCTCCACGCTTCTGAAACTCGACGGGGAACGCCAGACCCCGCGCGCCGTGGCCAGAAAACTGTTCAGTTCCGTTCCGTTTGACGCGTACATCGTCCTGCTCATCATGGCGCTGTGCGGCATCGGTGTTCCGGAGTGGTTCGTCACATTCACGCAGCCGCTCGCCAACGCCAACGCGTTTCTGGCCATGACGATGCTGGGCCTGATGTTCGAGCCGCCCGCAAAGCCCGAATATGTGCGTCAGGCGGCAAAACTGCTGTCGGTCCGTTTCGTGTTCGCGGCATGCGTGTCGGCGCTGCTGTACTTCTTTGCGCCGTTCGACGCATCCGTCCGCGCGCCGCTCGCCATCGTGGCGTTCGCGCCCCTCAGCGCGCTTGCGCCGCTCTACACCGAGCGGTGCGGCGGAGACGAGTCACTTGCGAGCTTCGCCAATTCCGTGTCCATTTTTGTCAGCCTCGCCGCGGCCATCGGCCTGTCGGTATTGCTCATGTAAAAAAGGAGGAACCCTTTGAAATTCGATTTTGTCGCCCCCTGCTATTTCGGAACGGAGAGCGCCGCCGCGTTTGATTTCAAGCGCATCGGCGCGGAGAACGTCGCCGTCACGGACGGCCGCGTGTCCTTCTCCGGCGGTGCGGACATCCTCGCCGCCGCGAATCTGTACAGCCGCTGCGCCGAGCGCATCCTCATCCGTCTGGCGAGCTATCCCGCCAAAACGTTCGATGAGCTCTTCGACGGCGTGTACGCTATCCCGTGGGAGGAGTATCTCCCCGCGGACGCGGCGTTCCCGGTCAAGGGGTCGAGCCTTTCCAGCACGCTCTCCAGCGTGCCGGCGTGCCAGAGCATTGTGAAAAAGGCTGTCGTTGAGCGTCTGAAAAAAGGCTGGCGCACCGGAACGCTGCCGGAGACGGGCGGGGAGTACCGCATCCGTTTTTCGCTGCGCAAGGATGTGGCCGAGATCTTCCTCGACACGTCCGGCGACGGACTCCACAAACGCGGCTACCGCAGAAACAGCACGCTCGCACCGCTCAAGGAGACGCTGGCCGCCGCGATGCTCGACCTCGGCCGTGTGTATCCCGACAGCACCGTGCAGGACCCGTTCTGCGGCTCCGGCACGATGTGCATCGAAGCGGCGATGAAGGCCATGCGCATCGCACCGGGCCTGCGCCGCCGGTTTGCGGCCGAGCACTACGCGTTCGTCCCCAAAGAGGCGTTCACGCAGGCGCGAGAAAAAGCCCTCTCCGAAATCGTGCGTGACGCGCCGTTCGAAGCGTTCGGGTCGGATATTGACCCCGCCGCCGTCGAACTCGCGACGCACAACGCAAAGCTCGCGGGCGTCGGCAGCAAGTGCCGCTTTTCGGTGGCGGATGTGCGGAAATTCACGCCGTCCGGCCGCAGCCTCGTGTTTACGAACCCGCCCTACGGCGAGCGCCTCGGCAGCCTTGAAGAAGCGGCCGAACTGGCGCGTGTGCTGGGCAAACGCCTTGAGGAGAGCCCCGTGCGCGGCGCGTACATCATCACCGCCGACGCCGAGTTTGAATCGCACTTCGGCCGCCGCGCGAAGCGCCGCCGCAAGCTGTACAACGGCATGATCCCGTGCCAGGTGTACATG
>NHCFI02800__coassemble_1176_pt1 | contig 17889 bp, 20 predicted proteins | sample NHCFI02800__metabat2_high_PE_010 | metagenome-assembled genome bin NHCFI02800
CTGAAGACTTTTTGTAAACGGAGGGTTTGCAATGCCCGTCGCTCAGACGACATGGTACGATTTTGTCAATCGAATCAAGGCGAGCATGCCAAACGGCATTCTGGATATTCTGGTCGTGGCGTTCCTGATCTATGCGATCATCCGGCTCGTGCGCCAGACGCACACAGCGCAGCTGGCCAAAGGTATCCTTCTCCTGCTCCTTGTCTATATGATGGCCATGCTGCTCGGCCTCAGTACATTAAAATACATTCTGGACGGGGTGATGAGCTTCGGGCTCGTTGTGGTCGTTGTGGTCTTTCAACCGGAATTGCGCCGCGCGCTGGAGCAGATCGGGCGGACCACGCTCTGGGGCAACCAGCTGTTCAAGGTGACCCGGAGCAGCGACCCCGACACGCTGCGCGCCCGCTGGAAGACGGCGGTCGTCGCCGTGTGCGACGCAGCCGAGCGCATGGCTGACACGCACACCGGCGCGCTCATCGTGTTTGAGCGCGGCACGAATCTCTCCGAGATCATCAAGACGGGCACGGTGCTGGACAGCGCCGTCAACCCGGAAGTCCTGGGCACGATCTTCTACGTCGGCACGCCGCTGCACGACGGCGCCGTGGTCATCCGCGACGGCCGCATCGAGGCTGCGGGGTGCTTCCTGCCTCTCTCCAACAATCTGGAGATCGGCAAGGACATGGGCACGCGCCACCGCGCCGCGCTGGGCATGAGCGAGAACTCCGATGCCGTCGTCGTCGTCATCAGCGAGGAGACGGGCATCATTTCGCTGGCGAAGAACGGCGTTCTGATCCGCCGTCTGGACCGTCAGACGCTGTTCAGCATGCTGGAAGAGGACATCGTTCCTCCCGAGACCGAGGAGAAAAAGCAGATGTTCCGCTCCTGGAGGAAAAAACATGAAGAAAAAGAACAGTAAATTCAGCTTTGAGAAGCTGTTTGCCTCGCGCCGGTTCACGCTCGTTCTGTCGCTTCTGCTCGCGATCGTCCTGTGGCTGTACGTCATCAACGTGGTCGAGACGGAGGCGTCCGACCGCATCACCACGCAGGTCAATTTCGACTACAACGACGTGTACACCGACCTCGGGCTCGACATCATCGAGAAGCCCGTCGTCAACGTGAGCGTATTCGTTCAGGGCGAGAACCGGGTCATCGGCGGACTGTCTTCTCAGGACATTGTCGTGTATCCCGATTACAGTGCGGTGAACGGCGAGGGCGAGTACAAGCTCTCGCTCGTGGCGCGCAAGGTCAACTCGCTGGACGATTTCGATATCACCGGAATGTCCGTCGACAGCGTGACGGTCAAATTCGACAAAGTCAGCACGCAGACGTTCTCCATCACGGTCAACGCAACGGGAATCCAGCCGGCGGAAGGGTATTACCTTGACGTTGCGAAAGCTGCGCCCGCGGAAGTGACGCTGACGGGTCCCGAGGCGGATATTTCCCGCATCGCGCGCGTCGTCGCCAATGTTTCGCTCACCGAGGAGCGCACGGAGTCGGCGCTCGTCACCGTGCCGCTGACGTATCTGGACGAAAACGGCGAGATCATTACCGATGCGAACATCACAGCGGACGTCACGCAGGTCGATGTGACTATCCCCATCCTGAAAATGAAGGAAGTGCCGCTCACGGTCGATTTCACGGGTGTTCCCTCCGGGTTTGACCCGCAGCAGCTCAAGCCGGAGCTCTCCGAGAGCACGGTGCTCATCGCGGGTGCGGCGTCGCAGGTGGATCAGATCGAATCCATCTCCGCCGGGATCATTGACCTGAGCACATTCGAACTCGGCGAGACGGTGGATCTCACAATCGAGCTGCCGGACGGCGTGAAGTTCGTGGAAGACGGTGTGCAGAACGTCACCGTCAGCTTTGACACCACCGGATACGTCACGCGCACCGTGACGGTCACGGAGTTCAATATCATCAACAAGCCCGCCAACATGGAGATCACGATCCCCACGCGGCGCCTGACGAACGTGGTGCTCATCGGGCCGGAAGAGGAGTTGAATGAGCTCTCTCCCACCAGCGTCGTGGCGCAGATCGACGCCTCTTCGGACAACATCAGCGTCGTGCGCGGGCAGCAGAACGTCCCGGTCCGGATCGTCATTCCGTCCTCGGACAGCATCTTTGCCACCGGCTCCTATGCGGTGCTGTGCAACATCACGGTGGACGATACGGCGTCGAGCTCTTCCGCGGAGGCGGAGAGCTGATGCTGCTGGTGAGGAACATCCGCCTGCCGCTCCGCGCTTCGAAAGCGGAGGCGTGCGGCGAGGCGATGCGCCGGCTCGGCCTCGCGCCGGGCTCCGCGCACGCGGAGATTTCTAAAATTTCGGTGGATGCGCGCCACGGCGAGCCGACGCTTGTGTATACCGTCGCCGTGACGCTGCCCGACGAGAGCGCGGAGATGCGGCTGGCGGGCAGGGAAAACGTGTCCGCCGCCCGGCGGACGCCGCTGGAGACCGTGCGCGGAACGGTGCGTCTGGAACACCGCCCCGTGGTGTGCGGCCTCGGGCCCGCGGGCCTGTTCTGCGCGCTTTTGCTCGCGCGCGAAGGGTACCGTCCCATCGTGCTGGAACGCGGACCGTCCGTGGACGACCGCATGCGCGCCATCGAGCGCTTTTCTTCGCAGGGAGAACTGGACGAGAATGCGAATGTCCAGTTCGGCGAAGGGGGCGCCGGGACGTTTTCCGACGGAAAACTCACGACGCGCATCGGCAGCCCGCTGTGCGATTTTGTCACACAGACGCTTCTGGAGCACGGTGCGCCGGAGGAGATCGCATGGCAGGCAAAGCCCCACATCGGAACCGACCGTCTGCGCGGCGTGATCCGGAGCATCCGCGAGGAGATCGTGCGGCTGGGCGGAGAGGTGCATTTCAATACGCCGGTCACCGACCTTGTGCTGCGCTCGGGCCGCCTTGCGGCGGTGCGCACGCCGGACGGCGAGATCTCCTGTGAAGCGCTTGTGCTCGCCGTGGGACATTCCGCGCGCGATACATTCCTGCGCCTGGCGGAACTCGGATTCCCGCTGCGCGCAAAGCCGTTTTCCGTCGGCTTCCGCGCGGAACACCTCCAGGAGGATATCGACCGGGCGCTGTACCGCGGCGCGGCGGGGCATCCCGCCCTGCCGAAGGGCGAGTATCAGCTCTCGCATCACGTCGGCGACCGGTGCGTTTACACGTTCTGCATGTGTCCCGGCGGACAGGTGGTCGCCGCAGCCAGCGAGGCGGGCGGCGTTGTGACAAACGGCATGAGCTACCATGCGCGCGACGGCAAAAATGCCAACGCGGCCGTTGTGGTGAGTGTCAATGAAAAAGACTTCGGCGGCGACGCGCTGCGCGCCATTGCATTTCAGCGCGAGCTGGAGCACAAGGCGTTTGCGGCGGGCGGCGGAAACTATCAGGCCCCGGCCGAGACGATGGCGAGCTTCCTGAGCGGGAGCGGCGAGCTGCGCCTGGGGCGCATCCGTCCGACGTATCCCCTCGGCGTGCGCGCGGCCGACCTCGGAGCGCTTTTGCCGCAGGAACTCGCGTCGGCGCTCCGCACGGGGCTTTCGGCATTTGAGCGCAGGCTGCATGGCTACACCGCGCCCGATGCCGTGCTGACGGGACTTGAAACGAGAACTTCTTCGCCGGTGCGCATCCTGCGCACGGAAAACGGCGAGAGTGAATTTGCAAAGGGCGTCTATCCCTGCGGGGAGGGCGCCGGTTACGCGGGCGGGATCATGTCCGCGGCTGTCGACGGCGTGCGCGCCGCGCAGTGGATGATCGCAGCATACGCGCCCGTGTGACAAAGCGGACGCCCGGGAGACGGATAGGTTATGGCAAAGAATAAATTTCAGAACGACGGACAGCAGGACGATCTCGTGTCGGAACTCTCCGACGCGTTCGGAGACGTGGCCGACGCGCTGCGCGAGGTCTCGGTTGACATTTCGTCCATCATCAGCAAGAACAGCGCCGAGGGCGCACAGCGGTTCCGCGCGGCGATAAACACGCCGCCGCGTCCGCAGACGCCCTACGCGCCGTCTCCGGATACTTCCATGCGGGCGGTGCGCAACGGCACGAAGATGCTGTTCAGCTCCGCCATGCGCGTGTTCCTGAGCGTGTGCGGCGGCGCGCTGCTCATCCTGGCAGTTCTCATGTTCGCGTTTGCCGCGGACATGGGTATTTCGTACGGTGACACGTCGAATCTGATCTTCGGCATGGTGATGTGCGTGGCGTTCGGAGCAGGCGCGCGGAGCTGCCTGTCGGCCGCGCGGCGGTCGCGCCGCCGCGATGCGTATCTGCGCTACATCGGCACGCGGGACTGCGCGTCCGTCGCCGAACTGGCGGCCGCGATGCGCAAAAAACGGAAGGACGTGCGGACGGAGATTACCGACCTTATCCGGCGGGGCGGGTTCGATCCCGGCTATCTCACGCCGGACGGAGACTATTTTTTCGTGAGCAGCGAAGCATACCGGGCGTATCTGGAACAGGCCGATCAGGACAAGCCGCGCACCCGCACGCGCAAAAAGACGGAGGAGCAGGCAAAACCCGAGCCGCAGCCGGAGCCGCAGGAAAAGCAGGCCACCGTGCAGCTCGAGGACGAGCCGCTGCTTCGGGAACTGGCCAAAGAGCGCGAAAAAATCGACGAAGCTCCGGTGCGCGCCGAAGTGGAGAAGTTGGAAAAGAGCGCCGAGGAAATCTTCGACTGGGTTCGCCGCCATCCGTCCGACGCATCTCAGGTGCGGCGTTTTACCGGCTATTATCTGCCCACAACGCTCAAGCTCCTGCGCACCTACAATGAAATGGACCTTCACGCGGAATCGAGCGCTGTGGCGGAGGACATTCAGAATAAGATTCATTCATCGCTCGTGAATGTCAACCAGGCGTTCGGAAATCTGCGCGACACGCTTTTGCGCGACACCGCTCTGGACGTGGACGCGGAGATCTCCGCCCTCAGCACCGTGCTGGCGCAGGAAGGTCTGGTCACCGACGAAATTTCCAAACACGGAGTCTGAATGCGGAGCCGGACAAAGCACGCTTTGCCCGGCTCTGATGTACGGAGGTATCTATGCTCTATCGGCCGTGGCGCATCGCGCGCCCCGAGAAATCACAAATACAGGCAGTGGCCGCGCACACCGGCCTTGCGCCGCTCGCGTGCGGCGTTTTGTGCGCGCGGGGAAAGACGACGCCCGCAGCGCTGGACGAAATGCTCGGCACGGGCGAAAAGCTGTCGCCGCCCGGTCTGCTGCTCAATATGGACAAAGCGGTCAGCCGCATCCTGGCGGCGGTGGATTCCGGAGAGCGCATCGCGGTCTTCGGCGACTATGATGTGGACGGTGTCACCGCGACCGCACTGTTGTACACCTATCTCGACTCCATCGGAGCCGACGTTTACTATAAGCTCCCGAGCCGCGACGACGACGGATACGGTCTGTCGGAAAATGCGGTCGAGCTGATGGCGTCGCGGGACGTGACGCTGATCATCACCGTTGACAACGGCATTTCCGCCCATGCGGCCGTTGCCCGTGCGAAGGAACTGGGCGTCGACGTGGTTGTAACGGACCACCATCTTCCGCCCGCCGAGCTGCCCGACGCCGTGGCGGTGGTTGACCCGCAGCTGCCGGGCGACAAAAGCCCCTGCAAATCCTTGTGCGGCGCGGGTGTGGCGTTCAAACTGGCGGCGGCGCTCGAGGGCTGCGACCCCGAAGAGCTTCTGCCGTTCTACGGCGACCTCGCCGCCATCGGCACGGTGGCGGACATCATGACGCTGGAGGGGGAGAACCGGCACATCGTCAAGGCAGGTCTCGCGGCTCTCGCCCACACCGACCGCCCCGGTCTCGCAGCGCTTATCCGCAGCTGCGGATTCGAGGGAAAAGCGCTCACGGCGGAGAACATCTCCTTCGGCCTGTCGCCTCGCCTCAACGCTGCGGGAAGAATGGATTCCGCGGCGGAGGCACTGGAGCTCCTGCTGTGTGAGGACGAAGAAGAGGCGGAGCGTCTGGCCGCGTCGCTCGAGGACAAGAATGCCGCGCGCCAGAAGGCGGAGCAGGAGATCGCACAGAGCATTACCGAGGCGATCGAAGCCGACGCTTCCTATGGCGCGGACCGGATTCTCGTTGTGGCGGGGCACGGCTACCATCAGGGCGTGATCGGCATTGTCGCCTCACGCATCGTGGAAAAATACGGCAAGCCCGCCATCATCATCTCCGTCGACGAGACGGGCGAGGGCAAGGGTTCCGGCCGCAGCATCAAAGGTATCTCGCTGTACAGCGCGATCGCGGCCTGTTCGGATCTTCTGATCCGTTTCGGCGGACACGATCTCGCGGCGGGGCTCTCCGTCCGGGAGGAGCAGATCCCGGCGCTGCGCCGGAAGATCAATGAGTGGGCTGTGAAAGAGTATCCGGTCGTTCAGAGCCCGCCGCTCGAGATCGACGCCGCGGTGCACCCGTCGCGCCTGTCCGCGGAAAGCGTCGCCTCGCTCGACGTGCTGGCGCCGTTCGGAGCGGGCAATCCCGCGCCTGTTTTCGTGGTGGAAAATGCTGTGATCGACGGCGTGTATGCGCTGAGCGAAGGCCGCCACAGCCGCATCCGTCTGCGTCAGCAGGGCGCTCCGCTCTATGCGGTGCTGTTCGGAAAGGGGCCGGAAGAGCTGGCGTATCACGTGGGGGATGCGGTCGATGCCGCCGTTTCGCTCTCGGTCTACGAGGGCAAGGCGGGGCCGATGGTCTCCGCCCGCATCCGGGACCTGCGCCCCGCGGGCATCGACGAGGCGTATCTCGAGCCGGCCGGCCTCTGCGGCGCGTTCTTCTGCGGCGCGCAGCTGCCGGAGGAAGCCCGCGCGCTGTGCTGCCCGGAGCGCTCCGACGTCGCGGATGTGTACCGTCTGGTGCGCTCTTCCCATGTGAGCTGCGACGATCTGCGCCCCGTGTTCCGCGCGCTGGGGGAGCGCCGGGCGGGACGGATTCTCGCGTCGCTCCGCGCGCTGGAACAGCTGTCGCTGATCGAAAAAACGCCCGGCGGCTGCTACCGGGCCGTGGCGAACGCGCCGAAGCGCAATCTGGACGATGCGCCGGTGCTGCAACAACTGCGCCGCTCGTGACAACTTTCGTCCCGGCGGCGAAACCCAAAGCAAAGAGGGGTACTGCGTATGCATGTCAACACATTTGAGGAATTGAAACGGATGGTCGAGGAGTCGAACCGTCCTTATTCGATGGAGACGATCGAGCGTGCTTACGAGCTGGCGGAAAAGGCGCACAAGGGACAGAAGCGCCTTTCGGGGGAAAGTTACGTCAGCCATCCGGTCTCCGTCGCATGCATCCTTCTGGATCTCGGCCTTGACACCGATTCCGTCTGCGCCGCACTTCTGCACGACGTGGTGGAGGACACCGACGTCACGATCGACGAATTGCGCCAGCAGTTCGGCGCCGAGGTGGCGCTGCTCGTGGACGGCGTCACAAAGCTGGGCCGCATCAAGTTTTCCTCCGTGGAGGAACAGCAGGCGGAAAACCTCCGGAAGATGCTGCTTGCCATGTCGAAAGACGTGCGCGTCATGCTCATCAAGCTGTGCGACCGTCTGCACAACATGCGCACGGGCGACGCGTGGCCGGAGCAGAAGCGCCGCGACAAGGCGCTCGAGACGATGGAAGTCTACGCGCCGATCGCGCACCGTCTCGGCATGTCCAACATCAAGGAAGAACTCGAGGACCGCAGCCTGCAGTACCTCGATCCCATCGGCTACAAGGACATCACGGACCGACTCGCGGAAAACGGCGGCGCGGAGAAGTTCATCGCGGACATCGCCGAGCGCATCCGCGAACGTCTTGCCGAGAACGGCATGACGGAGTGCACCATCAAGAAGCGCATCAAGAGCGTGTACGGCATCTACCGTAAGATGTATATGCAGAACCGCAACTTCGACGAGATCTACGACGTCTACGCGGTGCGCATCATTCTGGACACGGTCGGCGAGTGCTACAACGCGCTGGGCGTGATCCACGATATGTACCATCCGCTGCCGAACCGCTTCAAAGATTATATCTCCACGCCGAAGCCCAACATGTACCAGTCGCTCCACACGACGGTGGTCGGGCACGAGGGCATCGCCTTTGAGGTGCAGATCCGCACCTGGGAGATGGATCAGACGGCCGAATACGGCGTCGCCGCGCACTGGAAATACAAGGCGGGCGTGTCGACGAAGGACAAACTCGACGACCGCATTGCGTGGGTGCGCCAGCTTCTGGAGAGCCAGAGGGAGAGCGCGGACGCGGGCGATCTGCTGCGCGACATCAAATCGGAACTTCTTCCGGAGGAGGTGTTCGCGTTCACGCCGAAGGGCGACGTCATCAACCTGCCCGCGGGCGCGACGGTGATCGACTTCGCCTATGCCATCCACTCTGCCGTCGGCAACCGGATGATCGGCGCGAAGGTCAACAGCCGCATTGTGCCCATCGACCACAAAGTCGTGACCGGCGAGATCATCGAGATCGTCGTCGGCCCGAAGGACAAGGGCCCCAGCCGCGACTGGCTGAACCTCGTGGTGACGAGCGAGGCCAAGAACAAGATCCGCAACTGGTTCAAGAAAGAGCGCAAGGAAGAGAATATCGCAGAGGGCAAGGCAGCACTGGAGAAAGAGCTGCGCCGCAACCTCATCAACATCCCCGACGACAAGTACGACGCATTCATGGCCGACATGGCGCGGCGTATGCGCCTGAACACCGCCGAGGAGATGTATGCCTCCGTCGGTTACGGCGGCATCCAGCTCTCCCGCCTGATGATCCGCATCAAGGAAGAGTACGCCAAGAGCTTCAAGCCGGCGCCGGCGGCCGTTGTCACCGACGTTCCCATCAAGAAGCAGAAGGCGAGCGAGGGCGTCATTGTTGAGGGCATCGACAACTGCCTCGTCAAATTTGCCAAGTGCTGCAATCCGCTGCCGGGCGACGCCATCGTCGGATTCATCACGCGCGGCTTCGGCGTGTCCATCCACAAGGCGGACTGTGTCAACGCCCGTCACGGCCTCGAGGGGCCGGACGCCGGGCGCTGGGTGCGCGCATACTGGGCGGACAGCGTGCAGGAGAGCTTCAAGTCCTCGCTGGAGATCGCCGCCATCGACCGCGACGGCCTGATGGCCGATGTCGCGGGTCTGATCGCGGAGATGCGCCTGCCGTGCTACTCCATTTCCGCGCGTCAGCTCTCCGACGGCCGCGCCACGATGAGCCTGACCATCGGCGTCAACAACACCGAACATCTCAACACGGTCATCGCGCGTCTGCGCAAGATCAAGAGCATCACCGACATCCAGCGTGTGTGACGTGTCGGAGAGGAGTCAGAAATGAAAGCAGTGATCCAGCGCGTAAAGCGCGCAAGTGTGACGATCGAGGGGCGCGAGACGCGCTCCATCGGGCCGGGTCTGTGCATCCTGTTTGGCGTCCGCACGACGGACGATCCGGCGGAATGTGAGAAGCTGGCGCAGAAATGTGCGTCGCTCCGCATTTTTGAGGATGATGAGGGCAAGCTGAACGTCTCGGCGGAGCAGCTCGGGCTCGAGGCGCTCGTCGTCTCGAACTTCACGCTGTACGGCGATACACGCCGGGGGCGTCGCCCCAGCTTCGACAAAGCGGCGAAGCCGCCGCTCTCGACGGACTGCTATGAGCGCTTCGTCGAATGTCTGCGCGCGACGCAGCTGAAAGCGGTGAAGACGGGCGAGTTCGGCGCGGAGATGCAGCTGGAACTTGTCAACGACGGCCCGGTGACCATCGTGATCGAAACCGACGACTGGAAATAAAAAGGAGAACATCATGAAAGCATTGCATGTGCTCGGCCCTGCGCCGCTGTACACCAACACGTTTCTGCTTCTGGGGGAAAACGGCCACGCCGTCGCCGTGGACCCCGCGGCGTCCGCGGAGCAGTATCTCGATCTCCTGCAGAAGAACAAAGCGGAGCTGACCGATATCCTGCTGACACACGGTCACTACGACCACGTGGGCGCGGTCGAGGAGCTGAAGCGCCGGACGGGCGCACGTATCCATCTGAGCAAAGAGGATATGGGCGGTTCGCGCCTGTTTCCTCTGACGGAAGCCGATGCGGGATATGAGGACGGTGAGACGATCGCGGTCGACGACATGACGTTCACCGTGATCCGCACGCCCGGCCACACCGCCGGGTCGGTATGCCTGCTGTGCGGCGACCTGCTGTTTGCGGGCGACACGCTCTTCGCGGGCGACATCGGCCGCACGGATCTGGAGGGCTCGCGCCCGGATCTGATGCGTGCGAGCCTTCAGAAGCTGTGCGGCGCTGTCACAAGCGACGCGCAGGTGCTGCCGGGTCACGACCGCTTTTCAACCATGGATGCGGAAAAAGCGGAAAACCCTTATCTCAGGTTTTGATGATGGAACTGTATTTTGAAGGAATGCAGTCATGCTACGATGCGGAAAATGTGGCGCGGATGTTCTTTTCGCCCGCACACCGTGCGACGGAGCGCCCGAAGCGTGCGCCGGAGTATTTCACGGCGGTGCTCGGAACGGGGCATCTGCTGTGCGGGGTGCGCCGGGACGGTCGCTGCGTGTGGAAACGCGTGAAGCATGACAATCAGGGAACAAAGGCCGATGTGTTCGCGCTGTGCGGCCTGATCTATTCGTTTTTGTGCGAACAGACGGGAAAGCGCCCGCCTTGGGGGATGCTCACGGGCGTGCGCCCGGTGCGCATCGTGCACGACATGCGGCGGCGCGGAGAGAGCGAGGAGGCCATCGAGCGCTTTTTCTGCGATACCTACCGGGCGCAGCCGGACAAATTCCGCATTGCGCGCGCCATCGCCGACGTGCAGGCGCCCATCATGCGGCTGAGCGGGCCGCGCTCGTACAGCCTGTACATCGGCATCCCGTTCTGCCCGTCCCGGTGCAGCTACTGCTCCTTCGTCTCGAAGGAGACGGCCAAGAGCGGAAAGCTCATCGCGCCGTATCTCGAAAAACTCGAGCTGGAACTTGAGGACATCGCCGAAACAGCCCGCCGGAACCGGATGCAGCTGGAGACGGTCTACATCGGCGGCGGAACGCCCACGGCCATTTCGGCCCGTCAGCTGGAGCATCTGATGAACAAGGCGCGCAGCTGCTTTGACTGGAGCGGCGTGCGGGAGTTCACCGTGGAGGCCGGACGCCCGGACTGCACGGACGAGGAGAAGCTGGCGGTCATCAAGGAGTGCGGTGCGACGCGCATTTCGATCAATCCGCAGACGATGTCGGACGAGGTGCTGCGCGCCATCGGGCGCAAGCACACCGCGCAGGACATCGTGGATTGCTACGAGACGGCGCGGCGCGTGGGGCATACCTGCATCAACATGGATCTCATTGCGGGACTGCCGCGTGACACGCTCGAGGGATTCCGCAGCAGCCTGAGCGAGGTCATCGCGCTCGGACCGGAGAACATCACCGTGCACACACTGACGCTCAAACGCGCGTCCACACTCGTCACGGAACATGCGGCGGACGAATACGGCGACGTGGCGGCGATGGTGGAATCGTGTGCCGAGCCTCTGGCGCGCGCGGGCTATGCTCCGTATTATCTGTACCGTCAGAAGGGAACTCTGCAGAACCTTGAGAATACGGGGTTCGCAAAGCCCGGGACAGAGGGTCTCTACAACGTGTTCATCATGGAGGAAGTACACACCATTCTCTCGGCCGGAGCGGGCGGTTCGACGAAACTCGTATCTCCCGACGGCTCACGCATTGAGCGCATCTTCAACCACAAGTATCCGCTGGAGTACATCGAGCGGTTCGACGAAGTGCGCCGGCGCAAGAAAGGAATTGATGACTTCTATGGCCAATACTTTGATCTGGATCCCGAAGCGTCTCGTTGAAATCTCGCTCGTCAATCTGGCGGCGCAGAGCCCGGAACAATTTGCGGCTCTGTGCGAGTCGGACTACGTCCGCCGTGTGGAACACGCGGCGGACAGCGTGCTGGAAAGCGGCGCGCGGATCGTCATGCTCACCGGCCCCAGCGCGTCGGGAAAGACGACGTCGGCCCACAAGCTGGCCGATGCGCTGCGGCGCAAGGGAAGTTACGGAACGGTCGCTTCCCTGGATAACTTTTTCAAGGATCTGGAGGACTATCCGCGTCTGCCGGACGGCCGCATCGACTACGAGAACGTCGAGGCGCTCGACGTGGAGGCGATCCACGCAGCGCTTCTGTCCCTGGTGCGGACGGGGCAGGCGGACATCCCGGATTTTGACTTCTGCTCCGAACAGCGCCGCCGCGGCACGGTGCACATCGACGCCAGGGGCGGGATCGTGATCGTGGAGGGCATCCACGCGCTGAACCCGCGCCTGACGTGCGTCCTGCCGGAAAAGAGCGTGTACAAGATCTATGCGGGCCTTCGCGAAGAGTACTCGCAGGACGGCGCGCGCTTTCTTCCGACGCGCGACGTGCGCCTCGCGCGCCGCATGGTGCGCGACATCCGCTTCCGCGGGCACAGCGTGGAAAAGACGCTCGGCATGTGGCCGGACGTGTGCGCCGGTGAGGACAAGTACATCAAAGTGTTCAAGAATCAGGCGGATCTGCTGCTCGACACGAGCTTTACCTATGAGCTGTGCGTGCTGGCGCCGTTTGTTCACGAGCTCCGCGGCGCGGTCGCGCCGGACAGCGAATACGCCCCTGTGCTGGAGGCGCTGTGCGCGAAATACGACGCCTGCGCATCCCTGCCCGCGTCGCTGATTCCGGAAGATTCCATGCTCCGCGAATTCATTGGGGTATAAAACGGCTCGGAAGAGCCAATACGATTCAGGAGGTTCTCTCATGATTACTTTTGATCAATTCAAGCGCGGGGCGGCAGTTCTGGCCGACACCGCTCTGAAGACCGGAACGGAGATCGCCGAGCGCGGCAAAAAGCAGGTCGATCTGATGGCGCTGCGCACGAAGCTGTCCAAGGCGCAGCGGGAGCTCGGCGCTCTGGTGTACTCGCTGCACAAAAACGGCGAGGAAAATCCGGAACTTGTGGAAAAATACATCCGCGTAGTGGCGTCGGTAGAGGCGGAACTGGCCGCCTATACGCCGGACGTTTCCGATGAAGCGGACGATGCGGACGTCCAGATGCTCTGCCCCTCGTGCGGCGCGGAGGTGGACCCCGCTGCCACCTTTTGTCCTGTGTGCGGGTACAAACTGTAACGGGCCGCGCGCAAGAGCATGGATGTTCACGCGCAGGAAAAAAGTTTCCGATGCGCGAAGGAACGGAATATTTTGTGAAAATCAGGATCAAAATCCATAAAGTGCTTGCAAAAACGGCACTTATCATGTAGACTAAGTCTGTATTCGCAATTTCGGGGGAAAGGGTGCAGAAATCTTGTTTGAGCGCAAGGAACATTACACGATGGACGATCTCGCGGACATTGTGGAATTGCTGCGCGACCCGGAGCACGGTTGCCCGTGGGACAAGGTGCAGACGCACGAATCCATCCGGAAAAACTTCCTCGAAGAGGCCTACGAAGCGGTGGACGCCATCGATCTGAACGATGCGCATCTTCTGTGCGAGGAACTCGGCGATGTTCTGCTTCAGGTGGCGCTGCACGCCAGAATGGAGCAGGAACAGGAGCGGTTCTCCCTCGGGGATGTGACGACGGGCATCTGCGAAAAGCTGATCCAGCGTCATCCGCACATCTTTGGTGACACGCAGGCGGAGAGCCCGCAGGCAGCGCTCGACAACTGGGAGGCGATCAAGCGGCGCGAAAAGCACCGCGAAACGCTCTCTGCCAATCTCGACGATGTGCCGAAAGCTCTTCCGGCGCTGATGCGCACGCAGAAGATCCAGAAGCGTGTATCCGACGCGGGATACGTCTGCGGGGAGGAAGAAGCCATAGCACGTCTGGCGGAATCCGTCCGCGCGCTGGAACAGGCTTCGAAGGAGACGGCCGGTGCGGCGCTGGGTGCGCTTCTGTTCGATGCGGTCAACCTTGGCCGCATTCTGGGAGCGGACGCGGAGGAATCGCTGACCCGCACGGCCCGGGAATTCTCCGAACAGGCAAAATGCGCGGATGAAGCGGTGCGCTCTCAGGGCTGCGGCCCGAAGGAGTGGCCGGCAACGCCAACGGTATGAGCACGGCCCTTGTGGCAGTGTACCAATACACTTTATGCAACACACATTTGGAGGTACAAAACAATGACGAAAGTTGATCTGATCGCGAAGGTCGCCGCCGACGCGGACCTGACGAAGAAAGCTGCCGAGCAGGCTGTCAACGCGGTTCTCGAAGGTATCACGGAGGCGCTGAAGTCCGGTGACAAGGTTTCTCTCGTCGGCTTCGGCACGTTTGAGACGCACGAGCGCGCCGCCCGCACCTGCCTGAATCCGCGTACGAAGGAGCCCGTTGAGGTTCCCGCCACGGTTGTTCCCGCGTTCAAGGCCGGCAAGGCTCTGAAGGACGCCGTTGCGAAATAAATTGATCTTCAAGCAGAACCGCGGCACATGCAGAAACTTGCATGTGCCGGTTTCTGTTTCAAACGGGAGGAGACCCTATGCGCATTGACAAGTATTTGAAGGTGAGCCGTCTCATCAAGCGCCGCACTCTGGCAAACGAGGTGGCGGATGCGGGACGCATCAGCGTAAACGGCCGTCCGGTCAAGGCGAGCTACAGCGTGAAGATCGGCGACGAGATCGAGATCGCCTTCGGGCAGCGCCCCGTCCGGGTCCGGGTCGTTTCTCTCGACGCGCCGTCCGGGAAGGACGTCGCCCGCGAGATGTACACCGTTTTGGAAGAGTGAGTGCAAAGAGCTGTGACGTCAGTCATAGCTCTTTTCTTTTTTGCATAAGATGAAGCAAAAAGGAAAAGGGGAAACAGGTATGGCTGTCTCAGAAAGCAACCTTCCGCAGACCGGAAAAATGCCGCACAATATCGTGATCGAAAACCGGAAGAGCGTCACGGCCACGGGCATCCGTTCCATCGTGTCGTACGATTCCGAATCCGCTACGCTGGAGACGGATCTCGGCACGCTGATCGTCGGAGGAGAGGGGATCACCGTGAGCGAGTTGAGTGTCCGGACGGGCGAAGTGCGCATCGGCGGGGAGATCGAATACATCCAGTACACACAGCCGCGCCGTGAGCCGACGTCTCTGCTCAAGCGCCTGATGCGCTGACATGGTTGGGGCGATTCCGGCAGCCGCCGTGCTGCACGACGTCTTTCTCGCGGCCGGGGCGGGATGCCTGATCGGTGCGCTGTACCGGATGCTGCGCGCCGTGCTGGGGAATTCCCGCGCGGCGTGCTTTTTCTGTGACTGCACCGCACTGGCGCTGGCGGCCCTGATGTTCCGCAGCGCCGCCGTCAGCGCGTTTACCTCCGGTGTGATGCGCTGGTATACGGCATTGCCGATGGGGCTCTTCGCGCTGTGGTCCCAGCGCCTCCTGCGCGGCCCGTCGCGGTGTCTGCACGCGGCGCTCGGACGGCCCGTGCGCGCCGTATATGGCGCGGCGGCCCGTTTGTGGAGAAAAAAACAGGACAGGATACGGCGCGAAAAAAAGAAATCTCGCCCGAAAGGGTTGAAAAAACCATCGGCGGTGTTGTATAATTCAAAATAAATGCGGGATGCCCTCAAAAAGATGGCTCCCGGAAAGGTTGGTCTTACTCTGTGGCGAATGCGCGTTCCGGAAAAAAACGCCGCGTTTCAGTGCTGACGGTTACCGTCGGCCTTTTCGTGCTGTCTGTTTCCATGGTTCTGTCGCTGATTTCAACACAGGTGGAGATTGTTTCCAAACGCCAGCAGCTTGCCAATGTGCAGGCGCAGGTGGAGTCGCAGCAGGCTCAGAATACAGAGCTGCAGCGCACAATGGAGGCGGAGGACGAATCGCAGTACATCGAGCGGATGGCGCGGGAAAAACTCGGCTACGTCAGTCCGGACGAACAGGTGTACGTCGATATGTCCGGTAAATAACGGCTGATGGTGTACGGGAAAAACGTGCACAAGCAATGATACACATTATAAAGGGGTTATTTCGGTTCTATGGCAGTAGAGGTAGGCAGCATTGTCGAGGGAAAGGTCACCGGTGTCAAAAAGTTCGGCGCATTCGTCGTGCTTCCCGGCGGGGAAACGGGCATGGTGCACATTTCCGAAGTGTCCACACAGTTCATTCAGGAGCTCAGCGACGTCCTTCAGGAAGGCCAGACGGTGAAGGTCAAGGTTCTCAGCGTGTCTCCGGAAGGGCGCATCGCGCTCTCCATGAAGCGCGCAGAACCGCGTCCGAAGCCCACGCGCGCGGATCCCGGCCGTGTCTGGCAGCCGCGCACGCCGGTGCAGCATGACGGCCCGATGTCCTTTGAGGACATGATGAGCCAGTTCAAGTCCCGCAGTGAGGAGAAGATCTCCGATCTGAAGCGTGTGACGGAGGCTCGCCGCGGCGGCGGTTATTCTCGCCGCAGATAATCGGGACATTCCGGTTGCGGAGAAACAAAAGGACATCCGGCAAATGAGCCGGGTGTCCTTTTTTATCCGTTTTCGGGAAGCGGAAAGGAGAGAGAACGATGGAATTGGTAACGCCGAGATTGCTGCTCCGCCCGTGGGAGGACAGCGATGCGCAGAGCCTGTTCGCCTGTGCGAAAGACCCGGACGTCGGCCCGAGGGCCGGCTGGCCGCCCCACGCGAGCGCGGAAGAGAGCCTGCGTGTAATCCGCAGTGTTCTGAGCGCGAAGGAGTGCTATGCGATCTGTGAAAAGGACAGCGATGCAGCCATCGGCGCAGTTGAACTGATGCTCAACGGCCATACCGAACTGACGGACCGTGACGATGAGTGTGAACTCGGATTCTGGCTGGGAAAACCGTTCTGGGGCAGGGGCTATATGCCCGAGGCGGCACGGGAATTGCTCCGGCACGGGTTTGAAGACCTGGGAATGACGGCGGTCTGGTGCGCCTACTCCGACGGAAACGCACAGTCGAAGCGGGTTCAGGAAAAGCTGGGGTTTCAGTATCATCGCACCCGCGAAAATATACCGGTGCCGCTTTTGGGCGGCGTCAGGACGCAGCATGTCAACCGGATGACGCGAGAGCAGTGGAATGCCTGCGCTGCCGGGCCGCAGAAGTTCGGGAATGGGCGTAATGCATAATTTGTCCGTGGAGAAGAAAAATATTTTATAAAACAGTCACAAAAAATCGTTGTATCAGGGCTTCCGTTATGGTATACTGATTACAGAAAGGCGAAAGCTTTTCAAACACGAAGGAGGTCTTGGTTTATGAAGATCACGTGTACAGGCCGTAAAGTCAGCTTGAAGGACGCATTCATGGAGCGCGTGGACAAGCGGCTTGCCAAACTGGACAAATTCTTTTCGCCCGACGCAGAAGTCGGCGTTACGGTAACAGTGGAGAAAGACTGGCAGACGGTGGAAGTCACGGTGCGTGACCGCGGTTTCGTCTGCCGCGCAGAGAAAGAGGCGGAGCGCATGGAGGATGCGTTTGACGACGCAGCCGATCTGCTCGAGCGCCGCATCGTGAAGAACCGCAAGCGTCTGGGCGCCCGTCTGACGGCCCCGCCTGAGAGCTTCCGCGAAACGTTCGGTGAAGAGCCGGAGGAAGAGGGATACGCTGTGATCCGCGAAAAGCATTTCTCCGTCAAGCCGTGCTCGGTCGAAGAAGCGATTCTGGAGATGAATCTGCTCGGCCACTCGTTCTTCCTGTTCCGCAATGCGGATACTGACGGCATCGAAGTGGTGTATCGCCGCAAGAACGGCACGTACGGTGTGCTGATCCCGGAAAACTGAGACATCCGAATCAAGCTTGGGAACCGGTCGAAGCCGGGGCGGGAAGCCGCCCCGGCTTTTTCTTTTTTGCAAAACATACAAAAATAATGAATTTTAAAACATTCTTTTGAATTGATCTACGAAAAAGAAAAGCTATGCTGAATATTTATAATTATCTATTGCAATTTTATACAACAAGGTGTATTCTTTATGC
>NHCFI02800__coassemble_1183_pt1 | contig 17798 bp, 21 predicted proteins | sample NHCFI02800__metabat2_high_PE_010 | metagenome-assembled genome bin NHCFI02800
GAGTATGCGGACGGCACGGTTCAGCTCCTTCTCAAGCGCACGCCGTCGCTCTCGGACGACGCGCGCGTGCCTCTCGCGGGCGTGCGCGTCCTGCTCGACCCCGGCCACGGCGCGCAGGACATCGGCGCGATGGGCGTGGCGGGAACGTCCGCTCCGTGCGAGAAGGACGTGAACCTCGCCGTGGCGCTTGCGGCGCGCGAGCAGCTGGAGGCGATGGGTGCGACGGTGCTGATGACGCGGGAGGACGATTCATTTCCGACGCTCGTGGAGCGCAATCAGAGGATCATCGAGACACAGCCCGACTTCTTCATCTCCGTGCATCACAACTCCCTCGCGCTCACGCAGGACACGAGCAGCGCGTCCGGGACGGAGGCGTATTATTTCTACAACGCATCCGAACCGCTCGCGCAGACGCTCGTGCAGCGCGTCAGCAGTGCGGCGCAGCGCCCGGCGCTCGGCGCGAAGTGGGGGTACTACTACGTCACGCGCAGCACCGTCTGCCCGGCGGTCCTGCTGGAGACGGGATTCATGGTGAACCCGTCCGAATACGCGCAGATCACGCAGGAGAGCAACGTGCGCGCCGCGGGCGCGGCCATTGCCATGAGTGTGTACGAGAGCGTGCGCGCGCTGTCCGAAAGCTGAATCCAAACAACAGACGGGGCCTTTGCCGATTGCGGCAAAGGCCCCGTTTTTCGTTTGAGCGTTTCAGTCCAGAAGACCGTGCGCGGACAGCGCCGAGAGCACCGCGCTGTTCGTCAGCTTTTCCGCGAGCAGCTCGCGGAACTGGACGGATTTCTCCTTGCCCTTCGCGCGCAGCTCGGCCATGCGAGCCGAGAGCTCCGTCTGCCGCGCCTGCGTCTGTTCACACAGGGCCTCCAGCGCGGCGAGCTTTTTCAGCGCCGCCTGCATGTCGTCCGTCTCGTATCCGTTTTCTGTTTTTCGCACCAGCTGCATGGTCGGAACCTCCGCATTCTTTTTCTTCATCGTACCACAAACGCGGGCGTGCGAACAGCTGTTTTTCACAAAATCGGCGCACTCTGCATGTATTGGTTGCAAAGGGCAAAAAAGGGGGATCGTCATGGAAATGCTTCGTGTGGAAGGCGCATCTCTGCGGTATCAGGCCGAAAACGGGGAGATCACCGCCTTTGAGGACATTTCCTTTTCTGTGGAAAAGGGGGAATTTCTGAGCATCGTCGGTCCGTCCGGATGCGGAAAATCCACGCTGCTCAGCGTCATCGCGGGGCTTTTGCCCGCGACGGGCGGCAGCATTTTCGTGAAAGGAGAGCGCGTGCGCGGCGTCTCGCCGCACATCGGCTATATGCTCCAGCGCGACACACTTCTGGAGTGGCGCACGATCCGCTCGAACGTGCTGTTCGGGCTTGAGATTCGGAACGCGCTCACACCGGACGCAGTGCGGCGCGCCGACCGTCTGCTCGAGACATACGGCCTCGCGGACTTCGCGCAGATGTACCCGCGCCAGCTCTCGGGCGGGATGCGCCAACGCGCCGCGCTCATCCGCACGCTCGCGGCCGAACCGGATATCCTGCTGCTCGACGAAGCGTTTTCGGCGCTCGATTACCAGACGCGCCTCGCCGTGACCGACGACGTGCACCGCATCCTGAAATCGGAGGGGGTGACGGCGCTGATGGTCACGCACGACATCCCCGAGAGCATTTCGATGGGCGACCGCGTGATGATCCTCTCCGCACGTCCGGCCTGCATCCGGGAGATCCTGCCGGTGGATTTCGGCGCACCCCTCGCACCGCTCGAGCGGCGCAGTCACCCGGCGTTCGGGCCGTACTTTGACCGCATCTGGAAGGAGCTGAAGCAAGATGAATGAACCGGGAGTATCCGAGGCGCGCGCGGCGTACCTGATGCGAAGACGCCGCCGTGCGAGAAACATCCGCATTGTGCAGGTCGGCATCCTCGCCGGTTTTCTTGCCGTGTGGGAGATTGCCGCGCGCACCGGGCTGGTGGACGATTTCATCGTGTCCAGCCCGTCGCGCATCTGTTCCACGCTGTCCGGGATGATCGCGGACGGCCTTGCGTACCACGTGGGCGTCACGCTGTTCGAGACGCTCGCGGGCTTCTCGCTCGGCGCGGGCATCGGCCTTGCCGTCGCGGCGGCGCTCTGGTGGTCGGATTTTGCGTCGCGCGTCGCGCAGCCGTACCTCGTCGTGCTCAACAGCCTGCCGAAGATCGCGCTCGGGCCGGTCATCATCATTCTGGCGGGCGCGGGCACGCGCGCCATCGTGTTCATGGCGCTTGCCATCTCGCTGATCGTCACGGTGCTGGAGATGCTCGCGGGCTTTCGTGCCACGGACCCGGGAAGCATCGTCATGGCGCGCACATTCGGCGCGACGAAGCGTCAAGTCTTTTTCAAAATCGTTCTGCCCTCAAATCTCGCCACGCTGTTCGGCTCGCTGAAAATCAACATCGGGCTTTCGCTGGTGGGCGTGATCGCGGGTGAGTTTCTCGTCAGCAAGGCGGGGCTCGGTTACCTCATTGTCTACGGCGGTCAGGTGTTCCGCATGGACCTCGTGATGACGGGTGTGATTCTGCTGTCGGTGATGGCGGCGGGGATGTATCAGGCGGTGTCTGCGCTCGAGCGGTTCGCGGCGCGCCGGTTCGGAGGCTGAAACGCGCGGAATGCGCGTCGGCATATACAGAAAGGTGGGCATAGTATGAAACGAATTTTGGCGGCGGCCGCTGCGGCCGCGCTGTGCGCCGGGCTCTTTGCGGGCTGCGGCAAGGCGGATGACGGCCTCGACAAGGTGCGCGTGTGCGAGGTGACGCACTCGGTGTTCTACGCGCCGCAGTACGCCGCGCTCGCGCTCGGCTTCTTCGAGGAAGAAGGCATTGAGGTGGAGCTCTCGAACGGCGGCGGCGCCGACAAGGTGATGAGCGCCGTGCTGTCCGACAGTGTCGAGATCGGTCTCGCGGGGCCGGAATCGTGCGTGTACGTGTACAATGAGGGCAAGTCGGACGGCGCGACGGTGTTTGCGCAGCTCACGCAGCGTGACGGCAGCTTTCTCGTGGCGCGCGAGCCGGACGAGAATTTCGAGTGGACCGACCTCGCCGGAAAGCACGTGCTTCCCGGCCGCAAAGGCGGCGTGCCGTACATGGCGTTCGAGTACGCCGTCAAAAAGGCGGGGCTCGACCCGGCCGCGGATCTCCTGCTCGACACGAGCATCCAGTTCGACAACATGACGGGCGCGTTCCTCGGCGGCACGGGCGACTATGTCACCGTCTTCGAGCCGACGGCGTCGAGCCTCGAGGCCGAGGGCAAGGGGTATATCGTCGCGGCCGTCGGCGACATGGCGGGCGAGATCCCCTACACCGCGTATTTCGCAAAGGACAGCTGGATCGAGGAAAACTCCGGCCTCGTGCAGCGCTTTGCAAACGCCGTGGCGAAGGGCGAAGCGTGGGTGGCACAGCATACGGCCGAAGAGGTCGCTGCAGCCGTTGCGGAGTACTTCGCCGACACGGACGAAGAACTTCTCGCAAAGGCCATTCAGAGCTATCAGGACGTCGGCGCGTACTGCACCACGCCCGTGATGAAGCAGGAGAGTTTCGACCTTCTGCAGACCGTGATGAGCGAGGCGGGCGAGCTGGAGGAGAAAGCGCCGTTCGACGCCGTCGTGGACAATTCGTACGCGGAACAGGCGGCCAAGGCCGCCGGCTGACAAAGACAGGGAAAGGCCCGGCGCGCAGCGCCGGGCCTTGTTTGTCTATCCTTCCGTGAACAATACTGCCAGAGCCTTTCCGACGAGCTCGCCCGAGTACAGTGCCTCGTCGAGCGTGTTCGCGTGGCCGCCCATCTCAATGAGCAGGCTGCCGGTCGTGAGGTCCTGGTTGTAGTATCGGTAATCGAAGAGCACCGGACGCGTCAGGCCGGGGTACATCTCTTCCATTTTGGCCTCCCAGCGCGCGGCAAAGCGGAGGTTCTGGCGGAAATTCGGCAGGTTGCCGCCGTTGTCCGCGCCGCAGATGATCATCACCTGTGCCGCCGTCTGTCCGTTGATATCAGCCACGGGCTTGATGCGTGTGCCGTCCTCGCGCTGGATGGCGTCGCGGTGGACGTCCAGCACGACTTTGATGCTCGGATATTGCTCAAGGTACGAGCGCACGGTCGCGTTGCTCTTTTCGTAGCTGCCGTTGTAGCTCGGATAATCGTGCAGCGTCGCGTCGTGCAGCGTCGTGATGCCCGCGGCGTTCAGCTCAGCCGCGATGCGCTCGCCCACGGCCACCATGTTGACGGACGTGTCCGTGCTGCGCGCGGAGAACGCAGGATCGCACCAGCTCTTGTCTTCAAGTTCATACGTCTCGGTGGCGTGCGTGTGCATGATGAGCACCTGCGGTTCGGACGAGCCGACTTCAATCTGGAACGGCAGCGCCTGCCCGACCTCGGCGGCGATCTCCGCGGCGGAGAGCGACGTGCAGTTCTTGATGCTGCCCGCTCCCGCCGCGATGTACTGCCCGCCGGAGCCCTGCTCGTAGTGGACGGCCTCGAGGGCAGCCATGCCCTCGGGGATGGGTTCGGGCGCTGCGGGAGCTGCTTCGGACGAGGCGGAATCGCCCGACGGCGCGGCGGCCTGCGAATCCGGCTGCGAGGCGGGTTCCTGGGCCGCCGTCTCAGGCAGGGCGGTGAACGACGGCTGTCCGCCGTCCTCCGCCTGTGCGGCTGTGGGTACAGCGCCGGACGATTCAAGCTCACACACCGTTTCGAGCGCCGTCTTCGGATTGTACAAGAGTCCCGCCCCGAGCGCGGCGGCGTCGGATGACCAGAGCGGGCGCACCGCCGCGGCGCTCGCGATCACCGCGCCGCACACAAAAATGGACAACATCGGCACAAGCGCGCTGCGCCGCATACACATCACCTCTCACCGTCCATTGTATGCGGCGGTATGCGGTGATTATGACGTCAAAAAGGACAACTCTCCCACGGAGAGCGAGGGCTGCAGCGCCTTGTTCAGCGCGAGCGCCAGCAGCGACGACGCGCGCCGCACGATGCTGTCGATGTCGCGCGGCGTCACGACGAGCGGCCCGCTCTTGCTTTTGACGTGCGCCTCCATCACGGTGGGAACGCCCACGGCGACGACGGGCACACCGAGCGTCTGTTCCGTCAGCGCGTCGGCGGAAAGAGGGTTCAGCCCCGCCGTCGAGAGCTGTACACTGCACCCGAGCCGCCGCACGTCGGCCGTGCACAGGCTGTCCACGCACACGACGGCGCCCGGGCACATCGCTTTCACCGCACCGCGCAGCATCTCCGCGGCGGAGATGCCGGTCGCGGCGCGCACGCCGGGTGCGACGGCCGCGACGCAGCGCAGATCCAGTTCGCCGTCCGCGTCGGGCAGGGCGCGCGTCGTGAACACACGCTTGGCTGTCTGCGGGCCGATGGCGTCCGCCGTGACGTCGTCGTTGCCGATGCCCGCAACCAGCACCGGCCCTTCGCGCGGCACGAGCGAGCGCAGCTGGCTGGCCACCGCGAGGACGTATGCCTCGTTCCGGTCGTCGATGCGCGCGAAGTCCGGCATATCGAGCGTGATGTAGCATCCGCGCGGACGGCGCAGCCCGTCGCGGGTGATGTCCACGCGCGTGAGGGACACTCCGGCGGCGCTTGCGGTGTGCGTGCGCACGCCGCGCGGGCACGTTCCGCGGCTCGGCGGGTAGATTTCAGCGGCAATATCGGTGTAAAGGGCCATTGTGATGCTCTCCTTTTGCTTTTTTTCAAAAAAGTGCTTGCCTTTTGACAAAAAAAGTGATATTATTAATTGCACTGTTATGGGTACTAAGGAGGTGGTATGATGCCTAATATTAAATCGCAGAAGGACCGTGTGGTTCAGGCGAAGAAAGAAGCCGCGCACAACAAAGCGATTAAGTCCAACCTGAAAACAGTCGTCAAGAAGGCAGACGCCGCCATTTCCGCCGGCGCAGCTGACAAAGACGAGAAGATCAAGGTTGCCGTCTCGGCTCTGGACAAGGCCGCCGCGAAGGGCGTTCTGCACAAGAACACTGCCTCGCGCAAGGCTTCCCGTCTGGCGAAAGCTGCGAACAAAGCGCAGTGATCAAACGTGGATTCAAGAAAACCCGCTCGCCCGAAAGGGCAGGCGGGTTTTTTGTCGTTCAGCTCTGGTCGCGGCTGCGCGCGAACAGCGCGGCGAGAAATCCGCACACGAGCGACGCGGTAACGCCGCCCGCCGCCGCGGTGAAACCGCCCGTCAGCGCGCCGAGAAGCCCTTTTTCCTCCACGGCCTCCACCGCACCCTGCGCCAGAAGATGGCCGAAGCCGAGGAGCGGCACGGTCGCGCCCGCGCCGGCAAAGTCCGCGAGCGGGCCGTACAGCCCCAGTGCGGACAGCGCTACACCCGCCACGACGAACCCCGTCAGGATGCGCGCGGGCGTGAGGCCGGTGTAGTCCAGCAGAAGCTGGCCGATCACGCACAGCGCGCCGCCCACGACAAACGCACGGATCAGCTGCATGCCATCGCCTCCTCGCTGCAGAATTCCACCAGATGCGCCACACCCGGAATGCTCTCGCCCTGAAGCGACGTCGTCTGGCTCATCAGCGCACCCGTTGCGAGAAAGAGCACGCGTCGCATCTCGCCGCGGGCGAGCATCGGCAGGATGTGCCCGCACAGAACGGCGGCGGAACACCCCGCGCCGGACGCGCCCGAGCCCGGCGCGGTGCGGCCGTAGATCTCAAGGCCGCAGTCGCGGTGGTTTTGCAGGCGCACGCCCTCCAGTTCCAGCAGCGAGCCGAGCAGGTTGCTGCCCACCGCGCCGAGGTCGCCGGTGTAAACGGCGTCGAACGCGTCCGGCGTTTCGCCCGTCGCGTCGAAGTACCGCACGAGCGTCTCCGCCGCGGCGGGGGCCATCGCCGCGCCCATGTTGGTTGCGTCGAACACGCCGAGGTCGCGCACGCGGCCGAACTGCACGGCGCGCACGCGCGGCCCGCGGCCGGACGCAAATACCACGGCTCCCGCGCCCGTCACCGTCCACTGCGCGGTCGGCGTGCGCTTCGCGCCGTACCCGAGCGGCGTGCGGAACTGCCGCTCCGCCGCGCAGAAATGGCTCGAAGCCATCGCCGCGGCGCACGCGGCGAATCCGCCGTCCACAAGGCAGGCGGCCAGCGCGGCGCTCTCCGCCATCGTGCTGCACGCGCCGTAAAGCCCGGCAAACGGAACGTCCTCAGAGCGCATCGCGTAGCCGGACGCCGTGCACTGGCACTGCAGGTCGCCCGCAAATACCACGTCCGGCGTGCCGATGTCGTGCGGGACTTTCCCGAACGCGGTTTCCAGCGTGCGGCGGGCAAGCTCGCTCTCCGCCATCTCCCACGTCTTCTGCCCGAAGCGTGTGTCGCGCTCGGCAATGTCAAACGCGGAGCCGAGCGGCCCGTCGAGTTCCCGCCGTCCGCCGCCCGCGGCGTATGCGACGGCTGCGGGCAGGTGTTCCAGTACGATCACGTCGCCTTTGCGCATCCCGTCACCCCCAAAGAAAATGGCGCGCCACGCCCCAGACCGTGCTCGCGAGCATGCCGTACACGATGACCGGTCCGGCAATCGTGAACATCTTCGCGCCCGTTCCCGTGATGAGCCCTTCGCGCTTGAATTCGATGGCGGGGGAGACCACGGCGTTGGCAAAGCCCGTGATGGGCACGAGCGTCCCCGCGCCCGCCTTCGACGCCAGCTTCTGATACCAGCCCAGCGCTGTGGCGACGGCGCTCAGCGCCACGAGAGTTGCGCTCGTCAGCGTCCCCGCGTCGGCCTTCTCGAAGCCGAGCGCACCGTACGCGTCGAGCAGGATCTGACCCAGCACGCAGATCGCGCCGCCGACGCAGAACGCCCACGCACAATCCTTTGCGACGGGCGAGTGAGGCAGCGCCTGCTTGCACAGAACGGCGTATTCTTCCTTGGTCGTTTTCACACTGACCGCTCCTTTCGAGTTCCTTTCGTCAGTGTGCCCGGCACTCCGGTAATTTATGTAAGAAACAAAAAACGCCGTGTGCATCGGCACACGGCGGAATGGCGCTTCTTATTCCTCGACGGGAACTTCTTCCTCGGCGGGCTCTTCCTCTTCTTCGGCGGGCTCGTCGTCAAAGTCCTCGCTGAACAGGAGCTGCTCGTATTCGTCCAGCTCGGCCTCGCGGCGGCGGAGATAGAAGAACGCGGCGCCCAGAGCACCGGCAGCGGCTGCAAGAAATACGCACAGAGCGGCGATCACAGATTTTTTCACAACAACAACATCCTTTCGTTTGGCGTTCACAGGCTGCGGGAAACGCCCTTGCGGTGAACCGCCACGGACGGCGGCGTTGGCGAGCGCGACGGCAGACGGCAGCTTTTGTACAACGCGATACCAGGTTTCCATCTTCCGAGCCTCCTTTTGCATTTATCCTTATTATATCCGCAAACCGCCCGGTTTACAAGACTTTTTCCAAAACTGCGCGCACGGATTTGAACGCTCCCGGCAGCGCCCGTTCGCTCTCCAGCTGTGCGCGCGTCGTGGGCTCGTACGGCGGCGAAAAGCGCTCTGCGCGCAGAAGATACCCCGTCATGTGCCACTCGACATGCGAGAAGATGTGGCGCGCGGGTTTCAGCGCGCGTTCAGCGTGCGCGACGACGCCCTGCGCTCCGAGACGCTTCTCAATTTCTTCGGCGCTCAGAGTTCCCGGGAACATCGCGGGCTGCCACAGCCCGGCCAGAAGCCCTGTGTCCGGGCGCTTTTCAAGCAGTACGCCGTCTTCAAACAGCACGACCCCGAGCGTCCAGTCCTCGGTGCGGCGCGGCTTTTTGGCGGGCTTGACGGGAAGCCCGGGCGCCGTCCCGGCCTTGTATCCCTCGCACCGGCTTTGCAGCGGGCATTCGCCGCACAGCGGCGCGCCGTTCGGGATGCACACGAGCGCGCCGAGTTCCATCAGCGCCTCGTTGAAATCTCCGGGCCGGTCCTGCGGCTGCGCGGCGCGCACCTCGGCCGTCATGCGGCGCTTGGTCTCGGGCAGCGTCACGTCGGACGCGTCGTTCGAAAGGCGGCTCCAAACGCGCAGCACGTTGCCGTCAACGGCGGGTTCGGGCAGGCCGAACGCCAGCGACGCGATGGCCCCGGCGGTGTAGTCGCCGATGCCGGGCAGCTTGCGCAGCAGCGCCGCGTCGGCCGGGAGCTCGCCGCCGTATTCATCCACGATGATGCGCGCGGCCTTCTGCAGGTTGCGCGCGCGGGAATAGTAGCCGAGCCCCTCCCAGAGCTTTGCAAGGCGGTCCGGCTCGCAGTCCGCGAGCGCGCGCACGTCGGGCAGTTCGGCCATGAAGCGCTCGTAATAGGGCAGCGCGGCGCTCACGCGCGTCTGCTGCAGCATGATCTCGCTCACCCACACGCGGTAGGGCGTCTTGTTCTGACGGAACGGCAGGATGCGCTTGTTCCGGTCAAACCACGCCAGCAGCGGCGCGGCGGGAGAGGGGGATTTCGTCACGGGATGCATCTCCTTTTGGTGAAAATCGCTTGTATCATCATACCACAAATCGGGCCGGACGCAAGCGCTTTGCGCGGAGCGCCAAAATGTGGTACGATAGAAACAATCTTGCAGAGAAACGGAGTCGATCGTGTGGAAACAAAGGCAAAGCGTTTGACGGTGGGGATTTTCGCCCACGTCGACGCGGGGAAAACAACGCTCTCGGAGGCGTTTTTGTATGTGAGCGGGGCTGTGCGCAAACAGGGCCGCGTGGACCACGGCGACGCGTTTCTCGACAACTTCGCGCTCGAGCGCGAGCGCGGCATCACGATCTTTTCCAAACAGGCCGTGTTCTCGTACGGCGGTGTGGAGTTCACGCTCGTGGACACACCGGGTCACGTCGACTTCGCGGCCGAGGCCGAGCGCACGCTCGAAGTGCTGGACTGCGCCGTGCTCGTCGTGAGCGCGACAGACGGCGTGCAGGGCCATACGCTCACGCTGTGGCGGCTTTTGGAGCGCAGCGGCGTGCCGGTGGTGCTCTTTATCAACAAGACCGACCTCGCGGGCGCGGACGCAACGCGCGTGCTCGCGGAATGCAGCGACCGCTTCGGCGCGTGCGTCGACTTCTCTCTGCCGCCGGACGAACTGGCCGAGGAACTCGCCGTGCTCGACGAGGACGTCATGGCGCGCTATCTCGAGACGGGCGGTGTGCCGGACGAGGACGCGGGCGCTCTGATCGCGTCGCGCCGCGTGTTCCCGTGCTGGTGTGGCGCGGCGCTGCGTCTCGACGGCGTGCGCGAGCTGCTGGACGGCATTGCGCGCTATATGCCCGAGCCGCTTCGCCCGGCGGAGTTCGGCGCGCGGGTGTACAAAATCACCTACGACGCACAGGGGACGCGCCTGACGCACCTGAAGGTGACGGGCGGCGCGCTGGCGGCCAAGACGATGCTCTCGGGCCGCGACGCGCAGGGCAGGCCGTGGACGGAGAAGGCCGACCGCCTGCTGATCCTCTCCGGGGCAAAGAGCGAGATGTGCGCCGAGGCCCCCGCCGGGACACTGTGTGCCGTCACGGGGCTGACGCACACGTTTGCGGGCGAGGGGCTCGGCTTTGAAGCCGGGACGCGCGCGCCGATGATGCAGCCGGTGCTCGAATACCGCGTGATCCTTCCGGACGGCACGGACGCCGTGAAGGCGCTGGCGTGCCTGCGCCGTCTGGAGGAGGAAGACCCGCAGCTCTGCGTCGCGTGGAACGAGCAGAGCCGGGAGATCGGCGTGCGGCTGATGGGCGAGGTGCAGCTGGAGGTGCTTGCGCGCGTCGCGGCGGAGCGCTTCGGCCTTGAGATCTCGTTCGGAGAGGGTACGATCGTCTACAAGGAGACGATCTCCGCCCCGGTGGAGGGAGCGGGACACTTCGAGCCGCTGCGTCACTACGCCGAGGTGCATCTTCTGCTCGAGCCCGCCGCGCGCGGCAGCGGCATCACCTATGATACCGTGTGCAGCGAGGACGCGCTCGACCGCAACTGGCAGCGCCTCATCCTCTCGTGCCTTGCGGAGAAGCAGCACGCGGGCGTTCTGACGGGCGCGCCGCTCACGGATGTGAAGATCACGCTGACGGCGGGCCGTGCGCACCTCAAGCACACGGAGGGCGGAGACTTCCGCGAGGCCGCGTGCCGCGCCGTGCGGCAGGGGCTGCGCAAAGCGCAGAGCGTCCTGCTGGAGCCGGTGTACGAGTTCCGGCTCGAAGTCCCCGCCGACTGCGTCGGCCGCGCGATGGCCGACATCGGGCGCATGGACGGCTCATTCGAAGCGCCCGTCACGCAGGGGGACGCGGCGGTCATCACCGGAACGGCCCCAGTGGCCTCGATGCGCGGCTATCCGCTCGAAGTGGCTGCGTACACGAAAGGGCGCGGGCGCATCCTGTGCTCGCTGAAAGGGTATGAGCCGTGCCACAACGCCGACGAGGTCATCGCCGCCGCCGGGTACGATGCCGACGCGGACGTCGACAACACGGCAGACTCCGTGTTCTGCGCGCACGGGGCGGGCCGCATCGTGCCGTGGAACGAGGCGGACGCGATGATGCACGTGGAGAGCGGCATCCGCCTTGCGGGTGCGGAACAGAGCGGCGAGCCGCAGCGCCGCCGCGCGCCGGAGCGCAGTGTCTACCGCGGTACGCTCGAGGAGGACAAGGAGCTCGAAGCCATCTTCACGCGCACCTACGGCGCGCAGAAGCCGCGCTCTTTTGACCCGCCGCGGCGGGAGACGGCGTCCGTTCCCGTGAAGGAGGAGGACCCGGTGCAGGATTATCTCCTCGTCGACGGATACAATATTATTTTCGCGTGGGACGAATTGCGGGAGCTCGCAAAGACGAATATCGACGGTGCGCGTGCGGCGCTCATCGACATCCTGTGCAATTATCAGGGGTTCCGCAAATGCGAGGTCATCGTCGTGTTTGACGCGTATAAGGTGCGGGGAGGGCTCGGTCAGGCGGCGCGCCATCACAACATCTGGGTCGTCTACACCAAGGAGGCCGAGACGGCCGACATGTACATCGAAAAGACGACGTATGAACTGGGCCGCCGCCACCGTGTGCGCGCGGCAAATCAGGAGATCCGCGAAATCCTGCAGAAACTCGGTGCGAAGAGACGCTGAACGGCACAAAAAAGCCCGGTATTCCGAATTCGGAATACCGGGCTTTTGGTATGTAGGGGATTACTGTTCGTCGTCCATGCGCTCGGCAGCGGCACGCAGGCGCGCAGCGGCGCGCTCGGCGGCTTCTGCGGCGCGGCGGGCGGCGGCACGGGCCTGCTCACGGCGGGCTGCGGCGCTGGCCGCTTCATCTGCGGCGCGGCGGGCAGACGCCTGAGCTTCTTCCTGACGGCGCATGGCCTCGGCGGCCTCGGCGTTGGCGCGCTCCACTTCCTTCTGAATGGCTTCGGCGGCTTCGCGCTGACGGCGCTCGTCGTCCTCGGCCTCCTTCAGCATGCGCTCGGCGGCCTCTGCTTCCTGCAGGGCACGCTCGGCTTCTTCCGCTTCGCGCAGCATGGCGTCGGCGTCGTCGGCCGACGGCTCTTCGGCGGCGTAGACAGGCTCGGGCTCAGAGGGCGCTGCGGCGGGTTCCTCAGTGGGCTGCTCCGCCGGCTCTTCCGGCAGGTCGGGCAGTTCCGGAGCGGATTCCGCAAAAGCTTCGTCTGCGGACACGGCCTGTTCCGCCTCGAGCCGGGCGCGTTCCGCTTCTTCGGCGGCTGCCTGTTCAGCGGCCAGACGCTCCGCCTCCTCGGCGGCGCGGCGTTCTGCTTCGAGGCGTGCGCGTTCGGCTTCCTCGGCGGCGCGGCGGGCGGCCTCTTCGGCCTCGCGGCGCTGCTGTTCCTCCATCGCCTTGCGGCGGGCCTCACGCTCCGCGGCGATCTGCTCGCGCGGCGTCAGCTTCAGGGAGGAAGGCCATACGATCGTGGAGACGTTCAGCTTCTGCACGGGCTGCTCGGGTTCAGCCGTCTCCTGCACAGGGGCGGGAGCGGGCGCCGGAGCGGCGGCAGGCTGGGGAGCCGGTGCGGGGGCGGAAACCGGAACGGCGGGCTGTGCCGCAGCGGCTTCCGTGCGGGTCGCCTTGCGCCGCTGCGCGGATTCCGCGCGCGCGGGCCGGGCGCTGCGCGCCGGTTTCTCAGGTTTGGGCTGTACCGCAGGAGCTTCTTTTTCCGCGGCGTTTTCCGGCTCGGTGTGCTCGGGCTGGGAAGACGCGGCTTCGGGCACAACGCCCTTGCCCGGCTTGACCGGCGAAGTATCGCGCACGCACAGACGGAGCGCGCGGATCTCTGCCACCTTGCTGTGGAGGAATCCGACGATGGCGATGGCCAGCAGCGCGCAGCAGCCGAGCATCAGCCATTTCACCGTCCCGGTAAACACGCCGCTCGTCAACAGAAGCCAGACGGCGACGCCCAGCGCGGCGCACAGAACGATCGTCGTCAGCACGGTGGCGATGACTTTTCTGCGCAAATCATTTTTTTCCATAAAAAGGGGTCAGCTCCTTAGCTTACTTCGTGCCGAAAATGCGGTCACCGGCGTCGCCGAGACCCGGAACGATGTATCCGTTCTCGTTCAGCTTCTCGTCCAGAGCGGCGAGATAAATGTCGACGTCGGGATGCGCTTCCTGCAGCTTGGCAAGGCCTTCCGGAGCGCCGATGATGCCGATGAACTTGATGTTCTTCACGCCGCGCTTTTTGATCTGGGTCACGGCGTCGATGGCGCTGCCGCCCGTGGCGAGCATCGGGTCCAGCACGATGACTTCGCGCTCGGCGATGTCCTGCGGCAGCTTGCAGTAATACTCAACGGGCTCGAGCGTCTCCTCGTTGCGGTACATGCCGATGTGGCCGACCTTCGCGGCGGGAAGAAGAGCCAGCATGCCGTCCACCATGCCGAGACCGGCGCGGAGGATGGGCACGAGGGCCAGCTTGCGGCCCGCGAGCATGTGCGTCTTCGCCACGGCGATGGGGGTCTGGATCTCGACTTCCTCGGTGGGCAGGTCACGCGTGGCCTCGTAGCACAGCAGCGTGGCAAGCTCGCTCACGAGCTCCTTGAATTCCTTCGTTCCGGTGTACTTGTTGCGCAGCAGGCCTACCTTATGCTGCACGAGAGGATGGTCCATGATGACAGTTTTTCCCATGATGGTTCGCTCCTTTGATTTTTGATTTCAATGGTTTTCTTCGATGGCGGCGAGTTTGGCCACGCGCACGGCGTGACGCCCGCCTTCAAAATCAGTGTCCAGAAACGCGTCCGCAAGTTCGCACGCAAGGCCTGCGCCCACGACGCGTCCTCCCATGCACAATGCGTTCGCATTGTTGTGCGCGCGGGTGTACCGGGCACTGAAAATGTCCGAACAGCAGCACGCGCGGATGCCGTGAATCTTATTGGCGGCCATGCTGATACCGACGCCCGTACCGCAGAACAGCAGCGCTGCCTCGACCTCGCCGCGCAGAACGGCCTCGCAGGGAGGTACCGCCATGTCGGGATAGTCAACGCTCTCCTCGCTGTGTGTGCCGAAATCGGTGACTTCGACGCCGCGGGCAAGAAGATGCTCTTTGACGGCTTCCTTCAGCGCGTAACCGCCGTGGTCCGCGCCGAGCGCAACGGAATGGATCATGTCAAGACTCCTTTTTTTGCGCCGCCTCACGCGCCGCGCGCTCGCGCTGCGCCTGCGACAGGCGTTGATAATCGGGAATGCAGTCCGCGCTTGTGACGCACCGTCCGGCCAAAGCCTCCCGGTGTGCGGCGAGCGCCGCGCCGAGGGCGCAGTCCGTGCGGTATGCTTCGGGCAGCGCCCGGAACCGCTCGGTGTGGGCGCAGACGAGCTGTGCGCCGTCGCCGGCACACACACCGGGCTCGTCCAGTTCATCGAGACGCGCGGCAAACTCCGCGGCGGGCATCGCGCCGTCGTCAAACAGGCGCTCGGCCGCGCCGTCCCGGACGCGGAACGCAGCGCAGTACACCTCACCCCGCCGCGCGTCGAGCGCCGCGGCAACGATCCCATCGCAGGGCTGCGAGAGCGCCAGTGCCTCGAGCGTCGAGACGCACACGCAGGGTGTGTTATGTACAAACGCCAGACCTTTGAGCGTTGCGAGACCGATGCGCAGGCCGGTGAAACTGCCAGGCCCGGCGGCGGCCGCAAACACGTCCACGTCGGCGGGCGTGATCTGCGCCGCCCGGAATGCCTCATCACACAGGGGAAGAAGCGTTTCGCTGTGCGTCAGGCCGCGGCACAGCGACGCGTGGTACACCGTGCGTCCGTCCTGCAGGATGCAAACGCCCGCCGCCTTCGATGCGGAATCCAGTGCAAAAACGGTCACAGCGCGCCTCCTTCCACGGTGATGCGCCGGTCGTTGTCTCCGGTTCGGACGATGTCCACGCGGACGGCGTCCTCTCCGGCCAGAATGTCTGCGGCGTTTTCGCTCCACTCGGCAGCCACGATGTAGCCCATGTCGAGATAATCGTAAAACCCGGCGGCTTCCAGATCCTCCCGGGTGTGGATGCGGTACAGGTCAAAATGCGCGAACGGCTGCGGGCCCCGGTAGACGTTGGCGATGGCGAACGTCGGGCTGGACACTTCATCCGTGCAGCCGAGCGCGTGCGCCATCCCGCGGCAGAACGCGGTTTTCCCCGCGCCGAGACCGCCCGTAAACAAAACAAGGCTTCCGGGGGAGAGTGTGCGCGCGAGCTGTTCGCCGAGTGCGGCCGTCTCGTCCTGCGAATGCGTTTCAAATACGGCCAACGCGCGTCCCTCCTTTGAAAGCCGAGTTCATAAGTATAATTATTATACAACAAAAGCCGCGGGGCTGTAAACCCCGCGGCCGGATTTTGGCAGGCATTGGCGGAAAAATCATCCGTTCTGTGAACTCTCGGACCCCATGAACAGGGACGGGATGGCGCACACGGCGCTGATGCCGACCAGCGTGTAGATCGTGCGTGCCAGCAGCGTCTGCGCGCCGCCGCACAGCCACGCGACGGCGTCGAACCCGAACAGCCCGATGAGCCCCCAGTTGACGCCGCCCACAATGACGAGCACGAGACAGATTTTGAAAAACAGATTCATCCGTAAACATCCTTTCCCGGCGATATGCCGACAATGTATCCGACCAAAGTATGCCCGGAAAGGATGCGGTTCATACGCTCAGTTTTTCAGAGCCTGGAGCGGGGCGGGAATGCGGCCGCCGCGCGCGACGAACGTGTCGGGTTTGAACGTCGAGACGTTCAGGATCGGCGCGTAGCCCAGAAGACCGCCGAAGTCGAGCACGTCGCCGCTCTTCTTGCCCACGGCCGGGATGACGCGCACGGCCGTCGTCTTCGAGTTGACCATGCCGATGGCGGCTTCATCCGCGATCAGCGCGGAGATCACCGCGGGGCTCGTCTCGCCGGGGATGACCACCATATCGATGCCCACGCTGCACACAGCCGTCATGGCCTCGAGCTTCTCGATCGACAGGCTGCCGCGCTCCACGGCGCGGATCATTCCGTCGTCCTCCGAGACGGGAATGAACGCGCCCGACAGGCCGCCGACGTGGTTCGATGCCATCACGCCGCCCTTTTTCACCGCGTCGTTGAGCATCGCGAGCGTCGCCGTCGTGCCGCAGCAGCCGCAGCTCTCCAGACCGATCTCCTCGAGGATGTTCGCCACGGAGTCGCCGGGGGCGGGCGTCGGCGCGAGCGACAGGTCGACGATGCCGAACGGCACGCCGAGGCGCTCGCTCACGAGATTGCCCACGAGCTGGCCCATGCGCGTGATCTTGAACGCGGTGCGCTTGATGAGCTCGGCCACTTCGCCGAGGGACGCATCCTTCGGCAGTTTCGCCAGCGCGGCGCGCACGGCGCCGGGGCCGGAGACGCCCACGTGGATGACGCAGTCCGGTTCGCCCGGGCCGTGGAAGGCGCCCGCCATGAAGGGGTTGTCCTCGGGGGCGTTGCAGAACACGACGAGCTTGGCCGCGCCCATGCACATGTTGTCTTTCGTCAGCTCCGCGGCCTCGCGCACAATGGGGCCCATCATCTTGACGGCGTCCATGTTGATGCCGGACTTCGTGGAGCCGACGTTCACGCTCGAACAGACGAACTCCGTCTCGGCCAGCGCGCGGGGAATGCTGCGGATGAGCCGCTCGTCGCCCGCGGAAAAGCCCTTGTGCACGAGCGCGGAAAAGCCGCCGATGAAGTTGACGCCCACGGCCTTGGCCGCGCGGTCGAGCGCCTTGGCGTACTGCACGGGATCGGCGTCCGGCGCGCAGCCCAGCAGCATCGCGATGGGCGTCACCGAGACGCGCTTGTTCACGATGGGCATGCCGTAGGTCGCCGAGATCTCGTCGGCCGTTTTCACGAGGTCTTTCGCCTTCTCGGTGATCTTGTTGTAGATCTTCTCGCAGGCCTTGTCGGGATCGGGATCGGCGCAGTCCAGCAGGGAAATGCCCATCGTGACCGTGCGCACGTCCAGGTTTTCGTCCGAGATCATGCGTATGGTCTCGAGAATGTCGTTGGTATCCAGCATGCGGGCGCCTCCCTTACACTTTGTGCATCGCGTCGTACAGCTCCTGACGCGTGCAGCGGATCTCAACGCCGAGCTCTGCGCCCACGGCGTTCATCTTTGCGGAAAACGTGTTGAAATCGACGGACGCGTTCGTCAGATCGACCAGCATGATCATGGCGAACGTGCCGCGCAGGATGCGCTGCGTGACTTCCTCGACGTTTACGTTTGCTTCGGCGCAGCCCATGCAGACTTTGGCCAGGATGCCCACGGCGTCCCGCCCGATGACGGTGATGACAGCTTCCATGTGACAGTAACCCCTCTCGCTTTCATAAAGTAGTTTGAGTATAGCACATC
>NHCFI02800__coassemble_1195_pt1 | contig 17638 bp, 19 predicted proteins | sample NHCFI02800__metabat2_high_PE_010 | metagenome-assembled genome bin NHCFI02800
GTGGATGATCCGTCCGCGCGTGTGCTGGCGAACTACGGTGCCAGCGGCACATGAGAAATTAGAAAAGTCCGGGGCACTTTGATGAGAAGTGCCCCGGACTTTTTATTTTCAGGTGAAAAAGTGTTTGAGAATGGCAAGTCCGGCCGGGCCGCTCTTCTCAGGATGAAACTGGCAGCCCAGCACGTTGCCGCGCTGTGAGGCGGCGCACAGCGGCACTCCGCCGCGGAACGCCAGCGCAAGCGCGTCGCGCACCTGCTCCGGCTGCGCGGCGTAGCTGTGCACAAAATAGAGCTCCGAGCCGTCCTCCAGATGTTCGAGCGCCGAGCCCTGCAGCGTGCCGCCCGGCCGCGCGCGCACCGGAGCCCAGCCGACGTGCGGGATGCGCAGAACGCTCCCGTCAATGCCTTGAGAGGGCAGACGGCGCACTTTGCCGGGGATCAGGTGCAGTCCCTTCACGCCGGGGCTTTCCTCGCTCGAGTCGAACAGCATCTGCATCCCGAGGCAGATGCCGAGCAGCGGCACGCCCGCACCTGCGCACTCGCGCAGCGCGTCGGGAAAGCCGCGCTCTTCCAGCGCGCGCATACCGTCCCCGAACGCGCCGACGCCGGGCAGCACAATGCCGTCCGCGCCGTTCAGCGCATCGGGAGACGAGACAGCCCCGGCCTCAAAACCGCACGCTTCCAGAGCGCGGGACACGCTCAGAAGATTGCTCATGCCATAGTCGATCACACAGATGTGTTTCATTTCCGCACCTCCCAGCCGCCGTCGCGCAGCGCCTGTTTCAGGTCGGCCACGTGCGCTTTTTCGTAGTGCAGCAGGCTTCCGACCGCCACGGCGTCTGCGCCCGCCTGAGCCGCGGCGCACAGATCTTCACAGCGCCCGGCGCCGCCCGCGGCGATGACGGGGATGGACACGCGCTCGCGCACGGCGCGGATGAGTTCCGAATCCATGCCGCGCCGCAGCCCCTCGCAGTCGACGCTCGTCAGAAGAATCTCTCCCGCGCCGCGCGCTTCGCCCTCCGCGGCCCACTCCACCGCGTCGCGCCCGGAGTGCTCGCGGCCGTTGTCGTAATAGGCCTCCCAGCCGCCGGACGCGGTGCGCTTGGCCTGAATGCTCAGCACCATGCACTGGCTTCCGAACGCCTGCGCGACCTGTGTGATGAGACGCGGCTCTTTCAAAGCGGCCGTGTTGATGGCGGCCTTGTCCGCGCCCATGCGCAGGATGGTGCGCACGTCGTCCACGCTGCGCAGGCCGCCGCCCGCCGTGATGGGGATGAATACGTCGCTTGCCGTGCGGCACAGCACGTCGCCCAGATTGTTGCGCCCGTACAGGCTGGCGACTGTGTCGAGGTACAGGATCTCGTCGATGCCCTCCTCGTAATAGCGCAGCGCAAAGCCGTGCGGGTCGCCCAGCTTGCGCAGCCCTTCGAACTGCACGCCCTTGACGAGGTTTTCATCCTTGACGTCAAGACGCGCGATCACACGCAGTTTCCGGCTCATCTGAAACTCCTTTCCGGCGCGCCGTATCCGCACAGGCTCTCGCCCTCGAACGGTGTGTGACGCAGGCTCCACACGCCGTTTTCATACTGCCACAGATGCGGCGAGCGGAAGCGGTCGGCCAGATGCATGAAGTAGTCAAGATCCATCTCCGGCTGCTCGAAGCAGTCGGCGGCCCGGCCGAAATGCTCCTTGTCGATGGAGAGATAGCGCATGACTTCGTCGGAGAAGCGCATGGGGTATTCGCCGTCGAATTTGCGGCACAGTGCCACGCCTTCCTCGCGCGTGATCTCGTGGTTGCGGATCTCCTGCGCCGCGTCGTAGGTGCAGCGGCCGATGCCGTATTTGATGTAGGTGGTGTAATAGAAGAAGTCGTCCACCTTGTCGTCGATGGAGTTGTATTTGGAATAGGTGCCGGCCGTGCGCTCGGGGCTCGGGATAAAGCCGCCGTGCTCGACGGCGTAGTAATACGCGCCCTGCGGATGCCATTTCTCGTAGTATCCGAGGTAGTGCACCTCGATGCCGTTCTTCTTCACGTCGCTCGTCTCGCACGGAAGATACGCCGCGAGGTCGGCTTTGTCCACGCCGAAATCCTCCTCGAGGCTCTTGAGCGAGACGCCGCCGAGGTAGATGTGGTCGCGGTCGTTCGTCGCAAAGAAATGCTCGTCGCGCAGTGCGGAGTCGTTGTCCGCAATGGGGTTGCCGAACTCGGCCTCGTTCTCGCCGTAAAAGACGAGAGGAATGCCGAATTTGGCCGCCATCTTCGGGGCGAGCTGCTTCTGGCCGAGGATGAACGGCTGGAATGGGTGGAAGAGGTTTTCCGTGGCAAGACGCGTCAGAAGACGGTGCGTCAGGCCGCTGGGCGTGCACAGATAGTTGTCAAACCCGGCGTGGATCCACGCCTCGAAGTTCTTCCATCCCCACTCGGTGTAGATGTGCGGCGCCCATGTGACCGTCAGCGGGTGCATACCGTACTTGTACTTGAGCAGGTGCGCGGCGTAAAAGCTGTCCTTTCCGCCCGAGCCGGGGACAAGGCAGTCGTAGCTGCCGTCCGTCTTGCGGTAGCGGTCGCACAGCTCGCGCAGCTGGCGCTCGCGGTCCTCCCAGTCGATCTTGCCCTCCTTGTTGCGGCAGGCGTGGCACGCGTCGCACACGCCGTCGGACTGGATGACCATCGTCTTTTTCTTCGACTGTGCGGTGTGCTCGAACTCGTAGCAGCTGTTCGGCTTCTGATTGCTCATCACGCATTCTGTGCAGAACTGCACGTGTTTGGGCAGCCCGTAGTAGGCTTCGCGCTCGTCCTCGGGGATGTCGGGACGGTATTTGCCGTAGTCAATCGGAACAAATCGGGGCAGCGGTTTCATTTCTCTCTTCTCCTCCTTGCAAAAAAAGACGCCTGCCGGAAAGCGGGGGGAATTCCCCGTCTCCCGGCAGGCGCCTTTGCCTGTCTTCGTTATCCTTCAAACATCTGTATGATATCCAGCGCGACGTCGCGCGAAGTCACGCGCTGATCCATCGCCTGCTGTTCAATGTAGCGGTGCGCCTCGGCCTCGGTCATGTCCCGGTAGCGCACCAGCGCGCATTTCGCGCGGCAGATCACCTGCATGTTTTCCAGCTTGCGCATCAGCTGGCGGTTCCGTTTGTCCAGCTCGCGCAGGCGTCTGGCCGAAGCCTGCACAAGGCGGATGCTCTGCGCCAGAAGCTGGCGGGAAAGCGGCTTCGGCAGCACGCACACGCCGTGCTTTTCCACGCCGGCCGCCACGCGGGGCGCTTCGTCGGCCGCCACCAGAAGCATCACGCCGGCAGCGGAGGAATCCGCGCACGACAGCGCCAGCTCCCGGCCGAATTCATCGGGGAGGGGACAGTTGATGAGCACGACGGAATACCCGCCGTCCGTCAGCTTGCGCCGTGCCTCACCGCTGTTGGCGGCGATGTCGGGCGGGGGAAATCCCAGTTCGCGCAGAAGGCCCGTCAGGGCGTCCCGCCCGCGCGGGCCGCTGACCAGCAGCAGTTTCTCCATCCGAAATCGCCTCCTCTCCGATGATTCTGGGTCACACCATGTGGAAATAATGCTCCATCTCGTACTTTATTTTGTCGGGGGCCGCCTCATAGCGCGCAGCCTCCTCCGACTTCACGCGCAGATAGCTCTCGAGCATCTGCCCGGGCAGCACGCGGCGCACAAACTCGCTTCCGCGCGTGCAGGCGAGTGCCTCCGAGAGACTCGCGGGCAGGCGCTGCGCCATGTCGCACGGAGCGTCGTAGGCGCTGCCGCCGCACGCCGGCGGCAGGGGCAGGCCGCGCTCGATGCCGTCGAGCCCCGCTTCGATAAGAAGCAGGATCGTGGAATACGGATTGCACGAGGGGTCCGGCGAGCGGACTTCCACGCGGCAGTCGCTGCCCCGTGCGGCGGGAACGCGCACGAGCGTGGAGCGGTTTTCAAACGACCAGTTCACCGCCACGGGAGCCTCGCAGCTGCCGAAGCGGTCGTACGATCCGGGCAGGGGGTTCGTCACGGCCGTGATCTCGCGCATGTGCGCCAGAATGCCCGCGAGGAACGCCTGCGCGTCCGGGTCGGGCGACGTGCGGAACTCCTCGAACAGATTGCGCCCGTCGCGGTACAGCGACAGATTGATGTGCAGCCCGCTGCCGCTCGACTGCTTGAGAGGTTTCGGCAGGAACGACGCGAACAGGCCGCTCTGCGCGCCGATGGCCTTGACGGCCGTGCGCAGCGTCATCAGATCATCAGCCGCGCGCTGGGGCGACGAGCAGTGAAAGTCGATCTCGTTCTGTCCCGGGCCGTGCTCATGATGGCTGCGCTCGGGCTGGACGCCCATCTCCTCGAGAACGAGGCAGATCTCGCGGCGGATGTTCTCGCCGCGGTCCACCGGCGCGATGTCGAAATAGCCCGCGTGGTCGTGCGGGGCGAGCATCGGCGAGCCGTCCTCTCCGGTGCGGAACAGGTAAAATTCGCTCTCCGGCCCGACCTGAAACGAGAATCCCTTCTGTGCCGCGCGCCGCATCGTCTGCCTGAGAAGACGGCGCATATCGCCCTCGAACGGCGTGCCGTCCGGGTAGCAGATGTTGCAGTAGAACCGGCCCACGCACCCCTCGGACGGACGCCACGGCAAAAGCGAGAACGTGTCCGGATCGGGGAAGAGAAATAGATCGGATTCCGCCACGTTGGAAAATCCCCGAATGGCCGACGCGTCGAACGAAACGCCGCGTTCCATGGCCGCGCGCAGCTGCGAAGCCATAATGGCGATGTTCTTCGGTACGCCGAAGATATCGCAGAATGCCAGCCGGATGAATTTGATGTCGTTTTCCTCAATGAACTGGAGCATCTCCTGTGCCCGGTCGCTCATGAATCTGCACCTCCGTTGCCAGCCGGCGGTTTTTCGGGCCGCCGGCTATGAAAAAAGGCGCGGGTATCCCTTGTCGGAAACCCAGCGCCGTTGCTGTTTGAACGGGTACATTATAAGCCTCTTTCCCGGATTCGTCAACCTGCGTGAAAAAATTTTTTTGCCCGGCGGCACAGCGCTTGCATTCGCGCGGCCGCGGTGGTATAATGGCGCACGTGAACGGACAAAGGCGTCCGTGCGGCAGTGGGAAAGCTGTCGCACGGGCGCCTTTTCTTTTTGTTGTATGCAGGAAAAAGGAGAGAACTTATGGCGAAATATGTGTTTGTGACAGGCGGCGTTGTGTCGGGGCTCGGCAAGGGCATCACGGCGGCTTCGCTGGGACGGCTTCTGAAAGAGCGCGGATGCCGCGTGGCCGCGCAGAAGCTGGACCCGTATATCAACGTCGACCCCGGAACGATGAGCCCGTACCAGCACGGTGAGGTGTTCGTCACGGAAGACGGCGCGGAGACGGACCTCGACCTCGGCCACTACGAGCGCTTCATCGACGAGGATCTGAACCGCTTTTCCAACCTCACGACGGGTAAGGTGTACTGGAACGTGCTGCACAAGGAGCGGCGCGGCGAATATCTCGGTCAGACGGTGCAGGTCATCCCGCACATCACGGACGAAATCAAGCAATTTATATATAATGTGCAGAAAAAGACGGATGCGGACGTCGTCATCACCGAGATCGGCGGCACGATCGGCGACATCGAGTCGCAGCCGTTCCTCGAGGCCATCCGTCAGGTGGCGTGTGAGCAGGGGCGGCAGAACTGCCTGTTCGTGCATGTCACGCTCATCCCGTATCTGGAGTTCTCCGGCGAGCACAAGTCCAAGCCCACGCAGCACTCGGTGCATGAGCTGCAGTCGTTCGGCATCATGCCGGACATCATCGTCGCACGCTGCGACCGCGAGGTGGAAAAGAGCGTGCTGAAGAAGATCGCGCTGTTCTGCAACGTCAAGGAGGACTGCGTCATCTGCAACCGCACGCTCCCCGTTCTGTACGAAGCGCCGCTGATGCTGGAAGAGGAGGGGCTGGCGCGCATTGCGGTGCGCGAGCTCGGCCTCGATGTGCCCGCCGAGTGCCCGATGACGGAATGGCGAAGCATGGTGGAGCGCATCAAGAGCTGCCGCGAGACGGTGCGCATCGCGCTCGTGGGCAAATATGTGCAGCTGCACGATTCCTACCTTTCGGTCGCCGAGGCGCTGCGGCACGCGGGATGGGAGATCGGAAAAAACGTCGAGATTCTCTGGACCGACAGCGAGGGCATCACGGACGATACGGTTGACGGAATTCTGTCCGGTGCGGACGGCGTGATCCTGCCCGGCGGATTCGGCAGCCGCGGCGTCGAGGGCATGATCGTGGCGGCGGAGTACTGCCGCACACACCGCATTCCGTTCTTCGGCATCTGCCTCGGCATGCAGGTGGCGGCCATCGGTCTGGCGCGCGGGCTGCTCGGCCTGTGCGGCGCGGATTCACGCGAGTTCAGCCCCGATACCCCGCACCCCGTCGTCGATCTGATGCCCGATCAGAACGGCAACCTGCCCAAGGGCGGCACGATGCGCCTCGGCGCGTATCCCTGCCGCACGATGGAGGGCAGCCGCCTGCGTGAGGCCTACGGCGAGGAGCTGATCCATGAACGCCACCGCCACCGCTACGAATTCAACAATGACTACCGCGAGGCGTTCGAGCGCGCGGGCGCCGTGTTCAGCGGGCGCTCGCCCGACGGCCGCCTGGTCGAGGCGATGGAGCTGCCCGCGCATCCGTTCTACGTGGCGGTGCAGTACCATCCGGAGTTCAAGAGCCGTCCGAACCGCCCGCACCCGCTGTTCCGGGCATTCGTCCGGGCCTCGGCCGAACACGGGAATCAGGAAGAAGCATGACAGTAAAAAAGCGCGCCGCGTACCGCGGCGCGCTTTCCGGCATTTTTGGGGGATAATCAGAAGAACAGGTCCTTGCTGGGCCACTCGGGCTCGCACGTCAGGCGCAGGCCGAGCTTGCGCAGCGTGCCGGCGTCGCCGGAGTGCAGCATGTTCGTGGAGTGCATGTCGCAGTCACGCAGCTGAGGCAGCGCCGCCATCGCGCAGGCCGTCATCGTGTTCGTCGCGGCCGTGATGGACAGCGCGGCCAGCACGTCGTCCACTTTCAGGACGCTCGAACGGCTGCCGAGAATGTCGATCTTCAGCTTGAGAATCGGCTCGAGGATGATCGGGCTGATGAGCGTCAGCGAATCGTCGATATGCGCGAGGTACTTGATGGCGTTCAGCACGCACGAGGACGAGGCGCTCATCAGGTCGCTCGCTTTGCCGGTCACGATGTGGCCGTCCGCCAGCTGGATGGCCGTGGCCGCGCAGCCGGCCGCCGCCTTCTTCTCCAGCGCGGGTTTCACAACGGGGCGGTCTTCGGGGTGCAGGGAGAGTTCCTGCATGATGCGCGCGATCTTTTCCACGGCGTTGGCTGTGCCCTTGCCTTGTTTGTGGTCGCACAGAGCGCTGTAATAGCGGCGGATGATCTCCTGGCACGCGGCGGCACGGACGACCTCGTCATCCGAAATGGCGTAGCCCGCCATGTTCACGCCCATATCGGTGGGGGACTTGTACAGCTTTTCGTCGCCCGTGATGTGCGACAGGATGTTGCGCACGATGGGGAACGCCTCGATGTCGCGATTGTAGTTGACGGTCGTCTTGCCGTAGGCCTCGAGGTGGAACGGGTCGATCATGTTCACGTCGTCCAGATCGGCGGTCGCGGCCTCATAGGCAAGGTTGACGGGGTGCTTGAGCGGCAGGTTCCAGATGGGGAACGTCTCAAACTTGGCGTAGCCCGCCGCGTGGCCCATCTGGATCTCGTGGTACACCTGCGACAGGCAGGTGGCCAGCTTGCCGGAGCCGGGCCCTGGTGCCGTGACGACGACGAGAGGTTTCGTCGTTTCGATATAGGGGTTCGCACCGTAGCCCTCCGGGCTGCAGATGTGTTCAATGTCCGCGGGGTAGCCCTTGATGGGGCGGTGGATGTAGTTGCGCACGCCGCGCGAGGTGAGCTTGGCGGCGAATGCATCCGCGGCGCTCTGGCCGGTGTACTTCGTGATGACCACGCTGTTGACGGCGATGCCCATCTTGGTGATGTCGTCGATCAGACGCAGCACTTCCATGTCGTAGCCGATGCCGAGGTCGGCGCGTGTCTTGGTCTTTTCGATGTCGTCCGCCGAAATCGCGAAGATGATCTCCGCCTGCTCGCGCAGCTCGTACAGAAGGCGGATCTTGCCGTTGGCGTCAAAGCCGGGCAGGACGCGCGCCGCGTGATAGTCGTCAAAGAGCTTGCCGCCGAATTCCAGATACAGCTTGCCCTTGAACTGGGCGATGCGCTCCAGAATGTGCTCTTTCTGCTTGTGGATATACAGGGTATTGTCAAATCCGACCTGCATGATATTCCTCCCGAATGTTTGTCCTGGGTTGTTATTCACATCTATTTATTAAACATCAAACTGCGGCGGTTTTCAAGAAGAAATTCAAAAAACGGGAGGCCGGAACACACGGCTCTATGTATGTCACAAAACACGGGGAATATTTTGTACGGATAGGCTCAGTTGTGTTTTGACAGGTTTCTTGATATAATAATCATAATTGCTGAGATTAAATGAGTGCGAAAGGAGCTGCCGGTACCGTGAAACGCCGCGAGTGGATGGAGATCCTGCGCGGGCTGACCTGGCTGACGCAGGTCGGGCTGTCGTTTGCCGTGCCGGTCGTGCTGTGCCTGCTGGGGGCAAACTGGCTCTGCGACCGTTTCAGCGTGGGAGCGTGGATTTATCTGCCCGCCGTCGTGCTGGGGCTGGGAGCGGGCGCCGCGTCGTTCGCGTCGTTTGCGCGCGCGGCCGCGTCGCATGCCAGAAAGACGCAGAAGCGCCCGCCCGACAGGCCGTGACCGTCTTTCGCACGGCAAAGGAAGGACGTTATGAAAATTCAACCCGCTGTCCGGAAAGAGACGGTGCATATCGCCGCCGGAGCACTTGTCCTGGCGGCCGTGATCGCCGCGGTCTACGCCGCGCTGGGCCGGTTCGGCCCGGATGTCCTGATCGGGTGTGTCCTCGGCGCGGTGTGGGCGACGGCCAATTTCTTCGCGCTCGGGCTCTCCGTGCAGAACGCCACGGCGACCGGTGATGAAAAACGGGCCAAGCTCAAACTGCAGCTCTCGTACAGCGTTCGGATGCTGCTGACGCTCGGCGTGGTGGCGCTGTCGTTCGCCGTGGACGCCATCGCGTGGCCGCCCGTTGTGATTTTGTGCTTTTCGCCGCGCATCACCATCGCGGTGATGCAGCTGCTGGGGGCCTATAAGCCCGAAAAAGCAAACGAGAAAGGGGAGTGAGGCGCGCATGGAGGTCAGTATTACCGGCGCCAGAATCTATTTTGAGATCCCGATCCTCGGAGGCATTCCGATCACGGAGACCATCGTCAACTCGTGGCTTGTGATGCTCGCCATCATCGGCCTGTGCCTGTTCCTCACGCACGATTTGAAAGTGCGGAACGTTTCCAAGCGTCAGGTTGTGGCGGAGATGTTCGTCACGACGGCGCAGAACTTTGTCAACACCAACATGGGCGAGAAATTCGCGCACTATGGCCCGTTCGTGGCGGCGCTGTTCGCCTCGTCGCTTCTGTCGAACCTGCTGAGCCTCATCGGCATGTTCCCCCCGACGAGCGACCTCTCCACGACGCTCGCGTGGGCGGTTCTCGTATTCGTGCTCATCACGGCGACCAAGATCCGCACGTCCGGCGTTCTCGGATACATGAAGGGCTTCACGCAGCCGATCTTCGTGCTGACGCCGTTCAACATCCTGTCCGAGCTGGCCACGCCGATCTCGATGGCGTTCCGTCACTTCGGCAACATCGTATCGGGCGGCGTCATCTCGGCGCTCGTGTATGCGGCGCTCGCGTCGCTGTCCAGCCTTGTGCTGGGGCTGCTTCCGGGAGTTCTGGGCGACATTCTGTCCCACATTCCCATCTTCCAGGTGGGTATCCCGGCAGTGCTGTCCGTGTATTTTGACCTTTTCTCCGGCTTCATGCAGGCGTTCATTTTCTGCATGCTGACCACGCTCTACATCGGCAACGCCGCCGAGGAGTGATCCGGCTTCCGCACGCAGCCGCATCCGGCGCGTGATGAAGATATGATGAAGATATTTTGAATGTTTATATTAAATTCTGGGAGGATTTTCTTATGGAAAAAGCACTCGTTCTGATGGGCTGCGCCATCGGCGCAGGTCTCGCGCTCATCGCGGGCATCGGCCCCGGTATCGGTGAAGGTTACGCCGTCGGCAAGGCGTGCGAGGCCATCGGCCGCCAGCCCGAGTCGAAGGGCGATGTCACGTCCACCATGCTGATCGGCTGCGCCATCGCGGAGACGACGGGTATTTACGGTTTCGTCACGGGCCTGCTGCTGATCTTCGTGGCGCCCGGCATCCTGACGGGCCTGCTGTGATCCAGACCCGCTTGAAGGGGGACACGACATGGAAAATTTTGAATCCCTCGTCAGCGTTGCGCCGTGGGAATTTATCTTTACCATCTGCAACCTTCTGATCCTCACGTGGGCGGTCAAGCACTTTTTGTTCAACCGTGTGAATCAGGTGCTTGAGAAGCGCCGCGCGCAGGTGGAGACGACGTACGCCGAGGCCGACGAGGCAAAGACGAGCGCCGAGCAGATGAAACAGGAATATGAGACGCGCATGGCGAGCGCCAAAGAGGAGGCCGCGAGCCTTGTGAAAGAAGCGACGCAGCGCGCGCAGGACCGCAGCGATGAGATCCTCGGCGCGGCACGCGCGGAGGCGAGCGCCATGAAGGCCAAGGCCGAGAGCGACATCGCGGCCGAGCGGCGCAAAGCGGCGGGCGAGCTGAAGAACGAGATCTCCGGCATCGCGCTGTCGATCGCGGGAAAAGTCGTGGAAAAGGAGATCGACGCCGACACGCACAAGGCGCTGATCGACGACTTCATCGACAACCTCGGTGACGCGTCATGACGGCCGCCGAGAAGGAGTACGGCGGCGCGCTGTTCGCTCTTGCGAGTGAAGAAAATCTTCTCGACGAGGTCGCACAGGGCCTGCGGGCCGCGCTGGCTGCGATCCGGGAAAACCCGGAGTATCTGAAGCTGGTGGAGAATCCCGCGGTGAAGAAGGACGAGCGCCTCGCGCTGCTCGACGGCGCGTTCCGGGGCAATGTGCACCCGTACGTGCTGAACTTCCTCAAAATCCTGTGCGAGCGCGGGATGCTGGCCTCGCTGCCCGGCTGCTGCGACGAGTACCGCGACAGCCTGTACGAGGCGCGCGGCATTCTGCCGGTCACGGCATGGACAGCCGCTCCGCTCGACGAGAAACAGACGAAAGCGCTGACGGAAAAACTGGAAAAGACCACCGGAAAACAGGTGCTTTTGACGTGCCGCACGGATGCGTCGCTGCTCGGCGGCGTGCGCCTGTCGTATGCGGGACGTGAACTGGACGGAACGGTGAAGGGCCGTCTGGACAAGCTGCGCGAGATCCTGACGGACTGACGGCGCGGCACAGGTGCAATCCAAGGAAAGCTGGTGAAATTGCTTGCAGTTAAAACCTGAAGAGATCGGCAAGATTATCAAAGAGCAGATCAAGCATTACGAAACCAAGATCGAGAGCGCCGAGACCGGAACGGTCATCATGGTGGGCGACGGCATCGCGCGCGCTTACGGTCTGGACAACTGCATGGCCAACGAGCTGGTCGAGTTCGCCAACGGCGAGTACGGTATGGCGCAGAACCTCGAGGAAAACAGCGTGGCCATCGTCATCCTCGGCTCGGACGAGGGCATCAAGGAGGGCGATACGGTGCGCCGCACCGGACGCGTCGTCTCCGTGCCCGTCGGCGAGACGCTCATCGGGCGCGTCGTCAACGCTCTGGGCCATCCCATCGACGGCAAGGGCCCGGTTGAGACGCAGTTCATGCGCCCCATCGAGAGCCCCGCGCCGGGCATCATCGAGCGCAAGAGCGTCTCGGTCCCGCTGCAGACGGGCATCAAGGCCATCGACAGCATGATCCCCATCGGCCGCGGCCAGCGCGAGCTGATCATCGGCGACCGCCAGACCGGCAAGACGACGATCGCCGTCGATACCATTATCAACCAGAAGGGGCAGGACGTCATCTGCATTTACGTCGCCATCGGGCAGAAGCGCTCGACGGTGGCGCAGCTGGTGGAGACGCTGTCGACCGCGGGCGCGATGGACTACACCATCATCGTGGCGGCCACGGCGTCGGAACTTGCGCCCATGCAGTACATCGCACCCTACGCGGGCTGCGCGATGGGCGAATACTTCATGGCGCAGGGCAAGGACGTCCTCATTGTGTATGACGACCTCTCGAAGCACGCGGTGGCTTACCGTGCGCTGTCTCTGCTCATCCGCCGCCCGCCCGGACGTGAGGCGTACCCCGGCGACGTGTTCTATCTGCACAGCCGCCTGCTCGAACGCGCGGCGCGCATCGCGCCGAAATACGGCGGCGGCAGCCTGACGGCCCTGCCCATCATCGAGACGCAGGCCGGCGACGTGTCGGCGTATATCCCGACGAACGTTATCTCCATCACCGACGGCCAGATCTTCCTCGAGACGGAGCTCTTCCACTCGGGCGTCATGCCGGCCGTCAACCCCGGCATCTCGGTCTCGCGCGTCGGCGGCAACGCCCAGATCCGCGCGATGAAGAAGGTGTCCGGCACGCTGAAGCTGGCGTATTCGCAGTACCGCGAACTCCAGAGCTTCGCGCAGTTCGGTTCCGACCTCGACGCTGACACCAAGCGCCGTCTGGCGCAGGGCGAGCGCATCGTCGAAGTGCTCAAACAGGGCCGCAGCGCTCCCGTTCCGGTCGAAAAACAGGTCTGCATCCTGTACGCCGTCACGAACAACTTCCTCGCGGAAGTGCCCGTGGAGAAGATCGCGGAGTACGAGCAGGAACTGTATGCGGATCTCGACAGCCTGCACGCGAACGACGTGCTCGCGCCCATCCGCAACACCGGCGCGCTCTCCGATGAGACGGCGGCGGCCCTCAGCGCGGCCCTGACGGATTTCACGGCCCGCTTTTTGAAAATCCACGCGTAAAGGAGGCCTTGCTTCATGGGCTCTTCCATGAAAGACATCAAGCTGCGCATCAAGAGCGTGGAGAGCACGATGCAGATCACGAAGGCGATGGAGCTTGTGGCTTCGTCCAAACTGCGGCGTGCCAAGGAGCAGGCCGAGCGCACGCGCCCGTATTTCAACGCGCTGCACCAGACCCTGGCCGACATCGCTTACAGCAACACCGATTTTTCCTCGCCGTATGTTGCGGCGCGGGAAGTGAAGAAGACGTGTTACATCGTCATTGCGGGTGACCGCGGCCTCGCGGGCGGCTACAATGCGAACGTGTTCAAAACGGCCGCCGCGCACATGGAGGGCAAGAACGTGTGCGTCTTGCCCATCGGCAAAAAGTCGGTCGAGCACGCCGCGCGCCGCGGCTGGGAAGTCGTCTCGGACGCGTACGCGGAAGCGGCCGACGTCTCGCTGGGCGACTGCGCCGCCGCGGCCAGGATGCTGTGCGGCAAGTTCCGCGCGGGTGAGTTCGACGAACTGTATGTCGTCTATACGAATTTTGTCTCCATGCTGTCGCAGCAGCCCGCCGTCATGAAGATCCTTCCGCTGTACTATGAGCGCGCCGAGGGCAAGAACAAGGCGGAGGCCCTGCTGCTGTACGAGCCGTCCAGCGAAGCGGTGTACAATGCCATCGTGCCGGAGTACGTCGCGGGCCTTTTGTACGGCGCTCTGGCTGAGAGCGTCGCCAGCGAGCTGGGCGCGCGCCGCACGGCGATGGACGCCGCCAGCAAGAACGCGGGCGAAATGATCGACACGCTCTCGCTCCAGTACAACCGCGCGCGTCAGGGCGCGATCACGCAGGAGATCACTGAGATCGTCGGCGGCGCAAATGCCTGACCGACATTTACCGAAGGAGTTTGCTTATGAGCCAACACAATATCGGCACGGTCATCCAGGTCATCGGACCCGTGCTTGACATCCGGTTCGCAGACGGGGAACTCCCGCAGCTTCTGAACGCGGTCACCGTTCAGAACGGCGACCGGACCATCACGCTGGAAGTGGCGCAGCACATCGGTGACAACGTGGCGCGCTGCATCGCCATGTCCAGCACGGACGGCCTTGTGCGCGGCGCAAAGGCCGTCGACACCGGCGGCCCGATCACCGTGCCCGTCGGCGACGCAACGCTGGGCCGCATTTTCAACCTGCTGGGCGAGCCTGTTGACAATATGCCCGCCCCCGAGACGCAGGAGCGCTGGCCGATCCACCGTCCCGCGCCCGCATACGACGAGCAGGAATCCACCACCGAGATCCTCGAGACCGGCATCAAGGTCGTCGACCTGATCGCGCCGTACGCCAAGGGCGGCAAGATCGGTCTGTTCGGCGGCGCCGGCGTCGGCAAGACGGTCCTCATCATGGAGCTCATCAACAACGTCGCCAAGCAGCACGGCGGTCTGTCCGTGTTCACCGGCGTCGGCGAGCGCACCCGTGAGGGCAACGACCTGTACAACGAGATGCAGGAGTCCGGCGTTATCAACAAGACGGCGCTCGTCTACGGCCAGATGAATGAGCCGCCGGGAGCCCGTATGCGCGTGGCGCTGTCCGGCCTGACGATGGCGGAGTATTTCCGCGACCGTGAGAATCAGGACGTTCTGCTCTTCATCGACAACATCTTCCGCTTCACGCAGGCGGGCAGCGAGGTGTCGGCGCTTCTCGGACGCATGCCGTCCGCCGTCGGCTACCAGCCCACGCTGGCCACGGAGATGGGTGCGCTTCAGGAGCGCATCACGTCGACGAAGAAGGGCTCCATCACGTCGGTGCAGGCGGTTTACGTCCCGGCCGACGACCTGACCGACCCCGCTCCCGCCACGACGTTCGCACACTTGGACGCCACGACGGTTCTGTCGCGTGCCATTTCGTCGCTGGGTATTTACCCGGCCGTCGACCCGCTGGACTCCACGTCCCGCATCCTGACGCCCGACGTCGTGGGCCGCGAGCACTATGAGGTTGCGCGTGAGGTGCAGCGCATTCTGCAGCGCTACAAGGAACTTCAGGACATCATCGCCATCATGGGTATGGATGAGCTCAGCGAGGAGGACAAGACGACGGTCGCGCGCGCGCGCCGCATCCAGTACTTCCTCTCGCAGCCGTTCTCCGTGGCCGAGCAGTTTACCGGCATGGAAGGCAAGTATGTGCCGCTGAAAGAGACGATCCGCGGCTTCCGCGAGATCATCGAGGGCCGCCACGACGACCTGCCTGAGTCCGCGTTCCTGTTTGCCGGAACGATCGACGAGGTCGTGGAAAAGGCAAAGCATCTCTGATGCGCCGGAAAGGACGGAGCTATGGCAACATTTGATCTTCAGATCGTCACGCCCGACGGCGAGTTCTTCGACGGCCCGGCGGAGCGTGTGATCTGCCGTGCGATCGACGGCGACGTCTGCATCCTGCCGCGCCATGTGCCGTATGTCACGGCGCTCGGGATCGGCGAGGTGTGCGTGACGATCGACGGCAAAGTGCGCCGCGCTGCGTGCAGCGGCGGGCTTCTGAGCGTTGCGAAACTCAACGAGGTCCGTCTTGTCGCTTCGACATTTGAATGGGCCGAGGACATCGACCATGAGCGCGCCGAGCGGGCGCGCGCCGGAGCAGAGGAAGCGGTCCGCCACGCAAAGGACGCGGCGGAGCTGGAGCTGGCAAAGGCCCGGCTGTCCCGCGCGCTGGTGCGCTTGAAAGTTTCGCAGTCCTGACAATCGAGAAGGCGGGCGTTTGCCCGCCTTTTTGGCTTGTCCGGGCTGCTTTGAGAAGGAGAGAAGGCCTGTGGCGGATGCCGCGACTTTGAGAAAGAACTTTTTGTGGAATACCTTCGGACAGATCACCTACCTGATGTGCCAGTTCCTGTGCGGCATCTTTGTCGTGCGTCTGGCCGGCACGCAGCAGTCCGGTCTGTACAATGTGGCACTCACAGTGACGAATATTTTCCTGTCGCTCGCCTCCTATGGCATGTACAGCTTTCAGGTGTCGGATGCGAGCGATAAATATTCTGCGTCCTGCTATATCCGGAGCCGCATGTACACCTGCAGTGCGGCCGTGCTGGCGTGCGCCGCCTACACCGGTTTTTATGTGCTCACGGGGAAATACGGCCCGATGCAGTCGGTGTGCATCGTCCTGTTCCTCATTTACCGCATGGTGGAATCTGCGACAGACATCTACAACGCGATCGACCAGAAGCACGAGCGGCTGGACATTGTGGGCAAGACCTACGCGATGCGGGGCGTGTCCTCTCTGGCGGTTTTCATCCTGACGCTGGTCGCGACCAAGAGCATTCTTCTGACGCTGGCCCTGATGGCGCTTGCGAACATTGCGCTTTTTGCGTTTTACACGCTGCCCAAAGCGGCTCCGTTCTACTCCCGTCAGCCGGTGCAGGGAACTGCGGTAAAGAATCTGCTGTACGAGTGTCTGCCCCTGGCCGCGTACAGTGTGCTGAGCACAACGACGACCTCCATCCCTCGCCTTGTCCTCTCCAACGTGTGCGGGGAGGAGGCGCTCGGCATCTACAATCCGGTCACACAGCCGGTGATGCTGCTTCAAGTATGCGCCACATACCTGTTCAATCCGTTCATCACGACGTTTTCGGTCAGCTACTACGAAAATGACCGCAAGCGGTTCTACCGCGCCGTCATCAACGTGCAGGCCATCCTGCTGGCAATGCTACCCGCGGGGCTGATCGTGGCGCAGGTGTTGGGGCGCTGGGGCCTTGCCGTCTTTGTCGGCGCGGGCATGGAGGAATACCACGCGCTCCTTGCGCCGATGGTCGTGTCCGCGGTTCTCACGGCGACGAACCTCTTTTACAGCATGATCCTCACGGTGATGCGCGGCATGAGGTCGCTGCTCGCGGCAAATCTGCTGGGGATCGTTGTGGCATTCTTCGTCAGCCACCCCTGCGTCCTTCAATGGGAGATGCAGGGCGCGACGGTGGCGGCTATCATTGCGCAGCTTGCCCAGTTGACGATGCTTTTGATCTGCGTGATGCGTCAGTCGCATGCGCACTTCCGCGACGGTTTTATGCCGAAGCCGGAAGATCCGTTCGACGGCCTGCCGAGCTGACCGGAAAGGAGTGCAAAAAATGGAGCAGAAACCGGAATTTTCATGGAAGCAGTTTGCACTCTCCTGTGTGATCGTGCTGGCGGCGGGGGCTGCCGCTTCGGCGATTCTCGCACGGCTTGTCGGCCGTACGTTCGCGGACGCGCTCTTCCTCGTCTCTCTGCTGGTGCTCGCGGCCGGATGCCTGTTTGTGGTGTTCAGCGGGCCGAAGTCGCATACCGGCTCCGCGTTCCGCAAGGTGTTCGCGCGCGATCACGAGTCGTACCGCGCCCGGAAAGCGGCAGCCGATTCCGAAGTGCTCGGCTCGGCGGGAAATCCGCTCTTCCGGCTCCGCGCGGTTGTGTGTTTTGTGTGCGCCGCTGCCGGGATCGTGTGCAGCGTGCTGCTCAATCCGCCGGTATAAACTTTCTTTTGTTCGAAACCTCTCCGACGCGGGCATCCGCTGCGGAGAGGTTTTTTGTCTGCAAAATACACAAAAAAGGAAAAAGCTGAAAGCCGGTTTTTGCTCCGGACGATGAAAAAAAGAAAATAGCATGAATATTTATAATTATCTATTGCAATTTTATACAACAAGGTGTATTCTTTATGC
>NHCFI02800__coassemble_1247_pt1 | contig 16965 bp, 11 predicted proteins | sample NHCFI02800__metabat2_high_PE_010 | metagenome-assembled genome bin NHCFI02800
GCGCAAGGACAGCGGAACAGTTAAAAAGATTCCTCTGAAAGAGCTGGCGGTGATCGCACTGTTGTTCATCACGCCGCTGGCGGGCGAATTTGTCGGGTTCTATCTGTCGGGCTTCGTCTCGGTCTGCGCGATCTCGTTCCTCTTCGTGCCCCCGACGTCCGCCAAAAGCGCGCTCAAGACGGCGCTGTACTGTCTGGCCGCAGCTGTAGTGGTGTTTCTTGTCTTCACTGAGCTGCTGCGCATCGCGACGCCGAGCGGCATCCTGTTCTGAACAAGCGCCCGCAGTGAGCCGGGCATTTCATCAAAACTGCATACATCAAGGAAGGAGCATACACTATGAACATCAAGAAGCTGACTGCGGGAATCTGCTGCGCCGCGCTGGTGCTCGGCTGTCTGGCCGGTTGCTCGTCGGAGAGCGGCGCCGCCTCGGTGGACGGCGCTGCCGCCGCGGCCGACTATCCCTCCAAAGAGATTCAGTGCATCGTTCCGCAGAACGCCGGCGGCGGCACGGACGCCCTCGCCCGCGCGGTCTGCACGCCGCTTGAGGAGATCATCGGCAAGCCCATCGTCATCGTGAACAACGGCAGCGCCAGCGGCCTTGTGGGTACGGAAAACATTGCGAACGCCGACCCGGACGGCTACACGCTGGGCGTCTTTTCCAACACCGACGTGGCGGATTTCGTCTACGGCGACAAGGGCGCCGAGTTTGACGTCGACAGTTTCACGTACATCGCGGGCCTCAACTCCACGGGCGACATCCTGCTTCTGAAGAAGGATTCCGAGATCAAGACGCTCGACGATTTCATCGCCTATGCGAAGGAAAATCCGGGCAAAATGACCATCGGCCTGCCCTCCGCAATCCAGAACCTCTCGCTCGACCTGATGAATCAGGCGCTCGGCATTGAGACGACGGGCGTCGTCTACGAGGGCGGCAACAAGGTGTTCGCCGACATTCTCGGCGGCCACATCGACGCGGCCATCCTGAGCGCGAAGTTCATCGCACAGGCCGAGGAGCAGGACATCACGGTGCTGGGCCTGATGCTGGCCGAGCGCCTTGAGACTTTCCCCGACACTCCGACATTCACGGAGCAGGGCTATGACATCGTGAACCCGGCCGTGCGCATGCTGGTCGGCCCGAAGGGCATCCCGCAGGAGATCGTGGACATCATCGTGGCCGATCTGGAAGAGGGCTATGAGGGCGCCATTGCCGACGGCCTTCTGACGATCGGCGAGGAGCCTGCCCTGCTGACGGGCGACGATCTGGCGGCCTTCCTCGAAGAGGACTACGCCATGCGCGAGGAGATGCTCAAGTAACCGCCTGTCCACTCAAAGTTGTGAGGTAATGCAATGGATTTAGTCATTCAAGTGGCGCAGAACGTCTTTTCGCCGCTCACGCTTCTGATCTGTTTTCTGGGCACGCTGATCGGCGTCATTCTGGGCGCCATCCCCGGGATGAACGGCGGCATCGGCATCGCCGTGATGCTCCCGTTCACCTACTCCATGCACCCTGCGCAGGGCCTGCTGTTCCTGGGCGGCATGTACCTCGGCTCGTCGTACGGCGGTTCGATCTCGGCCATCCTGCTCAACTGCCCGGGCACGGCGGAGGCGTCGTGCACGGCGCTCGACGGCCACCCGATGGCCGTCAAAGGCGAGGGCAAGCGGGCGCTGTACTTCTCCGTCATCGCCAGCGGCATCGGCAGCGTGATCGGACTTGTCGTGCTGCTGTTCTTCACGCCCATCCTGTCGCAGATCTCGGTCAAGTTCGGCCCGCCGGAGATGATGCTGCTCGCCATCTGCGGCCTGACGATCGTCGGCAGCCTGACCGGCAAGAACGCCGCGAAGGGCATGGCTGCGGCCATGATCGGCCTGTTCCTCGCGATGATCGGCATTGACGACGTCACCGGCGCGGTGCGCTTTACATTCGGCGCAAAGGCGCTGCGCGGCGGCGTGGACCTCATCCCCGCGGTCATCGGACTGTTTGCCATCGCGGAGATGATCAAGCAGGGCATGGGTCTCGGAGACGAGGCAAACCGCAGCCAGATCCAGGAACTGCGCGACATCCGCTTTATGGACGTCTGGCGCGATACATGGAAGAATTTCAAGAGCGTTCTGCTCAAATCCTCCGCCATCGGCACGTTCATCGGCATCCTGCCCGGCACGGGCGGCGCCATCGCCTCGTTCCTCGCCTATGGTGAAGCCAAGGGCAAAGACAAGGATGGCACGTTCGGAACGGGCAACCCGGCGGGTATCATCGCGCCGGAGAGCGCGAACAACGCTGCCGTGGGCGGCTCGCTCGTCCCGATGCTGTCTCTGGGCATCCCAGGTTCGTCCACGTCGGCCATCATGTTCGGCGCGCTGACCATCCACGGGCTCGTTCCGGGCCAGCGCCTGTTCGTGGAGCACGGTGACGTTGCCTACACGTTTATGATCGGCATGTTCTTCACGGCCATCTTCATGATGGTGATCGGCTGCTTCGGCATCCCGCTGTTCGCCAAGGTGCTCAAGCTGAACCTGCGCCAGATCATCCCGGTCGTCCTGCTGTGCTCGCTGGTGGGCGCGTACAGTGTCAACAACTCGATGTACGACGTCATCGTCGCCATCGCCTGCGGCATTCTGGGCGTTGTGTTCGCGAAGCTCGAGATGCCCACGACGCCGGTCGTGCTGGGGCTCATCCTCGGCAGCCTGATCGAGTCGAACTTTGTGCGCACGCAGACCATCGTCACGTCCCAGGGCGCGAACTTCTTCGTGTACGTGCTCACGCGCCCGCTGTGCATCGGCATCCTCTGCCTGACGGCGTATCTCATCTACTCGAACGTCCGGGCGATGCGGCGCGGCCGTCAGGTCCAGCAGGGAACGAACATCAAGCAGGACCTGCGCGACGACGCATAACGCATACCGAACTGTGAAACACTCCGGCGGGGCGCCGCCCCGCCGGGGCAGAAAGGCATGATTTGTATGAAGCCAAATATCGTTTACGTGCTGTCCGATCAGCACAACCCGCTCGTGATGGGCTGTGCCGGCGACCCGTACGTGCGCACGCCGAATCTGGACGCGCTGCGCGCGCGCAGCGTCAGCCTGGACAACTGCTACTGCGCGGCTCCGCTGTGCGTGCCGAGCCGGTCGGCGATGCTGTCGGGGCTGCTGCCGTGTCACAACGGCGTGTACAACAACATGCAGTGCCTGTCCTCCGACAAGGCCACGTTCGTCACGGCGCTCGCGGTGGGCGGATACGAGACGGTGCTCAGCGGCCGGATGCATTTTGTCGAGAGCGACCAGCGCCACGGGTTTGAAAAGCGAATGGTCGGCGACATCACGCCGTGCTACATCGGCGGCGACAACGAGACGGAGATCTACGGGGACTTCCGCCGCTCGTCCGGGCAGAACACCACGTCCATCAAGAAATCCGGCGCGGGCCATTCCGCTGTGCTGGACTTCGACCGCGACGTGGCCGACGCCGCGTGCGACTACCTGAGAATGCGCACCGACGACCGGCCGCTGTTCCTGACGGTGGGGTTCTACGGGCCGCACTGCCCGTACATCGCGCCGAAAGAGCTGTACGACTACTATTATGAGCTGCTCCCCGAACTGCACGACACCTCAGAGGAGAAAGCCGCCATTCACCCCGCGATACGGCAGTGGTACGAGAACCGGAACCTCAGCGTCGTCACGCCCGAGGACATCCGCCGCATCCGCGCCGCGTACTACGCGATGGTGGAGTACATGGACGGCCTGACCGGGCAGGTGCTCAAAACCGTCGAGGAGACGCTGGGGCTCGAGAACACGATCATCCTCTACGGTTCCGACCACGGCGACAACATCGGCGAGCACGGTCTGTTCTGGAAAACCAATTTCTACGAGGGCGCGGCCAGAGTGCCGATGATGTTCTCATGGAAGGGCCATTTTGCAGAAAACATCGGCATTTCCGGTCCCACGAGCCTGCTCGACATCGCGCCCACGCTGGTGAAGCTGGCGGGTGCGCCGGAGCTCCCCGCCTATGACGGCCGGGACCTCACGGATGTGCTGTGCTCCGGTGAGGAGCCGCCGGAGGGGCGCGCCGTCGTCTCCCTGTGCAGCGACATCAAGGGCGACGAGCCCAGCGCGATGGTGCGCCGCGGCCCGTACAAGCTCATCTGCCATGCGGGCTATGAGCAGTGCCAGCTGTTCGATCTGGAACGCGACCCGGACGAGGTACACGATCTCGGACAAAATGAAGAGTATCGGGACGTTATCCTCAGTCTCAGTCATGAACTGGACGGACTGTGGGACGCCGAAACCGCGCAGAGAGAACTTGCCGAGGCCAAGGCTCACGTGAAGCTGATGACGCAGTGGCACGACGTCGTCCGGTTCCCGCTCATTGAGGAGTGGCGGGGCGATCCGGCGAACAACTATCTGGTGGAATGAAAACCGGCAGGTGAGACGCTTTTCCGGAGGCGTCTCACCTGCCCTTTTGTGTCCGCACACGGGCGCGCTGCCTTCGGAAAGCGGATTTTACTTTGCGCATGAGATATAGTATAATCAAAAAAACTTCTGCGGCGCAAAGAGAAAAATGCCGGAGGGAAAGTGGGACGCAATGGTGACAGCGGAGATCTGTCTGGCGGGAGGAACCGCCGCATGGAGAGAACAGACAGCGGCTGCCCTGACGGCTGAGACCGGATGGCAGGTGCGTGAAAGCGCGGAGCGGGGCGGCATCGGGAAACTGGTCGCCGCGTGTGAGGCCGACTGGCTTGTTTTTTGCCGGGAAGACGCGCTCCCGCGCGAGGATGCGGGAAGGGAACTTGCCTGCGCGCTCGATATGTGCCCGCCCGATGTGTGCGCGGTGGAGATGCGCGCGCTGCCGCACGAGAATCCGAAATTTTATCATCCTCTCACACTCGAGACACGCGAGCTCGACGGAGCGTGTTTTGCCGTCCGGCGCGCGGCGTTCGAGGCGGCGGGCGGTTTCCCGGAGAACGGGACCGACCCCGTCGCCGCGCTGTCGCGCGCGCTGCGGGAACAGGGGCTCCGCATTTTGATCGCGCCGCGCGCCGTTGCGGTGACGCAGAGCGAGCCGCCGCTGCGTGCGGGCTTTCAGCGCGCGAGCGCTCCGGTCTGTGCGGACGCCGCGTCCGGCGTGCATTTTACGGTGCTGATCCGGGCATACCGCCGCGCGGACACACTCGACCGCGCGCTGACGTGTCTGGAACACCAGACGCACCGCGGGTTCGACGTCGTCGTGGCGGAGGACGGAGAGACTCCCGTGTGCGCGGACGTTGTGCGTGCCCATGAAAAAGCCCTCGCGCTGACGTATCTGCCGCTCGGCCGGTCCGCGGGGCGAAGCGCCGCGGCAAACGCCGCCATGGCGGAGGCGAAGGGGCCGTGGCTCGTCTTTCTCGACGACGACGACTATTTCTTTGCCGACCATCTTGAGGCTTTGGCGCAGACCATCTGCGCGAACCCGGAATGCTCGATGGCCGCGAGCGCGGCCGTGGAGGCCGCTGCCGCGGCGGATACGGCGGAATATGACGAGAGCGCGCTGGAAAACCGCGTCCTCAGGGAGTTTTCGATGGTTCGCCAGTGCATGGACAACGCGTTTGCCATCCAGTCCGTCGCGTTCCGGAAAGAGCTGTTCGAGCAGCTCGGCGGAATGGATGAATCGCTCGACGCGCTCGAGGACTGGGATCTCTGGACACGGTACCTCACACGCGCGCGCATCGCGCTGTGCGGCAAGGCCACCAGCCTCTATCACACGCCGCAGGATTTCTGCGACCGGATGGACCGCGTGGCGCGCATGGACGAGTGGAAGGCGCAGCTGCTGGAAAAATGGCGCGGCTACCGGTTCGAGACGTCGGCCGGGGAGGTGCTGACGGCCGCGTGGGTCCCGCAGCGCGAGGCGTGCGAGAACGCCAAGCGGGTCTACGTTGCGCGGAGGAAAGTGTCGGCGCTTCAGGGCAGCCGCCGGCGCAGGGCCACGCGCGCGCTGCGCAGCCTGCTGAACGGGGCTGCGCGGGCGCTGGTGCGCATCGCGGGCCCGGAGGATGTGGATGTGGACGAAGCGGACGGCCGCGCGATCCTGGAACAGGAGCGCGCCATTGAGGAATCGCTGATCCTCCGCCGGAAATAAACGATACAGACAGATGGAGAGGGGCGCGCGGGATTCCGCGCGCCCCTTTTTGTCTTGTGCGCGGAGCACGCGGAAAGACGGCATGGAATGTCATGGGTTTCCCGTGGTACTGTTGAGTTGCCGGAGAACACGGAGCACACATAATTGCTGAGAAGGGGGAGAGGCAATGTTTACAAAGGTGCAGCAGCAGGATCTGGAAGGAAAGGGCGTGGTCGGACAGGCGACCGTGCCGGGCCTGTCGGTGCGCGAGATGCAGGAATCGGTGGAGCAGATCGTGCGGGAGGTGGCGATCCCCGCGATCAACCGCCTGATCGAGGAACTGGCACAGCCTCAGGCAGCGCAAAGCATCGGTGCGCAGATGCCGGAACTGCAGGAAGGAGAGAACGGCACGCTTCAGGCCGTGCTCGATGTGCTGCGGGAGTACGCTCAGAACCATGCGGCGGACCGGGACAATCCGCACGAGGTGACCGCCGGGCAGACGGGTGCCTACACAAAGCAGGAGACGGACCAGAGGATCGATCTCAAAGTGGCGGATATCGGAGCGGGAGACATGGCCAAAGCGGTTTACGATGCGGATGACGACGGCGTTGTGGATCGCGCGGATACGGCCCGGCGCGTGGAGAGCGGGCTTCTGGTGCAGGATGCCGCCGGCGGGACGCTCGCATCGTTCGACGGGGCGGAGGAAAAAGTGCTGAAACTGACGAAGGACGCCGTTGGTCTCGGCAAAGCGAGCAACACGGCGGACTCCGAGAAAGAAGTGCTTTCGGCGCAGAGAATGCGTGTTCAGTCGGTTTCCGTCATTACGGGGCTGAGCCATTCGGGGATATATTATTATCCCCGGAACACGGCGGGTGCGCCCACGACGGATGACGGGCTTCTGTTCAATCTCTTCGTCGGCTTGTTCGGCGCGCAGCTCGCAGTGCCTACGACCGGAAACCACCTGTATTTCCGAAGCGGTTCGAGCTATTTCCCGGAGTGGAAAAAACTGACGGAATGACTCTGCGGCAAGATGCCGGGCCCCGAAAGGGCGCCCGGCATCTTTTTTTCTGTGTCCGGGAACACGTCGGCCGCGGTTTACTTTACTCGGTGCATATAGTATAATCGATATAATTAGGATACTGGCTCATTGTGACCATTTTCGGGAGAACAGTGCCTGATTCGCGCTGCTGTGTCCTATTTTAATAATCCGGAGGAAATGTCATGACCTTTGACCTTTGCTTTGCACTTTACAATTCCAGCCGTTGGATGGAAGCGTGCGTCCGCGCGCTGGTGAACGTAAACTATGATACAAAGCAGATCGCGTTGTATTTCGCCGACAACGCGTCGCAGGACGATTCCGTGCAGCTGGCTGAGCGGCTCGCACGGCAGTATGAGGGAGTGTTCCGGGAATTCCGCATCCTCCCGCAGGGGGAAAACCGGGGCTTCGGCAGCGCCAGCAACGCGGCTGCCCGCGCCGGCCGCGGCGATTACGTGTTCTTCTGCAACGTCGACACGGAGATCGAACCGGATGCCTTCGAAAAACTCGAGGAGGCGATTGCCGGTGCGCCGGAGACGTTCGGCGCGTTTGAGCTGCGCCAGTTCCCGTATGAACATCCCAAGTACTACGACCCGGTCACGCTGGAGACGTCGTGGTGCAGCGGCGCATGCTTCGTTCTGCGCCGGGATGTGTTCGAGAAAACCGGCGGCTTTGACGAGAGCATCTTCATGTACGCTGAGGACGTCGACCTGTCATGGCACATCCGGGCGCTGGGTTACAAACTGATGTACGTTCCCTCGGCGGTCATCCACCACTATGCTTACCGGACGGCCGGTGAGGAAAAGCCCGTTCAGCTGGCGGGCAGCGTGGCGGGAAATCTTGTGCTGCGCCTGAAATACGGGACCGAAGCGGATGTCCATCAGTGGAAAAAGCTGTATGAGCTCGTGCGCGACCGCATTGAGGCCAAGCCGGAGACAAAAAAGGTTTTTGATCTTCAGTATGCACGCGTCCGGGAACGGAAGGCGGCGTATCGGGAGTTTCATGAAAAGACGGCCCGCCCGTCCGGATTCCGCCCCTCCTTTTTGGAGTTCGACTATGAATTTGCGCGCGGCGGCGCGTTTTACGAATCGCATTTCCCCGCGTCGCAGCCCGCAATCACCGTCATTGTCCGCACATACCGCCGGCCGGAACTTCTGAGCCTCACTCTGGAAAGCCTGTGCCATCAGACGTACCGGAATTTCCGCGTGCTGGTGGTCGAGGACGGAGAGACGCCGGTCTCGCGGGAGACTGCCGAATCGTTTGCCGGGCGGCTGGATCTGCAATACATCGCCGTGGGCACAGGGGCCGGGCGGTGCCGTGCGGGCAACATCGGTCTGGAACACGCGCAGACGGAGTACGTCTGCTTCCTGGACGACGACGACTATTTCTTTGCCGAACACCTGGAAGTGATGGCCTGCCTGATCTCGGAGCATCCGGACTGCGGTCTCTTCGCGGCGGGGTCGGTGGAAGCGCGCTGCAAAGCGGAGAAAAATCCCGCGCATTTCACGTATCTCGGAAAGAAGAACCTCTCGGGTGACCTTCGCCTTGTGGATTTCTTTGCGGGCAACCCCATCCCCATTCAGGCGGCGGTGTTCCGGCGGGAGATGTTCGAACAGTACGGCGGCTTTGATGAGACGCTGGACGCGCTGGAGGACTGGGATCTGTGGATGCGTTACCTGACGCACACGCGGTTCGCCTGCGCGGACAAGGCGACCAGCATTTTCAAGGTCCCCGCGGACGACGACACGTACAAGGAGAGAGACCGCTTCATCAGCGCGTACCGGAAAAAGGTGTTCGAAAAGATGGCGTCGTATCAGGGCGTGATAACGGCGAAGGATATCTACGGGATGTTCTGGAGACCGGATGAGTCCGCGCAGACGGAGGAATCGGCGGAACCGGAGGACACGCAGCAGGAGCTGGAACGGCTGCGGGCGAGCGTGGAGGAGATTCGTACCAGCCGGACGTGGCGGCTCACGCTGCCGCTGCGGCTCATTCCGCACCTTATCCGGCTTCTGATCGGCGTGGTCGGTGGCGTCCTCACGCCGCTGCTGCGCTGGATCGGAAAGGGGTTCCAGTATCTTTCGATCGGAGTGCGCCGCGCGATGGAATTCGTCTGCCGGCTGTGCGACCGCGTGGGGCCGCCCGCGCCGCGGCGGGGCAGTTTCAACACGGTCCGGATGCGTTCGTTCATCACGCTGTCGCGCAAGTCGCTGTGCTGGCGGCTGCTGCACCGGAAAGAGGACGAAATTTGAACAGCACCTGAGAAAACAGGAGGAATTGAATCATTATGGCCAGTGTGGTCGTCTTATTGACATCGTACAATCACGGGAAGTTCATCGAGGCATCCATCCAGTCCGTTCTGGACCAGACATTCACGGACTGGGAAATGATCATTGTGGACGACTGCTCCGAGGATGATTCATGGGAAAAGATCTGCCGCTTTCAGGACAAACGGATCCGCGCGGTGCGCAACCCGGTGCGCATGGGGCCCGAGCGGGCGTTCCGCGTGATGGATGAGCTGGCCACGGCCGAGTTCGCGGCGATCTTTCACTCCGACGATCTGTGGCGGCCGGAAAAACTTGCCGTACAGGTCGAGTACCTGCGCAGCCATCCGGAGACCGGCGCGGTGTTCACGGCGGTGGACGTGATCGACGAGACGGGCGAGAGCCGCCCCGCCGATGTGCAGGATACGTATTCAAACTGCTTCACGACGGAGAACCGCACGCGGTACGAGTGGCTGAACACATTTTTCTATCACGGAAACGCACTGTGCCATCCGAGCGTGTTGATCCGCCGCAGGCTGTACCGCGAGTGCGGGCTGTTCCTCGACGGCATCGCGCAGGGGCCGGACCTGTGCAAATGGATCCGGCTGTGCCGCACGCAGGAGATCCACATTCTGCCGGAAAAGCTCACGCGCTACCGCGTGCTGAGCTGTGAGGCAAACACGAGTGCAGGAACACCGGAAAATCAGAACCGGTCGTATCTGGAACTCATGTTCATCTACCGCCCGTATTTTTCTCTCGGCATGGACGATCTTGTCCGGGTGTTCCCGCAGACAGAGAAATATGTCACGCAGCAGGGGGCGGAGCCGCGCTTTGCGGCGGCGCGCGTGTTTCTGGAGGAGGGAAGCACCGATTCGCTTCGCCTGCTGGCACTCGAGGTCCTGTTCGATCTTTTGAACGACCCGGAGACGGCCGCACGTCTGCAGACGCTGTACGGCTACGGGTTCCCGCAGTATGTCGAGGAGACGAAACGCGCCAATATCTTCCATCTCTTCGATCATCTCGCCGATGCGAGCCTGATGCGGAATCAGGCGGTGCTCTACTGGAGGGGAAACACCTTTGTTCCGGAGAGAAGCGTCACGCTTCCGTACTGTTTGTCCGCGGACGGCCGCTTCACGCTGGACGCGCGGATCGATGCGGAACAGGTCGACGCGCTGCGGCTCGATCTGTGCCAGTGGCACAGCGCCGCCGCGAAGATCATCAGTTTCCAATGCGACGGGCAGGAATACCGGGACCGGCTGGAGAACAACGCGCAGTGGTCCGGAGGCGTGGATGTGTTCACGTGTCTGCGCCCGCAGTACGGCCTGTTCTTTGACGAGCCGCGCCGTGTCGGCGTGGTGCATCTGGAGGCGTATCTGACGCAGAACCTCCAGCTCGCGCTGGAACAATGGAACGCCTTTGCGCCGGACGGGGACGTCGACGCGATTCATTGGCAGCGCGAAGAGCGCGACCGTCCGCAAGAAAACGAGCGTCCCCGGCCGGAGGCCGCTCCGGAGAAAAAGAGGAAATGGCCATGGCAAAAAAACTGATCCTGATCGGCGCGGGCAAGTTCGCGCGCGAGACGGTGTGGATGCTGGAGCGCCTGAACGAAGGCGGCTGCGGCGAATGGGAGCTTCTGGGGTATGTCGACGACACGCCCGAAAAGCAGGGAACGTCGGTGTACGGCCTTCCGGTCCTCGGGCCGGTGGAGACGCTGCTGACATGGCCCGAAGAGGTGTGGAGCCTGATGCCGATGGGAACGTGCGGCGGACGGCGGGCGCTGGCGGAAAAGCTCAGCGGCGCGCCGAATCTGCACTGGGCGACCATCCGTGCAAAGAGCGCCGTGACGGGAAAGAATTTCTCGGCCGGCGAGGGGTGCCTGCTGTGTGAGAACACGCTGTGCACCGTGGACGTCACGCTCGGACGCCACACCATCGTCAACGTGGGGAGCACCATCGCACACGACGTTGTTCTGGGCGATTTTGTAACGGTCAGCCCCGGGGTGACAGTGTGCGGGAACTGTGAGATCGGCGACGGCGTCTTTCTGGGCGCGGGCTGCACGGTGATCGAGCAGATCCGGATCGCACCCGGCGTCGTTGTCGGCGCGGGCGCGACTGTCGTGCGCGATCTGACGCAGCCGGGGACGTATGTCGGCACGCCTGCGCGCCGGATCCGCTGAGATGTGCCGCGGCGTTTACAGGTTGGAAACACTTGTAAAACTTTGCGCGCGCGTTGTTCCGAAAATGAAAATATGATATACTCTTGATGAATTGCACGCAAGTGCAGGAAGGCAGGAAAATCAGAAATGAAACGACCCGAAAAACCGATTCTGGTGACAAAACCTTTTCTCCCCGCAAAAGAGGAGTTTCTGAATTATATGGACGGTATCTGGGAGCGCGACTGGCTGACCAATCAGGGCCCGCTGCACCAGAAACTGGAGAGTGAGCTGAAATCGTATCTCGGCGTCGACAATCTTACACTGACGGTCAACGGCCATCTCGCGCTGGAGATCGCTATCCGCGGGCTCGGGCTGACCGGTGAGGTCATCACCACGCCGTTCACCTTTGCGTCCACCATCCACGCCATCGCTCTGTGCGGGCTCAAGCCGGTGTTCTGCGACATCAAACCGTCCGATCTGACGATGGATGAAGACAAGATCGAAAGCCTGATCACGGACAAGACGAGCGCGATCCTGCCGGTGCACGTGTACGGACATCCCTGCAATACGAAGAAAATCGAGGAGATCGCCCGCCGCCACGGCCTGAAGGTGATCTATGACGCCGCGCACACATTCGGTGTCCGCCTCGACGGAAAGTCGCTCTCCGAGCAGGGCGATGTGTCGATCTTCAGCTTTCACGCCACAAAGCTGTTCCACTCCATTGAGGGCGGCGCGCTGGTCTACGGCGACCCCTCGCTCAAGCGCGTGTTCGACGACTACAAGAATTTCGGTATCCATGACGAGGAGCACGTTGCCTACGTGGGCGGAAACGCCAAGATGAACGAGTTCCAGGCGGCGATGGGCCTGTGCAATCTGACGCACATGGCGGACATCATGGCCGAGCGCCGTGAGATCACGATGCGTTACCGCAGCCATCTGAAGGACGTGCCCGGCATCACGCTGTTCTATCCTGATGAGGAACCGGGCGTTGAGTACAACTATGCGTATTTCCCCGTGCTGATTGACGAGAAAGAGTTCGGAATGAGCCGCAATGAGCTGCACGCCGCGCTGAAAGCGCAGGACAACGTCGTGGCCCGGAAGTATTTCTATCCCATCGGCACGGATTACGACTGCTACCGCGAACTGAAGGATCAGAGCTGCGTCCCCGTGGCGCAGGCGGCCGGCCGCGATGTGCTGGCGCTTCCGATCTACAACGGGCTGTCGCTGGAAGAGGTGGATTACATCTGCGAGTGCATCCTCGCAAAGCGCCACGCCTGAAAAGACGAGAGGAGAAAACGTCCGAATGAGAGAAATTCCCTGCGTTTCGGTCGCGATCATCACATACAATCATGAGAAGTACATAAGGCAGTGCCTGGAGAGCATCGTCCGGCAGATCGGAGATTTCCGGCTCGAAGTTTCCGTGTTCGACGATGCGTCGTCGGACGGCACACTCGAGCGGGTGAGGGAATTCCTCGCGGAGACGACGCTTGCGCCGAACGTTTCCGTCACGCTGCGCCCCAGTGAGAGCAATCTCGGCATGGTGAAAAATCTGGAGAGGATCGTCCGGTCGTGCGCGGAAAGCACCAATGAGTTTGCGACGATCCTGGACGGCGACGATTTCTGGGTCAGCCCGTACCGTGTGCAAAAGCACATCGACTTTCTGCGCGGCCATCCGGATTGCCCGTTCTCGTTCAACGCGTTTCTCCGCTACTCTGAGCCGGAGGAAAAATGGGAGCTGTTTTCGCATCAGACGGAATATCCGCTGGATCTCCTCCCGGCGGAGTTCCTGGCGCAGGACAACATCATCGGAAATATGGGGTGCTCGTTCTTTCGCTCCATTGAACTGAGAGACCTGCCCGAGGGCCTGTTTTCTCTGTTCTGCGGCGACTGGTTCCTTCATCTGGCTGTTGCGAGAGGGCGGGAGATCGGGTTCCTTCATGAACCTCTTTCCGTCTACAGAAGCAATCCGGAAGGGATCTGGGCCGGTGAGGACACTGAACAAAAGAACGAGGCCATCCTGAAGCTGATCGATCAGTTTGACCGCGTGACGCAGGGGAGATACCATTCCGGTCTTGAACGCTTTCGGCAGCGCAGCTTTCCGGAGCGAGTTGTTGAACCGTTCCGGAAGAAAGTGCCGCTGTGCATCGTGGATGACGTATTCCCGCACAAGGGCAGCAGCTTCCGCATGGCGGAGTTCTGCGAATATCTGAAAACGTGGCCGGACATGAAGATCCTGTGCACCGGCGAAAGTCTCCGGATTCTCGGCAAGGAAAGCCTGCGGACCGTGTGCCGCACTTTTGCCGAGGAACATCCCGAATGGAGCGGACAGATCCTCTGGGACGACGAGCTCCCGGAGTTTTTCCAGCCGGAGTTCGCGTATTTCTGCTTTTTGGGAAACGTCTTTCCGTCAATCCCGTTCCTGGAGAAACACGAAATCCCCTTTGCCTTTGAGCTGTATCCCGGCGGGATGTTCGCGCGCAACGACGAGCGGTCGGACTCGCAGCTCCGGGTGGTGCTCTCATCGCCCTGCTTCCGCAAAGTCATCACGACGCAGCCTGCGACCACGCGGTACCTGCTGGAGAATCATTTCTGCCGGGAGGACCAGATCGAGGAGATTTTCGGCGTCGTGACGCCCGGGGATGCCCTCCGGCCCTACGAACTGCCCAAGCGCCGCTACGGGTTTGAGAAAGACCGGCTGGACATCGTCTTTGCCGCGTTCCGCTATACGCCCGACGGTGCCGACAAAGGCTATGACGTCTTTGTGGAGATGGCAAAGCTCCTGCACCGCACACATGAAAACGTCTATTTCCATGTGGTGGGCGGGTTTGACGAGAAGGTCCTGGACGTGTCGGAACTGGGAGACCATATCCGTTTCTACGGCGCGCACCGCGGCGCCTGGTTCGATACATTTTATCAGGACAAGGATGCGATCGTCTCGCCCAATGTGCCGGATGTTCTGGCACCCGGCGCGTTCGACGGTTTCCCCACGGCCTCCTGCACGGAGGCGGCGCTGAGGGATGTCGCTCTCTTCGTCACCGATCCGCTGGACATGAACGAGGGGCGCTTTGCCCCCGGTGAAGAGATCGAGATTATCCCGCATGATGCGCAGGTCGTTGCCCGGCTGTTCGAGGAATATCTGCGTGACCCGGAGCGCCTCAGCGCGCTGGCCCGGGGCAGCGCGGCCGCCGTGCGGCGGATTTACAGCGCCGACCGGCAGATCCGGCCGCGCGTCGAACTTCTCCGCCGCGAGATGGAGCGGGCCCGGCAGGACCGCGAGAAGATCCGCACAGAGCTCTCCCGCGGCGGCAGAGCCCAAAGCGTCGAGTATCAGGTGTTCGGAACAAATGGACAGGGCGAGAGCCGGCTTTTGAAGACGGGCTGGGGCATGCGCCGTTCGAAGATCCATCTGAGCACCTCGTTTCAGGAGCAGGATCGGGACATTCGGGAGGTCAATTTCAAGCTCTTCGGCGAGCAGGGCGTCCTTCTGCGCGCCGTGACCGTAGAGTTTGACGGCATGCAGATCCCGGTGAAGGCGCACAACGGCGTGGAACTGGAGGACCGCATTTACTTTGCTTCCGAGATGCTCCCCCAGATCATCTGTGAACTGCCGGAGAAAACAGATCCTGCGGGCAAGAGAATGACGCTCAGCGCCGATGCGATTCTGGCGCAGAAATCGCCGGACGGCGTTCTGTGGGAACTCAAGCAGGCGCTGATCCGGGAACAGCAGAGAACCGCAGAGTGTCAGAAGTGCACTCCGGCGGACGGCCATCCGGTGTGTAAGCTTTATTTTTCAGTGAATCGCCGGTTTGACGAACAACACGCCGTCGAAGCGGTGATGCTGCCTGTGGCGGACAGCTGCAATGCGGTGACATTTGATCTTCCGACGCCTGAAAACGGCGGCTGGCGATATGTCCGCTTCGACCCTGTGGAGGGGCGTCTGATCCAGGTGGAGATCCTGCGCGCACAGTGCGACAGGGTGCCGATAAAATGTGTGCGCACCAACGGAAAAAAACGAAGCGGCAGGACCCGATTTGAAAATACCGATCCGTGGTTTGAATTTCAGCTGCCGCGGTCGGGCGTACATCCGAAAAGAATCACCTTTTTGTTTGAGATGGACGGCTGAAGCCCCATCGAGGGAGAAAAATGAAACGTTTTTTGCATTACATGACATCAATCGGCGTTTCGGCTTTGCTCGTGTGCAGCGTGATGCTCATGAGCTTTGCGCAGACGCCGGAGGAGATCCCGCAGCCGGAACAGCCGGCTGTCAGCGTGGTCGAGACGACAGTGCCGGAGCATGACGGCAGTGAGAAAGACGCAGAGACTCTCTCTCCGGACGGTCAATCGGAAAGCGGCTCCTCTTCGAGCAGCGAGCAGAGCGAGTCCGTGAGCGGCTCTTCTTCGAGCAGCGCGCAGAGTGGGTCCGTGAGCAGCTCTTCTTCGAGCAGCGAGCAGAGCGGGTCCGCGAGCAGCTCTTCTTCGAGCAGCGAGCAGAGCGGGTCCGTGAGCAGCTCTTCTTCGAGCAGCGCGCAGAGCGGGTCCGTGAGCAGCTCTTCATCGGACAGCGCGCAGAGCGGATCGGGGAGCGGCTCTTCTTCGGACAATACAGCAACCGGGCCGGACAACGGAGTCTCTTTGCCTCAGGAAGGTGAGCCGGAAGCTGCAGAGCCCAAGCCGAACGACTGGTTTGAAAAGGACGGCCAGAAATATTACTACGACGCGAACGGCGAAATGCTGAAGGGCATGCAGCCGATCGGCGGCAAGTGGTACTATTTCGATACGACGACGGGTGCGCTGTGGACAGGCGGCTGGAAGCAGGTGGCCGCGGGCTGGTTCTGGAGCGGCGCGGACGGCGTGATCCCGTACGGCCTGAATTACATTGAGGGAACGTGGCGCTACATCGACCCGAACACCGGCTATCTGAGAGTCGGGTTCATCGACGTGTACAGCGGCGGGCGCACGTACGCGAAAGACGGCGTGATCTACACCGGCTGGAACACGATCGACGGCAAACAGTACTACATCGATCCGGAGACGAAACTGTTCGTTACGGGCAGCAAGGAAATCGACGGCATCACGTACAAGTTCGACGCGAACGGCGTTCTGCAGGGGCAGACGGCGAGCCCGGGCTGGCACGAATCCGGCGGTCAGAAATACTACTACGACGCGAACGGGAACATGCTGAAAGGCATGCAGCCGATCGGGGGCAAGTGGTATTATTTCGACACGACGACAGGTGCGCTGTGGACGAGCGGCTGGAAGCAGGTGACTGCGGGCTGGTTCTGGAGCGGCGCGGACGGCGTGATCCCGTACGGTCTGAACAACATCGGGAACACGTGGCGCTATATTGACCCGAACACCGGCTATCTGAAAGTCGGGTTCATCGACGTGTACAGCGGCGGGCGCACGTACGCGAAAGACGGCGTGATCTACA
>NHCFI02800__coassemble_1267_pt1 | contig 16643 bp, 15 predicted proteins | sample NHCFI02800__metabat2_high_PE_010 | metagenome-assembled genome bin NHCFI02800
CGCGGTTTTTCGGCCCAAAACGGGCTGTTTTTGCAGGTTTTGTCTCTATATGACGAACATTCCTCCGCACATCGCGGCCAGCCGCTTTCCTATATATATAGTATATATAAGAAAACCGCCGCGCCCACACCGGACGCGGCGGCAAAAAAGTTTTGATTATTTCTTCTGCTTCGCAGCGAGATCCGCGAGAGCGTCCTTGCGGGACAGGTTGATGCGTCCCTGCTGGTCGATCTCGGTGACCTTGACGAGCAGCTCGTCGCCCACGGCGACGACGTCCTCGACCTTCTCGACGCGCTTGGTGTCGAGCTTCGAGATGTGGACAAGACCCTCCTTGCCCGGGGCGATCTCAACGAACGCACCGAACGCCATGAGGCGCGTGACACGGCCCTTATAGATGGCGCCGATCTCCGGGTCCTCGACGATGGTCTTGATGGTGTTGACGGCAGCCGCAATGTCCTCGGCATTGACGGCTGACACGTAGACCGTGCCGTCCTCCTCAATGTCGATCTTGCAGTTCGTCTTGGCGCAGATCTCCTGAATGACCTTGCCGCCCTTGCCGATGACGTCCTTGATCTTGTCGACGTCGATCTTGAGCGTCTCCATCTTGGGCGCATAGGGGCTGAGCTCGGCGCGCGGCTCGGCGATGACAGGCAGCATGATCTCGTCGAGGATGTAGAGACGGCCCTTGCGGCACTTCTCGAACGCTTCCTCGATGATCTCATACGTCAGGCCGTCGACCTTGATATCCATCTGGATGGCCGTGATGCCCTTCTTCGTGCCGCCGACCTTGAAGTCCATGTCGCCGTGGAAGTCCTCGACGCCCTGGATGTCGAGCATCGTCATCCAGCGGTCGCCCTCGGTGATGAGGCCGCAGGAGATGCCCGCGACGGGAGCCTTGATGGGCACGCCGGCGTCCATCAGAGCCAGCGTGGAGCCGCAGATGGACGCCTGGCTGGTGGAACCGTTGGACGACAGCACCTCGGACACGAGGCGCATGGCATACGGGAACTCCTCGACGGAGGGAAGGACGGGCAGCAGGGCGCGCTCAGCGAGCGCACCGTGGCCGATCTCGCGGCGGCCGGGGCTGCGCGGAGCGCGCGCCTCGCCGACGGAGTACGGCGGGAAGTTATAGTGGTGCATGTAGCGCTTGGTCTCCTCGGTGGAGATGTCGTCGATGATCTGCGCGTCACGCATCGTGGAGAGGGTCGCGGCGGTGAGCACCTGCGTCTGGCCGCGGGTGAACATGCCGGAGCCGTGGACGCGGGGCAGCAGGCCGACCTCGGCGGCCAGCGGGCGGATCTCATTGATGCCGCGGCCGTCGACGCGCTTGCCGTCGTCGAGCAGCCAGCGGCGCACGACGAACTTCTGCATCTTGTACATGATCTCCTCGATCGTCGCCTCGCCCCACTGCTCAGCGTACTGGGCGGCGATGCGGTCGCGGACGGGCAGCAGACGCGCGTCACGCACGGTCTTGTCGTCGGTGTCCATGGCGGCCTTGAAGTCGTCGAGGTACTCGGCCTTGACGGCTTCGAACAGGTCGTGGTCGAGCTCCATGGACTGGAACTCGATCTTCGGCTTGCCGATCTCGGCAACGATGCCGTTGATGAACCCGATCATCTTCTTGATCTCGACGTGGGCTTCCTTGATGGCGCGGAGCATGGTGTGCTCGTCCACCTCGTTGGCGCCGGCCTCGATCATGACGATCTTCTCCATGCTGGCGGCAACGGTGAGCTGCAGGTCGCTCTTTTCACGCTGGGCCTGCGTGGGGTTGACAACGAGCTCGCCGTCGACGAGGCCCATATACACGCCCGCGATGGGGCCCTTCCAGGGGATCTCGGAGATGGACAGCGCGATGGACGTGCCGATCATGCCCGCGATCTCGGGGCTGCAGTCCTGATCGACGCTCATGACCGTCATGACGACGGCGACGTCGTTGCGCATATCCTTCGGGAACAGCGGACGGATGGGGCGGTCCACGACGCGGGACGTCAGGATGGCCTTCTCGCCCGGGCGGCCCTCACGGCGCATGAAGCTGCCGGGGATGCGGCCGACGGAGTAGAGCTTCTCCTCGAAATCGACGGAGAGGGGGAAGAAATCGACGCCCTCACGCGGCTTGTCGCTCATCGTGACGTTGCACAGAACAGCGGTGTCGCCGTAGCGCACCATGCAGCTGCCGTTCGACAGCGCGCACATCTTGCCCGTCTCGACGACGAACGGACGGCCGGCGAGCGTGGTCTCAAATTTGCGGTACTTGGGGAATGTCTCCCGCTTGGATGCGAATTCCAATGCCATTTGTTTTTGCCTCCTTTGTGATTCGGGAAGGCGCGCTCCGCATCCGGTTTTAGCAATAAATCCAACGCTTTTTCGCGAAAAAGCGCTCGAGTCATTGCTGCAACGCGGACGGCGGGCTGACGCTTCCGATTCGTTTCAAAATACACGCAAAGGCAGACGGCACGCACGGCCGTCTGCCTTTGATTGTGTCTTACTTGCGAAGACCCAGCTTCGCGATCAGGGCACGATAGCGCTCGATGTCCTTCTTCTGCAGATAGGCGAGCAGGTTGCGGCGGCGGCCGACCATCTTGAGCAGGCCGCGACGGCTGTGGTGATCGTTCTTGTTGGTCTTCAGGTGCTCGGTGAGGTGGTTGATGCGCGCGGTGAGCAGCGCGACCTGAACCTCGGGAGAACCGGTGTCCGTGTCATGCACACGGGCGGAAGCGATGATTTCGTTCTTATCCATGTTCGTATCTCCTCTTCTGTTTTTTGGCCGTGAACGAAGTGTCGGTAAACCGCGAGGGATGCGCCGGCCACTGCGTTCGGGTCCGTTTTGCCGCATTCTGCGGCAGCTTATTCAGTATATCATGCGCGGCGGGAAAAAGCAAGAAGATTTTCCGTTTCACGCGCGGCCGAACTCGGCCAGAGCCTCGCCGGCGGCGCGGTGCACCATGGCGGTGAGCGCCGCGAGATTTTCGTATTTTTCCGTCGGCCACAGCCAGCGGACAAAGCGCACGCGCGCCGTCTCGCCGTAGACGTCGCCCGAAAAGCCGGGCAGGAACGTCTCGCACGTGACGTGGCAGATGTCGTCGCTCACCGTGGGGCGGCTGCCGAGGCCCGTGGCGCCCGGATGGCGCGAGCCGTCGGGCAGCGTGACCTCGGTGATGTACACCCCGCTGCGCGGCACGAGCATGCCGGCGGGGTAGACCTGGTTGATGGTGGGAAAGCCCAGCGTGTGCCCGAGCCCCGCGCCGCGGCGGATGGGGAACTCGATGGCGTAGTCCTCGCCGAGCATCGCGTTGACCTCGGCGATATCGCCCTCGGCCAGCGCCTTGCGGATGCGGGTGGACGACACGCGCCCGCCCTTGTACTCGGTGATGGGCACGATGTCGGCCGCGATGCCGCGCTCGGCGCACAGGCGGCGCAGCACATCGACGTTGCCCGCCTTGTCCTTGCCGAACGTGAAGTTCGGGCCGCAGAACACGGCGCGCGCGCCGAGAAGCCCGACGAGCACATCGTCCACGAACTGCTCGGGCGAGAGCGTCGCGAACGACTCGAACGGCGGGCGCATCATGGCCCCGATGCCGAGCGATGCGATGCGGCGGCGCTTCTCCTCGGAGCTGAGGATGCGCGCGCCCTTGAAGCCGCCGACGTCCGGCAGCGAAAACGTGAACACCGCGGGCACAAGGCCGTGTTCGCCGGCGTACCGGACGGCCTCGCCCAGCACGGCGCGGTGGCCGATGTGCACGCCGTCGAAATAGCCCAGCGCGACGGCAGTGCCCGCCCCGGCGTCAATCTTCGACAATGTTTTGGTGTACTGCATTCGATCCCTCACGTTCCGCGAACAGTTTTTCCGCGCGCAGCTCGCCGCCCTGTGCGCGGCCGACGCCGAGAAAGCGCCCGTCCGCGAGGATGCGCACGCGCGCGGGAGCGTCTTCGGCGCACCGCACGGGCGCGCCGTTCTCGAGCCGGCGGCGCTGCCCCGCGCTCACCTCGACGGCGGGCAGGTGCGCGAACACCGTCTCGACGGACAGCATCAGCTCCTCGAGCGTTCCCTCGTCGCGCGCTGCCTGAATTTCATCCAGCGTGTGCGCGTCGGCGAGGCGGTACGGCCCGGCGGCGGTGCGGCGCAGCGCCGTCATGTGGGCGGCGGTGCCGAGGTGCGCCGCGATGTCCTCAATGAGCACGCGCACATACGTGCCCTTGGAGCACAGGATGCGCAGCTCGTATTCGTTCTCCCCCGTCTGCCCGAGGCATTCCAGCTCATGGATGCACACGGGACGGGCTTTGCGCTCGACGGTGCGCCCGGCGCGCGCGGCCTTGTAGAGCGGCACGCCGTTCACCTTGACCGCCGAATACATCGGCGGGGTCTGCATCTGATCGCCCAGAAAGTGCGGCAGAGCCGCTCTGAGCGCCGCTGCGTCGAGCGAGGCGGGCACGTCGCGCGTCTCGATCACCGCGCCGGTCGAATCGCCGGTGTCGGTGCGCGCGCCCAGTTTCATGCGCGCGACGTATTCCTTCTCCGCGCGCTCCTGCATGTCCACCGCTTTGGCCGCGTTGCCGACGAACACGGGCAGCACGCCCGTGGCCATCGGGTCGAGCGTGCCGCCGTGGCCGATCTTGCGCGTCTTGCAGATGCCGCGCAGCTTGGCCACGACGTCAAACGACGTGAACCCGGCGGGCTTGTCGACGATCAGGATTCCCTGCATAATTCTCTTTCCACCTCGGCGAGAACGGCGGATTTCGCGTTCTCCAGGCTTCCGAGCAGTTCGCAGCCGGCGGCCTGCTTGTGGCCGCCGCCTCCGAGATGCGCGGCGATGGCCGACGCGTCCTTGCCCAGCACGGTGCGCACGCTGATCTTGTAGCTGCCCGTGGGCTGCTGGCGCAGCGTGACGCCCACTTCCACGCCCTCGATGGCGCGGGGGATGCCCGTGACGCCCTCGAGGTCGTCGGGCTCGGCGCCGGTGGCGGCGATCTCCTCTTTCGTGAGGTGCGTCAGCGCGCAGCGGCCGTCGAAGTGGTACTCGAGATTCTCGAGCGCCAGCTGTTCCACGGCGAGGCGGCTGCGGCTCTTGTTTTCAAACAGAATGCTGTTGAGCCGCGCGACGTCCGCGCCCGCCTCGATGAGCTTCGCGGCGACGGCGTGAGTGCGCGCGGTGGTGTTGGCAAACTTGAAGCAGCCCGTGTCGGTGGCGACGCCCGTGTACAGGCACTCGGCCACGAGCGGGTCGATCTCGGCGTTCATCGCACACAGCACGTCGTACATCAGCTCCGCCGTGGCGGCCGCCGAGCCGTCGAGCAAAATCGCGTCGGCGTATCCCGTGTTCGAGGGATGGTGGTCGATGCACAGATCGGTGCGCTCGGAGTACTCGCGCACCGCGTCGCCGAAGAGCTGGATGCCCGCGACGTCGACGGCCACGACGTACGCCGGCTCGAACGAGCCGTCGAACAGGCCGATCTGCATATAGTCGTAGCGCGGGGGGATGGGGTCGGCGCACAGCACGGCGACGGTCTTGCCCAGACGCTTGAGCGCGTGATACAGCGCCGCGGACGAGCCGATGGTGTCGCCGTCGGGGTTCTTGTGGCACAGAAGCAGGATGTTCTCGGCCTTGTACAGGCGCGTGAGCACCTCGGTCACGTCGATGGTCTCGGCGCAGCTCATAGCTTGTCCTCCTTCAGCTCCGACAGGATCTCGCCGATGTGGGCGGCGTAGGCCGCGCCCTCGTCCGCCACGAAGCGGAATTCGGGCGCCTTGCGGATGTGCATGCGCTTTGCGATCTCGCTGCGCACGTGGCCCGCGGCGCGGTTGAGCGCCGACGCGGCCTCGGCCGCGCCGCCCTCTCCCAGCTTCGAGACGAACACTTTCGCACTGGACAGATCCGGCGCGAGCTCGACGCGCAGCACGGTCACAAGGCCCTGCACGCGCGGGTCTTTCATGCCGCCGATGACGGCGATGAGTTCACGGCGCATGTCCTCGGACAGGCGCGCCATGTTTTTCGATTGAGCCATAGCGTCTCCTTTCGGTCAGTCGCGGTACTCTTCCATCATGAAGGCTTCGAAGATGTCGCCCTCCTTGATGTCGGAGAACTTCTCGAGGCCGATGCCGCACTCATAGCCCTGAGCCACTTCCCTGACGTCGTCCTTGAAGCGGCGCAGCGAGTCGATCTCGTCCTCGGTGATGACGATGCCGTCGCGCACGAGGCGGATCTTCGCCGCGCGCGTGACCTTGCCCTCGAGCACGTAGCAGCCCGCGATGGTGCCGGCCGACGAGATCTTGAACACGTTGCGCACCTCGGCGCGGCCGAGCTCGACCTCGCGGAACTTCGGCGCGAGCATGCCCTTCATGGCGTCGCGCACGTCGTTGATGGCGTCGTAGATGACGCGGTACATGCGCAGCTCCACTTCGCTCTGCGCGGCCTCGTCCTTGGCGACGGGGTCGGGGCGGACGTTGAAGCCGATGATGATGGCGTTGCCCGCGTTGGCGAGCATGACGTCGGACTTGTTGATGGCGCCGACGCCCGCGTGGATGACGCGCACGCGCACCTCGTCGTTGGAGAGCTTCTCGAGGCTCTGCTTGACGGCCTCGGCCGAGCCCTGCACGTCGGCCTTGACGATGATGGCGAGCTCCTTGCGCTGGCCCTCGGCGATCTGGCTGAACAGGTTGTCGAGCGTGACCTTGTGGAACGCGGCGAACTGCTTCTCCTTGGCCTCGGCGGCGCGCTTGTCGGCGAGCTCGCGGGCGAGTTTCTCGTCCTCGACGATGTCGAACAGGTCGCCCGCGGCGGGCACTTCGGTGAGACCGGTGATCTCGACCGGCGTGGAGGGACCGGCCTCTTTCAGCGTGCGGCCCTTGTCGTTGCGCATGACGCGCACGCGGCCGACGGCCGTGCCGGCGATGATGATGTCGCCCTGGTGCAGCGTGCCCTTCTGGACGAGCAGGGTCGCGATGGGGCCCTGGCCCTTGTCGAGGCGCGCTTCGATGACGGCGCCCTTCGCGCGGCGGTTGGGGTTGGCTTTCAGCTCCTTGACCTCCGCGACGAGGTTGATGTTCTCGAGCAGGTCGTCGATGCCCTGGCCCGTCAGAGCGGACACCGGCACGCAGATGATGTCGCCGCCCCACTCCTCGGGGACGAGCTCGTACTGCGTGAGCTGCTCCATGACGCGCTCGGGGTTCGCGGTCGGCTTATCCATCTTGTTGATGGCAACGATGATGGAGACGCCCGCGGCCTTGGCGTGGTTGATGGACTCGACCGTCTGCGGCATGATGCCGTCGTCGGCGGCCACGACCAGCACGGCGATGTCCGTGAGGTTCGCGCCGCGCGCGCGCATCGAGGTGAAGGCCTCGTGGCCCGGGGTGTCGAGGAAGGTGATGGGCTTGCCGTTCATCTCGACCTGATACGCGCCGATGTGCTGCGTGATGCCGCCGGCCTCGCCCGCGGTGACGCGCGTCTTGCGGATGGCGTCGAGGATGCTGGTCTTGCCGTGGTCGACGTGGCCCATGACCACGACGACGGGCGGGCGCTCGACGAGGTCCTCCTCGCGGTCCTCATCGGCCTCGAACAGGCGCTCCTCGATGGTGATGTGCACCTCGTGCTCGACCTTCGCGCCGAGCTCTTCGGCGACGAGGGAGGCGGTGTCGAAGTCGACCGTCTCGGAGATGGACGCCATGACGCCGAGGCCCATCAGCTTCTTGATGACCTGCGCGACGTTCACCTTCAGGCGGCTGGCCAGCTCGCCGACGGTGATCTCGTCGGGGATCATGACCTTCAGCTGCGCCTTGCGCGCCTTCTCGAGCTGGATGCGCTGCAGGCGCTCTGCTTCCGTCTCGCGCTTCTTGCCGAAGTTGCCGTTCTTGCCGTTTCCGCCGAACTTGCCGGGACGGCCGGTGAACTTCTGCTTGTTGCCCGCGGGCATCGGGCGGCGGCGGTTCTCGACGTTCTTCGTCGAGGCCAGCTCCGTGTACTTCTCGTTGAATTTGTCGAGGTTGACGTCGACGCTGTGCGTGTCGACCGTCATCGTCACCACCTCGCGCTTTTCGGCGGCGGGGCGGTTCTCCTTTTCGGGGCGCACGCGGATGCGCTCCTTGCGCTTCTGCGCGGGCTCGCGCGACGCGCGGTTGTCCTTGTGCTCGGGCTTCGCGGGCGCGGCGGGCGCGTTCTCCGCTTTGGGCGCGGGCGCGGGCTGAGCCTTGGCGGGCTCGGGCTTCTTCGGCTCCGTCTTCGCCGCGGGCTTTGCGTCGCGGCGGCCGTCGCGGCGCGGCTCGTGCTTTTTGCCCTCGGGCTTCTCATCGGCCGAGGCGAAGAACTCGTCGAAGCTCGCAACGGCCGTCTTCGCGGTGAAGTGCTCGAACGCGTAGTCGAGCTCCTCCTGCGTGAGGGGCGTCGTGTGCTTTTTGGTCTCGCCGGTCTTGGCGGCATACAGGTCGATGAGCTCCTTGTTCTGCACGCCGAGGTCGCGGGCGAGGTCGCTGAGTTTGTATTTGATGCTTACGGGCATGGGCGTTCCTCCTTAGAAAAGAGCTTTGCAAGCTCCGGATTTGTGACGGCGAACACGCCGGCACGTTTTTTGGTCACGGCAAGCAGGTCGTCCTGCCCGAGCGCCAGCGTGGCGAACGGTGTGCCGGACCTCTCGCAGAACGTGCGCACGCGCCGCGCCGTCCCTTCCGAGACGTCGCAAGCGCACAGCACGAGCTGCGCGGTATGGTCATAAGCGCTCTCCTTCACCGCTTCGAAGCCCTGCACGAGGGCCCCGGCCTTGCGGCACAGCGAGAGCGAAAAGAGTGGATTACTCGGCATGCGCTTCCTCCTCGGCCTCGGCGATGCGCGCCTGCATCGCGTCGTAGACCTCGTCGGGGATGGTGCACTCCAGCGCGCGCTCGAAGCGCTTTGCCTTGCGCGCCTTGGCGAAGCATGCCGCCGAGGGGCAGACGTACGCGCCGCGCCCCGGCTTGCGGCCGGCGAGGTCCAGAAGGACTTCGCCCTCGCTCGTGCGCACCACGCGCACCAGCTCTTTCTTGGGCTTGGATTCGTTGCAACCCATGCACCGCCGAAGCGGCACTTTACGCGGCGTCATCGTTTCCTCCCCCTTTTATTCCGCGTCCGCGGCTGCTTCCGGCTCCTTCTTCACGGGCGGCTCCTCGCCGTAGTAGCCGGATTCGGGGCGGATGTCGATGTTGTAACCGGTCAGACGCGCCGTGAGGCGGGCGTTCTGGCCCTTGTTGCCGATGGCCAGCGACAGCTGGTTGTCGGGCACGGTGACGCGGCAGGCCTTCGTGTCGCCCTCGAGGATCTCGACGCCGACGACCGTCGCGGGGGACAAAGCCGCCGAGATGAACGCGGCGGGGTCCTCGCTCCAGCGCACGATGTCGATCTTCTCGCCGCCGAGCTCCTCGACGATCTTCGCGACGCGCTGGCCGCGCGGGCCGATGCACGCGCCGACGGGATCGACGTTCGGGTCCTTCGACCAGACGGCCATCTTCGTGCGGGCGCCCGCCTCGCGGCTGATGGCCTTGATCTCCACGGTGCCGTCGAAGATCTCGGGCACTTCCATCTCGAACATGCGCTTGACAAGGCCGGGATGCGTGCGGCTGAGCATCATGCGCGGGCCGCGGTCGTTCGAGGTGACGTCCACGACGTACACCTTGATGCGCTGGCCCTCGGTGAGCGTCTCGCCCGCCACCTGCTCGCTGCGCGGCAGCGTGGCCACGCCGCCGCCGGCGAGCTCCAGCGTCGCGACGCCGCGGCGCTCGTCGATGCTGTTCACGACGGCCGAGAGGATCTCGTGCGACTTGGACTGCATCTCCGCGTACTGCTGGCTGCGCTCAGCCTCCTTGAGGCCCTGGCGGATGACGTGCTTCGCGGTCTGCGCCGCGATGCGGCCGAATTCCTTTGTCTTGAGGGGATAGGGCACGAAGTCGCCGAGGCGGGCGTCCTTCTTTTTCAGGCGCGCCTGCGGGATGGTGACTTCGATGTTCGGGTCGAACACTTCTTCCACGACCTCTTTCAGCAGGCAGACGCTGAACTTGCCTTCGGCGGGGTCGATCTCGACGCTGACGTTCTCATCGTCGACGTTGTAGCCTTTCTTCACGGCCAGAATCAGGGCCGCCTCGATCTTCTCGAGCAGGTAGTTCTCCGGCAGGCCGCGCTCTTTCTCGAGCTGAGCCAGAGCCTCAAAAAATTCGCTGTTCATTTTTCCGATCACCCATTCTTCACTTTCTGTATATGATATTCAAAACCATGCGATTTTTTCACGCCGGCGGCGTTCAGTCGAACAGATCGTCGTCGTCGCACAGTTTGCAGAAGCTCACGGCCTTTGCGTCGATGCCGCGCACATCGCCTGCGCAATCGAGCACGATCACGCCGTCTTTTTTCTCCACGAGAATGCCGCGCACGTCGCGCGCGCCCGTCTCGTCGGGGCGGATGAGGTGCGCCAGCACCTCGCGGCCGCGCATCGTCTCAAAGTGCGCGTCCTTCGTGAGATGGCGCCCGAGGCCGGGGCCGCCCACTTCCATATAATAGCTCTCGGGGATGGGGTCCGCCTCGTCGATGACGGGGTTGATGGCCCGCGTGGCCTCCTCGCACGCGTCGATGTCCAGCGGCTCGTCGCGGTCGATGAAGATGCGTAAAAAGCGGTCCGGCCCTTCTTTTTCGTAGCGCACGTCCCACAGCCGCAGCCCGAGCTGCGCGAGCACCGGTTCCACCAGCGCCTCGACGGCGGCCACCGTGTTGCCGCCCTTTGCCTTCTGTGCCATGAAATTCTCCTTAACAAACATGAAAGAGCGGACCGCAAGGCCCACTCTTTCCATAACACATAATCGTACAATGGCATTATAGCACGCGAAATGGCGGAAATCAAGCACTTTTTTTATGTCGACAAATCTGGTATAGTAATAGAATATGAGTGAAACTGCGCTCGGGGAGGCGACGGAGGATGGAAAAAACGCAGGCGCAGCAGCTGGCGGCGCTGTGCTCGGGCTCCGATGCATGGCACATCGGCGGCAAGGACACGGGCGTGCCGGAGATCTGCGTGACGGACGGCCCGCACGGCGTGCGCAAGAGCCGCACGGGCCGCATGGGCGTGGGGGACAACCTCCCCGCGACGTGCTTCCCCGCCGCGTGCGCGACGGCGTGCAGCTTTGACCCGGAGCTTCTCGAGGAGATGGGCCGCGCGCTGGGCGAGGAGTGCCTTGCGGTGGGCGTGGCCGTGCTGCTCGGGCCGGGTGTGAACATCAAGCGCAGCCCCTTGTGCGGGCGCAATTTTGAATATTTCTCCGAAGACCCGCTCGTGGCCTCGTCGTGCGCGGCGGCGCTGGTGCGCGGCATCCAGTCCACGGGCGTGGGCGCGTGCCTGAAGCACTATGCCGCGAACAATCAGGAATCCGCGCGGCTCGTGAGCGACTCGGTCGTGGACGAGCGCGCGCTGCGCGAGATCTACCTCGCGGCGTTCGAGGGCGCGGTGAAGGACGCGCGCCCCGCCACCGTGATGTGCGCCTATAATAAAGTAAACGGCGTGTACGCGTGCGAGAACAAGCAGCTCCTGACGGACATTCTGCGCGGCGAATGGGGCTTTGACGGCCTTGTGATGACGGACTGGGGCGCGATGAACGACCGCGTGGCCGCGCTGAACGCGGGGCTCGACGTGGAGATGCCCGGCCCCGCGCCGCACAACGACGCCCTCGCGGCCGAGGCCGCGGAGACGGACGACGCGACGGCCGCTTCGCTCGAAGCGACGGCGGCGCGCGTGAAGGCGCTGTGCGAACACGGCGCGGCGCTCGAGACGGCAGAATTTGACGAGGACGCGCACCACGCCCTCGCGGCGCGCATCGCGGCCGAGAGCGCGGTGCTTCTCAAAAACGACGGCCTGCTGCCGCTCACGCCGGACAAGAAACTCGCGGTGATCGGCGGGTTCTTCCGCGCGCCGCGCTATCAGGGCGCGGGCTCGAGCCAGATCACGCCGACGGCGCTGACGAGCGCGCACGACGCGTTCGACGGCGTGGAGCATGTCTACGCCGAGGGATTCGGCGCGGACGAGACGGCTCTCGACGAGACAAAGCTGCGCGAAGCCGTCGAGGTGGCAAAGGGCGCGGACGCGGCCGTCATCTTCGCGGGGCTGCCCGCGTCGTTTGAATCCGAGGGGTTCGACCGCGAGCACCTCGAACTGCCCGCGTGCCAGCTGCGCGTCATCGAAGCGGTGGCGGCGACGGGCACGCCGACGGCGGTGGTGCTGTCGCAGGGGGCGGCGACGCTGCTGCCCTTCGCGGACGACGTGTCGGCCATTCTGCTGATGCACCTCGCGGGGCAGAATTTCGGCGAGGCGGCGCGGGATCTCCTCTTCGGCAAGCAGAGCCCGTCCGGGCGGCTCGCGGAGACGTATCCGCTGTCGCTCGACGACTGCCCCTCGACGCAGGGGTACGGCGCGCGCAGCGTGCAGTACCGCGAGAGCATCTATGTGGGCTACCGCTGGTTCGACAAGGCGGACGTGCCCGTGCGCTATCCGTTCGGCCACGGCCTGACGTATACGACGTTTGAATACTCCGGCCTGCGCATCTCGCGCGGGCGGCTTCTCCCCGGTGACGACCTCACCGTGACCATCCGGCTGAAAAACACCGGGCGGCGCGCTGGCAAGGAGGTCGTGCAGGTGTATGTGGGCGCGCCGCAGACGGCGCTGTTCATGCCCGTGCGGGCGCTGGCCGCGTTCGAGAAGGTCGCGCTCGGGCCGGGCGAATCGTGCGACGTGCGTCTGACGCTGCCCGCGCGCGCGTTCCAGTACTGGAACACAAAGGAGAAACGCTTTTGCACCGAGGGCGGGCGGTACGAGGTGTCTGTGGGCGCTTCGAGCCGGGACTTCCGGCTGCGCTTCGCGGTGACGGTGCAGGGCGACGGCGTGCCGGTGCCCGACCTGCGCGCCAAAGCGCCCTCGTATTATTCGCCGCAGCGCGGCGCATCCTTTTCGGAGGAGGAGTTCGCGGCGGTGTACGGCGGCGAGCTGCCGAAGCCCGCGCCCATCCGGCCGTTCACGCCGAATTCGACGCTGCGCGACCTGATGACGACGCGGCTCGGCCGCATCGTGTTCTTCTTCTTGAAAGGCAAGATGCGCCGCCACTTCCTCGCGTCCGGCATGGGCGGCGCGGGCGCGGCGACGGCGTCCGACGTGGACAGGCTGCTCGACGCAATGGTGTACGACATGCCGCTGCGCGGCCTCGGCATGGCCACGGACGGCGCGATGGGCATGCGCCACGCGCAGGCGGTGGCGGACATTTTCAACGGCCACCCCATCCGGGGCGCGCGCGAATTTCTGAAACGATAACGGGAGGACTGCGAAATGCTGACACTCGAACACCTCGCGTGGGCGCTGCCCACGGGCGAGGAAATCCTGAAAGGGGTCGACCTGACGGTCGCCGACGGCAAGCTGACGGTCGTGACCGGCCCGAACGGCGGCGGCAAGACGTCGCTGGCCAAACTCATCGCGGGTCTGGAGACGCCCACGGCCGGGCGCATCGTGCTCGACGGCGAGGACATCACGCCCCTCGACGTGACCGAGCGCGCAAAGCGCGGCGTGGCGTACGCGTTCCAGCAGCCCGTGCGCTTCAAGGGGCTGACGGTGCGCCGCCTGCTGGAGCTGGCCGCGGGCGACTCGCTGCGCCACCACGAGGTGTGCGACCTGCTGGGCCTTGTGGGCCTGTGCGCGCGCGATTACATCGACCGCGAGGTGAACGCGAGTCTCTCGGGCGGCGAGATCAAGCGCATTGAAATTGCGACGGTGCTCGCGCGGCGCGGCGCGCATCTGGCCATCTTCGACGAGCCGGAGGCGGGCATCGACCTGTGGAGCTTCGCGGGGCTGATCGACGTGTTCGAGCGGCTGAAAGCGCGCGGCGATCTGTCCATGCTCATCATCTCGCATCAGGAGCGCATTCTGAACATCGCGGACGACATCGTCGTCGTGGCGGACGGCGCGGTGCGCGCCCACGGCACGCGCGACGAGATCTTGCCGCAGCTGCTCGACGGCGAACGCGCGGCGTCCTGCCCGCGCGGAATGGAGGTGCTTGTCCATGAATGACATCACGAAAGACCTGCTCGCGTCCATCTCGGCGTTCGGCGAATCCCTGCCCGACGCGTACAGCATCCGCGAGGACGGCGCGTGCGCGGCGCGGCAGTCGACCGAGCACATCAGAATTGAGGACAAAAAGGGCACGCCCGGCCTTGTGGTGCGCGTCGCGCCCGGCACAAAGGGCGAGACTGTGGCCGTTCCCGCGTGCGTGACGCACGGCGGCATCGAGGATCTCGTGTACAACGATTTCTACATCGGAGAGGGCGCGGACGTCGTCATCTCGGCCGGGTGCGGTGTGCACGCGGACGAGGGCGGCGAGTCGCTGCACAACGGCATCCACCGGTTCTTCCTCGGAAAGAACTCGCACGTTGTGTACAAGGAGAACCACGTCGGCACGGGCGGCGGCGCGGCGGTGCGCCGCATCGACCCGGTGACGGACGCGTTCCTCGAGGAGGGCGCGGTGCTGGAGATGGACACGGCGCAGCTGGGCGGCGTGACGCGCGCGGTGCGACGCACGACGGCCGAGCTCGCGGCGCGCGCGAAGCTCATCGTGCGCGAGCGCCTGCTGACGGACGGCACGGAGTTCGCCAGGACGGATTTCCTCGTGAAGCTGAACGGCGAGGACTCGGGCGCGGACGTCATCTCCCGCTCGGTGGCGAAGGACGACTCGCGCCAGGAATACCGCTCGCGCATCGAGGGCAACGCCCGCTGCACCGGACACACCGAGTGCGACGCCATCCTCGTGGGCAACGGCGTGGTGTCCGCGTCGCCCGAACTGCTGGCCGCGGACGTGGACGCGGCGCTCATCCACGAGGCCGCCATCGGCAAGATCGCCGGCGAGCAGATCCTCAAGCTGCGCACGTTCGGCCTGACGGAAGAGGAAGCCGAGCAGAAAATTATTGAGGGCTTCCTGAACGCCTGAATCAGAATGTAAAAACGCCTCCCCGGCCGGGGAGGCGTTTTTTCGTATGTTCACACGGCGGCAAAGCGTGTCCCGCCTCCCCTTGCAGGGGAGGTGGGTGAGCGTGAGCGAACCCGGAGGGGTGGACCGCGCGCTCACTTTCACCCCCGTGCATCCACCCCTCCGCCCCTTCAGGGCACCTCCCCTCATAGGGGAGGCAAACTGTCCCCTCAAGTGGCACAGTGACAAAAGGCAGTTCCGCCTCCCTTTGCAGGGGAGGTGGGTGAGCGCAGCGAACCCGGAGGGGTGATGCCCGCCGCACCCTGCCACCCCTCCGCCCCTTCGGGGCACCTCCCCTCATAGGGGAGGTGAAGAAGAATGATAGAGGGCAACTCCCCTCACAGGGGAGACAATCCTCTCCCCGCAAGCAGGGGACGGAAACAAAGGCCCTCCCACGCATAACAAAACCCTCCGCGGAGGGAGGGTTTGAAAATCAGGTGTTCTGCTCTTCCTGCTGTGTGGTGACGACGTCATACGACCAGCTGCGCAGGCCGCCGAAATCGGACACGTCGGCGTATCCCATGCCGGCGAGGCGCGACGCGGCGCGCGCGGAGCGCTCGCCCGTCTCGCAGTAGACGAGGATGGGCGTGTTTTTATCCGGCAGCACTCCGGCCGCTTTGCGGGAAAGGTTCCCCAGCGGCAGAGATACCGCGCCCGGGATGTGCCCGGCGTCGTACTCCTCCGGCTCGCGCACGTCCACAACGGTCACGGGGTCCGGCCCGTCCATGCGCTCTTTCGCCTGGGCGGCAGTGAGTTTCTTCACCTGATCGGACTCGCGCGATGTGTAAGCCACCGAGATGACAGCAATGATCACCGGGATCACGGCAAGCAGCAGAAACTTCAGCATTGGTACTCTCCTTCGGCGCTCTGCGTCCGGCGCACACCGCAGCGGATCAGGGACGCGTTGCATGTATTCCCTGCGCGGAAAGGCCGCCCGCCGCAGCAGGATGTAATGAGTATACCATACTTCCCCCGCAGCTTGTCAACGCCGCGCGCTCAGACGAGCGCTTCGTTCATCGAATGCTGCGCGATGTATTCTCCCAGCTGCCGGCGGAACGACTTCGCGTACGCCCGCGAGACCGGCAGCATCGCGCCGCTTTTCAGGCGCACGCTGTCGCGCCCCAGATGCTCCACATGGGCAAAATTCACGATATAACTCACATGGCAGCGCCCGAAGGTGTCGGGCGTCACTTTTTCCAGAAACAGGTTCAGCTTGTCCGCAGACTGCAGCTCCCGGCCGTCGTCCGTATGTACATGGGACACGCGCCCGCTGCGCTCGATGTACAGGATCTGCGCTTCCTCCACGATCTCGGTGCTGCTGCGCTGACGGATCATCAGGAGTTTCGGTTTGTACTCCATATCCTCCGCCTGCGCGCGGCGCAGCGCCAGCGGCACAAGTTCCTCCAGACGGTTTTTCGTCACGAGGCATGTGTGCCGCACCGCATAAATATCCGGCGCATATTCAGGAAAACTCGTGCAGAAAATGATCTTGCAGCCGGGTTGCTCCGCAGCGATCTCTCTTGCCGCATCAATCCCGCTCTCCTGTTTCATCACCACATCCACAAACGCGATGTCAAAACTGCCTGCCGCCATCAGGTCTTTCGAACTTGCGAAACTCTCCACCTGATACTCCCCCGGCTGGCGT
>NHCFI02800__coassemble_1313_pt1 | contig 16048 bp, 16 predicted proteins | sample NHCFI02800__metabat2_high_PE_010 | metagenome-assembled genome bin NHCFI02800
TTCTATTTAAGCGACTTGAAAAGAGGAGGTGCAGTTCAATGGCAAAATGTGATTGCTGCGGCAAGGGCGTGGCTTTCGGAATCAAGGTCTCGCACTCGCACAGACGTGCAAATCGCGCTTGGAAGCCCAACGTGAAAAGAGTGAAAGCTGTAGTCGACGGTTCCCCCCGTTATATCTACGCCTGCACCCGCTGCCTGCGTTCCGGCAAAGTGACCCGCGCGCTGTAAGGCTGTAAAAGCGACAAAGCACCGCAGAATTGCGGTGCTTTTTCTTTTTCTGTGTTGAGGACAAAAAAACGGCGGAGGTTTTCTCCGCCGTTTTTTCGTCTCCGATTTGGTTCAGATCCACATCTCCCACAGAGAGTACGTCTGATATATGCATGCTGCACACAGCAGCGCGCTGAAAACGCCTTTGGCCGGCAGCCCCACTCTCTTCTCTTCCCGCAGCGAGCGGTACAGGATCATGCACACTCCGATCAGCGAAAAGCTGAAGATCAGCGCTGTGCGCTCACCGGACACACCGATGGCCGACGTGAAGGCAATGGCGGCATTCGTCGCAGCGCCGCAGAAAAAGACATACAACGCCAGGAGCGTATCCGCCGTGTGCCCCAGCGCCAGATACACGTCGACCACGAACACGCAAAACGTCGCGTACAGGAACAGGAGCGGCAGAAACGACAGCGGATTTCCGCTGGACGCGAGCGTTACCGTTCCGTTCGGGCTGAACGCTTCCAGCCAGAAGCTCAGCTGCGGGAACAGCCCCAGCACCTCGCGGTGGAGCATACCTCCGAACAGAGCGACCAGAAGCGGCCATACGGCCATCATACGGAACAAAATATTTTTGTACCGGAGGAAAACCGCCGTGCAAACGAGAAGGCACAGGAAAAAGAACACAAAATTACGTGTAAAGATCACATTCCGCATCGCAAAGGACACGCCGATCTCGACTTTCTGAAAGAATGTGACCATGGAGTAATTCTTGTAATAGGAGATCATCTCTCCTTCCATGCGTGCGGCAGAACCCGGGCATGTAAACATATACACAAAGCTCGCAGCGCAGATCACGAGCTGCACCGGCACGAACCACGGGAGCCTGTGCCTGCGGATACCCACACCCGCATACAGAAGCAGAAGCGCCGTCAGCATAAGCGCCGTCTGCTCGCCGTTGGCGGCGAATACGGTCGCGAGGCATGCGGCGATGCCCGCCCACACCGGAACACGGTTGCCGCGGAGCGTCCGGGCTGCCGGCAGCAGCGCCAGAATTCCGAGCGCCGCCGTCCAGAAATAAATCACCGTCGTGATGACCCACCCGGCATCCGCCATATAGGGCCACTGATGAATGAAATACAGCACGCACACAAGCGCATTGGCCCGGACGTCACGTTCCAGATGCAGCAGATACGATGTGCCGAATGCGCAGAATACCGCCATCAGCGGATTCAGCAAACGCCAGACCCACGGCGAAAGACCGCCGACCATGCAGGCCGTGAACTCCGTGATCTGACGTGCGGACCACATCTGATAATGCTTCGCGACCATGTCCCACGCATTCCGCCATTCGGCAAAACCGTGCATGACGTTGCTGTAAAAAGTGTCGTCCCCGCTCTGCGTCGAAAAACCGGCGTGCAGGACGGCGAACAGAAGGTAGAACACAAGAAACGGAAGCCACGGGCTTTGCAGAACCTTTCTGGCACGCGTCATGAAACCACCTCCACCGTCTGTCCCGTATGGATCAGCGCATTGTGTTCGCCCGAACGATAGGCAAAACACAGCTCATAGGCGGACTGCGTCAAACGGTTTGTATCCACAAATGCGTAAAAACCGGAAAACATCTGATTCAGGCCGTCACCGGCGGCATTGCGGTACTGCTCGGAGGCAACCATCTGCGTGGCGAGCCTCAGATACGATTCCGCCCCGGCATCGTACAGCACCGCATAGCAGTCGATGTCCGAAACTTTTTCATCCCGCACACAGGCAAACCCCTGCAAAATCAGCGCGTCGCCGTCAACAGACACCGCGCATTCGTACACAAACCCGTCCGGGACAGATTCCGTATAATCAGCAGGGTCCAGAGCATGCGGGGATCGCAGCGAACTGCGGAGAATCAGAGCAAATATCAAGACCAAGACAAACAGCCCCGCCGTCACCGGGATCGCTACCTTGAATTTTGCCGGCTGGAATTTCATTGATCCCGTCCTCTCTTCTGAAAGAACTTATACTCCGTTCCCGCTTTGATTCGGGCGATGTTCCCGCGGTGCAGCCAGATGACGAGCGCCGCCACGATGACGGAACCGACCGTGGCCGTCGCCACGATTTCGGGCGAATACCAACCGCTGAAATAATAGTAGCAGAACGTCACGATCGGATACGCCACCGCGCAGGAAATGCTCGACAGCGACACCATTTTCCAGATGACCAGCACGACGGCGAAAATCACCAGAAGCGGCAGGACGAGCAGCGGCTGGATGCCGATGATCGTGCCTGCGGACACCGCGACGGCCTTGCCGCCTTTGAAGCCGAAAAAGACGGGATAGATGTGCCCGATCACCGCAAAGAACGCCGCAAGGTAAATGCAGAAGATGGCGGGCGCGCCGTCGACAACAGAGCCGATAAACTTCCAGTTGAGCCAGACGGCCAGAAAGCCCTTTCCCATATCGCCGATGAGCGTCAGCGCCGCGGCACCCTTTCCGAAGGTGCGCAGGATGTTCGTCATTCCCGCATTTCCCGAACCGAATTCACGCACATCCTTGTGAAACAGCAGTTTGGAAACGATGATGGAGAAGCTGAGCGACCCCAGAAGATACGGGACAAGGCAGCTCAGCAGAGCGATCTCAATGAAAATCACGGCAGGATTCCCCCTTCACGCAGAAAGAGCGTCAGGCTTTTTCGCCCCGCTCACGGATGACAATGCGGACCGGAGTCCCTTCCAGACCAAACGTCTCGCGGATCTGATTTTCCAGATAGCGCTGGTAAGAGAAATGGAACAGCTGCCTGGAATTGCAGAAAAAGACGAATGTCGGCGGACGCACGGAGATCTGCGTCATGTAGTAGATCTTCAGCCGGCGTCCCTTGTCGGACGGCGGCTGCACGCGCGCGGTGGCGCGCGCCAGAAGATCGTTGAGCATACCCGTGGTCACGCGCAGCGCGTTCTGCCCGTCGACGTAGCGGATGAGCTCGAACAGGCGGTCAACACGCTGCCCCGTCTTGGCGGAGATAAAGATGATGGGCGCGTACGACATGAAGCTGAAGTCGTTTTCCAGCTTCTTGCGCATGGCCTGCATCGTCTTGTCGTCCTTTTCCACCGCGTCCCACTTATTGACCGCGATGATGCACGCTTTTCCCTGCTCGTGCGCAAATCCGGCAACCTTGGAGTCCTGCTCCGTGAAGCCCTCCGTCGCGTCGATCATGATGACGCACACACGGCTGCGCTCCACCGCCGCAAGGCTGCGCAGCACGCTGTAACGCTCCACGCCGTCCTCCACCTTGCCGCGCTTGCGCAGACCGGCCGTATCGGTGAAGATAAAGCGCCCGTACTGATTGTCCACTTCGCTGTCCACGGCGTCGCGCGTCGTTCCCGCCTCATTGGCCACGATCATGCGGTTCTCGCCAAGGATGTAGTTTACAAGGCTCGATTTTCCCACATTCGGGCGGCCGATCACGGCCACGGGGATGCGGTCATCCTCTTCGTCCTGAGCGTCGGACTCCGGGAAGTGGCGGCAGATCTCCTCGAGCACATCACCCGTTCCGTGGCCGTGCACCGAAGACACGGGATACGGCTCGCCGAGTCCGAGCGTATAGAAATCATACAGCTCCATCGGCGGCGCACCCAGCGAGTCCACCTTGTTGACGACCAGGATCACCGGCTTGCCGCTGCGCATCAGCATCGCGGCGATGTCGGAGTCCTGCGCGGTCACGCCCGCGCGGATATCGGTGACGAACACGATGACGTCCGCCGTGTCGATGGCGAGCTGCGCCTGCTCGCGCATATGACGCAGCAGGCCGGTGTCGATGTTCGGCTCGATGCCGCCGGTATCGACGAGCAGGAACGAATGGTTCTGCCACTCGCAGTTGCCGTACAACCGGTCGCGCGTGACGCCGGGCGTATCTTCAACGATGGCAAGGCGCTCGCCGATCAGCTTATTGAACAGGGTCGATTTGCCCACATTGGGGCGGCCTACAATGGCCACAATGGGTTTCGGCATAAGTCTCCTTTCCTTCAGTGGAGAAGCATCTGCACGACCTCGCCGCCATCCTGCGGAAGGATGCGCGTCTTCACATGCAGTTTTCTTTCCAGATCCGACAGTGTCACATCGTCCAGGAACTTGTCCTTCTCCTCGCGCAGCATCACTTCGGGGATCAGCAGCGTATGACTGCACAGCTTCCCCTTCACCTGCTTGAGGATATCGGTTCCCGTGATAAGGCCGGCAACCGTGACGTTGCCGCCGAAAAATTCATTCTTGATCATATGAACGCGGACGTGCACGCGCGGGTAAATGCTGCACAGCGTCTCCGTCAGCATCTTGATGAGCGGGTACGCCAGCTCGCCCGTGACGATATCCATGCGGCGGGGCCACAGCACACGATGGCGCGTGCCCAGTGCGTTCATGAATTCATCGTGGAACAGCCGCCACATTCCGACTCCGTTTTCCAGCTGGAGATATTCGTCGTAATACTCCGCCTTCGGGATGGGGCGCTGCGCCAAAAGGAACCACTCATCGCCCGGATAGACGATCCGGACGCCGTACTGCTCGCGGAATTTTTCACCGTACTCTTCCAGGATGTCCAGCACCTGCGCCGCCGATTCCTTGTCGTAGGCAGTGATCGGATACAGACCTTCGCGGTAGCGCGTCAGCCCGGCCGGGACCGCCGCGATGCTCTTCACATGCGGGCAGAGCGACGCGAGCTTTTCGATGCTGCGGCGCAGCGCATCGCCGTCGTTGACGTCGCGGCAGAGCACCAGCTGGCAGTTCATCTCGATGCCCGCCTCGGCAAACTCGTCGATGTAGCGCAGCACCGCACCCGCGTTCTTGTTTTTCATCATCTTCACGCGGAGCTCCGGGTCCACCGTGTGCACCGAGATGTTGATGGGCGAGATGTGCATGGCCTTGATGCGCTCCACCTCGCGCGCGCTGAGATTGGTCAGCGTCACGTAGTTTCCGAAGAGAAACGACAGACGCTCGTCATCGTCCTTGAAGTAGAGCGTATCGCGCAGCCCCTTCGGGAGCTGGTCGATGAAACAGAAAATACACTTGTTGCAGCAGGAATGCTTCTTGTCGATCAGATAGCTCTGAAAGCAGCAGCCGAGCGGCTGGTATTCTTCCTTGCTGATCTGCAGGTATTCGAGAGCGCCGCCGCGCATCACGGAGAGCTCCAGCTCCGACCCCTGCGAGAAAAACTCGTAGTCGAGCATATCATGAATTTCATTTCCGTCAATGGACAGAAGCGTCGCGCCTTTCAGGTTCGCGCGCTCGGCAGGTGTGCCCTTGTCCGTTCCGGTGATTTTGACTGCCATATTGCCCTCCTTTCCTGCAGATAAAGAAAAAAGGAGAAGGAATTGCTCCCCTCTCCTTGCAGGAAGCTTGAATCAGGCTTCCTTTTTCACGATTTCCTTGCCCTTGTAGTAGCCGCAATTGCCGCATACCTGATGGGGAAGTTTGTACTCGCCGCACTGCGGGCACTTGGCCAGCGTCGGCGCGGTCAGCTTCCACACGGAGGAGCGTCTCTTATCACGTCTTGCCTTGGAAACCTTTCTCTTGGGTACTGCCATTTGTATGCACCTCCTCGGTGTGGTTTAGTCTGTTAGCAGTTGTTTTAATACACTCAGCCTCGGATCGACAGCGTCTTCCTCCTGCGGTTTGCATCCGCACGGACGGCGTTTGCCGCACACGGGGCAAAGTCCCAAACAATCATCGCTGCACAGCAGCACGGACGGCACTTCCAGAAGAATTTCTTCCCGTGCCAGTTGCGTGACATCCAGTCTGCCTTCCGGCGTGAACGGAAGCTCCGCTTCCTCATCCTGCCAGTCGCCTTCCCGGATATCATAAGTCCGTTCGATGAGGAACTCCTGCCGGACCTCATCCAGACAGCGCGCACACGGCGCTGTGATTCCGGCTGTCTCCCGAAGGGTCAGAACCAGAATCCTTCCCTCCAGAACCGCCGAGACCATTCCCTCGACTTTTTGCGGGACCTCGTAGCCCGGAAAGTCATCCTGCGAAAAATCCGCTTCAAACTTCCGTTCCACCGGACCTGCGTAATTCTCGAAAATGCGTCTGATGTCCAGAATCATAATAACTCCTCAAACGGTCGCTTAGCTATTATACCCGTTGTAAAGTAGTTTGTCAAGATATTTTCTTGTTTCGTTTCACGTTTTTTGCAGAAAAAAGCGGCGTCGCGCGATACGGCGGCGCCGCTCAGGCTGCAAACGGAATTACAGATATTTCTTGACGCTCTCGGGGAGGGCTTCCAGATCGGCGGAAACCGTCACGACCATCTTGATGCTGTCGCCCGTCAGAGCCGCCAGCTCATCGAGCAGGACGCCGAGGCCGTCGAGGTCGTGGTTGCCCAGCTTCAGCACGCCGTCAAGGTACACCTCAACGATGTCGTAGTTGCCCGCGAGGATACCCGCGACGAAGCCGTAGAGCATGTTGTAGCCGTTGATTTTATATTCGTCGACGTCGATCAGGCGCGCGGCGTGGTCGATGTCATACGTGAGTTTCATGGACTTTTCGATGCAGACGATATTGCCGGGGGTCGTTTTGGCCGAAGCATTGATCATGTCGATCATCTTTTTGGTCTTGCCGGAGCCTTTGCCGCCAACAATCAGGTTAATCATAGGAATGTCCTCCTTTATTTTGAACACCGTCCGGTGTGTTTAACGAAGTTTCGCCTCAAGTTCCGCCTTGCGGTCTTCGTAGCCGGGCTTGCCCAGCAGGGCGAACATATTCTTTTTGTAGCTCTCGACGCCGGGCTGATTGAACGGGTTCACGCCGAGCATGTAGCCGGAGATGGCGCAGGCCTTCTCGAAGAAGTAGATCAGGTAACCCAGATCACTTTCGGACAGACTGTCCACCTCGATGACGAGGTTGGGAACGCCGCCGTCCGTATGCGCCAGGATCGTACCCTCCATCGCCTTGCGGTTGACATAGCTCATATCGTTCTCAGCCAGGAAGTCAAGGCCGTCGAAGTTGTCGGCGCTCTTTTCGATGTAGAGGTCGCGCGACGGGTTCTTCACGTCGACGACCGTCTCGAACATGATGCGCGAGCCGTCCTGAACGAACTGGCCCATCGAGTGCAGATCGGTCGAGAAGATCACGCTCGCGGGGAAGATGCCCTTCTGGTCCTTGCCCTCGGACTCGCCGTACAGCTGCTTGTACCACTCGTTCATCATCGTGAACGCCGGCTCATAGCACGCCAGCAGTTCAACGGACTTGCCCTTGCGGTACAGGATGTTGCGCGCGGCGGCGTATTTGTAGCAGTCGTTGTCGGGCGTGCACTCCGCGTAGTCCTCACGGGCTTTCGCGGCGCCTTCCATCAGCGCGCGGATGTCGCATCCGGCGGCGGCGATGGGCAGCAGACCCACGGCGGTGAGCACCGAGAAACGGCCGCCCACGTCGTCGGGCACGACGAACGTCTCGTATCCTTCCGCGTCGCTGAGTTCCTTCAGTGTGCCGCGGGCGCGGTCCGTCGTCGCATAGATGCGGGACTTCGCGCCTTCCTTGCCGTATTTCTTTTCCAGCATACCCTTGAAAATGCGGAATGCCACGGCGGGCTCGGTCGTCGTGCCGGACTTCGAGATGATGTTCACGGAGACATCCTTGCCCTCGCACAGATCGATGACATCACGGAGATAGGACGGAGAAATGGAGTTGCCGACAAAATAAATGGCAGGCGCGTCTTTGACGGTGGAGTTGTGCAGCTGGCCCTTCACAGCCTCGATGACGGCGCGGGCGCCGAGATAGCTGCCGCCGATGCCGATCACAACGAGAACGTCGGAATCGGAGCGGATCTTTTCCGCCGCCTTCTCAATGCGGGCGAACTCATCCTTGTCGTAGTCGACCGGGAGATCGACCCAGCCCAGAAAATCGTTGCCCGGGCCGTTCTTGGCACACAAGGTGTCGTGCGCGGTTTTCACCTGCGGAAAAATCGCTTCAAACTCATCGTCACGGACGAATTTGGCGAGATGTCTGACATTCAGCTTTACACTCATGAAGAAAGTGCCTCCAATCTTAAACAGTATCGGATGGTTATGTCAGTATTATCTCACACCGCACGCGTTTTGTAAATACTTTTTACAGAACCTTCCCCGCGCTCCTACACGGCCAGAAGCGCCCGGCACATCATGCCGAACGCCGCGGAAAACGTCATGCGTTCGACGGTCTGCGCCGCCGTGACCGGATACGTCGCCAGCTCCTCTCCGTCCGACAAAAGGGTCACGGTGCCGATCTCCTGTCCCTCCTCCACGGGGGCGGAAAGTTTTTCCGGAAGCTGTTGGCGCGCGCTCAGGCCGCCGGCCTCCCCTTTCCGCACGAGGACGTGGGGCGGCGTCTCAAACGAAAGCTCCACTTCGCGCTGTGCTCCTCCCTCGACACTGAGTGTTTCAAACTGCTGTGCCAGCTGCGGGAATTCCGCCTGCTCATACGTGGCAAAGCCGTAGTCGAGCAGTTCCGTGGCCGCCTGGAAACGCTCTTCGCTCGACGCCGCGCCCAGCACGACCGCGATCAGATGCATGCCGTCGCGCTCCGCCGTCGCCGTGATGCACACGCCCGCCTTGGATGTCGTGCCCGTCTTCAGGCCCGTGATGCCCGGATACGTCTGCAGCAGTTTATTCGTGTTGACGAGCTGTGTCGCACCGCCGCGCAGCGAATCCGTCCAGATCTGCGAGTACTCCAGAATGATGGGGTGTGCAAGCAGCGCGGCCGACATCTTCGCCACATCACGCGCGCTGGACACATGCCCCTCGGTGTCGAGCCCGCAGGCGTTGACAAAATGCGTATTTGTCATACCGAGCTCCGCGGCGCGCTTGTTCATCAGTTCCGCAAACGCCGGCTCCGAGCCGCCGACGTACTCCGCCACGGCGACCGCCGCGTCGTTTGCCGAGCACACGCAGATTGCCTTCACGAGCTCATCGAGCGTGAACTGCTCGCCCGGCTCAAGCCAGATCTGGCTTCCGCCCATGCTGTAAGCGTGCTCGCTGATGGGCACGATGTCCTGCATCGTGATGCTGCCGTTCTGCACGGCTTCGAGCGCGAGCAGCAGCGTCATGACTTTCGTGATGGATGCGATGGGGACTGCGTCGTCGGCCGCTTTCTCATAGAGCACCTCCCCCGTGTCCGCACACACGAGGATGGCGTTGCGGCACGGCACGTCAAAGGAAGGCAGCTCGATGCGCGCGGTGTTGGGCGCGGCCTGCTGCGTCTGCGTGTCTTCCCCGCCCTCCGTCACGGGCTCCTGCGCGCCTGCCGCCGCGGGCCAGGTCATCATAAGCGCAAGCGCAAGGGCGAGCGCCGTCAGTTTCTGTTTCATGGATTCTCCCCCTTTCATTCCAAATCTTATGGGGAATCTTTACGTTTTATCCATCTTTCGCTATAATCAGAACTGAGGTGGACGATTTGAAAATTGCATTTTACACTCTGGGCTGCAAAGTGAACCAGAATGAGACCGGTGCGCTGGAACAGCTCTTTTGTGAAAACGGCTTTGCGCTCGCCGGCCCGGATGAGGCGGCGGACGTGTATGTGGTGAACAGCTGCACCGTGACGTCGGGCGGCGACAAGAAGAGCCGCCAGTGGCTGCGGCGCGCCAAGCGCGAGCACCCGGAGGCCGTGACGGTACTGACGGGCTGCTATCCGCAGGCGTTCCCGGACGAGGCCGAAGCCGTGACGGAGGCCGACATCGTGACGGGCGCAAAGGCGCGCAGGCGGATCCTCGACAACGTGCTGCAATATTTGCAGACGCACGAGCGCATCGTGGACATTGCGCCGCATGAGCGCGGCGAGGCGTTCGAAGAACTTCCGATGGAACGGTTTGAGGGGCACACGCGCGCATTCATGAAAGTGGAGGACGGCTGCGACCGCCGGTGCGCGTACTGCGTCATTCCCCGTGCGCGCGGCCCCGTGCGCAGCCGCTCCGAGGAGAGCGTGCTGAAAGAGCTCTCCGTGCTGGCGCAGGCCGGCTACGCGGAAGCCGTGCTGACGGGCATCAACCTCTCGAGCTACGGTAAGGACACCGGCTCCTCGCTGGGCGCGCTTGTGGAAAAGGCATCCGGCGTGGAGGGATTGCACCGCATCCGGCTCGGAAGCATCGAACCCGACCTGATGACGGACGATGAGATCGCGCGGATGGCCCGTGTGCCGGAGCTCTGCCCGCAGTTTCATCTCTCGCTGCAGAGCGGCTGCACCTCCGTTCTGCGCCGGATGCGCCGCGTCTACACGGCCGACGAATACCGCACCGTGGTGCGCAAACTGCGCGATGCCATCCCCCGCGCTACCTTCACGACCGACATCATTGTGGGCTTTCCCGGAGAGACGGACGAAGAGTTCGAAGAGACCATCCGCTTTGTGCGCGAAATAGCGTTTCTGAAAGTGCACGTGTTCAGCTTCTCGCGCCGCGAGGGCACGCCCGCCTACGACATGCCGGATCAGGTGGATGAACAGGTGAAAGCGCTGCGCAGCCACCGTCTGCAGACGGAAGCCGACAAGGTGCGCGCCGAGGTCATTGCCGGAATGGAGGGCAGCGCCGTCGAAGTGCTGCTCGAGACGCAGATTGCACACGGCGTCTTCACCGGTTACACGAAGGAGTACGTCCCTGTGCGCATCCGTGCGGCGGGCCACGAAACAGGCGAGATCGTCTGCGCCGTGCTCGGCCGCTTTGACGGCGAGCGCTGCGAAGCCCGGATGGCGGAGAACTGATTTTTCAAGCGTACAGCGCCCCCGGCGCCGGAATGATACCGGCGCCGGGGGCGCTGTCGTTTTATTCCCGTGCAAGGTCGTTGCGGATACTCGTTTGCAGCGCTGCGTGCATGGCCGCGCGCTCGGCGGCAAGGCACAGCACCGCCGCACCGACGCCGATCAGAGCGGCGTACAGGAGCGCGGCGAGACACAGCTCCGTGCGGTTCTGCGCAAATGTGTAATTTCCGAGCAGCCAGCGCGCCATGAAAAGCCACAGGGCAATCCCCGCGGGCAGGCCGATTCCGAGACCCCACGCGCAGCGCAGCGCCGTCTCGCGCCGGAGCATGCGCGCAACGTCTCTCTTTGTCATGCCCGCGCTGCGCAAAAGCGCAAACTCCCGGCAGCGCAGCTGCGTCTCCGCGCCGATGGAGCCAAGCAGCGACGCGCCGCAGCCGACAGCTGCCAGCGCTTCGAATCCGGTGACAAATACGTTGAGCAGAACCGCAACGGCGCGCTGATACCGGGCCGTCGGCGAGCCGGGCGTGAAGTCCTGAATCTGCCACTGCATTCCCAGCTCATCCGCCGCATGCGGGATGGATTCAAACGTTTTCAGCGTCTGTTCGAGTGCAGGCGTGAGCAGCGCCGCGTCGTCCGTGTCGACAAAGAGTTCAAACTCACGCTTGTCTTCTCCCGTGACCGCCGTGCCGCGCAGCGCGTTGAACGCGCTCTGTGAGGTGATGAGCAGCCCGTCCGAATACAGAAGCTCATAGGAATTCTGCTGTGTGATGCCGTCCGGAAGGGGCTCTGCACACACATCCGCCACCGTGATCGGCTGGCCCGACACGGATTCTGAAAGCTGATCCCCCGCGGAGAAAATAACTTCACTCTGATCCTGAGGGGCATAGACGCATGCGAGGACGCCGTCCGTCTGCGGAAGCTCTTCGCCGTACCACGCGGCGAACGCATCGTCGTCGAGCGTGAGGATGGACGCGGCGCGCGACTCGCTCTCCCAGACGCGCCACCCCGTGCGCTCTACCGTATAAACCGTATCGTCCGTCACGCTGTGCGCCGTGCTCTCAAGCTGTGTGAACAAATCTTCTGTGTCCGCGTTGCGCACCCAGAGATAGACGCGGTAGGAATACGTGGCAAACTGGCTCATATATCCCTGCAAAAGTCCTCGTGCAAAGCCGTCAGCCAGACAGATCAGGAGCGCGCACACGACAATGATGCTGACCTGCGTGCGGAAACGGCCGCCTGCGCGGCGCACGCTGCGCGAGGCAAGCAGCGACGCAGCCTCCCGCGGCTCATGCCGCCGCAGACGGCGCGGAGGCGTCTCCGCTGCGCCGCGTACGGCTTCCACGGGCGACAGGCGCGCCGCGCGCCGGGCCGCGCCCGTTGCCGCGAGCAGCAGCGTGACAACGGGACAAGCGAGCGCGAGCGCCACTGCCTGCGGCGTGATCACAAGGCGGATGTCGTTGACGCCGACGCTTGACAGCACATCAAAAAACGGCTGCATCAACCGGAATGTCACAGCGAGGCCTCCCGCAGCGCACAGCACACCGAGCGGCGCGGCGAACACCGAGAGCAGCAGCGCATCCAGCCAGACGCTCCGGCGCAGCTGGCGGCGTGTGGCGCCGACACTGGCGAGCTGGCCGAGCATCCGCGTGCGCTGCGCGAGCGACATGGCAAATGTTCCGCGCAAGAGTACCGCGAGAAACACAACCAGCAGGATCTCGACTGCCTGCGCCACCGCCAGAACGATCTCGGAAAATCCGGATTCCAGCGCGAACGACGCGGCCAGCGACGCGCCGCCGAACTGCACGGCCGCGAGCATCGCCGAACACACGAGCGCCGACACGGCGGTGAACCATGTGCGCGCACCGCCGCGCAGCCACTGCCGCCACGTGATGAGAAACAACGCTTTCATGCGCGCACCTCATCTTTCACGATGCGGCCGTCCCGCAGCCGCACGATGCGCTTTGCGCACAGCGCGAGCGTCTCGTCGTGCGTGATCATCACGATGGTCTGGCCCGTCGTCGCATTGAGCTGGACGAGCATCTGCATGACAGCCTCGCCCGCGGCGGAATCGAGGTTGCCCGTGGGCTCGTCCGCGAGCAGCAGCGCCGGGCGCGTGATGAGAGCGCGCGCAATGGCGACGCGCTGCTGCTGGCCGCCCGAGAGCTGCGCCGGGAACGCGCGGCGCTTTTTCTCGAGCCCGAGCCGCGCGAGCAGGTCGAGTACGCGCGCGGGGTCGGCCCGGCGCCCGTCGAGCAAGAGCGGCAGCGTCAGGTTTTCCTCGACCGTCAGAAGCGGCACAAGGTTGTAGAACTGGTACACAAGTCCGATCTGGCGGCGGCGAAACACCGTCAGCGCCTCCTCTTTCTGGTCGTACAGCGACACGCCGTCGAGCGTGACGCGGCCTTCGGTCGGCGTGTCGACGCCGCCGAGCAGGTGCAGAAGCGTCGATTTACCCGAACCGGACGCCCCCATCACAGCGACAAATTCGCCGCGCTCAACGGTCAGCGACACATCGTCGAGCGCTCGCACCGCCGCATCGCCCGTTCCGTACACGCGTGTGAGATGTTCGATCTGTAAAAACGGCATGGTATCCCTTCCTTTCCGTTCTCAGGATACCTGCCCCGGATGACAGGCCGGTGACAGACGGGTGACAGGTTCGTCACCCGCGTAGAGTCTCAGCGTAAAACGTGGCCCGCGCTCCGCGTTCTCCGCGCGCAGGCTGCCGCCCTGCCCCTGTGCGATAGCCTTTGCGAGCGACAGGCCGATGCCCGCGCTGCCGGGGGCGGCGTCCTGTCCGCGCCAGAACCGCTCAAAGAGATGCGGAAACTCCGCGTCCGGGATGGGCGCGCCGTCGTTTTCGACCGTAAACTCCGTGTACAGTGCATTCTGCCTGCATGCAAGCGATACCACACCGCCGGGTTTCGTGTGCTCGGCGGCGTTTTTTGCAAGGTTCGTCAGAGCCTCGGCCGTCCACGATGCATCGCACGCGCAGACGGCGGCGCTCTCCCCGCATGTGACCGTGACGCCCCGCTTTGCACACAGCGGCGCGACGGCGCGCGCGGCCGTGTTCATCAGCTCTTCCGCCTTCGTTTCGCAGCGCTCAAAGCGCACGACGGCTGCGTCAAGGCGGCACAGTTTCAGAAGCTGTTCGACGAGCCAGCGCATCCGCTCGGCCGCCTCGGCGACCTGCCGCGCGCAGGCGGTTTTCTCCGCTTCGGGGACGGCCGCATCCTCCCACACTTCGGTCTGCAGCACAATGGCGGAGAGCGGCGTTTTCAGCTGATGCGCCACGTCGCCCAGAAAATCCGCGAGAAGGCGTTTGTCCGCTTCGAGCGCCGCTTTCTGCTCGCCGAGGATGGTGGTGATCTTGTAGATGTCATCGCGCAGGGCGTTGAGTTCACCCTCCCGCTGTGTGCGGATGTCGAGGATCTCGCCTCCCGTGTAGACACTCGCAAGGTATTCGGACAGACCGTCGATCTCCCGTGCGCGCCGTATGCAGAATGCCGCAGTGAATGCCATGCAAAGCGCACCGCACGCGGCGGCAGAACCCGCCGCGCCCGCACCGGCGACAGCTGCGCCGAAGACAGCCGCCGCCAGCGTGATGAGCGCAAGGCATGCAAACAGTGTTTTGGCCTCCCGGCTTCTCATAATCCGTCCTCCCATCGGTAGCCGATGCCGCGCACCGTGGCGATGCGCGCACCCTCGGCGCCCAGTTTTTCGCGCAGACGCTTTACCGTGACGGTGAGCGTGTTGTCCTCGACGAACGCACCGCCGTCGTCCCACAGGGCCTGCAGCAGCTGTCCGCGCTCCCACACGCGCCCGGCGTGCGAGACAAGAAGCAGCAAAAGACGGTATTCCTGCGCGGTGAGCGCGACGGGCGTGCCGTTCACCGTGACCTGCGCTGCCTGCGCGTCGACCGCAAGCGCACCGAAGCGGTATTCCCTCTTTGCGCCGCGCCGCCGCAGCACAGCCCGCAAACGGCTGACCAGCTCTCGCGCGCGGAAGGGCTTTGCGACGTAATCGTCCGCCCCCTCTTCGAGCGCGCGCACCACGCTGTCCTCGTCGCTGCGCGCCGTGAGGATGATGACGGCCGCATCACCGGCTTTGCGCACCGCGCGGCACACCTCGTAGCCGCTGCCGTCGGGCAGGCCGAGGTCGATGAGCGCAGCGTCGAATGCGCGCTGCGCGATCCGTTCCCGCGCCTGCGCGGCGGTCGGGACTGCCTCGACCGTCCAGCCCTCGGCACGCAGCAGCGACGCGAGCGGCCGGGCGATGATCTCTTCGTCTTCGACGAGAAGCACGTGCATACGGTTCTCCCCTTTCTTTTTTCAGTATACCGCATTTTTTCGCGCAGCGCGTGACGGATTTGTCACAAAAGGGCCCGCGACGGTTTTCCGTCGCGGGCCCTTTTGAACTCTTTAATAGCGGAATACGCCGGTGTAGACGAGCTTTGCGTCGCCTGCGAGGGTGACGCCGTGCTCGGTATAGCGGACGATCATATCCCCGCCGCGCGCCTTGACGGTGATGTCCTCGCCGCGCGGGCACTGGCCCGTTTCGACGGCAGCAGCCACCGCTGCGCACGCGCCGGTACCGCACGCGGGCGTCTCGCCGTTGCCGCGCTCGTAGACGCGCATTTTGATCGTGTTGCGGTTGACGACGCGCACAAACTCCGTGTTGACGCGCTCCGGGAACACGTCCGCGTGCTCGAAGAGCGGGCCGACCGTCCCGATGTCCACGCCGTCCACACGCGGGCAGAACACGACGCAGTGCGGGTTGCCCATCGACACGCATGTGACGCGGTACTCCGTGCCGCCCACGGTGAGCGGCACGTCGACGGCGCGCTCTCCCCCGAGCGTGCAGGGGACGTTTTCCGGCGTCCACCCGGCGCAGCCCATGTCGACCTCCACCCAGTTGACAAGCCCGTCGCGGGTGTAGAGCGTCAGCGTACGCACGCCGCCGGCCGTCTCGATGCGAACGGTGTCGCCCGTGACAAACCCGTTGTCGTGCAGATACTTACCCACGCAGCGGATGGAGTTGCCCGCCATTCCGCCCTCGGAACCGTCGGAGTTGAACACGCGCATCCTGTAGTCGGCGGTCTCCGAGCGCTCCATGAGCACAAGGCCCACCGCGCCGACGCCGTAGTGGCGG